>Ga0315275_10002788_pt1 | contig 15906 bp, 6 predicted proteins | sample YL17G03_0_MG_FD_205557 | JGI IMG/M metagenome (GOLD analysis project Ga0315275, IMG submission 205557) | Sediment microbial communities from Yellowstone Lake, YNP, Wyoming, USA - YL17G03_0 | ecosystem: Environmental > Aquatic > Freshwater > Lake > Sediment | place: USA: Wyoming | collected... | reverse complement strand
AAAACATAATAAAATTATGCCCTGGCCTTCAAGGAGCAAAAAACAATGGGCTTCACAAGGAGTCAAAATCGAAGAATGATCAGACATAGGGCTGGAGGTTGTTTCTGCCGGTTTATCCGGGAGAAACTGGGATGGAGGCAAGAATGATAAAGAGGAGGAGAAATCATGCCTAAGGCCAAAAGATTCGCATTCGCGATAGGCTTCCTTGTGCTTTGTCTTGCCGTCGTGAACGTGAGCGTTGCCCGGGCCCAGTCCATTCTCGAAGGGAAGATAACGGGAACGATCACCGACGATAAAGGTGAACCTCTTCCCGGAGCGACCGTAGAGGCCACGAGTCCCGCTTTGATCGGCAAGCGCTCCGTCGTCACCTCGGCGAAAGGAACATATGCGTTCCTCAGCTTGCAGATAGGAAGCTATAAGCTTACGGCTTCGATGCCCGGTTTCAAGACCGTCGTCCAGGAAGATATCGGGGTGAGGGCAGGAAGCTCTGCTGAGATCAACCTGGTCCTGCCGATGGGGATGATCGAGGAGACGGTGCTCGTGACCGGGGCGGCGCCGGTGGTCGATGTCAAGACCTCGACCATCGACTCGAAGATCGACCAGGCCATGCTGGCCAAACTGCCCACCAGCCGTGATTCGTTCTATGACCTGTCGCTCTCTACGCCGGGCATGTTCGACGTGGGCAAGAACGTGATGGGGAGTCCCACCGCATACGGCGGGTCCACCATGGAAAACATCTTCCTGGTCAATGGCCTGGACACGACCGACCCCAGCGGTTCCGGCTATGGCTCGATGATCAAGGTGAACTACGACAACGTCCAGGAGGTCCGCCTCATCGCTCTCGGCAGTAAGGCGGAATACGGCAATTTCTCGGGCGTGGCCATCGATGTCATCACCAAATCCGGCTCCGACAAGCTGAAGGGTTCCTTGAGCGCCTACAGCCAGTTGGGCACTCCCACGGGCCAAGAACCGAAATCCGGCGAACTGGGCCGCGATTGGCTGTACCTCCAGGCTGGGGACGATTATCGAGCCTATCCCAAGTCGAACCTGGAGCTGGACGCAACTCTCGGCGGCCCCTTCTTTTCCGATAAGGTTTGGTTTTTTGCAGCCCTCAACTTCCTGGACAGCAGAGATAAGCAGCTCAACTACTCACCCATTGCCGAGTGGCGCGGAAGGTACGTCGACTTCAAGCTGACCAGCACCCCGTTTAAGAACCAGCATGCCTGGGCGTCCTACCACTACGAGAACAACAACGGCGGTGGCACGACCGACGGTTCCCTGGATTGGGATCCCTCGCTGGCTTACAACAGCTATACCCAGAGCCACTCCGTTTCCTCCCAGTGGCAATGGTTCCCCAGCACGGCCACTTTCTTTTCGGTGAAGTTCCTGGGCTTCTGGGTCAATGACAGAAACGAACTGCCCGGCGGTGCCCCAAACCATCCGGGATACATCAATTGGTGGAAAGGCGTGCCCTTTGATTCAGGCGTCGGAGGCGCTTTCCCCGGCGCGAATAAACGCTTAACCACCCGCACCACCATCCAAGCCGATATGTCGCACTATGCCGAAAACTTCCTCGGCGAGCACGACATCAAGTTCGGCGTGCAATACACCCGCGGCCGTTTGAAGAGCCAAAGCGGGGACTTTTTCGGACAGGAGCTCATCGATCCGGAAACCGGAGAAGACCTTGGGTTTTTCGGGCTTTACCCTACCGCCTACCCGTATCGCTGGACCTATGACATCGCCTACATGCAAACCCCCTATGGGTACCCCGACTACGGGTACGGCGACACCAATGGGCTGATGTTTTATGCCTACAATGACTACGCCAAGCCCCACCGCACGGTGCGCACGTCGGACGGCCTGGGGTTTTTCTTCGACGATCAGTGGTCGCCCACCAAACGCTTGACCCTGAACCTCGGCCTGCGCTACGACCACATGACCGCCCGGTTCGACAAGGGCCAGATGCTGGAGCAGCCGGCCACTCCCCAGGCCTGGAAGGAAGAGCTCCAAGTCATCCGCGACCGCACGGGCTCGGACAACCTTTTTAACTTCAAGAACTGGTCTCCGCGCGTCGGTCTTAGCTATGCCCTGACCAGTGACCGCAAGACCGTGTTTCGCGCCGGCTTCGGACGGTACTATACCCCCATCGGCGTCGAAAGCTTCGGCGGCGGCGGTCCTGATCTGGATAGAACCTACCGTCTAACCCAGTACTATTCAATTCCCTGGGACGGTCTCGACCTGAATAACGATGGCTATATTACCGGGAGCGAGTTTGCCAACGCGGCCCGTCAGATTCCCAACCTGAACCCCATAGATGCCGTGTGGGACAGCGGCGACTGGACAAACCGATGGGAGTTTAGTGATCCTTCCTGGGGCCTGAAAATCCAGCAGGGCCTGAAAAATCAGCACACCGACCAGTTCACCTTCAACCTGGAGCGCGAGATCTTCAAGAATTTCTCCGTCGGGGTCACCTATATCAACCGCGAGACCAAAAACGTGATCGTGCAATGGCCCCTGAATGAAGTCACCCAGCAGCCCTGGGAGTACGAGGTCAAAACTCAGGTCGTCAACGGCCAGGAGGTATCTCTTTACAGCATCGTCCTGAAGGACTATGACGGCAGCGGTTCGATCGACGGTGAGGATATTCAATGGGTTTATAGCCATCAGGACTTCGAGTGGCGCAACATGCCCGATTTCCCCTTGCAGGCGGGCGGTCCGGTTGTCAAAGCGCAGCGCAATTTTCAGGGCCTCCAGGTGACGTTCAACAAGCGCTACTCCGACCGCTGGCAGCTGATGGGTTCCCTGCTCTTCAACAAATCGACCGGGTTCGCGGGCCGCAACAAGCGCCAGGACCAGGACTACAACATGGAAGGCACAAACATCTGGTCCGACCAATGGCTGGGCGGCGTCAACCAGAGCATCAACAACATGACGGGTCCCATGCCGTTTACCCCGCGCTTTGAATTCAAGATCAACGGCAACTACACCATCCCCAAGATCGAGGTCGACCTGGGCGTCCGCTTCCGCCTGCACACCGGCCGTCCTGTCTGGGTCCTCTCCCAAATCCGCCAACTCGACCCCTGGAACTATGACCCGGAAGATACCGATTTGCTAGCGCATGGGGTGATCTGCACCCAAGCGGGGTATGAGGGACAAATCGTGGCCCAGGATCCCTTGGAACCACTCTACATGCCCCTCCTGAGTATCCTGGACCTTCGTCTTGAAAAAACCTTCAAGCTGGGTGGCGGAAATCTGCGCGTCATGCTCGATGGGTTCAACCTCCTCGGCAGCAAGGCTGTGACCAACGCCATGGTCAAGAAAATCAGCGTTCCGGATACGGACATTCTGCTCAGGGATGTCGGCCGTGTCGTGGGCCTTGTTTCACCACGTTACTTCCGGCTGGGTCTCATGTACTCATTCTGAGCGGACTCACGTATTCGATTTCCAGAGCCTGGAGGGTTATCTGCCCTCCAGGCTCTTTTCTTTTCGCCTTCGAGCCCCCTAACCTTCTCTTAGTTGACCGGCGGCGATTCGAGTCTTTCGTCCCCAGCCCATTTGAAGAATTGAAGAGAATCCGCTAGATTAGGGTGTAAATATGCGCCGCCTCCGATTTGTTTCCTTCCTCCTTATCGGCTTTCTGTGTCTATCCGCCCTCTCCGGCCAAGAAAAGCTCAAGCCGAAACTCCCGGAGCAGGACCGCACTTGGCTGGAGGAAGAAATCGTCTACATCATCACTCCCAAGGAACGAGACGTTTTCCGGAAGCTCGAGACAGACAAGGAAAGGGATATTTTTATCGAAGCCTTCTGGAAGCACAGAGACCCGACCCCGGGCACGCCCCAAAATGAGTTTAAGGAGGAGCATTACCAAAGGATAAAGTACGCCAACGAATACTTCGGCCGGGGGAGTCCGCGTCCGGGCTGGATGACCGACCAAGGAAGAATCCATATCATCCTCGGCCCGCCCAGGAACATCGAAGACCATAGTAGCATCAATGGCGTCTATCCGGTCCAGATATGGTCCTACGATGGCGACCCGAATTATGGCTTGCCCACCGGGTTTAACATCATCTTTTTCAAAAAGCGGGGGATGGGAGAGTATGTCCTCTATTCTCCCGTTGATGACGGGCCGGATAGCTTGATCGCCGATTGGGGGACGAACCTGACCGCAGATGTTATGGACGAGCAAGCCGCTTACAGGGAGCTGGCCAAGCTGGCTCCTAACCTGGCCTACCAGACTCTTTCGCTCATCCCGGGGGAAAGGCCTATGTCCGGTACCGTTTCCCTCGCTTCGACACGGCTGCTCGGCAACGTTTTTTCCTATCCCCAGAAAAAAGTCGAGGATACATACGCCGAGGCGCTGCTCAAGTACAAGGATGTCATCGAAGTCGATTACTCGGCCAACTACATCGCCAGCGATTCTTCGCTTTATGTCATCAAGGATGAGACCGGGCATTTTATGGTCCACTATTCCATCGAGCCCAAGAAGATTTCGGTCAGCTCCTACGGCGACAAATACAGCACCCATTATGAGCTCGACGGCCGGGTTTCCGACACTAATGGGAATACCATTTTCCAGTATATGAAAGAGTTTCCGCTGAGCTTCAGCGGCCCGGAACTTCAGGACCTGGGCGCCAAGTCATTGGCCATTCAGGACCTTTTTCCCCTGGTGCCGGGGACCTATAAGCTTGACCTCCTGCTCAAAAACACGGTCTCCAAGGAGTTCACGACATTTGAAGGAACCATCTCCATTCCGGAAGATAGCGCCCTCCCGGCCATGACCCCTCTTGTGTTGGGATACAGGCTCGAGAAAAGCGCTTCGCCGGCTGCGGAGTTTATTCCTTTTCGGGTTAAAGAAGGCCAGCTGCTGACGCCCGCCCGGAAAACGTTCACCCAGAAAGAGAACCTGATTGTGTTTTTTCAGGTTTTAGGACTGCCTCCGGAACTCCGGTCTGCGGGACAGTTGAAATATGCCGTTCTCCGAAAAGAAGCCCCGTTTCTGAGTCAAATAAAAAAAATCAGCGAGTATCAGAACGCGCCGGATTTTCTTGAAGTGTTTCCTCTTCTGGAATTTCCCCCCGACTACTATAAAATCAGAGTATCTGTGCTGGACTCCCGCGGAGCCGAGGTCCTGGCCCAGGATGAAGACTTCGAGATCACCTCGGCCCCGAGTATCGGCCGTCCCCTCGTCGTCTCCAAGGTCATGCCGGCCTCCGGCGCCGAGGAATACGATTACGAGCAGGGTCTCCAGCTTCTCAACCTGAAAAGAAACAAAGACGCTCTCGTTTTGCTCGAGAAGACGTATGCCAAAAATCCCGCCCAACTCAAATATGCGCTGGGCTTGAGTCAGTGCCTCTTCATCGAGGGGCAATACCAGAGGGTCAAGGATATCCTCAGCCCGTTGAGGGGGGAGAAGGCGACTGACCTGGTCCTCTACTTCCTCGGGAAATCCGCTCATTCCCTGAGGCAGTTGGATGTAGCGATCGCCGATTACACGGATTACCTCTCCCGGTTCGGTCTGAACCTGGAGATTCTCAACCTCCTGGGGACGGCGCACTACCAAAAGGGCAATGCCGCCGAGGCGCTCCGGGCCTGGAAGAGGTCTCTCGAGATCAACCCCGGCCAGGAAAACATCAAGAAACTCGTCCAGTCGATCGAAGAAAAGACCAAACGCTAACCGAGCCGTTGCCTGTGGCTCCACCCTCTCTTGCGCACTCCGGAATGATGCCCCCTCAGCCTAGTTGATTGTAAATTTATCGCTGTCGTCAGTGACAACTCCGTCCAACGTCCTGACCTGGATGTAGTACCCGGAGCCGACTTGGAGATTGGTCGGAATCGACCAGTCAAAGGTGCCGCTGTTGGGGGAATTCAAGGAGAGGGTTCTCACCGTATTGCCATTGCGCATAAGCAGGATCTTGACCTCGTCATCCTGAATTCCTGTCTTGGTCCAAGCGATCGTCTGTTGGGACCCCCTGGTCCAGACGTTGCCCGCCGCCGGTGAGGTTATGGTGATCGACGGCGCCGTGATCGTGAACGGCTCGCTGTCGTCCCAGACGTTTCCAGCCGTTGTTTTTACCCTGACGAGATACCCGCTCTGCGCCTTGAGACCGGCGGTTATCTTCCAATCGAAGCTTCCGTCATTCAGCGTCCCGAGCGCGATGTCCTTCAGCCAGACATTGTTTCGATAGAGACTGATGTTCACCTTCTGGGCTTGCGTACCCTGCGTTGTCCAGATGATCGTCTGAGTTGTCCTCCTCTGCCAGAGGCTCGACGCATTCGGTGCCGTGACCGTGATCGTCGAGCCGGTGATCGTGAAGATCTCGCTATCATCCGAAACCAGGTTGTCGATCGTGGTGATCCGGATGAAATAGTTGGAGGCCGTGGTCAGAGTGCCGGGGGGAGTCCAAGTATGGCTTCCATCGTTCGGGGTGCTGGTCGTGATGTCTTTAACCTTGCTGCTGTTCCGCCACAGCTCGATCTTGACATTCGCATTCTGCGGGCCCGATTTTGTCCACGTGATTTGCTGAGCCGTTTTCTTGAACCAGACGCTCGAAGCATCGGGCGAGGTCACTTCGAGACTGGACGCCGACGGCGAAGTGAAGAGGTCGGAGTCGACTAAATTGAGTTGGGTGACATTGTCATAAACGGACCGATCGTAGTAGTGTCCGCAGGCCCCGCAGGAGATGCCGATGGTCGGCCCCGGCGCGGAAAGAGAATGAAAGTCATCATTCCCCGGCCCGTAGTTGAATTTGATCCGGCCGTCGGGATAGAGGACCGCTTCGAAGTTCATAGGATCCCCGAAGCTAAAAGTCTCCGCGCACCAGCGGATGGTCAAAGAGCTCGATGTCGCGGACACGTAGACGTCCTCGGACGGCTGGGCTGGGCCGATTGTCACCAGGTCAATCCAGAGGGGCGCAATCCGCACGCTGGCCCTGAGTTTTTCGCGCGTATTCGCATAGTCGGCCGAGTTGCTGGCGAAGTCAATGTAGCCGTTCGAACAGATGTAGATGGATGTCCCTGCAGGGTAGGTCGTCCCAAAGAATGGGAAATCGAAGGGTAGCGGATACGTCTGCACGACGTCATCGCCCCGGAGGTTGAGAGGCACCCCGGCCCCCGCGTAGGCGTTGGATACTTGTGTTTCGTTGTAGTACGGCGTATCCGCCTGGAAAGCGGCTCCGTTGCTCGGAGTCCCGTTTGTATCGTAGACGGTAACCGCTCCTGTCTGGGCTGCGGCCGGGACCGTGCACTCGATATGGTAGGCGCTCCAGGAGACGATGGCGGCATGAGCTCCACCGGTGAATTCAACATAGCCTGCTCCCTGGCTGTTTCCGAACCCATAGCCCTTTATGTGGATGTCTTCGCCGACAATACTCAGGGGTGGGTCGAGGAAGAGGATGTGCGGCGCGCTCGTATCGATCGTGAGTGAGTTAAACGCATTGATCCGTCCGCCCGTCAGGACGAGGCCGCCCAGACTGGGAAGAGGATCAACTCCGGCCAAAATCCTGGACTTGATCTCGTCCCAAGTCCAACTCAGGTTGTACGATTTCAGGAGAGCCGCCAGCCCGGAGACATGGGGCGTTGCCATCGAAGTTCCGGAAAGAAGCTGATAATCGTTCCCGGCCTTGCAGCTGAGTATGCTGACCCCCGGCGCGGCGACATCAACCGAATTTAGCCCGTAGCAGGAGAAGCCGGCGCGGACGTCGTTGTGGTCGGTGGCCGCGACGGCGATGATGTTCTCGTTGTCGTAGCTCGACGGGTAGAAGGGGTTGATATCGTTATTGCCGCCGGAGTTTCCGGCGGCCGCGACAAAAAGGATCCCCGCGTTCTTGGCCGCCTCGATAGCGTCTCGAAGCGCCTGGGAGTACCCCCCTCCGCCCCAGCTGTTGCTCAGGACATGAGCGCCCTTGTCGACAGCGTACTGGACGCACTCAACGGCGTTTGATGTCCATCCGCTCCCGCTCGAGTCGAGGAATTTGAGGCCCATGATCTTGACGGTCCAGCAGACGCCGGCGACTCCGGTGGAGTTATTCCCCTTGGCTCCTATAGTCCCGGAGCAGTGGGTTCCATGATACGTCGTGGAATTATCGTCCATCGGGTCGCCGCTTCCCGTGATGGAGTTAATGCCGTGGACATCGTCAATATAGCCGTTGCCGTCATTATCGACGCCGTCAGCGGGGATTTCGCCGCTGTTCGTCCAGATGTTGTCCAGGAGGTCCGGATGCGTATAGTCCACGCCTGTGTCGATCACCCCCACTACCACATCGCTCGTTCCGGTCGCGATATTCCAGGCCTCGGGCGCATCAATGTCGGCATCCGGCGTCCCGCCGGTCTGACCGGTGTTGTGGAGTCCCCAGAGCTCGTCGAAACGGGTATCGTTGGGGAGGAGGATCGCCGATTGCTGGAAATCGGGCTCGGCGTAGGCGATACTGGGATCGGAGTAGAGCCTGCTGACGAGAGCCGTGGCCTTCTCGCCGGCCGGCACCTTGAAGACCGAGGCGTTGATCAGGCGAAGATGCTTGATTTTTTGGAGTCCCAGGTTCTTCTCGGCCCCCTTCTTGAATTTGACGATGATCCGGTCGGGGGCATGCGCCGTCAAGCGGTCCTTGCCCTTAGCTTGTACGCCCGCCGCAGGGGGCAAGTCCGCCGTCCCAGATGTGCTTGCCCCTGCGGCCAAGGTCAAAAATCCCAGCAGTATAGAGTAATATATCTTTTTTCTCATTCAGGATCTTCCTTCCCGGTCTCTTCCCCCGTCCAATAACAAAAACGCTCCTAGCGAATAGACCTTTACCCTACGTTTGTTGTCTCTGCCTTTTGAGGCGATGTTGCTGGGACTTCGGGTTCTCCTCCTTGTGTTCGCTGTTGTTCCCTGGTCGGTCTCCTCAGTAAATCACCTCGAGGATGTCTTCATAGACATCGTCCTCCAGGTCATTAGTGTAGAGTTTATCGCTGCGGTCCGTCCAGATTATATTAAAGACCTTGTCGGTAACATTGGCCGAGACGCCACAGTCGATGTAATCGCCGATGAATGAATAGTCACTTAGGGAGGAGACGTCGGTCAGCTGAAAATAGCCCTTCCAGCCGGTGGGACCGTTATAAACCGCCATAATGTCATAGAGTTCATTATCATAAAGGGAATTACCATGATACTCCCAAGCAAGAGCAACGATCGCACCGTTGGCGGTTTTCTTTACACCTATCGTCGGATAGCCATCGGCCCTGTCGGAACCATAACCAAAATAGCCAAAGTTGGGTGAAACATAGCCCCACGATGTATAAGGCCTGGGGCTCTTGACCATGAAAATATCCCCATCCTCGTCGTTTGTCTGCGACTGGCCCGAAACTGGATCGGCCGCAAAAGCGATATAGAGGACGCCACTTGGAGTTATGGCTACTGACGGGAACATCCCGCCCCACCACCGATGGTAATAAGCCAGATTGCTGCCATCCAGCGGTCCAAGATAGTAGGGCAGCTCGTAGGGCTGGTGATAAACGGCCTCAGCCCATGAGAAACCTGAGAGCGTGCTACCATAGCTGTTGAGCTTGACGACTTCAATATCGAAGTAGCCACCGCCGTTGGGAGAAGCTCCCCAGCCATCGTTCGACGCCGAATAGAAGGAAATCAAAACCTCCCCTCCCCTTCCGCCGACGGGCCTTGAACCCTGGAGAAGTCTGTTATCGCCATAATACATATAAGTCAAGTTGGTGAAAGAACTTGCGGCGGTGCTGGACCGCACAAAAACAATACGTTTAGCTCCATTGCTCATGAACAGAGAGCAGGTCACATAGACCATAGGATTGGCTGCCGTGGAATCGGGGAATGGGTGCACGCCGAGCCAAGGCTTATCAGGGAAGTCCACCAAGCCATCAGAGTTCCAGTCCCCGCCCGGGATCGCGACCTTTGGCGCTGCCCAGGTCATTCCATTGTTCGTGGACCGGGTTACCATGATGTCCGCATCCGCACCGTTAAACCTGATCGACATGTAGCACGCATAGACATAAGCGCTGTTCGGAGCATACCGGACCACCGGGTCAGAAAGCGTGTCTGTGGAAAAGCGCTTCGGCAAATAGTGAGGACCCGACCAAGTCATTCCTTTGTCAAGGCTCGTATAAGTCCCAATCTCAACAACTCCGTTGATGGGGTAATTGTGACAGGCGGCGACAACGATGTTGCCGTTGCTGGGCCTGACGGCAATGCTCGGCTCGTTCTCATGAAGAGTGGGGTTTATGGCCACAGGGTTATCAGCAAAATTCATGCGGTTAGGCTCTGTCTTGTCGGCCGAGAATTTTTCCTCAATATTTTTCCCGCAAATCGTGGTGATGCCATGAATCTTGGCCAAACGGAGCATGGCCGGTCCGCTCATCATAGACAGGATTTCCGCTTTTTGCTCATCGGTTTTCCCGGTGAGAAATGGAAGGGCGTTTCTGTTTGGGGCGCTGGTCATCTTTACCACTTTTTTCTCAGCACTCTGGCCGGACACAACCGGAGCAAAAATCAGTCCGATGGCCACAAAAACGAAAATAAAACTGGCTTTGGTCTTAAGACCTTTCATCTCTTAACCCTCCTTTCAAGATTGTAGAGATGACAACTTACCTAAGAGCTTTAGCCTCTAATCCATGTTGTTGTTTCCCCGGCACCACCTCCTTTCCTCAAGGCTGGTAGGTTTCCTGAGGATAGAGACGCCCCCCACTAGTCTTTTCGAGCGCCCGCATCCTTGAAACCTTGAATTCCCCAAGGCTATAGAAAATATTTTTCGTTGTCAAGCAAAAAATTGCGAGAGGGATAAAGTGCCGCCTAAAGAAGTGGCGTGACGAACTTAAGCTCGGGCAGTCGAGAACGAGCTGAAAAAACGTCTCAGTTAATCGGCTATGTCGAGAATTCTCCCTTCCGAGATGGAGCTGAGATGGTTCATTTGGCGCGCGTAGTCACGAACCAGCCTGTAGACGAAGAGGCCGGTATCTGTGGCTGTAATGCTAGGATCGAGGCCTTTGAGCACATTAAAAACCTGTTCATTGAGGGCAATCTTGTATTTGAAGTTCGGATCGGGGTTGGGCAGCTGCCCATTGACCATGATCGAGGTGAAATCCACCCTGAAGGGCGGGAAAAGCGCAGGATTGGCTTCGATGTCCGAATCATAGGAATACGTCAGCCCTGAAGCCTGCATCAAAAGGTCATAAGCAGCGGGGATGTATTGAACCGAATACTCGAGCCCGGCGGCGATTTGATAAATACTGAGCTCGGCAATGACGACCTTGAAACCAAGCCCCGTGGCAGAGTCGTAGCCGTAGGGCACAACGCGCATGATGTCGTTGCCGACGACTTTTCCCTTGTAGATTTTATGAGCGATGTAGCCCGTGGCCTCGAGGGCGGCATCGACCTCGAGCCCGGCCTTCTTCACACCGGCCTTGAGGGCATCGGTCACCAGGTTGCCCAGCGGGCTGTCGCGGAACTGGAGGCTCGGGTCCCATTTGCCTTCAATATCCCAGAGCGCCTGGGCCACATGCCTAGTATAGACCGGCCCGAAGCGGGGGTCCTGGACAATACCGACCCGGAGCCGGGCGAGCGGCTGGAGCAGGTGCGGGTCCTTACGGATGCGCCAATTCACCCGGTGCGGCTTGTATTCGACGACCTCAACTCCGCTCGTCCCGTTGCCGTTTCCGCTGTTGACTTTGACCTTGAGCTCGCCGAGGAAGAGCCCATATTCACCGCCTTCGACGATAATAGCTCCGGAGGAAGCAGTAAACGGCTCCGCAAACGAGTCATGGGAATGGCCGCCGAGAATGATGTCGATACCGGGAATGGCGCCTAGCCCAATCTCGTCGGCCATGGTGCCGAGGTGGGAGAGGCAGATGATGACATCACACCCCTGATTGACTTTGAGTTCGTTGACCTGAGCGGCTGCGGCGGCGAAGGGATCTGTTAGGACTCCCAGGGCCAACTCCGAGTAATTCGGGGGATCGGTGTTGACAAGGCCGAAAATCCCAACTTTGATTTCGCCGATTTCTTTGATCATCCAAGGCTCGATGATGGAGGCCAAGACGGGACCGTAGGGCTGATAGTCGAGACCCGCCAGCAGTTTCGCCTCGTCGATATTGGCGCAGAGAATGGGTAAGCTCACCGGCGCTTTTCCGGGCAGGACGCCGGTGAGGACGCCGGTCAAGGCATCCAACCCCAGGTCGAACTCGTGGTTGCCGAGTTCCAGGCCGTCGTAGAGGCCCTCCATAATCTTGAGCTCGGGATACCCGAGATACTTGTTGAATTCAAAGGAGCCGACAAAGACGTCACCGGAGTGGAAGGCCAGAACATTCTCGTTTTTTGCCCTCAGCATTTTGACGAGCGTCGACATCCGGGCGATCCCGCCCAGCTTGTCCTGCGGACCCAAGGGGAATAGAGCCGAGTGGGTGTCGCTGGTGTGCAGGATAGTCAGGACCTTATCTGGAGGAGCACTGAGCACTGATGTGCCGACGATGAGGAGGAGAAGGACTGAAAGCCTGAGAAACCTTTTGCCCATAGGATACCTCCTTTTCCGAAATGCCACGGAATGGACATAAATTTTAAACGAAAATTTTTTTATGCCCCGTTCTTCCTTTAATAATGTTAGCTAACCTCATTCCCAAAGTCAAGCCATAAAAACGCGTCAGAGCGCTAGACGTCTATTTAGTCGCTGATCCTTGCTCAAATGCATGCTAGAACCATTTAAAGAGGGTTACACCGAACAGGAACTTGCCCTTAAGCGGGTCTTCTTCCGGCGTCAGGCTGAAGAACTCCACGGCCACGAACGGCCGGACGCGGATGCTGTTTCCGAACTCGAGAAAGAGGTCAGCGCGGTAGTCGCGGTCGCCGGGCCGAAGGAAGCTGTAGATCTCGAAGCCGGCGTCGACCCCCCGGCCGGTCGTGTTGAACCCGGCCCGGGCCATCGCCTCGGTGCCGCGGTTAAACTCCCGTCCGGCGAAGACCTCGAAGCGGAATGGGCGCTCGAGGCGCTCAAAATGCCTCTGGTTGCGGAGCCCGAGCCCGGCCGAGAGCCGGCCGTCGAATCGCTCGGCCACGTCGATGGACATGTCGACCCGGTAGCGGAAATATCCCGTTGCATAAAGGCCGTCGGCCAGGGACCGCTCGTACTCCACCGCGACGGGATAGATGATGCGGTCGGGCCGGAAGCGGCCGAAGAAGGCGTTCCCGCGTTGGACAGGGATAGTGGCCGCGAGCGAGATGAGGAGGCGGCCCGTCGGCCGGTCGAAAAACCTCAACCAGGTCGCAGTGTCGCCGACGGCCTTGATCCCGTCGAAGAAAGGATAGACACCCAGCCGGAAAGCGTAGGCGTCCACAAAGGAGGCGGATGTCCCCCGCGAGCTGAAGCGCAGGCCGAGATAGGTCTGCGTGTCGAGGCCATAGGGCCTGACGTTGCGGACGAAAAGGTCGACACCTTCGGCCACAGCCGCCGCGATTTCGAGGTCGTGATAGAACCTCTGCCCGTTGACGAGCTTGAGCCCGACCTTGAGCGACAGTTCGGTCCCCCACAAGCGTTTCGCCTGCAGGTCGGCCGTGAGCAGGGAACGATATGCACGGTTCTTTCCCAAGAAGCCCCCTCCGCCGACCGCTGCCCGCCAGGCGTCCGTACCCGTCCAGAGCTTAGCCAGGACCTCGTTGGTGTCAAGGACGGACGGATTCGTCGTCGAGGTGAGATGGCGGCACATGTGGTTGAGGCTGAGCTCGAGGCTCGACGTTCCGCCGAGGGATTTCTCGAGCCCGGCGCCCAGCCAGAAGTCGACGCGGCCCTCCAGGCTGCCGTTCGTGACATGCTCGAAGGCGACGGAGGTCGTGAGGCGGAAGCCGCCGAGAGGGAAGAAAAAACGAAAAGCGGGCAGGAAAAACCGCCGCTGCAGGGAGTCGCTCCCGACATGGAGTTCTGCCTCGCTTTCAGGGCGGGAGGCCGGCGCGGCCGCTTGGCCGGCGAGATCCTGGACAACGAGGGCCAAGAGGAGCGCGGCGGACACGCTCGTGACGGACAAACGGCGAATCATCTCTCTCTGCCTTTTCCGAGGAACGTTCGGGAGACCCATTATACAGGCCACGCCCGTTGAATTCGACCCCCTGCCCGATTCCAATAGCCGGCGGCAACCATAATTTCATTGAAATCCCTCTCTTGGGGGAGGACAGGGCCAAGATCATCCTCGGCGTGATTTTCCTTACTGGGACTCCGTCCGGATGGTGATGGGACCAAGAAGGCCCGAGGGAAGCAGGGGCGAATCCTTCGTGTAGTGTTTCCAAGTCGTAAAAGTGATGCGGCCCTGAGACGGGCGGGGCTCACCCCTCAACAGCCAGTCCGGCCAACGGGCCAGGTTGCCGCCCTCGGCGTACTCGCAGTCGGGCGGCAGCCGCTCATCCCCGATGAGCCGGTTGACCCAGAGATTAGATACGGTGATTTCCAGGCGGTTGCCGGATGCTTTAACGGAAGCCGTGATGTCCACCTGCCAGGGCGCGCACCACACGACACCGAGGTCCCGGTCGTTGAGCCGCACCCGGGCGATGTTTTTCACGGTTCCGAGATCAAGCCGGACCCGCCGGCGGCCGCGGTATTCGGGTTGCTTTGGAACCTCATCAGAGACAGGCAGCTGGAAGGTCGTTTTGTATGTCGCCGGACCGGAGTAATACCGTATCCCGTCTTCCGGCCGGCGGGTCCAGTCGTCGAGTGTTTCGAACGTGATTTTCCCCGGCCCGCCCAAATCCGGGTCGAACATGACATCCCATGGACCGCCGATCTCGGACACCTTCTCTTGGGCCTGGAAATTTCGCTGCGCCGGTTTTACTTTCGCTTCTGGCTTTTGGAAGACGATGAAGAACGATTGGTGCGGCTCGAAGCGCAGGGGTACGGATGTATGGCCGCTTGCTAATCTGAACTCGTCGAGGCTGCGGATTTCGCCCGAAACGGCGTCCCAAAGCTCCGGCCGCTTGCCGGTCACACGGAATACACAGTCCGCCTCGAGGGCGCGGTCCTCGGCGTTGGCGACGAAGTAGATGTCTGTTTCGCCGTCTCTGCGGTGCGTAAAGCGGAGCCCCGCCTCGGACTCAAAGTCCGGGGGCACTCCCATCGTGCCCAGGACGCCTGCGACCAAGGCGAAGTCGCCATATGGTTCGGGCTCTGAGAGGGGTGGGGCTCCCACGTCCCAAGTGGTCTTGTCGGAATGAACGACCGGTGTCGCTTCCGCTCCCAGCGACGAGCGCGCGGGTACGGCCTTTGGCCCTCTTTCCCACACTATGCGCCCCGTGCCATAGGCCCGCTCTGTCGCTCTTTCTCCATCGTCCTTCCCCCACAGCTCCTCGGCCAGACTCTGGACTTCGGCGTCGCAGTCCGGATAACCGGAGAGGCTCGGTGATTTTTTGGGCCGCGGGCCGACGACAGTCGCACCGGCTGCGATGAGCTCCGTTACCTTCCTCAGAAGCGCCGGAGTCATCGTCTCTTGTTCCGGTAGGACGAGAACGCGGTAGGCCATGCCGTCGGGCAAGACGAGTTTCCCATCCTTCACCGACATGCTTGTGAGAAGCGTTTCCGGCGCGCAGCCGTCGAAGTTGTAGCCGAGACGGTCTGGAGGGTCGCCGCGAAGGGCAGTGGAAGGCGCGCGGAACACATGCGGCGCGCCTTCCCCGACCAAGTAGCAGAGGTCCGCCGCAGGGAGCCCCTGGCGGAGCATGAACTGGCAACGGGCGAGGTAGGCGTGATAGGCGGGCACCATGTCCCACCAAGTCTGCGTACTCTCCCAGTGGACGCCGTAGGGCCCCATCGTCATCCCCGGCCGGAGACCGGGCCGAGGCTGGTGCTGGTAACGGTGGAAGACGATCCGGTTGATCCCGGCGGCGAAAGCCCAGTCACCGAGAGCTTTCATCGAGGCCGGGTGGGCCTGCCAAGCCTC
>Ga0315275_10002786_pt1 | contig 15911 bp, 3 predicted proteins | sample YL17G03_0_MG_FD_205557 | JGI IMG/M metagenome (GOLD analysis project Ga0315275, IMG submission 205557) | Sediment microbial communities from Yellowstone Lake, YNP, Wyoming, USA - YL17G03_0 | ecosystem: Environmental > Aquatic > Freshwater > Lake > Sediment | place: USA: Wyoming | collected... | reverse complement strand
CTTCCGGTTCTACGCCCCGACGGCTAGGCGCGTCCAGCTGGCGGGGGACTGGCCCGAGAACAACTGGGCGAAGGGCGACGGGAGCGTCGGAGAAGCGAACGTCGGTCTCATGGACGACAAAGACGGCGACGGGGTGTGGGAAATCGCGGTTGCGCTCCCGCCGGGCAGATACAAATATTTATTCTGGGCCGACGAAAACACGTGGCACCTCGATCCCGGCCACCCCGAGGAAGTCTCGGGCGGACCCGCCGGGAAGTGCTCGCAGATCGTTTTGTATTCGAGCAACGAACGCCTGGAGATTCGATAGATGAAAAGGAAGCGTTTCCCCCCCCCGCGAACGATGAAGCGTCTTGTTTTGCCGCGAACTAGTGCGGCGCGGCGTCTTATTGCCCAGCGAACCGCGTTCGCCCTCATCCTCGCGGCCGCGGCGATCGGGTGCTTCGGCGGATCGGGCCGGAACGTCCCGCGTGGCGGCCCGGAGATCGTCGAGGGAGGCGTCATTTTTCGCTACTACGACAGGGACGCGTCGCGCGTCAATGTGGTTGGCGATTTCAACAACTGGTCCCCCCGGGCCGACGCGATGGTGGACGACAACGGCGACGGCGAATGGACGCTCTTCTACACCCTTGCTCCCGGCGTTTACCAGTACAAGTTCGTGGTCAACGCGTCTCAGTGGATCCCCGATCCCCGGAACCCCGACAAGGTGAACGACGGGTTCGAGGGAGAAAACTCGGTGGTCCGGATCCCCGTGCCGTGACGAGATTCCCGCGCGATCGAGTGAGTCCTTTTCCCGACGCGAGCCCCGCGTGTGTGATCGCCCCTCCCGCTCGGGTGAAGAGATTTAGCCGCGATGTTTTCATCTTATTGCCGGACAATGAGTTGCGGCGCGAGGCTCTTGAAGCGCTTTTGGGTCAAACCAACCACGGTCTGGGTGCTGTAACCCATTGATTTTAATCGAGGTTCGGCCAGCCGCTGGCTAAATCCCCCGGAGGAGCTTTGCTCGGGGCGCCGCGCCGGTCGAAGACCGTGCGGCAACCCGCTATACTGCAGTCAGGAACGAAGTTGTTGCGGTGAGTGGGGTCGTGAGGCACGCAAGTTGCAGCCTTTTTGCGGGTTCGTGCTATAATTCTTACTCTTCCAGGATTCGCGATAGTCTTCTACAACAAAGTCAGAAACGGTGATCGACTTGCGAACACTCAGCCGGATTTTCGGATTGCTCGTCGTACTGATGTCACCCGCTCTCGCCCTGGCCGGTGGAGCGCCTACGGCTCCCGGATCGGGGACCGCCACCGTATCGCCTCTCGATGCGACGGTAGCGACTGGGGGCACGTGGACGGTTGTCTATGCAGCAACGGACCCGTTCACGAACGGCACGCTCCGCTTCACGATCCCCGCGGGATGGACGGCGCCTCAGAACTCGAGCGCGACGAGCCCGGGGTACGTGACCGTGACGAGCGACCACGTCGGCGCGGGACTCTCGGTTTCGACGAGCGGTCAGCAGGTGACGATCTCCGTCACCGATCTCCCCAAGCCAAAGACCATCACCCTCCTGTACGGCGACACTAACGGTGGGACGAACCCCGGTGCCAAGGCCGTACCGCCGAGCGCTTCGAACCCGTCGGCGGTTTTCGTCGTGGAAAGCGATCCCGAGGGTACGGCTCTTCAGCCGATCGCCGCATCCCCCGCAGTCAATCTCCAGCCGGGCACGATAAACAAGCTTCAATTCTCCAACGTCGCGCACGTTTTTCAGACGACATCGGAGGGCGGTCCGTACTCGGTCGTTGCCCGCGACACATACGGCAATCCGAGTCCGGTTTCAGGGGACCAGACGATCAACCTTTCGTCGACATCGGGAACGGGTACGTTCTCGGTTCTCGGGGGTGGGGCGTTCTTGCCGGTGACGAGCGTCACCATGACGGCGGGGACGCACACCACGACTTTTTACTACCGGGATACGGCCGTGGGGAATCCGACGATCACCGCGGCGGCGTCGAGCCAATCTTGGGGAACGGCCGCGCAGGTGCAGGACGTCAACGCCGGTCCTCCGGGTCTTCTCGAGCTTGCCGCGTCCGATCCGACGGTGACCGTCGACGAGTACGCGAGGATCACCATCGACATCACCGATGTCTACGGGAATCCGACCACGCTCACCTCGAACCGCGATCTCGTCTTGACCTCGTCCGCCGTAGTCCAGGCCGCCGCCCAAGCCGCCGCGCCCGAGCAGGCGTCGGGAGAGTTCTTTCTCCCCGGAGATCACGGCACACCGATTATGATTCTCGCGATGGCGGCGGGTCAACAAACCGTCCAGGTCGATTTTCGCAGCACCGACGCAAACGGCGGAAATCCGCATCTTGTCGTTATACTGAACGACGATCCACCCCCGCTCACGGGATCGGTGAACGTCACCGTATCGCCGGGGCCGGTGAGCCACGCGGCCTCCGTCGTAGCCGCGAGCTCCCCCGTGGTCGCCGGCGTATCGCCGAGCACGGTGACCGTGACGGTGACCGATCAGTACGGGAATCCGCTATCCGGCGTGACGGTATCGCTCGCGTGTAACGGTGACGCGTCGCACACGAACCCGGGGTCGCCGACGGGTAGCGACGGCCGGGCGAGCGGGGCCGTGATGGATAACACGGCGGAGAACGTCACTGTAACGGCTACGGCCGGGGCGATTGCCCTCAGCGACAACGCCGTGGTCACCTTTGTCGCGGGACCGGTGAGCGGGGCCGCGAGCACGGTGGACGCGGTGAGTCCTGGCGTCGCCGACGGATCGACGCAGAGCCTGGTCACCATCACCGCGCTCGACCACTACTTGAACCCCGTGGGCGGTGTCCCCGTGACCTTGAGTGTCGCTCCCACGGGTCAGGGCGAAACGCTTACACAGCCGCCGGGACTCACCGATACAAACGGCCGGGCGTACGGGTACCTCCGGAGCACGAAGACGGGGTCGTGGACGGTGCACGCGACCATCAACGGGACGCCGGCCACTGACGGCGCGGTGATCCAATTCGCACCGGGCCAGGCGGCGAGCTTCGAGTGGAGCTTTAGCCCCGGAGCGATAGCGGGGGTCCCCAAAGACGTGACGCTGACCGTCCGTGATGGCTCGAACAACATCGTCACCGATTTTGCCGATACGGTTTTCATTTCGACCACTTCAGCGGGGCCGGAGGAATGGACGGTGGGCGGTGGCGCACTGGGCGAGATCGACAGCCTCGCGAACGGACAGTGGTATTACCTCTTCAACGCGGGCGATAACGGGTCGGCCGCTCTCCGCGTGAGCGTCAGGAGGGCGGGAACGATCACTCTATTCGGCGAGAACGAGGATGCCACGGGCACCTCTGGATCGCTTGTGGTCGATAACGGACCGGCCGACCGGATCGCGATCGTTTCGGGCGATGACCAGACGGCGGTCGCGGGGGCGGCGGTCGCGCTCGACCTCGTGGCGCGCGTCACCGACGAGTTCGGAAATCTCGTCGACGGCGCATCCGTGACTTTCGGGAACCTCACCGGTGGGGGATTGAGGGACGTCGTCGGCGGAGGCGGTGTGGATAGCGTCGCCACGACGAACGGGAGCGGCCAGGCGCTGTGCGACGTGTGGCGGCTCGGACCGCTCGTGAGCGCCACCAACACGGTCACCGCTTGGATCGCGAGCGGGAGCATCCCGAGCGTCGTGTTCTCGGCGACGGCGACGCCGGGTCCGGGAACGAACATCGGTTGGAATCTCTCGAGCAAGTCGGTCACGGTGAACGCGGAGGAAACCGTGATCGCCACTCTTCGCGACGACAACACGAACCCCGTGCCGGGGAAGACGGTGACGATCTCGATCACCGATGCGCCCAACGGCATCCTCAAGGCGAGCCCGCTTCACACCACGACCGGCGGCACGACATTACGCCAGGGTATCACCGACGCGAACGGGCAGACCTCGGTGATCTACAAGGCGCCCGCGACGGCGGGGCTTCAGGACGTCGTCGACGCCTTCGGCGACCAGGCGACGCTGGATGACGTCACGGATCTCGTGTTCACGAGCGTGGCGAGCGGGGCGACGAATCTTCGCTTTGTCTGGGTGAGCGGGAGCACATCGGCGGCGGGACAGACTTTTTCTTTCCGGGTTGAGGCGGTCGACGGGGGCGGCAATATCGACACGGGCAACACGAGCACGGTGAACCTCGTTCCGCAGTCGGGGAGCGGCATCGTTTTTAGCCTGACCAATTTTGGCGTGCAGACCACTCAAGCGCCGCTCATCGCGGGGCAGAGGACCGTCTACGGGCGGGGAACCACGTCGGGTTCATGGACGATCGACCTCACCGCCGCGGGGCTGGGTCCGGACGGCGACACGGTGCAGATCAACAGCACGGGCGTCGTCGATCACTACGACATCACGGATGTGCCCGGTTCCGTCACCGCGGGGGCGACCTTCAACGTTACCGTCACCGCCCGCGATCAGTACGGGAACCGTGTGACGACGGCAGGCAACAACGTCAACCTCGATCCCGTCGACCCCGGGACGAACAACGTGGTAGCGCCCGCGCTTCAGGTCTCTTCGACGACGCTGGTCTCCGGACAGGCGGTCGTCGCCGAGAGTTATACCAAAGCGTGGTCGATCAAGGTGCGGGCGCGGGATGCGTCGCTCAAACTGGGTTACAGCGGCACCCTCGTGGTTGATCCGGCCGCCGAGCATCACATCGTTGGATTGGAGCCGCTCATTTTGACCGGGATCGCCGCGGGGAACACCGTTCAGCACACCGCGGAAGTCCAGGATGTCTACAACAATCCGGTGCCGGGCGTGACCGTCTCGTTTAGCGCGCCCCAGGGTGGCGGGAGCGTCAATCCGTCTTCGGCCCCCACGCTGTCCGACGGACAGGTGACATTTGATCATACGACGGGATCAATTGTGGGGACCAACGTGGCCCGCGCCCAGATTCTCGACGGTAACCCCACCGGTCTCGAGCGGGCCGAGTGGTCGGTGACGACCGTCGCGGGGAGCACGATCGATCACTACGATGTCACGGCCTCGACGGGAAGCACGACGGCCGGAACGAACTTCAACGTCACCATCATCGCACGCGACCAGAACGGAAACAAGGTCACCACGGCCACGAACAACGTGAGCCTCGATCCCGTCGACCCAGGCACGCTCAATGTGGTGACGCCCGCCCTCGCGGTGCCGTCGGCGACGCTCGTCGGGGGAGAGGTCGTGGTGGTTGAAAGCTACACGAAGGCGTGGCCGATCAAGATACGTGCCCGGGATGCGTCCTTGAAAGTGGGCTACAGCGGCACGATCACGATCAACCCGGGGACGGCTACCGAGGTCGTCAAGATCTCGGGCGACGGGACGATCCCCGTCGGCGGCGTCCAGCCGCTCGTTGTCGAGGTTCGCGATTCATACACGAACCCCGTTGCCAGTCACCCCGTCATCTTTGTAGTGACGAGCTCTCCGGGCGGGACGGCGACCATCACCGACACAGTGGGGGATCCCAACGACGGAATTACCAGCACCGACCCGAGCGGTCAGGTGACGGTCCAGCTCCACACGTCCTTTACCGCGGGGGCGAACGTCGCGCGCGCGAGCATCAACGATTCGAACCCGCCCGCTCTGGAAACAAAGACGTTCACCGTCAATACGACCGCAGGGACAATCGATCACTACGAAGTCGCCGTCCCCTCCGGGACCAATCAGGTCGCCGGTGTGCCGTTCAATTTCACGGTGACGGCGCACGACGCCAACCACAATCTGGTGCCCGACAACGTGACAGATGTCGACCTGAGCTTCACCAAGGGGAGCGGGGCGACGTTTTCGGAGGATCCCGTGACGCTCGTGAACGGCACCTTTACCAGATCCATCACGAGCAATCCCGCGCAGGTCATACAGATTCGCGCCCAGACGCTTGGAACGCCGTCTGTCTTCGGGCTGAGTCCCGATATCACGGTCGCTCCAAACATCGCCTCCGGGGCGATCACGGCGACGGCGCTACCCGACACGATTACGGCGGACGGGATCAGCACGTCGGTTGTGACCTCCGGCAGCACCCACGACGCGTTCGGCAACATCGTCGCGACGGGGACTCTGATCACGGTGGCGTCGACTCTCGGTGGTTCCATCGCGGGCGATGTGAACGGCGGGATCCTCGGTGTTCAAATGGCGACCGACGCGGCAGGCAAGATCACATTCGTCCTCAAGTCGGGAACGACGGTGGGAACAGCCACAGTCACGATGCAGGCCGTCGCCCCAGGGACGGCGTCGGGAAACATCCCGGTCCGGTTTGCGCCCAAGCCGGTGATCGCGAACCCGGGTAACCCCTCACCGAGCGTCGTCACTCCGGGGTCGAGCTCGGGCTTCGCCGTCGTCGTTCAGAACACGTCGGCGACGGGTGTGACGCTATCGACCGCCTCGACCTTCCAGTTCACCGATGGTGTAGACACCTGTGTGTCGAACCTCGCTTCCGCGACATACATCGACGGTCTCGCTTCGAAGACCTTGACCTTCTCGAGCGAGTTGATTCCCGATGAGATGGCTCCCGGACTCTACAGGCCCCGTCTGAACCTGAGCGGCACGGATGAATTCGGGGCGACATTTTCGCAAAACAATCTCGATCTGCCATTGAACAGCCTCCGCGTGGTGGCGATCGAAATACCGGTCAACGGGATCGTCCTCGAATCACCGGTGAGCCGCGGGCAAACCAGGGACATCACGGTCTTCGTTCATAACCTGGGCCCCATTTCTGCCACGATCGAGTCGGTGAACTTCACCTTTTCGGTGGGGAACCAGCACTTCACTTATAACCCGGTGGTCTCACTGACTGTTCTGGGAGGGGCGACGAACTCCGTCAGTATTCCGGTGACCGTTCTCCAGACGGCGCCGGTGGGACTCACCGATGTCGACGCGGCGGTATCCGGCAACGTGAACGGGACGCCGGTGTTCGACGGTTCTATCGATCCGTACTCTCCTCCGAAATGGGACATCCGGAGCGGGGCGAACATGACGTACGTCGATGGCTCGCTCACGCCGGCGACGGTGTCGCGGACCAAAACGCACAGCATCAAGGTGCAATTCACCAACAACGGCGACACCTCGATCGAGCTCCAGCGGCCGGCGACTACGCTTTCTTTTGACGGCACCACCTACGAAGCGCCGATTTCTCAGAACGAGGCTTTCGGCGTGGGCGCGACGAAAGAAATTGTTTTCGACGCCAAGGAAGTGCCGGCGGCGATACAGGCCGACAGAAACTACGACGTCCGCCTCCATCTGGCGGGGCTCGAGAACCTCGAGGCATTCACACTGAATCTGTATACCAGTTCGAAGAACGATTCGATCCGGGTGGTGACGCCGGCGAACGTCACCTATGTTGCCGGGTCGCTTCATCCGACCACGGTGAGCCGGACGATCTCTGCGGGCTTCGAGCTCGATGTGTTGAACACGGGGACCGCCGCGGTCCAGCTCACCGCGGGATCGACGACCTTCTCCTTCGGCAGCGGCAGCTACACGGCGACGCTGAACTCGAGCGCCGGGACGACGATCGCGCCCGCCGCTACGACGACCCTGGTGTTCAACTCCCAGCTGGTCAATACGGGGGTCGGTACGTATACCCCGACCCTTCACCTGGTCGGAACGGAAAACACGCTCGTGTTCGATCGCTCCCCCGCGGTAACGAACCAGGTGACCGTTCAGAACCCCGCCGACGTGAACATCGCTTCAGTGACGGCGTCGCAGGGAACGATCACGCGGGACCAGACAAAGAGCATTACGGTGACGATGATCGTGGCGAACAACTCGGAGGCCGAAGTCCGTTTCGACAACGCGGCATTGAGGTTCCTTCTCGGCGGCTCGCTGGATCGGAGTTCCCGTTTCGTCGTGACTCCCCCGACGGGATTTGTCACCAACGGCGCGACGCTTCCCGGCGGGGAGAGCGATGCTCTCGTCTTCACGGTCGCCGACAACACGTCGAACACGCCGGACGTCGGGACCTATGCCATCGAGGGCAGTGTCTGTGTGACCGACGTTGTCGCCCAGCTGCAGATCTGCGTGAACACCGATCTCGGCGGCAAGGGAACCCTCGTCGTTCAATCGGCCGGCGCGCTCAATATCACGGGGATCACCGGGAGCCAGCCCTCGGTCACCACGAACCAGACGGAGCCGTGGACGGTGGAAATGCGTATCCAGAACACCGGTGGGGCGGCGATCGCGCTCGACCTCGACCCCGGCTCGACGTTCATATCATTCAGCATAGGCGCGGGATGGGGTATTTCTCCTCAGACGCCGGGACCCATCGTCCTCGCCGGCGGTGCGACCGACACGCTCCTCTACGAGATCACGCCATCGGGGAGCGCGGCGGGCACAGCAACGATCAACGGGCAGGTCCGGGGGATCGAGCTCAACAGCGATGTTCAAAAGACCGACGTGACACCACCGGGTGCGGGTTCTGTCGTCGTGCAGACCCCGGCGAGCCTTCAGATCACGCTGCCGGTCGTCAAATCGCGCGACCCGGTAACCGAGAATACCACTCAGTGGACGATCGCCGTCACCGTTCGCAACACGGGGGGCGCCACGGCCGACCTGAGCAATCTCGCCGCGGAAACCTATGTCGAGTTCCCGACGTCCGTCCCCCCCAATCATCGCGTGACGGGCCCCACGGGTTCGCTCGAGCTGCTCGGGGGCGCTCAGACGGTGCTCACGTTCAGCGTCTCACCGACGCCGGGGTTTGGCGGCGTCCCGGGGAGCAAACCGTTCAACGTTCGTGTGGGGGGTGTCGAGCGCAACCGGGATCTCCCGCTCTCCGCCAACGCCGCGGGATCCGTGTTTGTCGAGCTTGTGCCGGACCCGCAGTACGTGGCGGGGTCCCTTACGCCGGCGGCCGTCAAAGCGGGCGATGAGGCGCAGTTCAGCGTCAAGGTCACCGAGCGCGCCGGCGCGGCGACGATCAATCTCGACGGCGCGCTCACGAAGATTTACTTCAAGGACAGTCAGAACAACGTTTTTCAGCGGCTTCTCGACACCGATAGCACGACCGCCATCGCTCCCGGCCGGACCTCGACGATCTGGTTCGAGAAAGCGATTGTGCCTTCGAACTTCATCGCGGGCCAGTACCTCGTCACCGTGACGGTCGCGGGGACCGAAAACGGCACCCAGTTCGTCAGAGTATTTTCCGAAGACAACATCGAGATCCGCCCGCCGACGAGCGTCCATATCGATACCATGATCGCTTCGCGCGACAAAGTCTCCCAGTCGCAGACCCGCCCGTGGGAGGTCCGGATGGTTGTCTCGAATACGGGGAGCGGGGATGTCCAGGTCAAACCGGGGCCGGCGACCCGCCTCGTCATGCGGGTCGGGGGTGTGGATGTCACGAGCCAGTACAGCTGGACCTCGAACTTCCTGTTCGAGGATAACGGCACGAACGTTCTTCATTCGGGAGCGACCGACGCGCTCGTGTTTACCATTAATTCGACCGGGTCGTCACCGGGAAATCTCTCCATTTACGGGATCTTCGCGGGTTTCGACACGGGCGCCCTCAAGGATGTCGGCGACGACACCTTTGACGCTGGATGGGGTACGATTCTCGTCCAGCGCGCGGCCACGCTCCAGGTCACCGGGGTGGCGACGTCGCAACTAACGGTCACGCAGGGCCAGACGGCGTCTTGGACCGCGACCGCGTCGATCCGCAACACGGGTGAAGCCGCTGTTCTCCTCACGTTCGACGCGACCAACCCGAATATCCGCTTTGTCCCCGACTCCGGTTTCGACTGGACGCGGCCGACGCAGCTCCAGGGGGGCGGGACGATCGTCACCGGCGGCGCGACGGGAACGCTCGTCTTCTCCGTGAGCCCGACGGGGACCTCGCCGGGGACGCCGGAGATACACGCCGTCGTGGCCGGTGTCGACACGAATAGTCTTTTTGCGAAGTCGTACGACACGGAAGTCTCGGGTTCTGGCTTCGGGTCGATCGTCGTGCAAGAGCGAGGGCGGGCTGTCGTGCAATCGACGGCGATCGCCTCTCCCAATCCGCTCGAGGTCAACGTCGGACAAGAATTCGGCGTGCGCGTCCAGATCTCCAACACGGGCGAAGCGAATCTCAAGAACGTTTCCTACTCGATCTCGTCAACCGGCGGGAGCACCCCGCAAACCGTTACTCTCACCGCCCCGCTCATCGCGGCCGGCGCGGCGGTGATCGATACCTTCTTGGTCACGGCGGACAACACGACGGGTCCCGAGACGTTCACAGTGGATGTTGTCGGTGGCACCGACACGAACTCGAACCAGGCGGGGCTCCTCGACATCGGTCCGCATACCGACCCGACCGCAATCGTCGAGAAGGTCCAAGCGTCGGCGCTCGTGATCAACACGGTAAGCCCGAGCCAGCCGACGGTGACGCGCTCCCAGATGGCGGATTGGTCCGTCGATGTCGCCGTATCGAACACGGGTGGCGGCGCGCTCGACGTCGTGGCACCGGCTCCTTCGGACATCTCCTTCCGTCTCGGGGCGACTCCGCTCACCGGTTACGTCGTCGTCGCGCCGGGGCGTTTTGTCGAGAAGGCCGGTCTGCGCCTGAGCGCCGGCGAGAACGCCACTCTCCGCTATACGATCGACGTGACGGGCGACATTGCCGGTGCGGTGACAATCCACGTCGATCTCGATGGGAAGGATGTCAACGACCTCTCGATCGCGAGCGTTCAGAACACGGGCGCGGTGAACGTCGTCGCGCCGTCGGGTCTTTTCGTCAATACCACAAAGACGGATCCGGCGACGGCACCGAACTCAACCGGCAATTCGGTGCGGGTGGACTCCGGGCAGCTCTTCACGATGGAAGTGAACGTCCAGAACATCGGGGCGGTCGAGGACGTGGACAACGTTCAAATTCGCCTGACGAGCAACAACCCGACGAACCCCATCAATCTCGTGTCCGAGTTCGCCGAGATCTTGAGGGACCAGGAGTACACGTTCCGCTTTGTCGATGTTAGTCCCGCGGCGCTGTCGCCGAGCGCGACGTCGAGGACCGACCTCTTTACCGCGACGATCATCAGCGCACGGTCGAAACAGAGCGGACAGCAGGTCACGCCGAAGCCGCCGATGGACAACACGGAGTCGGTCATCATCGAGAAGCCGGCGGACCTGCGCGTCGCCGCGCAGGCGTCGGACAACACGCTGAGCACCGACCAGGTCTTCACCGTTACCGGGACGGTCGCCAACGGCGGCGTGGCCCAGGTGGACGATACGGGAGAGCTCACGCTCAGGCTCCCGGCCGGTTTTGCGCTCGAAGCATCGACTCCGGATACGACGGTCGGATTCGTCGTCGGGACGGGGGTCGTGTGGGACGTGAAGGCGCCGTCCCAGGCGGCGGCGGACCAGCCGATAGAGGTCAAGATGACGAGGCGGCCTATCGCCAAGAACACCGGCGCTTCGCCGGTGGTGACGGATAGCGTCGCCGTGTTCTCGGTCAACGTCGCCACACAGGGCGGTTTCGTTTCACCCATTCTCGAAGTAAGTGCTCCTGTCGGAGCGACCGACGATACGGTGAGCACCTATCAACAGTTTACGCTCCGCGCGTCGGCGATCGCCGAGGCGACGACTGCGGGGATTAGCGCCGCGCTCAATCCCGTGGACGCCCCGGGATTCACGGTCATCGATCCTCTCGTCCGGAGCCTGGGTCACGGTACCGGCGGTCAGATTTCGATGACCTGGCGGGTGACCGCTCCAGCGGCGGCGGCCATCGGAAGGTTCCAGGTCGAGTTTAGGGGGACAGACGAGAACGCGGGGCATGAAGTGTCGAAATCCACCGATACGCTCACCGTGACCGCCGTGAGGCGCGCCACGCTGAGTCTCGACGCGGAGATCGCGCGCCCGTTCGAAGCGACGGACAACAAGGTGGCCATCGGATCGCGCTTCGAGATCGACGGAACGGTGTCGAACAGCGGTGACGCCGGTATCGACCCAACGAACGCCCGTGTGACGATCGATTTCTCCCAGGCGGCCGGTTACGCTCTTGCCGAGGGAACCGCCGAGCGGCCCTTTACCATCGGCGAGACGATCACCTGGGTCGTCGTTGCGCCCGGTTTTCCGACCCCGCCGAGCCTCATCCGCATCGTGATGAGCGGGGTCCCCTACGACGAAAACACGGTCGACGGCAGCACGGGGATCGCGGCGGCGGTCGACAAGAATCTCGAGCCGATCCAAATTTTTTCCGAAGGGGTATTCATCACCGCGGACAATATTTCCGCGTCCTTGGGCTTCGATACCCGTGTGGTCCCCAAAGGAACCAGCGGTATCGAGATGCTGGGGATCGAGCTCGCGAACACCGACGACGCGGCGGACCCGGCGCAGATCGATTCGATCCTCGTGTCGATTCTCGATGAGTCCGGCGGGATCACCGCGGATCCGTCGAGGACGCTTACGGAATTCTACGCGGTCATCAATGGATACCGCGTGGACGGTGATCTCGCGGCTAACCCCGTGGTCTTCGTTTTCACACCAGGGAACATCGTCCTCGATCCCAACGGCGCGGATACCGACTCGATCGTTTTCACCGTGAGCGTGGCCTCGAACGCTTCGCTCGAGGAGGTCGTCCTCTCCGTCGAGACCGCCGGCGATCTCGTAATCAAGAGCACGTCGTCGGGGAAGACCATTCCCGTGGTCGACAAAAGGACTCTGAGTAGCGTGGCCGGGCGGCTCCGATCGAACCCGCTGGTGATTCTCAGCAGCGCCTCCGACGAGTACGCCCACAACTACCCCAACCCGTTCCGCGCGGGGAGCGAAGCGACCCGGATCGCGTACGTGATGGACAAGGAAGGGCCCGTGACGGTGATGATCTTCGACGTGACGGGAGAACGGGTGTACGAGAAACAGTACGCTCGCGGCGAACCGGGGACGGCCGCCGGCCCCCAGGAAGTGACCTGGGACGGACGAAACACGAAGGGCGATGTCGTTCGAAACGGGATTTACGTCTGCCAGCTCGAAGCGGGCGGCAAGTCGGTAAAGATCAGAATCGCGGTGGCGAAATGACAAGGACAACCGGGATGTTCGCGAAAACCACGAACTACGCCGCCAGGGGAGCGGCGCGGACAGCGTTGACCGTCGTTCTCGCCTGGGGTCTCATTTCCCTCGCCGTTCCGGTCGCGGCCGGAGAGGGCGACGGCGGGACCCAGAGCGTCTTTTCGCTTGGGGCCGGTTCGAGGGGAATCTCGCTCGGCCGCGCCTTCTCGACGCTCGCCGACGACGCGTCGGCGATCTATTGGAACCCGGCGACTCTTCGCAACGTTCAAACCAAGCAGTTGAGCTTCATGTACATGCCGCTCTACGGCGACTTCACCGGGGCGACCTACATCACGTTCGGGCTTGCGTACCCGACGCTCGGCGCGGGCTCCTTCGGGCTTGGTTTCATGCGCGTATCGAGCACCTTCGACCGGTACGACGAGTTCAGCCGGCCGCTCGGCGAAGGTGAGTACTCGGAGAGCCAGATGATGGTCGGCTACGCCTTCGAGCGGTCCTCGAAGTGGATCGCGGGGCGGCTCGCCACGGGCGCGTCCTTCAAGATCGTCAACCAGAAGGTCGACCCGTACTCGAGCACGGCGCCCGGTGTCGATCTGGGGTTCCGGTACATCCCCGATTTTGCGAAGTCTTTGGCCGTGGCCGTGAACTTTCAGGATCTCGTCGGCGCCGACCAGAAGCTCAACGTGGAGTCGGACCGCACCGCCCGGACGATCATGACGGGCGTCGGATACACAAAACCATTCTCCAACGGATCGGCCCTCCGCTTGATGCTCCAGTACGACCTCCCCGAGTTCGCCGACGGCAAGTTCAGAGCGGGGGCGGAGTACGCGTTTTCCAAATACGTCTCGCTCCGCGTGGGGCTCGACGACAGCGACATCTCGTTTGGCCTCGGCGTGACCGCGAGCGCGTTCGGTCTCGATTACGCGATGCTAAGCCGCGACACCGCCGGCTCGTCGCACCCCGTGACCTTCACCGCATCCTACGGGAGCACGCTCGACGAGCAAAGAGAGGCCGCCGCCGAACAGCGCGCCCGCGAGGACCGGGAAGTCATCCGTCGGGCGTTCAACGACCGGGTCAAGGACCACCGCGACAAGGCCATGGCGTACGAAGCCCAGGGCAACCTCGCCGGAGCGGTCGACGAGTGGAAGGTCGTTCTCGACCTCTCGCCGGGCGACGCCGACGCTACCGCCCGGCTAAACGCGGTGACGGTCAAGCTGGTCGAGGAGCAGGAAACGGCGGCGCGGGGCCTGCAGAAACAGAGGGAGATCAGCGCGCGTTTCGCCGAAGGACTCCGCCTCTATCAGGAGAACGATTACGTCGGATCCCGCGAGGCGTGGCGCTCGATCCTCGCGATCGACTCGACGCACGCCGAAGCGTCGGACTACCTCGCGCGGACGCAGACCGAGATCGACAAGAATCTCGCCCAGCGCGCCAGGCGCGCCTCACAGCTCGAGCAATCGGGGCGATTGACCGAGGCGATCAGCGAATGGAACAACGTGGAGTCTCTCGACCCGGGTAACCGCCAGGCGAAGGCGGCCGTCGACCGGATCAAAAGGCAGATCGAGGCGCAGAGCCAGAACCTCCAACAGGCCTCGAGAAAGCTCGACATTGTCAACCTCTACAATGACGCGCTCCAGGCGTTCAACCAGGGCGAGTACGAGAAGGCGATCGCCGGTCTCGACCGGCTGCTCGTCTTGGAGCCCGGTCACGAAGAGGCGAAGAACCTCCGGGTGATGGCGAAGCGCAAGATCACGCCGCTCAGCAAGGGAGAAGAAGAGGAGATCCGGAGACTCTTCCTCCGCGGGATGCAACACTTCGCCAAGGACGAGTACGCGAAGGCGATCGAACAGTGGCAGAAGATCCTCGCCATCGATCCGACGAACGAAAGCGTCAAGCGAAACATCGACGAAGCCAAGGAACGGCTCAAACAGCTGGAAGAGCGCGGGTAGTCATGACCATCGGACCGGCAGGCGTCGAAGAGAAGAACGTCCAGTTGCGTAAACTCCGCGTTCCGGCGGAGGAGGGCCAGCTCTCGAAGGTCCGCGACTTCATCGCCGAGTGCTGCGAAGAGGCCGGTTTTTCCACGCGCGAGACGAACAACACGAAGCTCGCCATCGACGAGGCGTGCACGAACGTCATCAAGCACGCGTACAAGGACAAGGTCGGCGACATCGACCTCCACGTTGGGATCAAACAGGGAGACGTGTCGGTCACGCTCTTCGACACGGGAGATAGATTCGACTACGCAGGGGTCAAGGACCCCGATCTCGACCAGTACGTCGAAACCGGGCGAAAAGGCGGTCTCGGCGTCTTTCTCATCAACAAGCTGATGGACGACGTCCAATACCGCGCGGGCGCGTCCGGAAACGAACTCATCCTGCGGAAATCGAGCCACGCGGCGATCTCCCGCGGGCTCCCGGGCAAGATCGCGTGGCGCGGGACGCTCCGCTACAAGTTCACGCTCCGCGCGAGTCTTGGTTTTCTCGCTCTCATCGCGGCGATCTGGGGTTTTGTGTTCGTCCGCCAGACGGGGACGATCAACGAACAACGGGCGACGCAGTGGCTCGAGAAAAGAAGCCTCGCCGAGAACATCGCGGAGAGAGGCAAGGCGTACCTCCTCGTCCCCGAGCAATACTCGGTGGAGCAGACCAGCCTCACGACGTACATCACGCGGATCCTCGAGGGGAACGAGGACCTCGGATACATCAGGGTCGTCGATTCGAAGGGGGAGATCCTGTCGTCGGGCAACGTCGAGGAGATTTACACCAGGTTCAAGACGCCGGTTGAGGCGACCGTTATCCACCGGGACGACCCGGTCGTGTGGTCGCGGTTCGAAGACGCCGACCGCGCCGTCCGCGACATCGAGTACCTCGTCCAGGTAAGGAACGGCAACACGGCGGAGATGCTCACGCTGGGGAGCGTTCACCTCGGG
>Ga0315275_10002785_pt1 | contig 15917 bp, 14 predicted proteins | sample YL17G03_0_MG_FD_205557 | JGI IMG/M metagenome (GOLD analysis project Ga0315275, IMG submission 205557) | Sediment microbial communities from Yellowstone Lake, YNP, Wyoming, USA - YL17G03_0 | ecosystem: Environmental > Aquatic > Freshwater > Lake > Sediment | place: USA: Wyoming | collected... | reverse complement strand
GGCGTGCTTGGAGATATTCGTGAGCGCCTCCTGAGAGATGCGGTAGAGCGCGGTCTCAACCTCGAACGGCAGGCGAGACTTCAGCCCGTCGGCGGAGACGCTGACTGCTATCTTGAACCTCTGCTCTAACGCCCGGCAGTATGACTCCAGCGCCGCCACCAGCCCCAGGTGGTCGAGCGCGGGCGGCCTCAGGTCGAACACCATCCGCCGCAGCTCATCCAGGCTCTCCTCCGCCACCCGCCGCGCCTTCTCGAGCGACTCCGAGACATCGCCGAGGTCTCCCCCGAGGTTGCGGCGCGCCGCGGTCACGTCGAGCTTGATCGCAGTCAGCGCCTGACCCAGCCCGTCGTGCAGCTCCCGGGCGATTCGCTCCCGCTCCTCCTCCTGTGCCCGCGCCACGCGCGTCGAGAGCGCTGCCAACCGCCTGCTGCGAGTCTCCATCTCCTTCATGAGCGCCGCCGTCTGCACCATTTCGTGGAACGCCATCGCGATCCGCGCCACCTCGTCGCGACCGGTTGTGGCCGGCTCCGACGGAACGGCTCCGTTCGCCGCCAAGCCGGTGATCTGCGACTGAAGCCGCTTCAGCGGGAGCGTGACGGAAAGCGAGAGCGCCACTCCGAGGCCGATCGCGATCACGCCGAGCGCCACGATCAGCGTGAGCGTGACGGCCCGCGTCCGCTGCGCGCGAGCGGCCGCCGCGGCCTGCGCCGCCTGCGCCTGGCTCTCGGCCCGGGCAACGAGCTGATCCAGTTCCAACACTATGCCAGCGGCCTTGCCCCTCAGCAGGTGATCGGCCGTTTCGGCACTCTGCCGCGATCGCACGCCGATATCGAAGGTGGCGTCGAGGTCATCAATGGCGCTCTCGATCCGATCGAAGCGCGCGCGATCCTCCTTCTCCAGAGGCTGTGCGCCTAGTCTCGTTCTCGCCGCCCCCACGCGGCGGGCGATCTTGCGCGCCTCGCCGAGATAGGCGGACTCGCCCCGGAGCAGGTAGTTCTTCTGCGCCCGCACTTGATCGAGAATTGCGACTTCGAGTTCGAGCGCAACGACCGCCCGATCGGCGTAGCGATGCAGCGCCTGGTCATATCGAGAAGCGACCTCGCGCAGGCCCCCGAGCGCGATCATGCCGATGATCGCGATCAGCGCCACCACGATCAGGAATCCGCCGACCAGTCTCGCTCCGATCGTCAGCTTCACGGGCTGTCCGTCCTGTCAGCACTACGGGTATCAGCGCGGAACAGCGGTTACCGCCAGGCGAAGCTCGATGCCGTGCCTCTACAGCTCAGCGCGGTAGCTCAGTTCACAGGCCTCCGGGCCCACTGCCTGATTACCATGCCCGGTTCAGGGGTCCTCTCTGATTGTGAACGTTTTCACAACTTTCCGCAAGGGCCGTAGGGCGTCCGGGGGCCCACTGTAGCGCACGGAGCTTCCTCCGCGCGGGGCCCCACCGCGGGTGCCCTGCTGAGATCATCGGCGCTGGCTGCGATTTGTGCTTGGCCTCACGAACTTTCGGCACGGCTGCCCCGCCGTCCCACTGAGTGGCGACACGTTGGCGGGAGCCCACCCTTCGGCGTCTCACCGGAGGCCGGCAGGAGAGGACCCCCTGGTTGACCGAATCCAGCGCTCAACACCGAGGAGGTTCAGATGCTGTCTGGGCTGCTCTACCGACCCGATTGGCAGGAGGGACGTCGTCGCCTCGCGACCTGGTGGAATGGAGGCGACATTGGCCGGCCGGCGATCGCGGTCACCGTGCCCCGCGAGACGCCGCTTGAGGAGATACCGGAGTTGCCTCCGCCGGCCGGCTGCCTGGCGCCCATGTACACGACGAGAAGCATGGAGTTCCGGGTGAACCGGGCGCTGCGCGCCTGCGTCTCGACCGAGTACCTGGGAGAGGCCGCGCCGTCCGTCTCAGCCGGCGACCTGGCGCCGAACTGTCTCGCGCTCTACCTGGGCTGCCAGGGAGTGGAGGGCTATGACACAACGTGGTGCGAGCCCTTCATCAACGATACTGATTGCGATGGCTTCGGCTATGACCCGGCCAACTTCTACTGGCGCTTCAGCCTGGAGGCTTTCCGCCGAGTCCGGCCTCTCGCCCACGGCAAGTTCCTCCAGCAATTCCCGGACCTGATCGAAGGGCTCGATACGCTTGCCGCCATGCGAGGAACAGAGCGATTGCTAACGGACCTGGTCGAGCGACCCGACTGGGTGCGCACATCGCTGCGCAGGGTCACGGATCTGTACTTCCGCTACTACGATGTGCTCTATGATCTCCTCCGGGATGAGGTGGGCGGCAGCGTCTTCTGGCTCTGGGCGCCGGGACGGCTGACGAAGCTTCAGTGCGACTTCTCGGCGATGATCTCGCCCGCCATGTTCGGGGAGTTCATGGTTCCGATCCTGTGCGAGATGACCGAGCGCGTCTCCTACTCACTCTATCACTGGGATGGGCCGGGCGCGATCGTTCACCTCGATCACCTCCTCTCGGTACCGCGCCTTGGCATGATCCAATGGACCCCCGGCGCGGGAAGCGAAGACACGCCGCATCCGAGGTGGTGGCCTCTCTACCACCGTATTCTCGATGCGGGCAAGAAGCTCATGGTCGGGGCCGACAGCACGGACGACTTGCTGGCCTACAAGCGCGAGTTCGGCGGCAGATGCAAGGGGATTTGTATCTCGACTTGGGCAACGACGAGAGCGGAAGCGGAGGAGATGCTGAGAGCGATGGAGTCCTGAGCCGCGTCATCGAACAGCTAGGGCGCACGGCTGCGCGCCCGCTCACTCAACAACCGCTCCGTAGATGTCCCAGGACGTGTCTGTTCCTGCCCTCGCATCCACCCATACGAAGACACGCCCGGAGACCGCAGGCGCGCTCCCGCCGTCGGCGATCTTGAACTCGCGCTGGGTGGACAGGTCGTAGCCGTAGATGTCCCACTTGTCCCGGCCCTGCCGCTGCCATGCCACAAGGCTCCCTGAGACACTAGGTCCGAGAGGGCCAAATGGCGCCGGCCCACAGAGGTATGACTCCCTGCTGGCACCAAGGTCGAAGGCATACACGTCTGCAGTTGTGTCTCCGCGTCGGTGGTCGAGCCAGACAACCGTCTTGCCGTCGATAGCAGGGCACTCCTGAAGCCTTGGCGCCGTGCAGATGGGGAACTCACGGCCGGTTAGGAGGTCGTAGCCAAAGATGTCAGATTCCCAGCATACATCGCCGCAGTCCTTGCAGTTGCGGTAGTCCTCCCACACAACGAACTGGCCGGACACCACGGGCCGGTGTTGGTTCCCCGCAGCAGTGCAGATCGGGAACTCGCGTTCTGCACTTAGGTCATAGCCGTAGATGTCAGCGCCGGCGGTCTCCGCGTTGCGAGTATCTGACCAGACAACGGTGTTCCCCGAGATAGTGGGCCACCCCTGGTGCCCATTCGCAGTGCAGATCGTGAGTTCGCGATGCCTCGCGAGGTCGTAGCCGTAGATGTCTGTGTTCCCGCCCTTCCCGGGGTCGTTCCGCGCGTCCTCCCATACCACGATGCTCCCCGACACCTCCGGGAGACGCTGGTGTCCCTCCGCGGTGCAGATAGCGAACTCGCGTCGATCCTCCAGACGGTACCCGTAGATGTCAATGTCCCAGTTCCACTTTCCCGGCAGTTCCCGCCAATGCTCCCACACCACAAGATCGCCGGAGATTGCTGGCTCCTCCTGCGTCCCCGCAGATATACAGACCGCGAACTCGCGGACAGCGGGCCTGGAGGGAGGTTGCTCACCGAGCGAGCTCAATACCGTGTCAACCGCGTCTCGGACCCCATGGTCCGGGAGGAGCCGCGCCCGTTCGAGGTCGGGCGCGATGCGCTCGTGGAGTCTGGCGAGCGTGGTGGCGGATCGGCTCCTGGCCCAATCCTCGATTGTGCCCGGCAGGAAGTGCGCCAGCGTCTCACGGACGGTTGCGCTCTCGTCATCAGCAAGTGCCACACATAGCGCAGCCAGTGCAGAGACCGTCTCTTTCTCGCTTCTGGTGGGGGGCGCGAACAGCAATGAGAACGCCGCCTCTTCTCGTACCTCCTCGCTGCGGTCGGTGCGGAGCACCTTGATCACGAGGTCAAGCCTCGCCGCCGTGCCTGGATGGCTACGCGCTAAGCGTGGGATTGCCTTTCTTCGCGTCTCTGCATCGGGACTCCCCAGGTCCTGGACTGCCTGGGCCATCAATCGCGTCTCCTGCTCGCGGAAGCTGGAGTCCCGCGCCCGGGCGCGCAGGAACAAGACAGTGCCGCTCACCCCCATGCCCATGGCGAAGGCAACTGGCAGCACTACCATCAAGCGCCAGAGCCTCATTCCTCCCTCGCACTTCTCCCCCACTGGCGCACTACCACGGGCAGGAGCAAGCTCCTGCCCAACGGCCAGCTCAAACGCGCCGCGTGGATTCCGTCACCAGCCTCACCCTCTCCAGGGATGTGCCCGGTGTGAGCGGGCTGCCCAGCGAGAGGATGAAGTTGTGCCGGCCGGCGACGCTGATCTGCCGCCTCACCTCGGCCAGCAGTTCCTCGTCGCTTGCGGTCTCGACGAACATGGCATCGAGGTTGCCGAAGAGCACCTTGTCCGGCCCGATGACCCGCCTTACCTCCGCCAGCTCAATGCCGTAGTTCTTCCGGTCCTCCTCGAAGCAGAGCGCGGTGAAGGGCAGTTCCCGAAGGTACTTCAGGAACGGCATCAGATTGCCAGAGAAGTAGAGCATCGTCCTGAAGCCCATGTCCTCGTAGAACTGGAGCGCCGGCTTGTCGTAGGCGAAGACGAACTCCAGGTACATGCTCGGTGAGATGATGTCGGCCGAGGCCAGGCATTCCTCGACGTGCATGAGATTGACGCCGAGCTGCCGATCGGCCAGCAAGCTAACGCTTCTCCCTGGGAGCTGCCTGCGCAGGATGGCGTGCAGCTTGTCCGGGATCTCGGTGATCGCGTACATGAGGGCCTGGAAGCCCAGTGTGAACGGCAGGTCATTGTACGGCGTAGAGGTTGCGATGTACTGGGGCAACTGGTCCGGGAATCGCTGCGCCAGCGCCCTCGCAAGGTCGTAGCACTGGGAGTTGGCCAGTGCAGCGACCTGCTCGGCAGTCGGCTCAGGCGCTGACTCGACCTCAGCCGCGGCCGCCTCGACCATCTCGGCGGTCCATCCGCGATCCCACAGGTCCGACCACCTCGACCCTACCCGCGCTTCCTCGCCTTGCAGCGTTGGCAGGATGCACGATTCCTTCCTCTCGGGCGAACGCCAGAACAGGTCACCGCCCCTTCGGAGAACCGCGCTGCTGTTCACCTCATTCGGCGTCAGGTTGAGCCGAAGGTGAGCCCAGGCCGGCCGGAGGTAGACCCCGCCGAGGATCTCCTCCTCGATCTGCAGTTCGTGAGCGAGGTAGGAGTCATAGCTCACGGGGAGCACATCGGTCTTCGCCTCGCCGAGGCGGTCGCGCCAGAGCTGCCAGTTCCGCTCTGTCCGGTAGTACTGCAGCGGACCCAGACCCTCGTAGGCGAGGGCGACCGGCACGAAGTCGGCCTGCTGCCCGTGCATCACGCGGGTCACCTCATCGTCCGACTGAAGCGATTCCCGCACGTGGGCCATCTTCATGACCAGCGATCCCTCCTGCCGCGTTCCCCTTACCATTATAGCACACGGCGTCAATGGTTTTCGGGAAAAAGCCAGTACATTGCTGTACTTTCATGGTGGCGAGTTGGGGTCGTTCCGGGACGGTTCCTGGAGGCGGCGGATGAGTATCAGCGAGGGGCGAACAGCTCCGGCGACACCAACCACACCAGCACCCCGCCGCCGGGCTCGAGTCGGTCGGCGTCCACCCTCGCCACCGCGCTGGTCCGCATCTTCACCTGGCCGTCGGTAAGGTGGAACACGATCGAGCTGAGGTCGGGCTCGTGTCCCACCAGCAGCACGCTTCTATGTGATTGCTCGCCAACCAATCGCTGTACTGAGCCGAGCTTTGCGCCCGGGCGCAGCCGGTCATCAGGTTGTGCTGCTAGGCCGAGCGCCCGTGCCACGATGTCTCCCGTCTGGCGCGCCCGCGTCAGCGGGCTGGTATACACGCACTCCGGTCGGGCGCCCGCACGGAGCAGCAGCTCGGCCATCGCCTGCACGTCGCGCCGGCCCTTCTCGGTCAGCTCACGCGCCTCGTCCCCGCCGATGTTGGCAGCTTCGGCCTCGCCGTGCCTCAACAGGTATAGCTCCATCCTGATCTCCTCTCCGCGCGCGTTCGGCAGCGGCGCGGCCGTGCCCTGTCGGCGGGCCGCGCGTGTTGACGGGAGCTGCCGAACCGGCTACACTCTCTTGGGAGTGTGAACAGCAGTGCCGACCGATCCCTCGGAGATGGTGACGCTGAAGATCCCTCGCCCGCTCTACGTGCGCCTTCAGCAGCTCATCGCGGGAACCGGTTTCCGTTCGGTCACCGAGTTCGCGACCTATGTTCTGCGCGATCTCGCCTCCCAGCCGCAAGCGCGGAAGGATACCGACCAGATGACCGAGGCGGAGCTGGAGCAAGCACGCCAGCGGCTTCGCGAGCTGGGCTATCTTTGATCTTGAAGGAGCAGCAGCCGAATATGATTCATCCCCATGGCGGGAAACTCATCAACCGCGTCGTCTCTGCGGAAGAGCGCGAGACGCTTGCGCGGGAGGCAAAGGCGCTGCCGAGGGTCCGCCTCAACCAGCGCGAGCTGGCCGATCTGGAGATGATCGCGATGGGAGCGATGAGCCCGCTCGAGGGGTTCATGGCCGAGTCCGACTACCGGAGTGTGCTGGACTCGATGAGGCTGGCGAACGGGCTCGTCTGGAGCATTCCCGTCGCGCTCTCCGCGAAGGACGACTCACAGCGGAGGCTGAAAAGCGGCGACCGGCTCGCCCTTGCCGACGAGGATGGGCATACGCTCGCAGTCATGGATGTCGCCGGCTGCTATGATGCCGACCATGAGTACGAGGCCCAGATGGTTCTCCGCACGACCGACGAGGCGCACCCTGGTGTGCAGTACCTGCGGAGCATCTCGCCCTGCTACATCGGAGGAAGTATCCACCTCATCCGCCGGCCCGAGCACTCGGATTTCCTGCGCTACCGCCTCGACCCGAAGGAGACCCGCGTCCTCTTCGCAGCGAAGGGCTGGAATCGCATCGCGGCGTTCCAGACGCGCAACCCCATCCACCGCGCGCACGAGTATCTCCAGAAGTGTGCGCTCGAGATCGTGGATGGGCTGCTCATCCATCCGCTCGTTGGAGAGACGAAGAGCGACGACATACCGGCCGATGTGCGGATGCGGTGCTACGAGGAGCTGATCGAGCGCTACTACCCGAGAGATCGCGTCGTGCTCTCGGTTTTCCCGGCGGCGATGCGCTACGCGGGGCCGCGGGAGGCGATCTTCCACGCGCTGGTGCGCAAGAACTACGGCTGCACGCACTTCATCGTGGGGCGTGACCACGCGGGGGTCGGGAGCTACTACGGCACCTATGACGCGCACGCTATCTTCGGCGAGTTCGACCCACAGGAGATAGACATCACGCCGCTTTTCTTCGATCACGCCTTCTTCTGCCGGGTCTGCGGCAACATGGCGACGACGAAGACCTGCCCCCACGGCAAGGACGATCACGTCGTGCTGAGCGGCACCAAAGTCCGCGAGATGCTGGCGAAGGGCGAGCTGCCTCCATCGGAGTTCACGAGACCTGAAGTTGCCAAGATACTCTCGGAGGCGACCCGCTGAGACAGGCAATGAAGCGCTTGGTGGTAATCGGTCTCGACTGCTTCACCCCCCAGTGGGCGCTCGGCGAGTGGCTAGATGATATGCCGAACCTGAAGGCCCTCACCGTCCAGGGGGTTGGGGCGCGACTGCGCTCGACCATCCCGCCGATAACCGTGCCGGCATGGTCCTGCATGATGACCTCGAAGGATCCGGGGCAGCTCGGCGTCTACGGGTTCCGCAACCGTACTTCCCATGAGTACGACGCGCTTAAGGTCTCCGACTCGAGTTGGATCACCGCCCGCACGGTCTGGAACTACCTCTCCCGCAACCGGATGAAGTCGCTGCTGCTGGGCATCCCCGGCACCTATCCGCCGAAGCCGCTCAATGGGATCATGGTGGGCTGCTTCATGACGCCCGACAAGAAGGTTGCCTACACCTACCCCGAGGGCGTCAAAGAGGTGCTCGACCAGGCCGCCGGCGGCGAGTACATCATTGACGTAAAGGACTTCCGCACGGAGGATAAGGACCAGCTCCTCACCGCCGTGAAGGAGATGACAGCCGCTCGCTTCCGGGCCTTTCGAGCGCTTCTCCGCGCAGACGACTTTGAGTTCGCGATGATGGTGGAGATGGGGCCGGATCGCCTTCACCACGGCTTCTGGCGTTACTGCGATCCGACTCACCGGCTGTTCGAGCCGGGCAATCCCTACCAGCACGTTCTCCACGACTACTACGTCTCGCTCGATCAGGAGATCGGGCGCACGGTTGAGGCGGCCGGCGATGCCTCAATCATGGTTGTCTCCGACCACGGCGCGCAGGCGATGGAGGGGGCGGTCTGCATCAACGAATGGCTGACGCAGCATGGCTATCTCACGCTAAAGGGGCAGCCGTCGGGCCGCACGCGTCTCACCTCCGATATGGTTGACTGGCCGAAGACGAAGGCGTGGGGCGAGGGCGGGTACTACGGGCGGCTGTTCATGAACGTCGCCGGGCGCGAGCCGGAGGGGTGCATTCCGCCGGGCGCGTACGAGGCGATTCGCAATGAGATCGCGGCCGGCATTGAGGCGCAGGGCGACGAGGCTGGGAAGCCCATCGGTACGCGATGCCTGAAGCCCGAGGCGGTCTACCGAGAGGTGAACAACATCGCGCCCGATCTGATCGTCTACTTCGGCGATCTCAACTGGCGCTCGGCCGGCACCGTCGGGGACGGTTTGCTGCACATCCGCGAGAACGACACCGGCCCCGATGACGCGAACCACGCGCCCGACGGCGTCTTCGTATGGAACGCGGCGGGCGTGGATTCGATACGGAAGGCCGAGCGCTACTCGATCTACGACGTCGCTCCCACGGCCCTCCGCTTCTTCGGTCTGGAGGTGCCGGAGGATATGATCGGCGAGTCGCTCATCTGACTTCAACAAGGGAAAGGTTGCATATGCCGAAGGGATTCACACTGTGGTTCACCGGCCTCTCGGGCGCGGGAAAGAGCACCCTGGCCGAGCGCGTTCGGGACATCCTGCTCGAGCGCGGGATGAGGGTCGAGGTGCTCGATGGGGACGAGGTGCGCACCAACCTCAGCAAGGGTCTTGGTTTCTCGAAAGAGGATCGGGACACGAACATCCGCCGCATCGGGTGGGTCTGCAACCTGCTGACGCGCAATGACGTCGTCGCCATCGCCGCCGCGATTTCGCCCTACCGCCAGATCCGCGACGAGAACCGCGCGCTGATCGGCCGCTTCGTAGAGGTCTACTGCAAGTGTGACATTGACACGCTCAAGGGCCGCGATCCGAAGGGCCTCTACGAGAAGGCGCTGCGGGGGGAGATCAAGAACTTCACCGGCGTAGACGATCCCTACGAGTCGCCGGAGAAGGCGGAGGTCGTGATAGACACCGCCTGCGAGAGCATTGACGATTCGGTGCGCAAGATCATCGCCACCCTCGAACAGCTCAACTACATCCCTGCCGGCGACGCCCGCGGCTACAGCGAAGACGAAGAGGAGACGATCAAGCAGCGGCTGCGGGACCTGGGGTATATCTAGGCCAGCCATGAAACTCATCGAGGAAGGGATCTCCCGCGCCGAGCTTCGGGAGATGGCCCAGGGGACGTTCGGCAGCTTCGTCAAAGCTGTGGTTGACGTCGAGCGCGGAGTCATGGCCGTTGACGCGCCGATGCACTCTGACGAAGAGGCCGAGCTCCTGAGGACCGGTTCCAGGCAGGAGAACCTGTGGGGTATCAACCTGTACCCTGACGAAGCAGACGATGCTTTCGTGGAGTTCGATTCGATGATCAACCTTCGGCCAAGTCAGGACAACCGAAGCCGGGGCGTGGACAGCGCCGAAATCAGAGAGAGTATCACTCGGATTGTCGGAGGGCTGGTCCAGGGATGAAGATCGTCTACCACACGGGTATGTCCGAGGATCAGTGGTTTGGTCGCAGCATCCTCGACCAGATGGCGAACATCGGCAGCGAGGTTTTCCGCGCCATCTCCTGGCGGGAACGGAACGCCGAGTACAGTCGCCAGGCTCTATATCGAGCGCTGGAGTTGCTCGATCTGACTGTCGAAGACAGGAAGAACGTTGACCGCCTGAAGGAGCTTCTGCGGGTGCGCGAGCTGCTGGTAGACTTCCTCGTCTATGACAACGTCTACCGTTCCACCGATGAGCAATGGCAGAGGTACTTTCACGCCTTCAACCTCGCAGCCAACCGGGACCGCTGAGAATCATGGCTGCGCTCCTGGGGCGCCCGGAGCGCACGGCATCTACCGGCATAGGGGCGGGCCTTCAGGCAGCGGCCGCGGGGCCCAATGCGTACCCGAGGTGCTTCCCGCCGGACCCCGGCGGCTGTACAATGGGCCTCGGACATCCTGGCAAGATGAATGTCCTCTCTCGATGCGGGCCGTGGCGTGTGCTCCGTTTCCTCGCGCGGCGCTGGAAAGCGGCCGCCGCTGCGTGCGTATTGCTGGCCGCGATCGTCCTGCCTCGCGTGCCCCTCACCTGGGGCATGACTGCGCTACACCTCGTCGCATCGCACGGCCTCATCACGGCCGACTTCGGCGGAACTGGACCTAACATCTGTTGCTCCGGGCGATGGGATGGTCGCGTTCCAACTGGGCCGCCAGGGACGACTCGGGCGAGAGTGGCAGAGGCGCGGCTGCTTCTCGCCCTCGGCGCGGACCCGAATTTCCGCGACAGCGACGGCTGGACCCCCCTTCATTGGGCGTGTTGGTTGGGGGACCCGCGACTCGCGGCACTTCTGCTAACTCACGGAGCCGATCCGGCTGCTCGCGCCTACGACATGGACCCTGGCATGGCGACGACAGACATCGCGGGAGGGCGGCCAGACTCCCCGTGGCAGCAGCGTGCCAAGCGAAGCAGATCCACTCCTTTCGGCTGCCTGATGGGTGGGGATCGCGTTGGCATCGCGAGGATGCTTCTCGATCACGGTTTCGACCTCAGTAGCAGCGACACGTGGGGTTCCACCGTCTTGCATGAATCGGCATGGTCTGGTGCCCCGCGGATCGCACAGCTGCTGCTTGACCGAGGTGCCGATGCACGCCGTCCCGACAGCGACGGGTGGACACCCCTACATTCGGCCGCGTTCTCGGGAAGTGCAGCAGTAGCGGAGGCGCTCGTCCGATCCGGAGCTAGTGTCGACGATAGGACCACACACATGAAGACCATCCCTGCCCCGCCTGGGGCGTTCTTCATCCCTGCCGGTAGCACCCCACTTTCGGTCGCCGTCGACCTCGGAAGATGGGGTGCTGTGAGGGCGCTGGTGAAGGCAGGAGCTGATCCCGAGATCGCCGACAGCAACGGCCAGACGCCACTCAGCCGAATCCGATCTCGCTCGGAAGCGCCCGCTGACATCGTCGCGGTCATGTCACGCCGCGCGAAGGACCGGGATCTTCTCACCTTGCACGGGAAGCGCTGAAGGACCAGGGAGCCATGCTCTTTCGCTCGCGCACCAAACCACGCGTCTGCGTTATCGGCCTCGATGGCGTGCCGATCGGGCTGCTGCAACGGCTCGCCGATGAGGGGGTGATGCCGCGGACGGCTGCGATCATCGGCCGCGGTGGACTGCGCGCGATGCGCGCGTCGCTGCCGCCGGTTTCATCGGTGAGCTGGACCTGCTTCATGACCGGGGCGAATCCGGCCGAGCACGGCATCTTCGGCTTCACCGATGTCTCGCCCGACAGCTACCAGCTTCGCTTCCCGACCTTCGCCGACGTGCGAGCGCCGACGATGTGGGATCGGCTCGGCGAGAGACGGCTGCGGTGCTGCGTTATCAATCAACCGTCCACCTATCCCGCGAGGCAGCTCCCCGGCGCGCTTGTCTCGGGCTTCGTCGCGCTGCAACTCGAGAAGAGCGTGTGGCCGAAGGAGCACCTGGCTGCGCTGCGGCGGCTGAACTACCGGATTGACGTGGACACCAAGGACGCCCGAGAGAAGCCTGAGGCGCTGCTTGACGACCTGATGGCGACTCACGCCACTCGCGCTGAGGCGGTGCGCTACTTCTGGGAGCGCGAGCGGTGGGACTACTTCCAGGCGGTGGTCACCGGCACCGACCGCCTTCACCACTTCCTGTGGAATGCGGTCGTCCAAGCCGACCATCCGCTGCATGGTCGGGCGATGAGCTACTACCAAGCAGTGGATAGCATGATAGGAGAGCAGTGGGATCGGTTCCATAAGGGGCGACCGGGCGACCGCGAGGGAGAGGGGTTCGCTATGCTCTCCGATCACGGCTTCACCGGCCTGCGGTTCGACGTGCGGCTGAATGCGTGGCTTCGGGAGGAAGGCTACCTCGACTACGCGAAAGACGATCCTACTTCAGTTGCCGACATTGCGCCGCAGGCGACACGCGCCTTCTGCCTGGATCCGGGGCGCATCTACCTCAATGTGAGAGGCCGCTTCGCGCAGGGCTGCGTTGACCCGGCTAGCGCCTCCGCGCTGCGCGACGAGATCGCGACGAAGCTGCGCTCACTCACTCACGACGGCGAACCGGTGATCCGCCGCGTCTTCGCGCGTGAGGAGGCCTTCCACGGGCCACTGCTCGATCAGTCCCCCGATCTGGTTGCTATCGGCCATGACGGCTTCGACCTGAAGGGGACTACGCGCGGACAAGAGGCCTTCGCCACCACCCACTTCCAGGGCATGCACACGTGGGACGACGCCTTCGTCTGGTCGCTGCTGCCGGTACGAGAAGAGCCGGATATCTCGGAGGTTGCGCGACCCATTACGGCGCACCTCGGAGTGCCAGCATGGGTCAAGTAGTTGCGACGAAGCGGAGATCATGATTGCGCGACGAAGAAGAGGCAAAGAACAACGCCCAGGATCTGGGGGATGCTCCAATCAACCGCGGGTTTCCGGCAAGTGAGATCGCTTACAAGGGCGTGGCCGCCAAGAAGGACGGACGCGATGATCGCAACAGGAAGCTGATAGGCGGGAGCCCACCAGTAAGCGATCTGCGGGAAAACGCAGCCGCTCGCGAACGCAACATATCGAAGCCCGGCCCTTGGGCTGTAGTGGAAAACTTGGCGCGCAAGGAGAGATAATACGAGAGTCACCAGGAAAGTGATGCCCCAAGCGGCAGGGAGAAGCGTGAGCCATCGAAGGGTTGCCACCGAGGTCTAACTCCCCAGACGTGTTGTGGGCGAGTCCCGCTCGAGATTGCATTCGCCGAAGCCGTGCGCGCTCCTCCCCATGAGAGGGCGCACTACCCGTGCGCCCCTACTTGCGGTTCAGCTTCCTCCAGTACTCCACCACCCCGGCCTGCCACCAGCCAGGTTCGCCGGCGACCTTGGCGCCCTTGAAGAACTCGTGGATCATGCTGGCGAGCGGCGCGCTCGCGTCAAGATCGTGGGCGAGTTCGAGGATGTAGCCCAGATCCTTGTAGTGGAGCGCGAGCGTGCCGCTCGTGCCGAAGTCGTGGCCGTACATCGCCTCGGGGACCGGGAACTCCAGGTACTCGCCCAAGAGCCGCGGGTCCATGCCGGCCTTCTCCGTGAACGCAATGGTCTCAGCATAGGTTGACTGCTGACCGGCGAGCACGAGCTGGTTCATCAGCTTCAGCACCTGGCCCTGGCCGATGGCGCCGACGTGCTTCAGCTTGTAGCTGAGGCACTCGAGCACTTCGCGCGCCTTCTCGAAGTGCTCCGGCGCGCCGCCCACCATCATGATCCAGCCCTTGCTCCGGCCGGTGATCGGCGCATCTATGAACCCCGCGCCCTTCTCGGCGCAGAGCTTCTCGTAGCGGACCGCGGTCTGCGGGCGGCTGGTGCCGGTGTCCACAACGACCTGTCCCTCGCCGAGATGCGCGACCACACCCTCCGGCCCCTCCATCACCGCCTCAACGACGTGGCTGCCTGGCAGTGAGAGCAGGACCACGTCCGACTTGTCGGTCACCTGCCCGGGCCAGTCGGCCGCAGCCGCGCCCAGCGCCACCGCCGCCTCGCGCCTACCCCGATCGCGGTCGTACACCGTCAGCGGATAGCCCGCCTCGCGCAGCTTCTTCGCGAATCCACTCCCGACGTTTCCGGCACCGATCAAGCCTATGCTCTGCATGTCACGCTCTTCTCCCGGCAGACTTGTGGGCGCACGGGGCCGTGCGCCCCTACGTGCCCCTCTTCGGCAGCGGCATCCAGAAGGCGCCGCTGCCGGCCGATCCCACAAGGAGCCTATCGCCCGCGAACGCCACCAGATTGTGCCTCCGGTGGGGCAGCCGCTGGTCCAACATCCGCCACGTTCCGCCGCCGTCCTCCGACAGCATCACACCATCCACAGCGCCGGCCGCCAGCCGCCCCGGCCGCGCCCGGTCGGCCGCAACGTGGAGCACATCGCTGTCGAGCACGCGCCGCCAGCTCTTGCCAGAGTCATCGGAGCGGTATACCCCTCCCGCTGCCAGGAAGAACCTCCCCGGCGCGCTCGGATCAGCGACGACGCAGTTCGGCGCGCCGTCTATCTCAGCCCGCGCCTGCACCCACCGCTGCGCCTCGCGGTCGTACCAGTAGACCAACCAACGGTCGCGGCTGATGCACACCAGCGCCCCGTCGGGGCCGATCGCGATCTCGCGCCCGATGCTCCAGATCTCATGTGCGAACAGCTGCTCCCCCTCCGGCAGTCCCGCGCCCATCCACTGCCAGGAATCGCCCCCATCATCGCTCCGGTACACGCCACCGCCGCCAGGGCTGACCGCCTGGGAGACCGCGAGGTAGACGACCTCCGCGTTCCGCGGGTCGGCTACGATGGTGTCGCAATGATGCGCGGTCATGTCAGGCAGGCCCGTCATCGGCGACCGGCGCAAGCTCTTCCCCCTGTCGTCCGAGACGAACACCTGATTCGACTCCCACTCCCAGGTGCGCGGGCCGACCGCATAGACGCGCGCTGGCCGCGCCGGACTCACCGACACGCATTTTACGTTGTTGGTGATGCCCTTGTCCGACCCAACGCTGTCGAACCGTTCGCCCCCATCCTCGGAGCGGAAGTACCCGTCGTCGGCCATCCCCAGATGCACGATCCGAGGATCGGTTGGATCCTGCTCGAGCACATGGATCACCGTCGCCTCGATCCCGTCAATGGAAAGCCGCCAGTGCTTCCCGGCATCGCGAGTCTGGTAGATCGCGAACCAGTCCGTGAAGTACCAGTGGCCGGGATCACGCGGGTCAACCACGATGCTGGCCAACGCCGCGCCGAAGGTCGGCCCGAACCAGTCCGCTCCCTCGTAGATCCGCTCGAGCCCCTCCCGCTCGATTCTCTCCCACTTGGCCTCGCCGCACCTCAGTCGGTAGAATGTCCCAAGCGTGGAGGCAGTGAGCACGAAGTCCGGTCCCGCCGCCAGCGACTGGAACTCGCCCTCGCTGGTATAGCCGCCCTCGGTTCGCGGAGGCAAACCGTCGGCGAAAGGCTGCCAGGTGAGGCCGCCGTCCCTGCTGACCCGCATGACCCCCTCGAAGAGCCCGTACCAGCGGGCCGCGTCCACCGGGTCCTGGAGCATCTCCGATGGAGCGGTATCTGTGACCCGCCGCCAGTTCCGGCCGGCGTCATCGCTTGTGTAGAGGCCGGTTTTCCACTCCTTCTCCTGCCCGCCGAACCAGCCGCGCACCTGCTGCGCGCAGAGCCACACCCGATCCGGATTCGACCGGTCGAACCGCAGGTCAGATGGGTAGGTCCCTTCGGCGCCGCACGCGCGCCAGCTCTCGCCGTTGTCCTCACTTCGCCATA
>Ga0315275_10002782_pt1 | contig 15923 bp, 14 predicted proteins | sample YL17G03_0_MG_FD_205557 | JGI IMG/M metagenome (GOLD analysis project Ga0315275, IMG submission 205557) | Sediment microbial communities from Yellowstone Lake, YNP, Wyoming, USA - YL17G03_0 | ecosystem: Environmental > Aquatic > Freshwater > Lake > Sediment | place: USA: Wyoming | collected... | reverse complement strand
CATACATTTCTCGTATTCTTCTCTCTTGGTGCTTTTGAAAAGACATTGTTTTTTCCATTTTTTCCGCCCTCAACCTACAATTTCATAACTGCCTTTTCATGGCGGATATATATTTTCCTAATCTTTTTCTTTTTTTGAATAATTCGCATATTCATCTTCTTCCTCTTCTTCTTTTTCTTCGTCTTCTTCTTCATCTATGATTTCATCTTTTTGTGTTCTTTCCTTTTCTTCTTTCTGCGTTTCTTCGCATTTTTCTTCTTCTGTTATTCGTCTTCTTAGTCGTATTCTGAACCTTTCATCTTCATCTGTAGGATATTTTTCATCTTTCATTTTTCCTCCCTCAACTCCATATTTCAAAACAACTAGTTATTTATAAACATCTCCTTAACAATCGTTTAATACCAATATCAAAATGTTTTTGTTACAAATCGCAACAAAGAAATAAAATACAAAAATACTCTTACCATAAAATATAAGGATAGACCGGCTTATCGTTACCATATAATCAATCTGTTTTTTTTATTTGCCTACCCTTTCGCGTCTTCACTGATTTTCATTTCCTTTTTACTAAAAAACAAATAAACGTCCCTTTATTTACCATGGGCTCTTCCGCCTCAGGGGATTCACCAATTATACCCCCAGACCCTTTTTTGGCTTCTCTTAAGAAATAGCCACGACGACTTCTTGGCTTCTTGTCCTTAACCCCTTTGGGTCTGCCAAGCCTAGTTATCGAAGCTTAAGCAGATTTTCTCTATGCTTAATATTTCTTATGATTAGTCTGAATCCCAAAAGCCTCTAGTTCTAGCATAGGTCAATTCTGCTTTTAAAATATCTCTCAAAAATTTGATTTGTACTTCTTCTAATTTTTCAAGTTCGGATATGTTATATCTACCAAGAATTCTAGCAGCAGTATCAGGTCCTATACCTCTACCAGCTAACGCTATCAAAGCTGCCTTGCCATAGCTCAAAACAAGACTTGCATTCTTATGCAGTCTTTTGGCTTCTTTATTTTCTTCTTTGGTTCTCCCCTTTTTAGTTAGTATCTTTGCCATGCCTCTATTGCGACGGGACAACACAGCAATTTTTATAGCACCGCACTTTGGACATTTTGGTTTTTTATCGGCTCTTCCCACGCTTGTATTCCAAATATTGTTACAATTTGTACAAACCAAAGATATGTCCGCCTCTTCTAAGCGTTTTTTTAAGGCCATTAGAATTGATCTATCAGCACGTTGAGGCACCATTAGTCCTCTGACAGTTTCTAGTCCTGCAAGGGATATTGGTGAGAGTCTTTGAATATGAATTTTTACCTTACCGCTCTGTATTTCGTTTAAGACTTTTTCAGTATTTTCAATATCCATCTTTTCCCAAAGCATCTTGTCAATGGCTTCATCAAATATCAAGGAGTTTTCGAAAAGGGTAAATAGCTTTTTTGCTCCTACGCTTTTGTAGTCGAAATCCCTCCTTATCGCACCGAATTTCCTTGCTACGTGTACCAATTCCCATCTAATGTAAGTTGAATTTTTCAAAATAGTGTTTAGTAAGTAGAAAACCGATTCCGGTTTAGTTTTTAACATTAAATCTTTGATTTTTTCAGGTGGAATGCGTGCGGGAAGCTCAAGGTTTATTCTATAAGCATCGCTGTTTATACCTACACTCTCACCGATTGACTGCGCAAGCATTGCAGAAATCAAACGACCCAATGTTTCATTTACTTTGGTTCCAAAACAAGCGTTAATTACAACTGTTTTTTCTTCCACATCTATCGTAATTGTTTTATCATCTGGAACGACAAAGCCTTGTCTTTTTTGATTATCGATAGCTTCTGAAATTTTTTCTAAACTTTTTTTGTCGCATGGATATTTTTCAAGCGAATCAAGAGCTCTAAGTCGTCCGACTTCTCTGGCAACCTCAAATGGAATAGGTATATCTTCGCCGGACCAAGATGGAGCGTTTCCTATCTCTTTAGACTGATGTACCAGTAGTGTGTCCTCCTCAGTCTTTACAATAACCCACGGTCTTCCTCTCAAGATGAATTTTGCATCTTCGAAACCGTAATTTAGAACGAAACTTTCGTCAAGTTTTCCGATTTTTTTTCTAGAACTTATGTCTACAACTATGTACGTTTTTTCATCTGCAATCATTGAGATGTTGTCAAGAAAATAATTCCTTGAATTGGTTCGTTTTACAACAGAATCGTCTTCCATCCAAATGCTACGTTGGCTTTTTAGTTGATTTATAGTTTTGATAAATATTTCGTGTTTCAATTTGTAAAATGGATAGGCTCTTTTGATTATCTTGTATAAATTTTCAATCTTTATTTTACCATATTCAAGAGTGGTTGAAATGATTTGATTTGTTAAAACTGATAGCGGGTTTTCTCTTATTTTTACAGGTTCGATTTCGCCCTTTAATGCTCGTCTGGCTATGACGATGCTTTCAGCTAAATCCTCGGGCGCAGTTGCAATGATAATTCCCCTGGAGATTTTACCTACTCTATGACCAGATCTACCTACTCTCTGTACAATTCTTTTTACTTCTCTTGGGGAATTGTATTGTATAACGAAATCTGTATCTCCAACGTCTATGCCTAGTTCGAGAGAGGATGTGCAAATCAAGGATTTTAGTTTGCCTTGTTTAAAATTGTCTTCAGCCTCTATCCTCGCAGTTTTTGAGAGTGAGCCATGATGTACATCCACCGGGAATGCATCTATCCATTGATGGAATCTAGATGCTAGAATCTCTGCTCCATCTCTAGTATTTATGAAGAGCAGGGTTGAAACATGGTCATCGATTAGTTCCTTGCATCTTCTTAGTGATGCAAATGAAATCGGCTCCATTGAAAATTTATTCGCGCAAGCATAGTCGCTCTTTATAACGACAGGAAACTCAACCTTTATGTCGATGTGTTTTGTAACGTCCACATTCAAAATTGTAACGTCTCGAAATTTGTTATTTTCGAAACCGCCGAGGTAACGTGCAACCTCTTCAGGCGAACCCACAGTTGCAGATAGACCGATTCTCTGAAAAACAACGTCTCTGGCAAGAGTCAATTCCTGTAATCTTTCAAGTGCGACCGAAAGCTGTGCGCCTCTATCGTCATCAGCTATCTCATGAATCTCATCAACTACGACCCATCTAACATGCTCCAAATTTTTTCTTAATCGTTTACCAATAAATAAAATCTGGAACGTCTCAGGTGTGGTGATAAGCATATCTGGAGGATTTCTCACTTGACGCGCACGTTCGCTTTCCGATGTATCCCCATGCCTGACAGCTATGTCTATGCCTAGTTTTCTTCCAAGTTCAAAGGTTCTCTGGAGCATGTCTCTATTCAAAGCTCGTAGAGGCGTGATGTAAAGAATCGAAATACCTTTGCTGTCTTTATCAAGGTTGGATTCTTTTGACTCTAAAAAATTGTGGAATATTGGCAAAAGTGCAGACTCTGTTTTACCAAGACCCGTTGGTGCAATTAATAGAACGTTTTCCCCCCTGAGTATAGGTGGAATTGCCTTGATCTGAGGCTCCGTTGGCTCTTTTATATTTTTTGAAATAAGGAGATCTTGTATTTTTGGATTTAGGCTTGAAAAAACTGACGTCATTCTATTCGATGGAATGCAGTCCAATATTTAGCATTTTCTTTGCAAAAATTATTCCGAGGTTACACTATAAAATACAATTCCTGACCCAAACCAAGTTATTGCTAGAATAAAGTACCAAGCGTTTACAACCCAGTATATTATTCCTAGGAGTATTACAAGCAATGGCAGTATAATTAAAAGGAATACCGCCAATAGTTGTTTTACTGTTTGTGAAAGGTCTAATTCCATCATACTCACATTTTAAATTGGTTTATTGCCGTTATTATGAAGGTGTTATTTAAGTTTAACTTGATTATTTTATATCTTTTACCTTTCCCAGCAATGCACCATCGATCAAATAAATCTGCGCATTTTCGATATCTATGATTTTCCCAATGGGCCCTGTGATTCCTTCTTGGTTAGCCGCGATACCTCCGCACAATGGGTTGAAAGCAGGCATTACCAGTATCTTTGGAGACACAGAGCGAGGATATTTTTCTTTCAGTTTATTGTCTACAAAATTACCTTTTATCCAGCAAGGCTCGAAGTTTTTATGCCCAAGTCTGTCTGTAAGCATTATCGTTGGGTGTGTATGTGCCATGATAATTTGATCGCACTGCATTATTTTTTCATTGGGCCATCTATGTCCATGCACAAAACCTAGGTTTTCAAATACAAAACCATCTGATGGGTGAATAATTACCGCAGATGGCAATATTCCTTGTATGTTGCCATCATGGTTGCCAGGTACAATGTGAACGATTCCATACGATTGTATTGTTCCAAGGAAGTTTTTCACGTCTTTTCTCTCTTGTATCGTTGATAACGGTATATTGTGTTTTATGTCACCTAGTAAAAAAATTTCTTTTGGTTTGTATTTTTCACACAGTTGAGTGAGATGATCTTTCATTGTGCTCGTTTGCGAAGCAGTGTTTACGCCTTGTTCTCTTAGTTCGCTTTCTATTCCTATGTGAAGGTCTGCTACTACAAGGATTTCATTATTTATTAGAAGTGCTGGTTCGTTTGGAATTGGTTTCAGTTGCATGGTTATTTAGTCCCAATATAAGAAGAAATAATAAATTTTTTCTAATTGTGTGATTCTAGAGATCATAGGGTGAGATTAACCTGTTTGTTATCGAACAAAAATAGTTTTATATTATGATAGATGATGTGAATGAAACAGATACTTTTATTGGTTGGAGAAACATCACTTTTTGCGCATATTATTGCTTTGGCTCGTCAAAGTATATCTTTATATAATGATTATTTTATTTAGGCTACCAAAAAAAGGATGTAATAAAAAATGTATCGAGATAATAATAGAGGCGGCGGGCGCTTCAGTGACGCACCGCGAGAAATGCATAAGGCAACATGTGCTGATTGTGGCAAAGAATGCGAAGTTCCCTTTAAACCGGATGGATCCAAACCAGTATATTGTCGGGACTGTTATCAGAAACATAGACCAATGAGATTTTAACACTCTCTCTCTTTTTTTTTTTATTTATATTTCTTCTTGCTTTTACGGTTCGATTTGTAGGCCTAAAACGTATTTTTTTCTTTTGGATGAAACATGAATGATGGAAAATAAGGGAAGTGAATGAAAAAGAGGACGCCTGATACTATTTTGTGATGAGTGTATATTCTGTATTCTTGATAATTAGGATATTCCACCGAATTGATAATCAGGGAATCATGATAGGTTTCTCCTGTTGAACTCAGTTTATGATTAGAGGCTTTTTTTCCCATCCCACAATCATGATTACTGTAATTTAGAAATTAGTTCTTCAAGAACGCGGCTGAAAATTCACCTTGACCAAATTTGTGCTCTTTTTTTAAAAACAAGTATTTATATCGTCTTGATGTCTACTATAAAAATTAAAACTTATTTTTTCGTGCAGCTAAGGGACAATAATGAAATGCGAACCATTAAGAAACAAAAAACAGGAAATGAAGAAAGATATTCTTGCATCAAAAGATTACAGTAACAAAGAGAGAAACAAATTTTATTTAGGTTTTGAAAAAGGCGTTGATAATTCTTTTGACGTATTTGCCTCTTTTTTTGATTTATATAAACGGTATAAAAATGATTTGAAATTACTCATGAACGAACAGAAACCTGTATGGTTGGAATGGGTACAATATTATGAAGCTCAAACAGATATAAACACTTCAAATTACTTTAGTAGATACAACGACTGGCTTTTCCATTACATTTTTTATGATGTTAACAGCACAAAATCTGATGATTTTTTGAGTTTATAAAAACCTAACTTGGTTAATGGGGACAATTTTTAAATAAAAACTTGTTTATGCTTAAGTATGCCCCATGTGAGAAATTTTTATTATCGATCGGTCAAATGTCCCCTATGCCAAAAGATAATTGAAACAAAAGATGAAAAATGGTTTTGTAGTAAAAAATGTGAAGATGAATGGAAAATACTCAATGGGGATTTAAAGAAAAGTAGTACTAAAAAAGTAAGAGGAAGAGACACTAGTAGCTAATTATTAGTTTCTATTTCGGTAATACCTTGTGCTCATTGTTTTGTAAAGGATCTGATATAATCATCACCGTAACCTGCAATAACCGTACTCCCATCAGCTGAAATGACAGTGCACATGATTCCTTTTTGCGTTCCAGCACTTGCAGTCGGTCCGATTGTCGCCCACTTCTCATCAAGTATCGGATCAGGGTTCAAAGCCGATGTCTGCTCAAAAATCTTCGTACCCTTGGTATTAAAGATAGTAAGGACATTATCGGGTCCGCTCCCAATCGCAACATATCCACCTCCAGCGCTCACAGACACCGCGTTATGACAAACGTTCTCACCAGTAATTCTTTGACGCCACCTTACCTCACCGGTTGCACCGTTAAAATCATACACCCAAGCGCCAACGGTTCCAATAACCACATGACTTCCATCAGGCGTAATCATACCCGCAGTAGTCGTATGATCGGGTACTCTATAACTCCAACGCAAATCACCATCTTTATCAAATGAAAAGAGTGTCCGTCCTTTTCCGCTTGCATACGTGTTATCGTGATCATCAATGGCTAAAAACAGCGGGAACTCACCAACGTAACTATCCCAAAGCATTTCACCACTCGTCGTATTAAACATAGCAAGATATCCGCCGCTAAGTCCAACGACAAACTTACTGTCGTCATCGGTAAACCTTCCATTTCGCAACCAATTGTTGTAACCGCTAAAACCTCTGACGATGCTGCCATCGGAAACATTGTAGAGAACAAAATCGTAGGCAGTATCCGGCCCGATGGGCGAGGGCCCGGTAAGTAGTAATGTCCCTTCATGGGAAAATTCAACGAATCGGTTCATGCCGCCGCTAGATTTCTTCCAAAGTAACGATCCGTCGTTTGTGTTAACAACATATACGTAACCATCACTACAGCCAGCGGCAACGAGCGTTCCGTCTTGGGTGATATCAAATCCCCAGCATTCATTTCCTGTGGGAAAACTCCATTTCTGTTCCCCGGTATTTGCATCAAAGAAATAGAAATGAGTTGCTTTGTTCAGCTCAGGTACATGTTTGGCTTGCGATGCGGCAACATAGTTCCAGTCATCATCAACTTTAAGCCAGAAAAACCCGTAGTAGTCACTTACCTTGTTCTCCCAGTCGAGCGTATACGTCTCTGTAGTTTCTTTTGGTTCTAGATTTATGTCAAATCTAAGTTGTTCTCCTCGTTTTGGCGAAACCGCATCTTTGTAATAATATTCATAGCCATCTTTTTGAACTGTTACAAAAAATGCAAGAGAGCGATAAGTAATTTCTTGATCGCCAAAGTATGCACTTATATCATCAACGCTTGGCGTACTAGCAACATATCGCCCTTGAGCATCGGTTGTTTCTCTAGCTGCCGTATTTCGTCCATTATAAAAGTTTACGGTAACTTCGGCATTGGCAATCGGCTGCCCAGTAGTTTTATCAAGGACGTATCCGTAAATTGCTGAGGTTGTTTCGAACATATAGGATTCATATAGACTCGTGATGTTGATAGGGGCAGTAATCTTATCTGATTGATCCGCCTGTTGCCAGAAAGCAAAATTCAAGGTAAATTCACCCGGTCCGTCATTTGAAGAAAAATAGTGAAGGGTTTTTTCTTCACCTGATTGTAGAGTAATTGTTGCTGCTTGATACGCGAAGAAATGCATCACCCAATTTGGTACTTGAGCAAAATGCATATCCGTGTCACGCTCAGTAAAAAATGTTTCTATGACCGTACCATTATTTTTGACGTGAATAAGAATGTCTGCGCCAAGCGAGAAAATTCCATCTGAAAATATTGCATCATAGTAGGTAAATTCGAGATCGCCAAGAACAAGAGTTTTTTCTTCACCTGTCACCGGCGGCTCTGGCAGTGGTACAAGATTGGTTAGTGCGGGTAGTTGAAAATCTTCATTGGTTCCTCCGCCACTGGGTGTTTGGGTATTATCTCCAGGTAATTTTTCTTGTCCTGTGCAACCGCACAAGCTTAAACTTATAACTAATATTATGAGCACTACAATAGATTGTTTTTTCATATCCCCTCTCATCTCCTAACAATAGATAATAAATATTTCTTTAAAAAACGTTTCTCTAATAATCATAGCTTTATGTTGTCATGTCGCTCATGCATTCATCGCAGAATGCTCTTTTTGCTGCAACCTATCAAATTTTAACCGCTGATCAACAATTGACCGTTTCCGTTCAAGAGCAGCTTTTAGTTCTGTATCAATATCATGTGTGTCGATACTAACCCAACGGACATTATCGTGTTCAAAAAGTTCATGCAAGGGAAACCGGCCATCCCACGGCTCCCAGGCTTTCTGTAAAGTCATGCTGCTGATCGTCTTGATATTAGTAGCCCCAGCATCACCCATAGCATCAGCAAAAGGAATCAAACGATCTTTAGGTATAGCAATCCCAACGGTCTGTAAAAACTCACCAATCGGTTTGACAAGCCCAGGAATTTCCATAATATCATTAACGGGTTTCACCCGAATAACCCTAAACAGTGGCGAAGGCTCTAGATTAGCTGTGTTTCCATCGTAAATCACGAGCCATTGATGAGTAGGCGAGGGAAAAATTTTTACAGGCTCTCCCATCATTTCCTTCTTAAAATATTGATAATATCCATCCAACACTTGCATCTTACCTGAATTAGATCCTTTTGGAAGAGCGCGAGACGTTGTCTCCATCTCTCCGGCAAGCAATTCAGCAAATTCCATAGGCGAAACATCTCCACCGCTTTCAACGAAAATCTCCTGCGGAGAGAAACACCCCTGCTGATCCCAAGCGCTTACATCCAGTGAAACCAATTCAGCGATCTCGCCAGCTCGTCCGTTCATGTACTCCCTTGCGATTGTAATGAAACTAAACTTATGCCAGTGACCAGCGACAGGAACCTTGTATTTTTCGGACATTAGAGACAGACCCCTGCGCGCCTGTTCTCCACCCGTAGCTCTAACGAGATCGGATTTAGAAAAAAGAAACTCTTTAACATCAGTATTTCCACTTTCAAACGGCAGTACCGCAATTGTATACGCAAGCTTAGGATCGACCTCTTCGATAGATCTTGCATACATCGCACCAAAAACAGGCTCCTCGGAGGGAACTTTGACCCATGTGGCAGCATCAACGAGCTTATCCATGACCATCTCGAAGGCTGCGAGACCGAGAATATTTCCGGCGCATATGTGCCCAATTACCTCAGGATTATAATTTGAATGACTGACGTTTGATTTTCCATATGCTCTAACTAGACCATCACCTAGTTTTGTAAACTTCTTGAAATTATCTGCTTTGAGCTTTCCAAACAGAGGAAGATTTTCTTTTTTAAGGATACGTAAAAAGTGATCAAAACCCCAAGATTCAACCATCTCGACCGAAAAACCCGTAACAAGCGGCAGAACTTCTCTTGCAATCTTTCTACCTTTGTATGCAAGGTTCATCCAAAGATCGTTAACCCGCCCAATAACATCGAGAACCTTGGGTATGTCGCTGTTGAGAAGATAATCCTTCCTTGCCTGTTTAATCCCTTTAATGATTTTATCCAGAGCCTCAACTGTAAAAACCGGTCTTCTAAGTTCAATTCCGCTACCAACATCTTCGTAAATAAACTCCAAATCATCCTCGATTCCAAGGTTTGGATTCCAAAAGTGACAGTCTATGGTCTCTCCCATAATTCTAAACCTCAAAATCAACCGGGATTTTACTAGCGGTATTCACAAGCTCCTGAGCTGCCTTGGACTGGTCGATTATAACCTTAGAATCACCGTCAACTGTAAACATGCCCCTGATCAACCCACGGATTGGATCCAGCTCTCCGTTGATTACCTTCTTCCAATTGGAGTAAGGCCCACTGAAAACAAAAGCGGCCTTCTTTTTGCCTTTAACAAGATAAGCATCCCTGCATTTACCATGCCAGAGATCCACGTAAAACACAACTTCTTTTTTGAGCGCTTCATCAGGTGTTACAACAAATAGGAAATCGCCCTCCCAAGTCTTTGCAACCTCCTCGTAGGTCTTATTTTTATTTAGTTCCTCTTTGAAGGTTTTGATCCACTCGTCCGTCGGAAAGCGCACCATATCATTTCTCCTCCTGCATCAGCTCCGCCATGACGGCCGCGCACCCTCGCCCTTCAACGCCTGGAAGACGGGTAACCTCGACGTCGAGCACGGGTCCCTCCCTATCACAACCAGGACAATGCTCCAGGAGTTTAACCCGGTCGCCTGTGATTATGAAACCAGGGTAACTATCAGCTAATGGATCTATGAAAGCAAAACGCCCAAACTCGTCATACCCGACCGGATTGAGTTCCTCATCCAAAACAAAAGGAATTATTACTGGAGGAATGTGCTTGTAATGCTCCTCACAACTTAGAAACACGGAGCTACACTCAGACATTGCATAAACATCATGAAAATGATTCTGAGGAATATTTAAAACCTTTTCCACTTTCTTCCTGAAAATCTCCTCAGGAGTACGTTTATCCTCATCGGCCTTCCAACCGCCACCGGTCAGGACCTGACTCGCCTCTAAGTTAACACTTCTACCTTCATTTTTCATACGTGTTATTATACGATCAAGCCAAAACGGAGGACCGCCGATATTCAGCTTTTTTCCTTCTTTTTCTGCCTGCTCTAAAAGATTAATCATTTTCGAATCAGATTTCTTTTGCACTATCGGGCTTATCTTGGACATAGCCTTTGCCTTTATTTTCTCCCTAATACCGATGGTTTCGTCCCGCTGCATACGCAGAAACTGCGTGGTAATCTTCATGTCAAGAGCAACATGGATATTTGCCGGATTGTACAGATCATAGGCTATACCAAAAAGACTTGCAATAGTAAGATTCGTTTGACGCGGATCAGGAATCAACAAAATAGCAGAATCATCTGGATCGTAAACCATCAGTTCAATCACAGATTTCATAGCGCTGTATCTCACACGATTCCAAGAACGCGTATCGCGAGGAATGAAGCTAAAACGACCACTGGTGCCACTGGTAAACATAATATTAACGCCTTTTTTGTTAAACTCGCCAATAACCTCATCATGCGAAGGCGTATCGGCCTTGAAATCAACTCGTGGAATCGAGCCAGTAAAAATGGCTTTTAACCAGTTCAAAAACCCTTTACCCTCAGGATAATCCTTAAAAAAGGTATCTGGAAGCAACGGTATCTTGCTAAAATCATCTTTTGATTTAATCTTATCAGGCGTAAAGCCGTTTACCTCACACACCCGGCGATAAAGAACGTTGTTATCAAAATGATGCTTGAAACTATATTTTACTGCTGGAAGCATCAACTCCTGCGTCTTTTCATAATCACTAAAAAACGACTTGGGAGCAAACAATGCATTTTCAACAGGATTCCACTTTTCTTTGGATGGGACGAATTTGTCTAATGTTTTTTGTATTACCATATCCCCTGATTTTATCATGGATATTTTCCATCTTCTTCATTCTTCAAATTCATCGGTTACTTCTTTCAAAGACACAATTACGCCGTCAAGGGGTTTAATTATTTGCAATGCTTGCAATTTACTTCCTTTAAGTTTTAATCTATTTTTTAGAAGAGCTATTGCCATGCTCATCTCTCCTTTAAGGATACTTCTAAATGTACCGTAGTTTCCCGTTACAATAAAAATGGGTTCTTTTTCTTTAAAAGTATCACCAGTGTTGACGATAAAATCAGTTAATTTTCCTTTTTGAAGTTCCAGGTAGAAATTCATTGTTGTATCATTAGGAGGAATATGCTCAACAACGCCAAGTAATGATGTGGTCACACTTTTTAGGTCTTTTTCTGGATCGAGTTTTTCAAGAATATAATTTTTGCCATATTTGATCCATTCTTCTGAAAGAAATTTTACCATACTTATACATCTCCTAAAATGTTTTCAAGTAATTCTTTAAATATAATTTGCTCATCCTTTGAAATTCCTTCGGGTATTGGATAGAAAACGTGTTCTTTACGATTCATTCCTTTAAATAAATAATTAAGTATTGTAACTACTTTACCCATTACAAGGGATTGCTCCATAGATTCAATCGTTGACTTACTTATTCTGTCACACTCATCAGGGTTATTGTGATCATAAAAATAATCGTATTCCATATAAGCAAAATTTCCATGATCAAGTGGGCTAATAAAACCCAGAGCGTGTTCTAAATTATATTTGTCACCAATGTCTGAAAACATCTGTATCCAATTCAGATAATGTTCTTCATCACCGGTCCACATACATCCACCAGGTCCCATAAACATTTGCTGTCTCAACATACGCGTGGGTAATATCCTAAATGCATGAAGCCAAACAACATCGGTCATTTCTGGTTTGGAATATACTTTTTTGAAAAAATCTTGTAAATCTTTATCATAAACTTTTGCTATTTGCTCAGGTGATGCATCTAAACCCTTTTCCAGGTGTTTTCTCATCGGACCGGCAAAGATGGCCTTAAGAGGATCTTTTTCTTCTGAGAGTATCTTTAAAAATTCACTATCCTTTAGAGAAGAAAACTTTGGTGAACCCAAAATCAAACTTTTCATTAAAGATTTATCAATAGTATAATCTACCATATCTTCTACTATTTTTTTGTCTTCTTTAGTGCAAATTATAGATACAACGTAATTTAATTTCAAATAGTTTTTACAAATGTAATCAAAATCTTTAGAAATTTCAAGTGTTGGACTTAGAAATTCTGCAAGATATTTACGTGAAAGAACAGCAAGTGACAGGCCGATATCACGCTTTGCAAGCTTTATTAACAATCTATAGGCATCCTTTAAATTATCAAATGGAACAAGAATAGCTTCTTCACCATCAAAAACAGGATGAAGTTTTACTTCAATTTCAGTTATGATTTTTGAAGGCGAAAGTGTTAAATTAGTAAAACCAGGTTCGGTAGAATAAGGATTATTTATCCCAATATCACTATGTTTTTTAATATTTCCCTCATCATCAACAGTTGTCATATCAATAAAATTATCTGCAAAACAACCATATTTATTTTGCCAGGTGGAAATAATTCCAGTTGTTGCAATATTACAACAATAGTGTGCTCCTGCCTCTGCTACACTTGCTCTTAATTTATGCTTATATGCTTCTTTTTGAAGTTCAAAAGAAGTAATTCCTGCACCTACTGTTGCGGTACAACTTTCTGGATGAATTTCAAGCGTTCTTAATCTCAAAAGATCTATAACAATTCCTTGTTCCAGACTAAGACCCTTTGATAATACCATATTAGCAACAACTGCAAAAGTTGTTCCACCACTTCGTGGTAGAAAAGGGATATTATTTTTATTTGCAAATTTAATAATTTCTGATACTTGCTCTGTGTTTTCTGGCATTACAATATAGAAATTTTGATCAGAATCTGGAGGAATTATTGATCTAATATACGAAGCAATAATAATTGGATCGTTAGTCGCCCATTCTTCTCCAACAATCTTACGAAGTCCCAGAATAATATCATCTTCTAAAACACTCTGAAATTCACTTTCGTCAAGATTTTCTACATATTCTTTTAATGCTTTTGCGACTTTCTCTGGGCGTAATTGTGTGGTAAAATTACATTGCTTATCACAAATACCACAAAGATTACAGGATTTAACAATATCCTTCAATTTATCTGTAGGCTTAACACGGCCTGAATCCAATTGTTTCACAAGTTCCATGCGACCTTGGGGCCAGTAAGCTAAATAACCATGTTTTCTACCTGCGGGGCACACACCACTTCCAAGAAAATCGATTCTACACATACCACAATGGGTGCCTTTTTTAGCTATTGCTACTGCGTCTTTTAACGATGTTTTTTCTAAGGCTATAACATTAGCTGATTTCATTTTTCTCCCCCGAAGTCATATTTTTTAGAACTTGATAGTACTCCTTATTTTTAAATGTTGTGCATATATATTATATATAAGAGTATAAAATAAGGAAAAAATAGCTGTTAGTCTGATTTTACTGCAGGATATAAATTAGTATTGTTGAAAACTGAAATTAGTGTTAGACAATAATTAAAGAGAACTTTATAAAGAAACGAACGTTTCAGTTTTTATACAAAAGGGGAGAAAAAAAATGAAACAATATTGTAATAATTGTGGTTTTGAAAACGCTGATAAAAATACGTTTTGTATGCGCTGTGGTGCAAAACTAAGTGACCCAAAAATTGAAAGTAGAGAACCTGTTGCGCCTCAACCGGCAGAGATAAACGAGCCTATTGTGCATCACGCAGAAAAAAGATTTGCTAAACCTGGCAAAATAGTTCTAACTTCCAATAAAAATATAACGGGCTTAGCTTTGGTAGCAATAGTATTATCCATTGTAGCCATTATTTTTTCAGCATTTGTCAGTCCTGCGATAACACTTGGAGCAGGTTCTGTAGACACACAGAAATTGGCTGACAACTCAGTTACTAGTAGTAAAATTGTTGATGGCACAATCACTGATAGTGATATCAGCGATAATGGAATTTCTAAAATTGCGGATAATTCTATAGACAGTGCTAACATTATTGATGGTTCATTATTGATGGATGATCTTGCTTCATCTACTATCAGTAATTTAACAGGATTAAATGTTATTGCAAACGATTCTATTACTGGTAACAAGATAGCCAATTTATCTATCACTACTGATGATCTTGCAAATGGTTCAGTAACAAGTCTGAAAATACTTGATGGAACAATTACTGCCGCTGATATTGGAACTGGTGCAGTTGGTTCTGATGAGATCGCATCTGGTGCAGTTGATAATAGTGAACTTGCCAGTAACGCTGTTACCTATGATAAGATGAGCATTAAAATAACATATGGTAAAGCTACAGGTGTAATTAGTGGAAGCTTAATACCTCATAGTATTGGTCATACTCCTCTTTGTGTGGTTGTCACGCCCTATAATTCATCTGCGCCGGTAAATGCAATACATGCTACTGTTTACTCTGTAGATGCTACAAATTTTGGCGTATACCTATGGTATGAACCTATAGGATCGTCTGGAAATGCAACTGCAGTTACTTCAAGCACTGCTGTTGACTTATATTGGATCGCGGTATACAACGGCTAACAAAAAATCAGACTGGAAATATCGAGCGATCACCTCTTTTTCTTTTTTATTTGCAAATCAAAAGATTAGTGTAAAAAACTATTAAACGAGTCTTTATTGCATTAATTCAAGATTGATAATATGAAAAGTTGTTGCAAGGATTACAAATGCATTCAATGTTGCTTAGAAACCACAATGCCTCTATCATATAAAGATATAGAAAGAATAAGAGGGCTGGGGTTTGATACTAATTTTTTTGTTATTGAAAGCAACGGATGGTTACAATTAAAAAACCAAGACGGAAGATGCGTCTTTCATACAGGTATACTGTGCTCGATTTATGAAGATAGACCTGAGGGATGTATACTATATCCCGTAATCTATGATAAGGACACAAAACGTGCTATATTCGATAAAGATTGTCCGCATAGCGATAAATTTCTGATGCCTAAGAGGATCATAAAACAGCTGTATGCTCTTGTTCCAAAATTGGAACGCGAAAGGGCTGAACGAAAGAGAAAATGAATAAGCATCCATCGATAACGTAAAACAGATTTTATAAAGTAATAGATGTTATGAAATTGTAGATTTGAGGAGAAAAGTATGGAGAAAGAACCATTTAAAAAAACAACAGCTTTGTTATATTGGTATATCCTTGGAGTACCCATCTGTTTAATTTTATTTGCCTCTCTTTTAACTTTGATAAATTTTCCTGTGCTTGTAGGTTTTTCTTTTTTGTTGATAGTGATGTATGCAGGAATAGTCAGCATATTAATCATACTTGTAAATGCTATAAT
>Ga0315275_10002781_pt1 | contig 15924 bp, 10 predicted proteins | sample YL17G03_0_MG_FD_205557 | JGI IMG/M metagenome (GOLD analysis project Ga0315275, IMG submission 205557) | Sediment microbial communities from Yellowstone Lake, YNP, Wyoming, USA - YL17G03_0 | ecosystem: Environmental > Aquatic > Freshwater > Lake > Sediment | place: USA: Wyoming | collected... | reverse complement strand
GGCCATCGCCAAGGCGACCGGTCTGTCGGTGTCGCGGATCAGCCGGCTGATCGCGGCGCATGAGGCAAAAGGCAAGACCTGACCCCTGACGTTCGTGACCCCTGACGTTCTGACGTTCCTGACGTTCGGGCAATGACGCCAACGACCGGCGTGCGCCTACGCGATGCGCGCCAACGGTTTCGCCGTGCCGTCGGTTTGCATCTGCTTCAGGTACCAGCGGATGAACGCGTCGACGTTGTATTCCTTGCGTTGCGACAGCGGCCCGGGCACGTAGCCGATCGAGTCCACCCCCTTCTGTTGCCACTTGCAGATGTCCCAATCCTGCTCGTTGGTGAGATGCCAGAACGGCAGCAGGCGGTCGAGGTCGTAGTCCTCGCCTTCGCGCGCGTCGTGATCCACGAGCCAGAAGCTCTTCATCCGCGTCCTGCGCAGCCCCGCCGGCAGCATGCGCGTCACCACCGCGTGGTCGCAGCTCGCGTGGAGCCAGAAATTGGGCAGGCTGCGCATCCGCAGCACGCCGACGTCGGCGGCGTGATAGTCGCCCATCAGCGGCGCGACGCGGCCGCCGTCGAGCGATTCGGTCGCGAAGCCCTCGGCCAGCGCGGTCCGGTTGCAGGTGTACCAGAGGTCGTGGTCGGGGTCCGGGAACGTCGCGAGCCCGCCTTTCGGGTGGGCGGCGTCGTCACCGACAACGTCCCATTGCGCGTTCGTCCGTGCGAGCGCGGCGGCGATCTCCTGCCGTATCGCAGCGGACGCGTGCTCTTCCTCGTAGACATCGAAATTGGACTTCACGTACTGCGGGTGGCGGGCGGTGCAGTGGTAGCACTCGCGATTGTTCTCCCAGACAAGCTTCCAGTTCGCGTCGACCTCGTACTCGATCGTCTTCGCGACACGCGCGCGATCGAAGCCCTGCGGTCTGCCCGCTGCCTCGAAGCGCGCCCGCATCCCCGCGAACGCAGGCGGCGACTGCGCCAGCGAGACATAGATCAGGTCGACGCAGACCTCGGCGTGCAGCGGAACGAGGCCGAGCGTCGACTTGTCGACGCCGTCGTGCATGCCGTGGCAGGCGAGCAATTCGCCCTGCCGCGAATAGGTCCAGCTGTGGTAAGGACAGACGAGCGCCCGCAGGTGTCCGGACGGCGCGCGGCACAACTGCGTGCCGCGATGCCGGCAGACGTTGTGAAACGCGCGCACGGCGCCGTCGTCGCCGCGGAGCACGAGCACCGGCGTCGCGTCGACCTCGAGCGTCAGAAAATCGCCGGGATTCGGGATCTCGAAAGCGAAGCCGGCGAACAGCCAGCCTGCGTGCCAGACCGTCGCGAGCTCGTGCGCGTACAGCGTTTCGTCGTGGTAGAACGCGCGCGGCATCCCGTGGCCTGCGCGGCGCGATGCGAGCAGCGCGGCAAGGTCCGGGTTTGCCGGCGAAGGGGATGCTGCCATCGTGCGCTCCTTCGAGGTCAGGCGAGGATCGTCCTGCGTTCCGGGTCGTACGGCGGCCGGGCGTGCCGCTGCGCCGCGTGCCGCGTTCCCATCACCTCGATCGAGTAGCCGGTCGAATGAGCGGCGTCCACCGGGGGATCGGCGGCGACATACGCGCAGAGGACGTTGCGGCCGCACGTGTAGCCGTAGCCGGCGCTCGTGACGCGCCCGACGACAGCGTCGCCCACCAGCACGATTTCCCCACCGAACAGGTCGAGTTCCGGCGCCGCGGTGAACCACGCCAGCGTCTGCTTCGGCCCGCGCGCTTTCGCCTCCGTCAGCGCCTCCCGCGCGAGAAAGTCGCCCTTGCCGAGCGCGACGCAGAAGCCGAGGCCCGCCTCGAACGGGTTGTAGTCGGGCGTGATGTCGGTGCCCCATCCGAGGTAGTGTTTTTCGAGGCGCAGGCTGTTGATCGCGCGGTAGCCCGCGTTGGCGATGCCGTGGGGCGCTCCTGCGGCCCAGAGCCGCTCGTAGAGGTCGAGCGCGTGTTCCATCGGCACGTGCAATTCGTAGCCGAGCTCCCCCACGTAGGTGATGCGCAGCGCGAGCACCGGCGCCTGCCCCAGGTCGAGCTCGCGCGCGCTCATGTACGGAAAGCTCGCGTTGTCGAGCGGCGCATCGGTGAGCGCCGACAGGACGTCGCGCGAGCGCGGGCCGCACAGGTTCAGCACCGCCTTCGCCGACGTGTGATCGACGATCTGCACGCTGCCGTCGGCCGGCAGGTGGCGCTCGATCGTCGCGCGGTCGCGCACGCCGAGCGCGCTGCCGGTGACGAAATAGAAGCGGTCGGCGGCAAGGCGCGTGATGGTGACGTCGGCCTCGATGCCGCCACGCGCGTTGCAGAGTTGCGTATATACAATGGTGCCGGCGGGGCGATCGAGATCGTTGGCGGCGAGACGCTGCAGCACCGCGAGCGCGCCCGGGCCCCGCACCTCGTACTTCGAGAACGACGTCATGTCGATCAGCGCCACGCGCTCGCGCACCGCGCGATGCTCGTTGCCGATGGCGTCGAACGCGGCACCGCGCTCGAACGACGGCACGTCGACCGCCGCGGTCCGCGCCGGCGCGAACCAGTTCGGCCGCTCCCAGCCGAACTTGTTGCCGCAGACGGCGCCGGCCGCCTTCAGCGTCGCGTGTAGCGGGCTGCGCCTGCCGTTGCGCCCGGCATCGGCCTCGTAGCCGGGCCAGGCGACGTGATAGTAGCGGGCGTAGCTTTCGACGGCGCGCGCGTACATGAATTCCGGCACCGAGTGCGGCGACCCGAAGCGACGCACGTCGAACGGCCACAGGTCCATGCCGGGATCGCCGTCGACGATCCAGTTCGCCATCACCCAGCCCGCGCCGCCCGATGCGGCAATGCCCGACGTGAAGCCGCAACAGAGGTAGAAATTGTCGAGCTCGGGGGAGAGTCCGATGATCGGCTCGCCATCGGCGGTGATGGGAATCGGACCGGTGATCATCTGCCGGATGCCGATTTCATTGAGCAGCGGAATGCGTGCGCCGGCGGCTTCGGCGATCGGGGCGAACCGCTCGAAATCCGGCTGCAGCAGTTCCGGGCCGAAGTCGGCGCGGATCCCGCGCGCACCCCAGGGTGGCGTGTTCGTCTCCCAGCCGCCGACGGCCAGCGCGCCGGGCTCGGGCTTGACGTAGAAGTTGCCGTCCGGATCGCGCAGCGTCGGCAGGCCCGCCGGGATCCGGTCGGTCTTCTCGGTAACGAAATACTGATGCTCGACGGCGCAGGCCGGAACCCGCGTGCCGGCCATCTCCGCGATTTCGCGTCCCCACATGCCGGCCGCGTCGATGACGCATTCGGCCTCGATGTCGCCGGCGTCGGTGACGACCGTCGTCACGCGCCGCCCCGCGCGCCGCAAGCCCGTGACCCGCACGCCCTGCACGAGCGTTGCCCCGCCCGACCGCGCGCCGGCAGCATAGGCGTTGGTGAGACTGGTCGGATCCACGTAGCCGTCGCCTTCGATCCAGGCGGCACCGACCACACCCTTGGCATCGAGCAGCGGAAACATGTCGGATGCCTCACGCGGCGAGACGAGCTCGACGTGGAAGCCGAAACCCTTCGCCATCGTCGCCGAGCGTTGCAGCTCCTTCCAGCGCGGCGCCGATGCGGCGAGCCGCAGGCTGCCGGCGCGATGCCAGCCCGTGGCCTGGCCGGTTTCCGCCTCGAGCTTGCCGTAGAGTTCCGCCCCGTACCGCATGAGCCGCGTCAGGTTGCTGCTGCTGCGCAGCTGGCCCACCAGTCCGGCGGCATGCCACGTCGCGCCGTGCGTCAATTGCAGGCGCTCGAGCAGCACCACGTCGCGCTCGCCGCGCAGCGCGAGGTGGTAGGCAATGCTGCAGCCGATGACGCCGCCGCCGATGATGACGATGCGGCTCCTGGAGGGCAGTGGCATGCGCAGGTTTCTCCTCGTCGTGACGCTGCAGGGGCAGGGAGCCCTGCACCCCGCCGGCTGACGCAAGCGCATCCCGCATCACGCCCGCACTTTGCGAACTGCGGCGAATCTAGCATACAACGGCGCCGCCGATCGCCGCGGCGTCATGCCCGACACCACGCGGCGCCCGCGGCCGGTGCGCGAATGGCGTCGATGCGTAACGCCGCGTCGCAATCGGACTAGCGGCAACCGTGGCCGCTGCCCATACTTGCGCCGGGGCCGGGAGCTCGCCGCCGCCGGCGGTCGCGAACGGCCGCAGTGCAGCCCAGGAGAAGCCATGAGTGACGAGCAAGCGCCGGCGCCCCATGCGCATCGCGCCGGAGGGCGTGCCGCCAAGCGCGCTGCCCGGACCGCGCGCGCGGCGACGTCGATGCCCTACATCACGCGCCGGATCGGGTGCTACGAAGTCCTCGACGAGGAAGGCCTCGCGACCATCGAGCGCAATGCCGACACGATCCTGGCCGAAATCGGGATCGACTACCGCGACGACCCGGAAGCGCTGGCGCTGTGGAAAGCCGCCGGGGCCGACGTCGACGGCGAGCGCGTGCGCTGTCCGCCCGGGATGTGCCGCAGCATCGTCATGGCCAGCGCGCCGCGCGAATTCATCCAGCACGCGCGCAATCCGGCGCGCAGCGTGCCCATCGGCGGCAAGCACACGGTCTTCGCGCCGGCCTACGGCTCGCCATTCGTGCGCAGCCTCGACGACGGCCGCCGCTACGCGACCATCGAGGACTTCCGCAACTTCGTCAAGCTCGCGTACATCGCGCCGTCGCTGCACCACTCGGGCGGCACGATCTGCGAGCCCGTCGACCTGCCGGTGAACAAGCGGCACTTCGACATGGTGTACAGCCACATGAAGTACAGCGACAAGCCGTTCATGGGCTCGGTCACGCACCCCGAGCGGGCGCAGGATTCGGTCGCGATGGCGAAGATCCTGTTCGGCGACGCGTACCTCGATCCCGCGACCGGCAAGCCGAAGACCGTCATCATCAACCTCATCAACGCGAACTCGCCGATGACCTACGACGCCACGATGCTCGGCGCCGCGAAGGTCTATGCGCGCGCCAACCAGGCGACCATCATCACCCCATTCATCCTCGCCGGCGCGATGTCGCCGGTGACGGTGGCCGGAACCGCGGCGCAGACCCTCGCCGAAGCGCTGTCGGGCATGGCGTTCGTCCAGCTGGTGAACCCGGGCGCGCCCGTGGTGCTGGGCAGCTTCGCGTCGTCGATCTCGATGCAGTCCGGCGCGCCGACGTTCGGCACGCCGGAACCGGCGCTGGTGCTGTTCGTGATGGCGGCGCTCGCCCGGCGGCTCGACGTGCCCTTTCGCTCCGGCGGCGCGCTGTGCGGCGCGAAGATCCCGGACGCGCAGGCCGCCTACGAGTCGGCCAACACGCTGCTGCCGACCTGCCTCGGCGGCGTCAACTTCGTGCTGCACACCGCCGGCTGGCTCGAAGGCGGCCTGTCGATGGGCTACGAGAAATTCGTCATGGACGTCGACCAGGCCGGCATGATGCACACGCTGCTCGCCGGGGTCGACCTGTCGGAGAACGGCCAGGCGATGGACGCGATCCGCGAAGTGGGTCCCGGCAAGCACTTCCTCGGCTGCGCGCACACGCAGGCGAACTTCGAGACGGCGTTCTACCGCTCGCCGCTCGCCGACAACAACAGCGTCGAGCAGTGGGAAGCCGAAGGCAGCCCTGACATGATCGTGCGCGCCAACGCGATGTGGAAAAAGCAGCTGGCGAGCTACGAGCCGCCGCCGCTCGATCCCGCCGTCGACGAAGCGCTGCTGGATTACGTGGAACGCCGCAAGGCGTCATTCGCGGATTCCAAATACTGAGCGCCGGCCGCCGCGCCCGCGTGGCGGGCTCGCGCCGCCGCAACTCCGGCAGCAGGGATCCGGCGCCCTGCGCCGCAGGGCCGCCGGAATGCCTTGCCGTCAGTTCGCCGCGAAGCAGTAGATCTTGCCCGCGCCGCCGGTCTTGACCAGCGCCGGGTCGCTGCAGCCGGCCGACGGATGCGACGAATTCCACGAGTGCATGTTGGGGCTCGCGTCCAGGCCCATGCGGTCGTGATGCCCGACCATCGCGCTGCCCTCGCCGTTCTTGGTCCAATTGCCGCAGGTACGGTCGTCGCCTTCGGGGAACGCCGTGCCTTCCGCCTTGGTTCCGGTCAGGATGTCGTGCTGGTTCGGACCCGGCGGATTGTCGATGCGCGCGAGCACGCGGTCCCCTTTCTCGGTCAGCCCCGTCTCGCGGTTGATGTTGCTGCCGATGTGCAGCTCATCCACGGTGCGGGCGACGACCACGCCCTTTGCGTTCTGCCACGGACCCTTGCCGATGCGATCGCGCGCATTGACCGCGCCGGCGCCTTGCGTGCTGAGGTAGGCATGCCACGTCTTGCTGCCGGCGCCGACGGCCGCGGCGAGCGTCTGGCAGTGCTTGTCGGCGCCGGCGAGGCCGCCGAAGTCGGCGCCCTTGCCCGAACCGGCGCTGGTGACGAAAAACGTCATCTCCGCCGCCGACTGGGCGTGCGCCAACCCGCCCGCGCCGATCGACAGCACTGCAAGGCAGACCATGCTTGCGACATCGCGCTTCACCATTGCTCCTCCATGAACTCGTTGGGTTCGGGCCGGCCGGTCGGCGATGCGCCGACCAGCTCCGCCGCAAACATTACCTCAACCGCGATTATTCCGACAGGGTGAGGCCCGGAAACGGCAGCGGACGCGCAGCGGATGGCGGCCGCATCTGGACGACCAACACCGATCGAGGACTGCAATGGACCGCAGCTGGGCCAACCGGGACGGGCACCGCAGACGCAAGACGGACAAGGCGGCCACGGACCCGATGGATACCGGACCCGCCTCCCCGTCCTAGCGGCGCCCGCGCCGCTCGCGGCGGAAATGCGCGACGGCGAGCAGCAGTGACGCGGCCTGCAGCACCGCACAGAAATAGAACGGCGCGCCGATGCGCCAGTCGCCCATGGGCAGGTGCGAGACCATGCCCAGCAGCGGCGCGCCGATGACGGGGGCGGCGACGGCCATCAGGCTGTTGAGCGAACTCACCGCGCCGAGTGTCCGGCCCTGGCTGCGCGCGTCGGCTGCGGATGAAATGATGCTCTGGATCGATGCCGTGACCGTGGCGCCGAGGACGTTGACGAAAATCACCGCGAACATCATCCAGCCGGCCGTGGCGGCGCCCCACATCGCATACGCGAGCGTCGACGAGACCAGGCCGATCAGCGTCAGCCGCTGCGCGCCCAGGCGCTTGATCAGCGGCCCGAGCAGGAAGCCCTGCACGATCACCGACATGACGCCGACCGCCGCGAGCGACCACCCGTTCTCGAGCGGGCCCCAGCCGAACTTGAAGCTGGTGTACAGCACCCAGCACGTGTAAAGAACAAACTGCGCGAGGCCGCTGCAGGCGATCACCGCAACCAGCAGTCCCACGCCTTTCAACTGGGCCAGGCCGCGCAGCGAGCCGAAGGGGTTGACCGCCTTCCAGTCGAAGGCGTGCCGGCGCTCGGCGGGCAACGACTCGGGCAGGACGAAGAACCCGTACAACAGATTCAGCAGCGCCAGAGAGCCGGCGACGAAGAACGGAAGACGCAGATCGATCGCACCGAGCAGGCCGCCGATCACCGGTCCGATGATGAAGCCCAGCCCGAACATCGCGCCGAGCATGCCGAAGCGCTTCGCGCGGTCCGCGGGCGCGGTAATGTCGGCGACGTAGGCGTTGGCGACCGCCTGATTGGACTGCATCGCCCCGCTGACCAGCCGCACCGCGATGAGCATCCACAGGGCCGTGGCGAGGGCGGTGGCGAAAAAGCTCAGGGCGAGACCGCAGAAGCCGAGCAGCAGCACCGGACGGCGGCCGTGGCTGTCGGACAAGGCTCCGAGCGCCGGCGAGCCGAAGAAGTTCGCGATGCTGAACGCAAACGTGACCACGCCATACCACAGGGCCTGATCGGCCTGCGAACCGGCAAACAGGCCCACCAGCGCCGGGAGCACGGGAATCATCAGGCCGATCGCCGTCATGTCGATCAGCACCGTCGCCATGATGAACGGCATGGCGGCCCTGCGGGCGGCACGGGGAGCCGCGGCATTCATCGTGCGCGCACCTTACCGCGGCGGCAGGAAGGGCAGCACCAGCGCGCGGGCGTCGACGCGCGCCCCGATCCGGGCCAGCAGCAGAAACGAACCCACCAGCTTGCGATGCAGAAAGAGGGTCTCCGGCGGCGGCGATCGCAGCAGTCCGCGCCGGAACGCGAGGTCCAGTCCGAGCGCGCGCACGCGCGACGGCAGGTCCGATCCCGGGAAGTCGTACGGACCCGCGTGCCGAAGCGGCTCGCAGACGAGGAAGATGACATCGACCACCGCCTGCACACGTTCCGGAGCATCATCGGCCGCCGCGTAACCGATCCGGATCGCCGCGCGGGCGACGGCGTCGCGATCGCCGTCGATCACGCCGCGGGTGACGCGCGCGTAGTGCGCAACGAACGCCGCGCCGAAGCGCCGGGTGGCGCCGAAATCGAGCAGCGCCACCCGCCCGCTCGCCGGCTGATACAGGTAGTTCGCGAAGTTGGGGTCGGTCTGCATGACGCGGAACTCGAACAGCTCGCGAAACAGCAGGCGCTCGAGCAGGCCTCCGACGGCATCGCGCCGGGCCTGCGGCGCGTCGTCGAGCGCCTCCAGCGGCTCGCCCGCCACGAAATCCATCGCCATGACCCGGGTCGTCGTCAGGTCCCGGTGCACGCGCGGAACGAGCAGGGCCGGCTCGTCGGCGACCAGCCGCGCATAGCGCTCCAGGAAACGGGCCTCGCTGACGTAATCGGCTTCCTGGGCCAGCTGGCGTTTGGCCTCGGCCGCGATCCCCGCGATGTCGAGGTCGAGCGGCAGCAGATTGAACAGCCGCAACAGCGCCGCGACGTTGTCGATGTCGCTGGTGATCGATCGGGCCACGCCGGGGTACTGGATCTTCAGCGCAAGGTCACGGCCGTCCGGCGTGGTGGCGCGATGCACCTGCCCGATCGAAGCGGCAGCGACGGGCTCGTAGTCGAACGTGGCGAACCGTCGCTCCCAGCCTTTGCCGTACTCGCGACCGAGCACGCCCCGAAGCTGTTGCGCCGGCATCGGCGTGGCCTGCGCGCGCAGCACCGCCATGGCCTGCGCGAATTCCGCGGGCAGGACGTCTTCACCCTGGAGCGAAACCAGCTGCCCGATCTTCATCGCTGCGCCGCGCAGGCGGCCGAGCCGTGCCGCGAGCCGGCGGGCATTGGGACCGGTCAGCAGCGCGCTGCCAAGGTTCCCTGCTTCACCGCGTGCGAATCGGCGCAGCCCCTCCGCGGCCGCGCCCACGGCAAGCTCGCCCGCGGCAAGGCCGATGCGTGCGAACCGGCCGAGGCGGGACTGGGGAATCGGGGCGGGTGACGGTCTGGAGCTCATCGAGGGTGTCGCGGCGCTGGCGCGTTGCGCCGATTGTACGTTGCGCACCGGATCGCACCGCCGCGCGCAACGACCTGCGTTCGATCCGGGGCGACCCTCGGCCGTCCGTCACGGCCTGCGGCGCGACCGTCGGCCGCCGTCGCCGGCGATGGCCCTGCGCTCCGGCAGCGTCATCGCCTCGCGCAGCCGCGGATACGGCGCCGTCAGATGCGGGATCGCCATCGCCTCGACGAAGAATTCCTGGAAGCGCGGCGCGATGGCCGTCTCGACCTTCTCGATGCGGCGCACGAGTTCCTCGATGATGCCGCGCGCGCGCTGGTCGAGCAGCGCGATGCGGGCGCCGGTGCCGGCCGCGTTGCCGGCGGAGCTGACGCGCGCGAGTGCGCAGTCGGGAATGAGGCCGAGCACCATCGCGTACTTGACGTCGATGTGGCTGCCGAAGGCGCCGGCGAGACGAATGCGGTCGACGTGGTCGATGCCGAGGCGCTCCATCAGCAGGCGCACGCCGGCATAGAGGGCCGCCTTGGCCAGCTGGATCGCGCGCACGTCGTTCTGCGTGATGGACAGCGGCGCCCGGCCGTTCGCGCCGTCGCCAAGCCGATAGGAGAACGTCCTGCCGTCGGCAGCGATGCGCGGATTGCGCAGCGCGAAGGCGCCGTCGATGACGCCGTCGTGCCGGATCACCCCGGCGAGATACAGCTCGGCGACGACCTCGATGATGCCCGAGCCGCAGATGCCCGTCACGCCCGTGGCGGCGATCGCGCCGGCAAAGCCCGGGTCATCCGACCACAGATCGCAGCCGATCACCCTGAAGCGCGGTTCCAGCGTCGTGCGATCGATGCGCACGCGCTCGATCGCGCCGGGCGCGGCGCGCTGGCCGCAGCTGATCTGCGCGCCTTCGAACGCCGGCCCGGTGGGGCTCGAGCAGGCGAGGAGCCGCTTGCGGTTGCCGAGGACGATTTCGGCGTTGGTGCCGATGTCGACGAGCAGCGTCATGTCGTCGGACTGGTCGGGGCGCTCGGCGAGCACCACGCCGGCGGCATCGGCGCCGACGTGGCCGGCGATGCACGGCAGCACGTAGATGCGCGCGTTGCGGTGAATCGCCAGATCGATCTCGGTCGCCCACAGCGTCAGCGACGAATCGGTCGCCAGCGCGAACGGCGCGCCGCCCAGCTCGACCGGACTGATGCCGAGCAGCAGGTGATGCATGATCGGATTGCCGACGAACGTGGCCTCGAGAATATCCGTCGGCGCGATGCCCGCGTCGCGGGCCACGTCGGCGACGAGCGCGTTGATCGCGGCGCGCACGATCTCCGTCAATTCCGCCTCGCCACCGGGGTTCATCATCACCCACGACACGCGGCTCATCAGGTCTTCGCCGTAGCGGATCTGCGGATTCATCGCCCCGGCTGCGGCCACGACCTCGCCGCTCGCGAGGTCGCACAGGTGCGCCGCGATGGTGGTCGAGCCGACATCGACGGCGATGCCGTAGACGCGCTCGCGGAACCCCGGCCACACGGCGATGATCTGGCGGCCGGCGTGCACCGCCACGGTCACCTTCCAGCCCCCCTGGCGCAGCGCCGCCTGCAGCTGCTGCAGCACGCGCACGTCGCAGGAAAGTCCGGTCAGCCGCCACTCGAAATCGAGCGCGTCCTCGAGCCGGCGCAGGTCGCCCGACGGGTCGTGCATGTCGGGCGGCTGGACTTCGACATAGTGCAGGCGGACCACCGGATCGAGCTCGATGTCGTGGGCCTCGGCGGCCTTGCGCACGACCTGGCGATGGACCTGGCTGTCGGGCGGCACGTCGATCACCACGTCGCCTTGCACGTGCGCCGAGCACGACAGCCGGCGTCCGGGCGCCAGCGGCTGCGTGCGGCAGTACGCCTGCTCGACCGCGCTCCACGCCGACAGGTTGGCCGCGCGCGACGTCACGCCATGCTTCGGGAAATCGCCCTCGGCGAGCAGGATCTGGCAGCGCCCGCACAGGCCGCGCCCACCGCACACCGAATCGATGTCGACGCCCAGCGAGCGCGCCGCCTGCAGCAGCGGCGTGCCGATCGGGACGCGCCCGCGGCGGCCCGACGGCGTGAAGACGACGAGCGCGTCCTTGCCGGTCACGGGAAGTTCCGGTTCGCCAGCGGGCGCGCGATCATCGGCCATCGCCTGCTGCGCCGGCGGCCGCGATCAGGCGCGCCGCCTCTGGCCGACCTCGCGCCGGCCCCGCGCCGCCGGGCCTTCGGCGCCGGCGGCGGGGACGTCGCGGAACCTGCGGATCCAGCGCATGCAATCGGGATCGTGGCCCATCATCACGTCCGCGGCCATGCAGGCCTTCACGATGTCCGCGTGCAGCGGATTGGTGATCGCGGAGGTCATGCCGGCGCCGATCGCCATGGTGAGGAACGCCGCGTTGATGCCGTCGCGCTGCGGCAGGCCGAAGCTCACGTTGGACGCGCCGCAGGTGGTGTTGACCTTGAGTTCGGTGCGCAGCCGGTGGACGAGGCGCATCACCTGCACGCCCGTCTGGTTGATGGCGCCGATCGGCATTACCAGCGGATCGACCACGATGTCGCAGGCCGGGATGCCGTGATCGGCGGCGCGCTCGACGATCTTTTTCGCGACGGCGAAACGGACGTCCGGATCCTGCGAAATGCCGGTCTCGTCGTTGGAGATCGCGACCACCGCGGCACCGTACTTCCTGATGAGCGGCAGCACGGCCTCGAGCCGCTCCTCCTCGCCGGTGACCGAATTGACCAGCGGCTTGCCCTGGTAGGCCGCGAGGCCGGCCGCAAGCGCTGCGACGATCGACGAATCGATGGACAGCGGGACATCGGTGATCGACTGGACGAGCCGGATGGCGGCGGCCAGGATCGCCGGCTCGTCCGCGAGCGGAATCCCGGCATTCACGTCGAGCATGTGCGCACCCGCCGCCACCTGGGCGATCGCGTCCGCTTCCACGCGGCTCATGTCGCCGGCCGCCATCTCGGCGGCGAGGATCTTGCGCCCGGTCGGGTTGATCCGCTCGCCGATGATCACGAACGGCCGCTCGAAGCCGATGACCACTTCCCGGGTGGCGGAACTGAGGACGGTGTCGGTCATGCGGATTCCTTCTCCCGGGCGGCTTGCGCAGGCCGGGTCACGGCGCGGCGCGGGCCGCGCGGCGGGCGGCGATCAGCGACTTGGCGGTCTCGACGGCGATGGCGGCGTCGCGGCAATAGGCGTCGGCGCCGACCGCCATGCCGAAGGTCTCGTTCAACGGCGCGCCGCCGACCAGCACGATGTAGTCGTCGCGGATGCCCTTTTCCTTCAGCGTGTCGATCACCACTTTCATGTACGGCATCGTCGTCGTCAGCAGCGCGGACAGGCCCAGGATGTCGGGCTTGTGCAGCTCCAGCGCCGCCAGGTATTTTTCGACGGAGTTGTTGATGCCGAGATCGATCACCTCGAAGCCGGCGCCCTCCATCATCATTCCGACCAGGTTCTTGCCGATGTCGTGGATGTCGCCCTTCACGGTGCCGACCACCATCTTGCCGATCGGCTCGACGCCGGTTTCCACCAGCAGCGGCCGCAGGATCGCCATGCCGCCCTTCATCGCGTTGGCGGCGAGCAGCACTTCCGGCACGAACAGGATGCCGTCGCGGAAATCGATGCCGACGATGCGCATGCCCTCGACCAGCGCTTGGTTGAGGACGCGGTCGGGCGACCAGCCGCGGCCGAGCAGGATCCGGGTCGCTTCCTCGATTTCTGCCCTCAGGCCGTTGTACAGATCGTCGTGGACCTGCAGCACGAGGTCCTCGTCGTTGAGGCTGTCGAGATCCAGATCGTCGCCGCTGTCGTCGCTCACTCGCTTCTCCCTTCACGTTGCCATCGCTGCCCGGGCTCTGTGCGCGGGCGGCATCTTGCGACAGTGCGATCATAGAGGGTCAGCCATGGCGATGCAGACGACATAGCGACCTCAGGTTGTCGTCATGCGACACCGGGAGTCGAGCTCTGGCGCAATTGCGCACGGGGTGGTCGCAATTTGCGATATCTTGGTGCGCGGTCTGGCTAAACTGTCGGCCATAACGACGGGCGCGCAGCCCGGACCGGACAGCAAGGGAGCGAACGCATGAACAAGCAGGCGCGGGTGGTGGTGATCGGCGGTGGCGTCGTCGGTGTCAGCACGCTCTACCACCTGACCCGCAAGGGCTGGTCCGACGTGACGCTGCTCGAACGCGCGGAGCTGACGGCGGGCTCGACGTGGCACGCGGCCGGGCTGCTGCCGCTGTTCAACATGAGCTACACCGTCGGCCAGTTGCACAAGTATTCGGTGGACCTGTACAAGCGGCTCCCCGCCGAGACCGGTCAGGAAGTCGGCTTCCACGTCACCGGCAACCTGCGCCTCGCGACGTGCCGCGACCGCATGGACGAATACCTCAAGTACTGCGGCACCGCCAACACCATCGGCGTGCCGTTCCGCGTGATCTCGCCCGCCGAGGTGAAGGAACTGTGGCCGCTCGTCAACCTGGGCGACGGCATCGACACGCCGAAGATCGTCGGCGCGCTCTACCACCCCGACGACGGCCACATCGCGCCGGTCGACCTGACGATGGCCTTGCGCAAGGGTGCCCGCGCGGCCGGGGCCGAGATCTGCGAGCAAACCGAGGTGCTGGGCGTCGAGCGCACCCGGTCGGGCGAGTGGAACGTCCGGACCAGCCAGGGCGACATCGTGTGCGAGCACGTCGTCTGCGCCACGGGCAACTATGCGCGCGAGACCGGAAGGATGTTCGGCCTCGACGTGCCGGCGATTCCCGTCGAGCACCAGTACATCGTCTACGACGAGGCGCCGGAGCTCAAGGCCTACCGCGCCGGAGGCGGCAGCGAACTCGCGGTGCTGCGCGAATCGGATGCGTCGTACTACCTGCGCGAGGAACGCCTGGGCTGGATCCTGGGGCCGTACGAGAAGGGGGCGCCGGCGCGTTTCGCCGACGGCGTCCCGGCGACGTTCGGCAAGGAGCTGTTCGCCGGCGACCTCGACCGCATGCTGCCCCACGTCGAGGCGGCGATGAAGCGCGTGCCGTGCCTCGAGCACTGCGGCATCAAGACCATCGTCAACGGCCCCATCTCGTACACGCCCGACGGGGGCCCGCTGATCGGCCCGGCTTGGGGCTTGCGCAACGTGTGGCTGAACGAAGGCCACAGCTTCGGCGTCACCGCCGCCGGCGGCGCCGGCTGGCAGCTCGCCGAGTGGATCGTCGAGGGCGAGCCGGGCATCGACATGCTGGGCGTGGATCCGCGCCGCTTCGGCGCTTACGCCGGCAAGCGCTACACGGTCACCAAGAACGAGGAGACCTACCGCAACGTCTTCACGATCCATTATCCCGACGAGGAACGCCATGACGCGCGCCCGGGCAAGACCAGCCCGGTCTATGACAAGCTGGACCGCATGGGGGCGGTGTGGGGCCAGCGCTACGGCTGGGAGCGCGCCAACTGGTTCGCGCCCGCGGGTGTTGCGCGCCGCGACGTGTGGAGCTTCCGCCGCAGCAACTACTTCGCCCACGTCGGCAACGAGTGCCGGTTGATGCGCGAGAAGGTCGGCGTGATCGACCTGACGCCGTTCACCAAGCACGAAGTGATCGGCCCCGGCGCCGAAGCCTGGCTCGATTCTCTGGTGGCGAACAAGGTGCCCGTGACCGCCGGCCGCATCGCGCTGTGCCACGCGCTGACGAAGAAGGGCGGGATCCGCTCCGAATTCACGATCACGAAGCTCGGCCCGGATCACTACTACCTCGTCAGCGCCGGCGCCGCCGAGCGCTACGACGGCGACTACCTGCAGCAGATGCTGCCGGCGGGCGGCAGCGTGGCGTTGCGCAACGTGACCACGCGCCGCGGCACGTTCGTGGTCGCCGGACCGAAGGCGCGCGAGGTGCTCTCGCGGCTCACCGAGACGTCGCTCGACAACCGCGACTTTCCGTGGCTGACGGGACAGGTGATCGAGATCGGGCTCGCGGTCGACGTCTACGCGCTGCGCGTCAACTTCATCGGCGAGCTGGGCTGGGAGCTGCACTTTCCGATCGAGTACGCGAACGGCCTGTTCGACGCGCTGTTCGCGGCCGGCAGCGAGTTCGGCATCGGCATGGTCGGCATGCGCGCGATGGAGTCGCTGCGCATCGAGAAGTCCTACCGGATGTGGGGATCCGACCTCACGCCGGACTACACGCCATTCGAGGCCGGCCTCGACCGCTTCGTGCGCATGAACAAGGGTGAGTTCATCGGGCGCGCCGCCCTCGAGCGTCAGCTGGCCGCGGGCGTTCCGCACCGTTTCGTCACGCTCGACGTGCACGGGGTCACCGATGCGGACGCTCTCGGCAACGAGCCGTTGTTCGCGGGTGGCGCGCTGGTGGGGCGGGCGACGGCCGGGTATTACGGTCACGCGCTCGGGAAGAGCCTCGCGGTCGCCTACGTCGACGCGCAGCACGCCGGCATCGGCGCGGAATTCGAGATCGAGATCCTGGGCCAGCGCCGGAAGGCAACCGTGCTGCGCGAGTCGCCGTTCGATCCGGACAATACGCGCCT
>Ga0315275_10002780_pt1 | contig 15924 bp, 12 predicted proteins | sample YL17G03_0_MG_FD_205557 | JGI IMG/M metagenome (GOLD analysis project Ga0315275, IMG submission 205557) | Sediment microbial communities from Yellowstone Lake, YNP, Wyoming, USA - YL17G03_0 | ecosystem: Environmental > Aquatic > Freshwater > Lake > Sediment | place: USA: Wyoming | collected... | reverse complement strand
TATTTTTTCCTTTGGAATCCCTTCACATGCATCGACCAGCGCCCTGTAGAAATCCTCCCATGGGTTTTTTCCGCTCACTTTTACAGTTGAGGTCGCTATCCCGAATTTCTTCAGTTGCGTTGAGAAATTTTCAGCTTTCAGCACTCCGTCCGGCCATGTAAGGAATATCATCCGTTCAGTCGGGAATTCCTTCAATGTGAAAAAGACCGTGCTTTCATCGGATTTGGAATCTATCGGAGCGATGATAATCTTTTTGTTTTCCATAAAACCAGCCTCAAAACCTATTTTTACTATACAAACAAAACTTATTATAAACCGCTTGCCTAGCTCTTCTTGGTGATAAGAATGGTATACAAAACAGTTTGCAGGGATGACGGATGCTGCCAGGTTGGTGTGGAAGAAGACAGCGGTGTTGAGATCGTACTGAGCTGCACGAGAACCTGGCCGAACATAAGAGTTGACTGAAGGGGAATAAAGAAAGAAGAAAGAAAAAAGAAGAAGCCTCAGAGGGTAATTGAAACCCCTACCTCTCGCTCACAAGGACCCGACTTCTGTTTTCCTCAGGGCTTTTTCCCAGGGGTTTTTGCCGTTAGAAGGGCAGAAGTCAAAAAGGCCTTACAAGGCGAGCGCTCTACCGTTGCTCGCCCCGGGCGGCAATACACGGCCGCAGGCCGGGACAATGAGCTACTGAGGCAGCAGCACCATTTATCTGCATGGCATGGTTTTTTATTTTATCTCTAGTCTGCTGATAATCAAAATGATATTCCTATAATAGAAACATCGAAACCGCTCCCAACTCTTTTAATCCAATCTTCCGAACATAACTGCATGAGAATGATATTCGTATTATTCGGGGTTTTTCTGCTAGCGGGAATAAATTTCGCTGTTTCCTATAATATGAACGTGACCATCACTCCAACAAATCCGAGTACGAGTGACTATGTTTCAATAACAGCGAGATGCATGTTCGAATCAGCCTCATACTTCACGGAGATTTTTGTGAACAGCCAGAAAGTAAAGGCATGCGAGACATGCTCATGCAGCTTCAGGGGCGGGCCTTATCCAGACGGTTTGTCATACTATGTGAGGTTCAAGGACCCTGGAGGGAATACGCACAACACGGCAGAGGTTGTGAAAATCCAGGCACCAGAAGACTCTGATGGCGATAAGGTTTTCGACATAATGGACAACTGCCCGCACACTGCGAACCACGACCAGAATGACAGTGACAATGACGGGATCGGGGACGCATGCGACAACTGCAAATACAAATCAAACCCGGACCAGGAGGATAGCGACCTCGGATCATCGTGCAACCAAAACGCATCTGATCCATACTCTGATGCAGTGCAATCCTGCACATTAATGCAGGATAAGGTCGGTGACGTTTGCGACAACTGCCCTGACAGATATAACCCTGACCAGAATGACAGCGATAATGACGGATTCGGTGACGCGTGTGATAATTGTCCTTTGAAAGCGAACGTGGACCAGAAGGATATGGATGACGATGGCGTAGGGGATATGTGCGACATCTGCAAATGGGATCCTGATCCGCAGCAAAACGACTCTGACAAGGATGGCGTCGGGGATGCGTGCGATGTCTGCCCTAAGATATACAATCCTGACCAGAACGATAGCGACATGGACATGTCCGGTGATCCCTGCGACAACTGCCCCGGACTTTCAAACTGGGACCAGGGAGACATAGACAATGATGGCACAGGAGACGCATGCGACTGCGATGACCATTACCGGGGCAAGAATGAGACCGGAGCCGATTGCGGAGGCATTTGCACAAAAGCCTGCCCTCCGTGCATACCTTTATTCCAAAGCGGCAATCCTTCGAACAAGATAGACATAGTGTTTATCCCTGACAAAGACTACTACGGGGATACCAACAAATTCCTGACCAATCTGAATTACATCATTCTGAATGGTTATTTGAAGACAACCGAATTCAATGCAAGCAGATGCAAGTTTAATTTCTGGTACTACCCAAAAGCAGGCGAATACAAGGAGGTCTGCGCTGCATGGGACCTGCCTGCTGGATACCAGACAGATTGCGCTTTTGCTGACTCTGCTGCAATAGTTTTCCAGAGCGACAAAAGGGCATGCTCATCAGGTACCTTCTCCCTGCCTTCAAACAACCCAGTAGTCGCAGTCCACGAGACCGGGCACTCCATATTTGGCATGGCTGACGAGTACTGTTGTGACGGCGGATACTGGCAGCCGGATTCCCCTCATCCGAATGTTTTCGGGTCCAAGGCGAACTGCACATCTATGTCTGAGAGCCCGAACACCTGCCAGAACTTCTGTCCTGAGAAAAAATGCTGGCCTGGAACAGATGTCACAAAGGCAACGTGCAAGAATTATTACAACTCAAAAGGATGGGACGCCACTGAATGCGATTGCGAAAAGTATGCTGCAAAATACGGGCTGGACAAAACAAAATGCAAGGCAACGAATTCCGCAAATTGCCCCACGATATTCGTGAACTGGTGGCAGGGCATTGGAGTGCCGCAGAACGCGCTTACTGTCGAGTCTCCGAACTGGTGCAACTGGAGGGGTTCGGGCGTTTACGAATGCTGCGGAAACGGGGGAAACGGATGGTGGAAATCAGATCCTGATAACTGCACCATGCTTGCAGGCAACCAGTTCGGAAAGGACTGCAGCGGAAGGGTAAATGCGAAATTCGACATGCTTCCGGATTGTGGCTCTGATGGACTATTAGGCGAATTTGTAAAAGTGATTGTTATTGATTATTACTATGATTTTGGAAAGATCGGGTCAAGAAATGTAAACGTTACTTACAGCCCACCGCCAAACCACTTTTATAAAAGAGGGGATTTCAGGGTTCGGGCGAACACATCTAATGGAACAAGAGAATTCTACATCGAAGATCCGGGATTCGCAAGGCTCTGGAATGTTTCAAACTTCCAGCAGGGGATGGTGGCAATAAACCAAACGGATTTCACAGTTGTCGTACCTTTTGAACCTGGCATAAGCTTTGTGGAAATCGTGAATGACAGCAGCAACCAGACACTTAGCACGCTTGATATCACTCCTTATGTAAAATCATTCTGCGAAGGAAAGGGCAATGACAGTGAATGTGCTGCGTTTCTTGTTGGAACCGAACCGCCGCCAGAGCAATTGCCGCAAAACAAAACCAACGTAAACATAGTCCCTCCCAGAGAACCGCCGGCTGATGGAACCGGGCAAGGAATAGACCCTATTCTTATTGCAGGAGCAGTTGCTGTGCTTGCAATCAGTGGCCTGGCCTACTGGTGGTTCGCACTCAGGAAGCCGCAGTAAAAGAATCAGCTGCTCATCACGTACATGAATATGCGGGTCCCTTGGCCCAGGTCCAGGTACACTACCTTGTTCCCGTAAATGTCAGGGTATATCTGGTCCCCTGGCTCAACCACAAGGCCTTTCTCTTCTTTCTTTGCGAGATCGTAGTAATAGATGTCGAAATTACCGTTGCGGTTATCCTGCCAAACAATCATACTGCCAGATACCATCGGGCACATCTTTAGGTTTCCCCTGCTGTCCGTGAGCTTGTTGTCAGTTCTGCTGGTTATGTTGTACAGATGGATCTGGGTGTTGTTCCATTCTCCCGCAACATATGCCATGCTATTGCCATATACACTGATGCAATCCGGATATAGGTCAGGGATGTCCTCAAGGACTTTCTCGGATTTTCCAGTTTTAAGGTTATTAACCACGAAGCCATGCTTGCATGGGCTTGTGGGGGCAATGTTCTCACAATTGGTAAAACCCCAAACCGCATAATCCCCGGATATATCCAAACTGGTCGAAGAATAATCACTGATTGAAAGGTTCATCAAGCGGTTTGTGGAAACATCAAAAAGCATTACGACAAAATTGTCGCCAACCAATTCCCTCCAGCCAACATATTTTCCACTTATCACTGGGTTCAACCTCGGCCCGTCATCTGAAGTTATGGTCCCTTCGACACCATTGCGGAAATCAGAGTAGTAGATTTTCGTGCTTCTCTCATCATCCCCGCGCTGGTCCAACCATGCGAAAGCTGAACCAGAAGTGTCTGGACTGCGCTGAGTGGAATTCCTGGTGAGCTGAACTGCTTTGAGGGATTTGATGTTATACGCCATGATGTGCATTACTCCGCTGATACGTTCATGCCAGGTAACGAAATTTTCACCAATTTTCGGAAATGCCACAAATCCGTTTCCAGAAAGCTGGATCTTATTTGGTGCATTCTGGCCCAACATGCAACTATTATTCCAGCACGTCTGACCTGAAGAACAGCCGCAGTCAGCACAGCAGTTAATCGCAGTCTCGTTTCCTGCGCACACAGTATTCCCGCAGAAACCAGTTGCATTCACGTCAAAATGCGTGAAGCCCGGGACAATGATAACCCCGGACAGATCCTGCAGGTTCTGGTTCTGCGTAGTCTGGTTTTGCTGTTGGCCAGTCTGGTTCTGCGGTACATCCTGGCTTACGCATCCTGAAAGTAGAAGAAATGCGAGTGTTAAAAAAATCAACGCAGAAAAAAAAGGAATTTTATTCATAAAAAGCTCACTCTCCCAAAGAGTTTATGTACACACCGGAGACACCATACACATCAACGTACACGACCGTGTTCCCAAAAACATCGTACTGGAAGAATCCAGGTGTCAGGTTCACAAGATTGCTCTCCTTATGCGTCCCAAGGTTGTAGGAATATAAGGATCCGTTGTTGCGGCTGTCACTCCATATGATGAGATTGCCGGAAATCCGCGGGCAGCTCTTAAAGCTCCTGCTGTCGGTGAGCTTGCTCTCTGTTTTGCTATTGATATTGAACATAACGATCTGGGAAACGAGCTGAGTGCCATTTGTGTAGACTTCAGATTCCCATTCACCATAAACCAGATCGATTCCCTGGAAATCGTAACAATAGGTGTCCAGGCCTTTTACCTCGGTAAAATTCTCAAGTTTTCCAGCACCAATGTCATAAAGCGCGTAGCCTGTTTTGCATGGGCCGCTTTTCACGTTGCAGTCCCTGGTGCTCCAAACTACATAGTTCCCGTAAATATGATAGGTCGAAGGGATAGATTCGCCATGAGTGAGCTGGGTCTCCTTGCCCGATGCAAGATCGTATAGGAAAATCTCTTTGCTGTTGTTCGCCATCTCTGCCCATACGATATGATTGCTGTCTATCTTGGGCGCTGTTTTTCCACTTGCCCTGGATGTTACGAAGCCTTCAATACCTTCGCGGGCGTCGTAGTAATATATATTCATGCCATTCTGGTCGTTCATAACGCTCTGTTCCAGCCATACGATCCTGGAACCATACTCATCTGGCGATAATTGATTTGATTTGCTTGTCAATTGCACGGTTTTACCTGACGCAGGGCTGTAAACCATAATATGGGGAGCCTTGTTGAAGAACTGGTGCCACGTGACGAAGTTTTCAGAGATCCTAGGCATGGAAACGGACCCCACCATCGGAACAGAGAAATTCCCTTTATCAGAGATCAAGGCAGAGTATCTGGTTTTGTTCAGCTCTTCGAACTGTGAGCCCGCAATGCAGCTGTTGTTCCAGCATTTCTGGCCGCCAGTGCAGCCGCAGTCAGCGCAGCAGTTTTCCTGTGTTTCACTGCCAGCGCAAACCGTGTCCCCGCAGAATCCCGATTGGTTAATGTCAAAGTGCTTGAAACCAGGCAGCATAAATATTCCTGTCTGGTTCTGCTGCACAGTCTGGTTCTGCGTTGTTGTTTGGTTAGGCTGTATAGTCTGGTTCGTTTGAACGGTCTGGTTCTGCTGGGCGGTTTGATTCTGCTGAATGGTTTGGTTTGGCTGCAAGCCAGGTTCATTGACGCAACCAAATGCAAACAGCAGGATCAAAACTGAAAAAGCCCCAAAAAACATTTTCATAAAATCCCTGATTGCTTGATGTTACAAACCCTTTAATTCCTAACTTGTTATTTGCTAATCCATGGACATCGCTTGAACGACGCATCGTTCAAGTCTGTCTATTTTTGGTGAAAAAATGGACATCGAAACAAAGATCGAATTAGTAAAAAGAAAACCAACAGAAGAAGTCGTTACTGAGCAGGTGCTGCGCGAGATTTTCGAGACTTACAAAAACCCAAAACACTACATCGGGTTCGAGATTTCCGGAAAGGTCCATCTTGGTACCGGGCTATGCACCGCGATCAAGATTAAGGACTTCGTTCAGGCGGGAATCAAGCCAACGATTTTCCTTGCAGACTATCATTCATACATCAACGGCAAGCTCGGCGGCGACCTGGAAAAAATCCGCAAGGTCGCGAACGGCTATTTCAAGCACTGCTTCGTTTCGCTCGGGCTTCCGGAGGACAAAGTTGAGTATGTGCTCGCGAGCGAATTCTACGACAACGATTACTGGTCGGACGTGCTCAAGGTCGCCAAGGAAACAACCATGAAGCGCATGCTCCGCTGCATTACGATCATGGGACGGAAGGAAGAGGAAGGGATGAAATCCGCTGTTGTTTTTTATCCCGCGATGCAGGCAGCAGACCTATTCGGCCTGGACGTACAGATCGCGCATGCTGGCATGGACCAGCGCAAGGTTCACATGCTCGCGCACGAGCTCGCGCCTAAATTCCAGAACCGGAATTTCGCGTCAGTTCACCATCACCTTCTTCCCAGTCTACAGGGCGTACAGAGGATGGATCCAAATCTCAGCAAGGAAGACCAGGTTGTTGAAGCGAAGATGAGCAAGAGCGTTCCGGGAAGCGCGATTTTCATCCATGATTCAGAAGAGGAAATAAAGAAGAACCTCTCAAAGGCATTCTGCCTTGAGAAGGTCGCTGAAGGAAACCCCGTGTATGAGATCGCAGAGTACCTGATCCTTCGGGACAAACCCATGAAGATTGAGCGGCCTGCTAAGTTCGGTGGAGATATCGAGCTTCCTGATATTGAATCTCTTAAGAAAATATATTTGGAAGGCAAGCTTCACCCCATGGACCTGAAGAGCGCGGTTGCGCAAGAGCTCATAATAATGCTAAAGCCATGCAGGGAATATTTTGCGAAGAATGCAGAGTATCTGAAGCAGATAGAAGAAGTTGCGATAACCCGTTAGGAAACGACTTCGAGCAGCCCGCCAATTATCCCATCGATTTTTCCCTTTGCCTTCTCCATTGCCGTAGAAACTTCTTCGTGGCTTAATTTCTTTTTGGATATCCCGCACGCGTAGTTCGTCCCTATCGCGAGCGCGGCGAAGGGAATCTCCGCCTCCTTGATGAGCGTAGCCTCATAGCCGCAGGTCATGTTAACCAGGTTAGCCCCCATTTTCTTGAGCGCAGCGACCTCAGCCTTCGTCTCGAACCTTGGCCCGCAGGTGGTTACAATTATCCCGCCTTCCTTGATCTTAATTTTTTCAGAATCAGCAATCTCCAGCACCCGAAGCTTTAGCCTTCTGTCAAACGGCTCAGTGAAATCCATGTGTTTTATTCCAGATGAAAAATCATCGTAAAATGTAATGGGCGTATCAAGGCCAATGAAATCCTCAAGCAGGACAAGATCCCCTGGCTTATACTTTGAGATTATCCCGGACGCGTATGTAGCGAACACTGCGCTTACGCCGAGTTTCCTGAGCGCGGATATGTTTGCCTTGTAATTGATCATGTGCGGCGGGATGGAATGTGATTCCCCGTGGCGCGGAAGGAAATACAGCTCTTCGTCAAGGATTTTCACCTTATTGACTGACGCTAACCCGTATGGAGTTACAATGTCGAGCTTCTCGATTGTTTTGCCAAGCCCCAGGAATCCGCTTCCGCCAATTACTGCCAGCATGGTTAAACTGGCAGGTCAATCAATTTTTTAAGCTTACTGGTCACATTCTTGCCCGATGCGACCAGTTAGTTTAAGCAACAGCCTTGACAGCGAGGGATGGGAATCCCTGGCACGTATGCTCGTAGCCTTTCCCATAGACCTGGACAACCAAAACAACGGTCTTCTGAGAATAAAAAAAGAGCTTGAGCTGATGAAGCATGTCCTGTTTCTCCAGCTCGTGACATTCAATGGCAGCAATTGCGTGGACGCATCGTTTTTCGTGGGAGCGGAAAAGTCTGTTGCGCGCATGGAAAAAAAGCTGGATACCCACGGAATTAAAAACCAGGGGTTCGTACTTTTCCTGAAGATGCTGCTCCTGAAATTAAGGAAGCAGAAGCTGCTTGTGAAAAAGCACATGGAAATCCAGCAGGAATTTTGCAGGATGAAAAAGGTAGTTGAACATGCAGATCCTTTATGAAAAACCGCTGAAAATAGAGCTTGGGGAAACAGAACTTTTTGTGAACGGTAAACAGCATAAAAAGGATGTTAGAAAACTTTCGGAAATGAAAGATGTCCTAAAAGGACATGTCGTTCTTGATGTCGAAGGAGACACGGACATGTACTACATGTTCCGCGAAGTGCTGAAAATGAATGGCATCCGTTTCGATATTACCGTTTTACCTGGGAAAACCGTGCTTGGGGAGTGCAACAAGACCTATGGCCATAGCCACCCTGAAGCAGAAGATGGGTTCAGCTTTCCAGAGGTCTACCAGGTGCTTGATGGAAGTGCGGTCTTCCTGCTTCAACATACCAACAGGGACCGCTCCGTTGTAGTCAGTATGATAAAAGCAGAAGCAGGACAGGTTGTGCTTATCCCGCCAAACAACGGGCACGTCACGATAAACCCCAGCGAGGAGCGAAGGCTAGTACTTGCAAACATAGTTGCCGATGGATTTGATTCTGATTACTCTGAGTACAAGGAAAACCATGGAGCCGCATTTTACTATTTCCCTGATGGCAATGTGGAGCAGAATGCGAGCTATGTGGTGAAAACCCTATATCGGCTAGCACCACAGGAGTTCGACAGCATGTTTGGATTTGCCTGCAAAGATTTACTTTCCGAATTCGAAAAGAATCCGGAAAAGTTCGAGTTTTTGAAAAAGCCGAGCCTGTTGTTCAGCACAAAATTGTAAAATTTTGTGCGCCGTTGTAAATTATCAAATTTACAACGCAAAAAAATAAAATCCCGGGAAACAAATAGTTTTATAAACTTTATTCCCGTAAAAGCCAATTGCGATCAGAATGTCAGTAAATAGAAGTAGTTCGACAGTAGACAGAAATTATACAGCAGCCGGGCAGGTACAAAAAGAGGAAAGGAGAGTAGGGGGCAAAATAATTCCTTTCGACCTCTCTGTCAGGAGAAAGGCCGCAATTTGGGCATCCTATAACGACAGGATTGAAAGGGCGTGTGCAAGCCAGCCCTCTCAGAGATGAACGGTCTCGACCTTTGTGACTTTACCCTGCGCTATCCGGTCAGATCCACCGCCAGACCCACCTAGGTGCTCGATAACCTTCTGGAGAAGGTCTTTTGCCTTAAATTCTGATTTTTCCCCTGCGGCGCAAACCAGGTTGCCCGTCTTGTTCATCACGCATGCGCAGGAGCGCTCGCTTTCTGCAATCATCATCCCAAGCTTTCTCAGGTTATCCTGCTCAAGGTCAAGGATTCGAAAAACGGGTTTCTGTGCCCCTTGCATTATAATTTCCTTTGCCTCTTCCTTCATCATTAGCTCTGCCATGGACTCGAGCTTTTTCCTTTGCTCTTTCCATTCGCGGAAAAAGCGCTCCACAGTGCGCATGAGCTCTGGTTCGCTCACTGAAACGACCGCAGCAGCATCGCGGAGCATCCGCTCCCTTTCCTGCACATAGCGCACTGCAACATCCCCGGCCTTGTACACCAGCCGCTCAATCCCATCCTGCACGCTTTCCCTTTTCACGATCTTGAAAAACCCGATCTCCCCTGTGCTTTTGAGCATCTGGTGCGTCCCGCCGCAAGCCTCGTGGTCAATGTCGCCAATGGAAACGATCCTCAGCTCTTTTCCCGGAACTGCCCCTCCCTGGTAGAGCCTGAAACCGTATTTCTGCTCAGCCTCGTTTCTGGGAAGGACTTCAGTACTAATAGGCAGGTCAGCCCTTATGTATTCATTCACCTTCTGTTCAATTGCTTCCAGCTGCTCGTTCGTAATCCTCATATAATGGGTGATATCAAGATGGCCCTTTTCCTCGTCCTTGTAAGAACCTCCCTGCCAGACATGCTGGCCAAGGATTTCGCGGCATGCTGCATTCACAAGATGCGTCACAGTGTGGTGCCTGACAATCGTCTTTCTCCTCGCAAGGTCCACAGCACCTTGTACTTTTATACCTTTTTTGATTTTTTCAGCGCCTGTCACTTCGTGAAGGATAACGCCTGCTTTTTTTTCAACGTTCAAAACTGGAAACTGGGAACCGGAAACGATAAGTGATCCCCTGTCAGCCACCTGCCCTCCCCCTTCAGGATAAAAGGCAGAGCGGTCAAGCACAACATATTTTTTCCCAATAATATCCAGCACCTTTGCATCAAACTCCTTTTCAGTTGAGTAGAAAAGTTCCTCTGTCCTTGGAAGGGAAACGACATCAGCTGCAAGAAGCTTGGTAACCTGCTCATCCGCATGGCCAGCCTCACCCTCAGCTCCCTTTACCTTTAGATAGAAATTCCCAGGCATCTGGACATCCACGCCGTTTTCCTTCGCGATCTCAATCACGTATTCTGGCGGGATGCCATTTGATTTGTATAAAGTGAAAAGATCGTCGGGAGTAATACTACCTCCGGAAACATCCTTTTCCTTGCTTGCGCCTTCGTGTTTTCCCTTGGCCTTTTTTACTGTGTTGATCACAACGACCTTTGCCTTTTCCTTGGTTGCATTGTAGCGTTTCTTCTCTTCATTTATGACATCTATAGTAGTACCTGCACCGTACTTCAGGTGCGGGAACATGTAGCTCAGATGCTCTGCATGCCCTTCGATAATCTTTCCGTAATCAAGCGAAAATCCATACTCTGACTCAAACCCGAAAACGCGGCGGAGAATGAGCCTGAGGTTGTATCCGCCACCCGCATTGGATGGAAGCATGCCATCAGTCACAGTGAAGAGCAGGGTGCACAAGTGGTCAGCGCTCGCGTACAGGGCAGTCAGCGGCTCGATTGTTTGGAAAAGCTCCTGTTTTGAGATGCCTAGCTGTTTTGCCACCTTGTCTTTTTCTGCCTCAAGGTCAGGTACCTCGCTCTCATCCAGGCCGCCTGAAAGCTTTGCGAATTTTGCGAAAATGTCCTTGTCCACCTTTATTCCGGCGTTTTTCTTCATGTCATCTATCACTTTGCCGAACACAGTTTCGTAGCTGGTCAAGTCTCCGCTGGTCATCCATGCAAGGCGCGCGAGCCCTGCCCCCATATCTATTACTTTGGTCTTGAGCTCTCGTGGTCCGCTTGGCGTTACCTCATACTGCATGAAAACACAGTTGCCGAGCTCCAGGCCTCCAAGGAAATATTCCATGCACGGGCCGAAATTCCCTCCTCCTGCCCATACATCTTCCTGGAAAATAAGTTCTTTTTCCGGGATTCCAAGCGCCTTGAGGTAATCAAGGTCATGCTGGATGGCTTCCTCTTTCCAGTAAAAGAGTCCGGTCTTTTTTGTGTTGAAGGCGTGCTGGCCGATCATCACGAAATTCGTGTAGTGCCTTCCTGTCACGCCCACATTCGCGATATCCGGGAAGCGGATGCATGGCTGAGGAACTATGAGCGGGTTGTGCGGCGGATCAAGCTCTCCATTCACAACATAGGGCTGGAAATCATTGATAGAAGCAACTGTGAAATAAAGGTCATCCCTCCAGCGCGCAACAGTGGGATACGGCTTAACATAGCCGTGCTTGTGCGAAGTGAAATATTTCTCGATCGTTTTCCAGGTGTCCACATACCCGAGCTTTTTCTTTACTGGCGTGTTCCCGATGAAAGCGTACCCTATGCAGCTTGCGTCACCGCAGCGCTCCCGCTTCTCTACGCTCCAGAACATCCTCCCGCAGTTGCCGCATTTCTGCCTGTTGAAACCACGCGCTACGAGCGAATCGAGCTTGTAATGTTTTTCCCAATCTTTCGCGAACTGCTTGCGCAGATCGTTTTTATCAATATCCATAAATTCACCGCAATTTTGGATGGCCTTGAACGGAACGCCGTTCAAGCAATATCCATAAATTTTCACCCAAATACAGGGCACTGAAATAAAATGGAATCCAGGAACATCTAGCCTCATTTGATCATGATGCTTCTCCAACCGCTTCTTCGGCACTGGGCGAGTTTTTTTCTTCCGAATCTTCGGGTTGCTCATCCTCAGAATTGCCCTCAGCAGATTCGTTTCTTAGCAGTTCTTCAGGAATCGGGCCTAGAACCTCACCTGCTGCCCCGATGAACTTATCCGCGGATTCGATTGCTAAATTAACGTTCTTTTCAAGCTGTGCCTTGTTGCCCAGGCCGAATATGGCTCCGATTTTATCTACAATGCTGGATTTGAAGGTTGTTTCTACTGACTTCCATTCTTCAACCGGAATCTGATCTTTGTAATTTTTCGTAAGATATTCGATGCTGGAGCTCAGGTCAACTGCCACAAACCCATCCCTGAAAAGGACTGCTGATGATGCCAGTCTCATACTGTCTCTTGTAAGTTCCAATGCCTCGTCGAATTTCGATTCATCTGCCTTCTGCTTCGCCTCTATAAGAATGCTAGCGGCAGTAATTATTGCATAAAAGGCGCGGGAACTCTCAGTATCCACTCTCTCCAGGCCGTTCGTCTCCACCTTTTCTCCTGTTGCTCCGTCCTGGCTGACAGTCATAAACTGATTTCCCGGCTTAGTTTTTTATTACTTAGCTTGACAAAGTTATTGATAAGGGTGTAATGATGGAACTTTACGAAAGGATTTTTGAACTAGCGCTGAACAGGTCATTCTTCCTGCCTTCAAACGAGCCCTATGGTGCTACAGGAGGATTTTACGATTATGGGCCAGTGGGAAAGCTGATGAAAAACAAAATCGAGAATGCCTGGAGGCAGATGTTCATAAGGGACGAGGGATTTTTGGAGGTTGAAACTTCCATCATAACCCCGGAACCAATACTCCAAGCCTCTGGCCATGCTGCGAACTTTGCTGATCCGGTTGTGGAATGCAGGGTCTGCAAGACCAGGATGAGGGGAGACACCCTTATTGAGGAAAAGATGAAGGAGAAGGGCGGGGAGATGCACGGAGCTAAATGGGATGGAAAACTTGAAAGTATAGACCAGATCGTGATTGAGAACGGGATCATCTGCCCCAAATGCAAAGGGGAACTCGGCCATGCGACTATGTTTAACCTCATGTTCAAGACAGGTATTGGCGGCGAGCAGACAACTGCTTTTGCAAGACCGGAAACAGCTCAAGGCATATTCACCGCGTTCCAGAGGATATTCAGGAACCATGGCGCCAAGCTTCCACTTGCTGTGGCCCAAGTAGGGAAAAGCTTTAGGAATGAAATATCACCAAGGAAGGGCCTTGTGCGAATGCGGGAATTTACACAGATGGAGCTCGAGTACTTCTTCAACCCCGCCTCATCCGGATTCGAAGATTTTGACAAGATAAAAGATGCGAAGCTGATGATGAGGATTGCGGACAAACCAGAGCAGATGACTGCGCAGATGCTTGTTGAGAAAAAGTTTGCAGCAAACCAGATTATGGCCTATTTCCTTGTCCGCCAATGGGATTATTACAAAAAAGTAGGGGTGGATGAAAAGAGGATGCATCTACGGGTACTTGACTCCCAGGAGATACCCCACTACTCAAAGGGAAACATAGACATGGAAGTGGACACTTCATTCGGGATGATAGAGACCATTGGAAACGCATACCGCACAGATTTTGACCTGACGCAGCACTCAAAGCACAGCGGTTCTGATTTCAGCGTCTTCATTGAATCGGAAAAGAAGAAGGTGATGCCACATATATTCGAGCTCTCTATGGGAGTGGACAGGCTCTTCTACTGCATTCTCGAGCACTGTTTCAGAGAGAAAGACGCAACCAAGACTGGAACAACAGGGAACGACGAATCGTTCCCTGTGCCCCATGAACGAAACATCGTTCATGAGGACCCGAAACCGGAAACGCAACTGGACCCGGAACACAAGACCCAAGACGCCAAGGATTGGGAATGGTTTGATTTTCCGCCAGTGATCGCACCTTACCCGGTTGCAGTATTCCCGCTCATGAAAAAAGATGGGCTTTCTGAAAAAGCACAGGGTGTTTGCCAAATGCTCAGGACTGAATTCGACGTGCTTTATCAGGAAAGCGGCTCCATAGGAAAAAGGTATGCCCGGGCTGATGAGATAGGATGTCCCTATGCGCTCACGATTGATTACGATTCATTGAAAGACAACACAATGACAATAAGGTACAGAAACGACGGAAAACAGGAAAGGATTAAAATAGAGGAGTGCGTAGGTCGGATAAAACAAAATATTGAAAAGGGGAGGGTGACGCTGTGAAAAAAATTATTCTTCTGCTGGTTGCGGTTTCTGTGCTTCTTTTTGGGTGCCTAGGTGGAGAACCTCCACCTGAACAAAACCAGACGGTTAATCAGACTCCGAACGTAACTACAAATGTTTCAAATGTAACGATAATCATTTCACCGCAGAAAAACCAGACTGTGGAACAGAATGACAGCGCTCCACCGCCTCCTTTGCCCCCGCAATCCAATGAGACAAATTACACGGTTGCTCCAGATGATAATTCCGCAACCTATTTCATATATGTGGGCGATCTTACAAACAGGCTTAACGGGGATGCCATACTCATAAAGAAAGGCGATCTTGACATCCTGGTGGATGCCGGGCCCGCCCAGTCCTCCGGCAAAGTGATTGACTTCCTGAAAGCAAGGGGAGTGGATGATATCGATGTGCTGATCAGCACGAATGCGGATCCGCTTCGCTACGGAGGTCTTGGCGCAGTCAGCTCTGCCTATAAGATTGAGGAATTCTGGTGGAGCGGTGAAGATTTCAAAAAGGCAGATTACCAGGATCTGGTGCAGAACATCAGCCAAAAGGCAAAGACTATAAAGGTAATTAAACGCGGGTTCACTGCCACATTCAATGGGATTACACTGAAGGCGCTAAATCCGAAAGTACCAATTTTCAGGGACGTAAACAACGACGCAATTGTACTAAGAGTTGAGGACAGGAACTTCTCCATGGTACTCCTGTCAGATTCGCAGTTCGGAGCGCAAAGCGAGCTGCTAAACAACCAGAAGGACCTGCTTTTTGTTGATGTTATGGAAGCTCCATACTATGGTGTTGGAGTAGGCACCTCAGGAATAGGGAACTTCCTGCAGACACTAAGACCCAAGGACATGGTTATTTCCGGAGGACCTGATGAATCCGCTGCATCTGGAGGTTCGAGGGAGCCGTTCAAAAAGCTTCTCGACCAGTACGGAATCAAGTACGTGGAAAACTATGTTGGCGGAACAGTCAGGGTCGTTACTGATGGTACCAGTTATTCGGTTGGATATTTCCAATAGGTGATGTTATGAAAAATTTCTACATACTTCTGCTGGTTATTCTTCTTTTCGGATGCCTCAAGCCTTTTTCAGGGCCTGAGCAGAATCAAACGATAAACCAGACAGGACAGAATGTCACTCCTCCTCAGCAGAACATTACTCCTCCAGTCTTGCCAATTCCTCCTCTGGAAAACGTAACTCCGCCCCAGAATGTAACACCTTCGCAGAACCTCACCCCGCCACCTCCACCGCCTGTGCCTCCATCTATTCCAAGGACTAACCTGAGCATGAGCGACCTTCTTAACCAGAGGCTTGATGCCATTCCATATCCTTCAGGCGGACCATATACCACGAAGAAATACACGTGGATTTCAAATGAGTTCGAGGCAAATGCAACAGATATCGTGCTTAATCCCACTGATACCGTGCTGTTCAATAACAAAAGCGAACGCAACCTGATTGGCCTGGCCTTCAGGGTTTACAAGCCCCAGTCCGGGATCTCATTCGCAGATGGCGTGGCGATCACATCTAATCAAAGCGTGATG
>Ga0315275_10002777_pt1 | contig 15926 bp, 18 predicted proteins | sample YL17G03_0_MG_FD_205557 | JGI IMG/M metagenome (GOLD analysis project Ga0315275, IMG submission 205557) | Sediment microbial communities from Yellowstone Lake, YNP, Wyoming, USA - YL17G03_0 | ecosystem: Environmental > Aquatic > Freshwater > Lake > Sediment | place: USA: Wyoming | collected... | reverse complement strand
AGTCGTGGCTGGCTCCAAGATAGTGGTCGCAGGCAAGGAAGCCTCGGACACACTGGCAGCGGCACAGGACTTCGTGGCCCAGGTCAAGAAGGTGTGAACTGAACGGCACCCGCCGTTCTTCTTTCTTTATTTTTATTTAATTTTCTCTGTTTTTCTGATTCTTCTCCCACCCAGCCATCAGCCAGGCAGGATTTTGGTCTCCACCTGGCCTGTGGTCAGCTTATTCAGCTTGTCGTAGAATTCGCCCTGCATGCCGCCGAATATCTCCACCACCACTATGAGGTCGCCGGTCTTGCTCCACTCCTCCTTCTCTATGCCGTAGTTCTTCAATGTCCCGTAGCACTTGTTGGCATAAGCAGCAGGGATTTTCACGGCTATCTTGACCTTCTCGAACTTCATGGGCAGGAGGGGCCTCAGCTCCTTGACGACATCATCCATCTGCTCCCTGGCATCCTTGAACGGGTCCACGTGAATCCTCGCCTGCTCCATGGCGTTCTCTATCCTGAGCTGGGTGTGCGGCAGCTTGGTCCTCGGGTCTATAGCCTCCCTCAGCAGTATAGCCACTATCTGCTTCCGCTTCTCCTCGGCCTTCTTCCTTTTCTGGTCTGTGGTGAGCTGGATCTCGCCGTTCTTCAGTATGAATTCGAGTATCTGCATGATGTCGCTGGTGCCGAACACGTTCTGTATGTCCGCTGGCTTGGCCTTCTCTGCCTTCTTGGCGTCAGAATAGACCTCCTCCGCGACCAGCATGTTCTTGACATCTGTCTTCCTCCTGTCCAGGTAGGCATAGGCCGCGTCAGGGTCCACATAGAGCTCGAATCTCTTCCCGCCTCTCTCATAGGACGCGATTATAGCCTTGTCAAGCGTTGTCATAAAAATCAGCTGTGGTGTCAGACCTAAATTTTTACCTTAGCCAGCACTAACACAGCGATATATTATAATATTTGTGCGGAGCCGCAGGTTTTCAAAACATTTAAATAACCGGCACGACAGATATCAGAAATCTTATTCGAGAGGTGGTTTATTGTCAGACAGTGAAACAAATGCGGTTGCGTTCAGCAAAGATTTGATGTATGGTTTTGCCATAGTGCTGCTTGCGGCTCTGCTGGCGGTTTCGGTCCTCACACAGGGGTTCGGCATAGTCAATCCGGCCGTGCCTGCGGGCGATGGAACCAACGGGACGCAGGAGAACAAACTCGCTGATACTGTCCTGAAATCCAAGCTGGAGACGTACATAACCGACAACCTGCTTGCCGACGGCTACAGCGTAGAGGTCACGAAGCTTGAAGCTTTCGACAACCACCTCATGCTTGCCACCCTCAATATCAAGCAGGGTTCCACGGTCCTTCAGGAAGCCCAGGCTTACATATCCAATGACGGCAGCTCGCTGTTCATCGGAGAAGCGCTCAGGCTCAACGAAACGCTTCCCAAAGATGACGGCGCAGGTGATGGGTCCGGTACAGCCGGCACAGCCAACACTACGGTGAAGGTGGAACGGCCGAAAGCAGAAGCGTTCGTGATGTCCTTCTGCCCCTATGGCCTCCAGTTCCTCAAGGCATATGTGCCTGTGATTGAGCTGCTCGGAGACAAGGCCGACCTGGAGATACGCTTCGTGAGCTATGCCATGCACGGCAAGAAGGAGATTGATGGCAACAGCTACATCTACTGCGTGCAGAAGGAGCAGAAGCCCAAGCTGCCCGCCTATCTCAGGTGCTTCCTCGAGAGCGGCAATTACACAGCATGCGGCGCTACCGCTGGCCTGGATACGGCCAAGCTGGACGCCTGCGTGGTCCAGTTGGACGCGCAATACAACCTGACCGGTTTGTTCAACGACCAGAGTGCGTGGGCCGGCGGCCAGTACCCGCCATATCCTGTGGAGAGCGGCCTCAATGACCAATACGGCGTGCGGGGCTCGCCGACATTCGTGCTCAACGGCAAATCGCTCAGTGTGGGCAGGAGCGCGGAAGCCGTGAAGACGGCCATATGCGCCTCCTTCATCAACCCGCCTGCAGAGTGCAACACCACGCTCAGGTCCGAGTCGGAAGCAGCCGGGCTTGGGGCAGTGGCGAGCGGGACATCCACCGGCTCGGCGAGCTGCGGCTGAAGCAACCGAAGCGTCGGTTGCTACGCAGCGGATGTTCGGGAGCGCAGCTCCCGGACAGATGGAGACCCGAGGTCTCCGGAAATCCGTTAGGATTTCCGATACAAAACCAAAAGGTGATTTATTGCCAGACAATGTTGGTCCGAACACAGTCGCGAAGCCCCCGGACGAGCCGGCCAAGGTAGTGAAGAGCGAGGGCATTCCGGATACGGCTACGAAGAGCGGGAGCAAACCGAACACGGTCACGATGAGCAAGGACATGGTATTCGGCCTTGTCATAGCGCTGCTCGTTATCCTGCTGGCGCTTTCGGTCCTGACATCCGGCTTCGGGCTGGTGAAGGCCAACTGCCAGGTAGTTCAACAGAACAATACCGACGGAGGAGCCAATCCGCCCGCCAACGCATCGGCCAACGGGACAACGTACATGCAGCTCCCGCAGCTGCTCCTAGAGGCCCCGCTCATGGGTTCTGAGGACAGCGCAGTCACAGTGGTCGAGTTCTCTGATTTCCAGTGCCCGTTCTGCGGCATGGCCTGGGGCTCTCCGTGGGCGGATGAGTACGCCGCAAGCTACGGCCCCATACTGGGCACTGTCAAGAAGCTCGAGACCCAGTATGTAGCCACGGGCAAGATAGCGTTCAGGCACTTCCCGGTGGCATTCCTTGGTGACGAATCCACCTATGCGTCCAACGCCGCGCTCTGCGCAGGCGCCCAGGGCAAGTACTGGGAGATGCACGATGCCATCTTCACAGCCCAGACGCCAGAGGAGAACAGCGGCAAGTACTCGAAGGAGAACCTGAAGCTCATCGCCCAGAACATCAGCGGCCTTGACATGGCCGCATTCGGCTCATGCGTTGACGGAGACACCTATATGGACGCGGTGGATGGCTTCACCACGGACTGGAACACAGTGTCCTATGCCAACAGCGGAAAGGCAGGCACACCGACATTCTATGTGGTGCTTGACGCGTCCCAGGTCACCGAGGCCGAAGTCTCTGCTGCTGCAGAGGCGGCCGGCTACCAGTGGGGTGCGACATCGGACAACAAGTACTATCTGGTGGTCGCTGACCCCGAGTACGCTGTCCTCAAGGGCTTCATAGACTCGGTGGCTGGCTGAGCGTTCTTTTTATCCTGTTTTTTTCTTTATCTCTTTTTCCCAATCCCGTTTTCTCTCATTCTTGCCCAGCCTTGAAATTAGCCATGACAGTGTATTCAGGGCCTTCTGGCTTCAGCTCGCTCCTTATCAGCTGGAAAGAGGAAACCGTGAACGAGCCGAACTCATTATTCCTGTGTTTCTCCAGGAAAGCCTTCAGGTCCACCCTCCTCTTCACCCTGGCCATCGTTAGGTGGGCCGAGAACCTCTCCTCATGGCCGTCATAGGCCTGCATGGCCTCCATCACTCCCTTGGCCAGCGCTTCCAATCCGCCGCCGCTCTCGGCCCCTGCCCAGACGACCTTTATGTAATGCTCGCTGGGGAACACGCCCACCCCCCTCACAGTGCACGGGAATGGCGTGAATCTTATCATGCCCAGCCGCTCCCCTATGTCCGCCAGCTTGGCCTCGTCGGCTTCGCCGATGAATTTCAGCGTCATGTGCATGTTGCCAGGTTTGACCGGGACGACGCCACCCTGCGCTATCTCCTTGCCCAGGGTCGCGACGTTCTCCCTGATGTTCCCGGGGACCGGCACAGCGATGAAAAGTCTCATGGTTTTAAATGCCGCGCGCCAATTAAAACATTATGCCTGGTCAGGAAATATATTCCTATTCAGCCGATTCGCTCAGCCTTTCCTTCACCGGAGGCGAGCTCAAGATAAAGGAGCACCAGTCATTATGCGGCCATGCGGTCCGGGCGCTCGAGGACGGCAGGCTCGGCTTCGCCTACTGCCAGGACAAGGGGCACATCCCCAAGGCGCTGGAGGAAGCCGCGCGCATGGCCCGCTTCTCAGTGAAGACTCCTTTCTCGTTCGCCCCGGGCGCCAGCTTCCAGGCATCTGGCCTCCACGACCCTGCGCTTGACCCGTCCGACTTCTCAATTCTCAAGGGCTATGTGGAAATAGCCAAGGCATCAGCATCATCGTTCGGCGGCACGCCGCGCGTCATCTCCTCCATGGACAGCCTGGATGTGTCGCTGGAGAACAGCGAAGGGTTCTCAGGCGCATACAGGAAGACCGCTTTCTCCATGTACATCGAGTGCATGCACGCCGACGGATTCGGCTTCTCCTACCTATCGTCCCTGCACAGGCCCGACTACATATCAGAGGCAGGGCTGAAAGCGGCTGACATGGCCCGTTCCATGCAGGGCGCAGGGAAGCCCGACAGCGGCTCATACACGCTGGTGGTGGAGCTCTCTGCGCTTGACAGCCTGCTGGACGCCCTGATGCCGTCGTTCTCAGGGGACTGGAAACGCAGGGACATAACCAGGCTCAGCCAGGGCAAGAAAATGTTCTCAGAATCCCTCACGATAGCCGAGGACGGCCTCGCTCCTGCCATAAACGCCCGGCCGTTCGATGACGAGGGCACGCCGTCAACCAGGCATGTGCTCGTGGACAACGGGGTGGTCTCTTCATTCCTCTACGACCGCGAGACCGCTGCGCTGGAAGGCGTGCATGAGGGCGGCGCATGCTCCAGGCCGGCCTACAACATCGCGCCCTCCGTCAGCTCCTCCAACCTCGTGATCTCACCAGGTAATCACAAGGACCTGTCTGACATCGGCAGGCACATAGAGCTGCATTCAGCGCATGGCTCGCACACAGCCAACCTGACCACAGGCGACATAGGGCTGGATGCCAGCGTCGCGTTCCTGGTGGACAAGGGCGAGAGGAAGCCCGTGAAGGGCTTCATGGTGACCGGAAACGTGTTCGACATGTTCGCCGATATCGAGGCCATCGAGGCCCACCAGAGGACCTATGGCCCGCTCATCGCGCCCAGAATCGCGTTCAGGGGCGTGCGCATCGTTTCATAAAAACAAGCAGCAAACCCGAAAAGCGCGAAACAATAAACAAACCAAACAACAAAAGCAAACCCGTTCGTTCGTGTTTGGGTCTTAGATGGCCGGTCATCTTCGCACCGGGTTTCGCGGGCATATTCCTGTTTCGGGATTTTGCGGGTTTTTGTTTTTGTTGTTGCGCTTTCGGGTTTTTGTTTTTTGGTTTTGCGGGTTTCGGGTTTTTTCGGGGTTTTTTGTTTTTTTGTTTTTGCGGGTTCCGGGTTTCGTGTTTTGTGGATTTTTGGTCTATGTGCTTTGCGGGCTTTCCTAGCAAAGGAATTTATACCTCCTCCGCCCTCATACTTACGTGAAATTCGATACTACTGCTGACATCACAGTCCCAGAGAAGCTCATCGACCAGATAATCGGCCAGGACAAGGCCGTGGACATCGTCAAGAAGGCCGCCAGGCAGAAGCGCAACGTCCTGCTCATCGGCCCGCCAGGCACAGGCAAGTCCATGCTCGCCCAGGCCATGGCAGAGCTCATGCAGACCGAGGAGCTCGAGGATGTGCTGGTCTATCCGAATCCGAACAACGAGAACCAGCCCATCGTGAGGATTGTCAAGACGCATCCGGCCTATGATTATCTCACCAGGCACCGCGACCTCACCAGGTTCTATTCCCAGAAGGAGATGGAGACGATGAAGAAAGCCGGTGCCGTGCGGCCGGCGAAGTCCCTCCGCAACGGGCTCGGCAGGCGCATCGCCTTCCAGCAGAAGCCCCGGGACGAGGCGCGCGGGCCGTCATCGATCATAGTCATAGCCCTGCTCGGGCTCGTCATGCTGGCGGTGATAATGTCCACCGAGATACAGGAGAGCGTCAAGATGCTCGCCATCGTCACCATCCTGGGGCTCGGCCTGCTTTATGTGATATCCAACGCCACGGCAGGCCTAGGCAAGCGCTTCATGATTACCGAACAGGCCGGTCCGAAGCTCATCGTTGACAACACCGAGCGCACGACAGCGCCTTTCGTGGATGCGACCAGCTCAAGGGCCGGCGCATTGCTCGGGGACGTCCGCCACGACCCGCTCCAGAGCGGCGGCCTCGGCACCCCTGCGCATCTCCGCGTGGAGGCAGGCGCCATCCACCAGGCCCACAAGGGCGTGCTGTTCATAGACGAGATTGCGTCCATGAAGATGAACTGGCAGCAGGAGATACTCACTGCCATGCAGGAGAAGAGGTATCCCATCACCGGGCAGAGCGAGATGGGCTCGGGCGCGCTTGTGCGCACCCAGCCGGTGCCCAGCGACTTCGTGCTCGTGGCTGCCGGCAACCTGCAGGACATGAGCCACATACACCTGGCCCTGCGCTCCAGGATAATGGGCGGCGGCTACGAGGTCTATGTGGAGGATTCCATGGACGACACCCCTGCGAACGAGGACAATCTGGTCCGCTTCATAGCCCAGGAGGTCAAGCGCGATGGCAAGATACCGCATTTCGACCAGGGCGGCGTGGCCGAGATAATCGAGGAAGCGAGGCGCATGTCAGGCAGGAGGAAGAAATTCACGCTCAATCTCAGGGAGCTGGGCGGCCTGGTCCGCGCTGCAGGAGACATGGCCCGCGAGAAGGGGCTCAAGGTGGTGGGCAGGGACGAAGTGCTCGAAGCCAAGAAGGTCTTCAAGTCCATAGAGAGCCAGCTGGGCGCCAAGATGATAGAGCACAAGAAGGAATACCAGACGATAATAACAACGGGCGCAGAGGTCGGCCGCGTGAACGGGCTGGCGGTATTAGGGGATTCCCGCGCAGGCCTTGTGCTGCCCATAGTCGCAGAAGCGACCCCGGCAGCCTCAAAGAGCGAGGGCCGCGTGATAGCCACAGGCAAGCTCGGCCAGATAGCCAAGGAGGCAGTGGACAACGTCTCGGCCATATTCAAGAAGTACATAGGCACAGAGATATCGCGCATGGACCTGCACATACAGTTCCTCCAGACCTATGAGGGTGTGGAAGGCGACAGCGCGTCCATATCTACTGCTGTCGCGGTGATATCCGCGCTGTCAGGCATCCCTGTGCGGCAGGATGTAGCCATGACCGGCTCGCTTGATGTCAGGGGCCGCGTGCTTCCTGTGGGCGGCATAACCGGTAAGATAGAGGCTGCCATAGAATCAGGGCTGGGCAAGGCGCTCATTCCGAAAGCGAACGCCCAGGACGTCTATCTGCCGAAGGACCGGCGCAGCAAGATAGAGATAGTCGAGGTGGAGGACATCTCGCAGGTACTTGAGCACGCGCTGGCCGAATGCGCGAAGAAGAAGGAGCTGCTGAAGAAGATAAAGAGGCAGTCGAACTGATTATATCTTTGGCATCTTCGGCGCCAGCATCTTCCCTCCCACCGCTGCCGCGATCGCTATTATCAGCATGAGCATGGCGAAACCGCTGATGCATGCCTCAGCGCTCCTGGCCTCCGGCCAGCAGACCACGTCCGTGAAATTGTACGGGTTCGCCCATGAAGCGTTCGATGTGTTGTACGGCTCGCCGCAGCATGGGTCTTCTGCCGGATCGCACCCCCAAATCTGGCGGGACGGCCCGACATCGTTCTGCACGAGATTGCCGGTAACCGGCACCCAGGCGAAATAGAGTACCACCAAAACAACAAAAAGCGCGAACGCGATTCTGGCTATCTTTTTGGCGAGCATGGAGAACGCGAACTTAGCTACCATACCCTGGATGCCCATCCTATCACTCGGTCGCCTTGATGACCACGTTGTCTTCCACCGAGCTCACGGCCGACACCGGCATGGTGTATCTCTTCTCGAAGACCGTCTGTATCACTATCCTGCCTTTCTTGGCGTCCAGACCGACTATCTTGCCCAGGTAGGTGCCGTGCTCGGATATGGCCTCCTTGCCTTCCACCTTCATCTCAAGCAGTATCTCCTTCCTGTACCAGTTCACGAACGAGGTGGCGAAATAGCCCAGGACGAGCGAGAGGGCTATGCTGAACAGGAACATGCCGAAATCCACGTAGGGCTCCGAGATATTAACTATCCAGCTGCTTCCCACCAGCATCACGAACATTGTGAGCGCGGCGGCCGCGGAATAAAGCATGTACTTCGCCAGCCGGTATTTCCTCTTGTCTATCAGGGCATCTATGCTCTTGCCGGCCATGATGAGCAGGATGCCGGTGAACGCTATCCATATCGTGTTGCCTACGACGAAGGCGACCAGCTTCTCGTTGGGCAGGCCGAGCCGCATGCCTTTCAGGGCGCTTTGGTAACCCACGAATAATGCGACAGAGAATATGGCCAGGGCGCCCACATAGCCGACCCAGCTCGTCCTCTCGAAAGAGAACCTGAAGTCGCTTATCACGCCCGCCACCATATCATCCACGCCTAGCATCCTGAAGAGCAGGAAGATGCCTATTATGACGGCCACCGGCTCCCATCCCAACCCGAAATGGCTGGCCAGGGCAAGCAGTATGAGCAGCATGGCAGGCACGCCGAGCAGGATTTTGGTGTAATACGGGTCCCTGAGCTTCTCCAGGAGCACGAAATAGGTCTTTTCCAGCTCCTTGGCCTGCTTTATGAACACTATCTTGGTGGAATCCACCTTGAGCCTGGATTTTATTATGGGCAGAATCTCCTCGTCCGCGGCGCCATCAGACACAAGCACGCAGGAGCTGGGGCTGAGCTCCGCCACTATCCTGTCGAGCTGATTGCTTATCTCCTTGTCTGCCTTATATCCCAGGCCCTTGTGGCCTGTGAGCGTGGCGACCTCGACGGTGTGGCCCTCACTCCTCATCTTGTCCGCTATCTTGACGGCGTAATAGATGGCATTGGAGTCAGGATCCTCCGGGTCGGCCAGAGCCAGCGCCTGGGCTCCCTGCAGGTTCTTCTCCCTGCCGATGAGCGGGCCGCTAACCTTGCCTTTCTCATAGAGGTCGTTGTCCCTGTCTATGCACAATACCAGTATCGGGCGTTTCATCGCATGAACCTCTATACAATAGCCTAGAAAGTCATTTAAAAACTCTTCCTTCCAACTATAAATCCTCTTTGAAATACCATTAGAGGCATCACCATGGAGAAGAAGCTAGTTCTTCCGGGAGACCACCTCTCAAGCGCTGAGGAGTCGGAAACCGGAGAGAACACATATTCGGAGAATGACGAGGTCTATTCAACGGCCGTTGGCGAGAACGTCAGCGCGCCTGGCCATGCCGCGGTGAAGGGCAAGGGCAGGAAGCTCAAGGTGCCCGGCGTCGGGACCGAGGTGTACTGCCTGATAACCAAGACCGGCCCAAACAAGGCCGTGGGCGTCTGCATAACCGCCGAAGAGGTGGACGGCCATGGCCGCGGGCTTGAGATGGACGGCGTGCTCCTGGTGACCGCCATACGCCGCGGCTATGTGCGCGACATAAGGGACGAGGTCAAGATAGGCGACATACTCAAGGCCAAGGTGCAGGAAGTCAGGAGGTCCGAGCTGGCCATCAGCATCTTCGACCCGCAGTGCGGAGTGGTGGCGGCCTTCTGTCCGAAGTGCCGTCAGAAGATGGATTTAAAAGACAGGCTGTTCATCTGTTCCAGATGCTTCTGGAAGGAGCGCAGGAAGCTGCCCCTGGCAGAAGGCGAGGCGCTGGAGCAGGGTGAAGCCGAGCCGCGCTATGAGCGCCGCGAGGGGCGGTCCGACAGGCCGCGCTTCGGACGCGGGCCCCGCAGGGAAGGCGCACCGAGAAGGGAAGGGTTCCACCGCGGCGGATATGGCGGCGCAGAACGCAGGTGATATTTATGGCAGTCAAGATTCTGGTTAATGAGAAGGGTACCCTGGAGATGGAGCTCGGAGAGGCCGATCAGTCCCTGGCCCAGCTGCTGGCTGAACGCATCGGCGAGGAGAAGGACGTGGAATTCGCATCCTACAAGGTGGAGCACCCGACGCTCCCCACACCACGGCTTATCGTCCGGATGAAGAAAGGCGACCCGGCCAAGCTGGTGCTCGAGAAGCTTGACGAGCTCAAGAAGGAGCTCGCTGAATTCAGGAAGCAGTTCGCGGACATCACCGAGTAGCTGGTCAGATGCCGGCGGACATAAAAGAATACTTCCGGAAATGGCCATATCAGATTGCCACCCTAATCGGCACGCTGGCGCTTTTCATCATCACCAACGCGACCCTGGGCGGCGGAGCGTTCGGTATCATCCCCATACTCCTCGCATTGCTCATCGTCATAGAGATAGCGTTTTTCGTCGGCATGGAGGTCAAGGAAGGCGCGCAGAAGCACGGCTGGAAGCATGAGGTGGTGGACACCTTCATCGCCCTTGCGGTCGCAGTGGGCATCTGGTACGGCCTCTCGTTCGTCCTCAACACCAGCTCGCCCATATCGGGCGTCGTCTCCTGCAGCATGCTCCCGAACCTCCAGCGCGGGGATTTCGTGATTGTCCAGGGCGCTCCGATAAAAGCGTATGAGATAAGCATGACCCAGGCAGAGCTTGATTCGCTCTCCGGCCGCTCCATCGTGCAGTATCCCGGAGGCAACGCGTCCCTGGAGGGCTCGCTTTTCGCATATTGCATGATAGACCGCAAGAGCGCGGCCTGCCAGGCGTTCATCCAATCGCCCGAGAGCGTGATAGAGCAGAAAGGGCCGTTCACCTATCATTACGAGCGTTGCGATGTTTCCATGGCCAATGGCGACAGCCTCACAGAACCCTGCCTGAAGTCAGTGACGTTCAAGGGCCAGGAGTACCTCACGAATTTCTCGAACGACATCATCGTCTACCAGCCGGTGAAAGGCGACCTCTTCAGCTATGTCGGAGACATAGTCCACAGGGCGATGTTCAGGATAGATGTCGACGGCAAGACCTATTACCTCACTCGCGGGGACAACAATCCGGTGCTTGACATCCAGCAGTATGATTATGCGAACGGGCTGGGCAACCATCCGCCTCCGCAGGAGAATGTCCGGGGCAAGGTCATCGCCAGGATACCGTTCCTGGGCTACTTCAAGCTGTTCATATCAGGATATTTCCAAGAGGACCCGCAGTGCAGGACGCAGCTGACATTCACGCATGATTAGCGGTAATGCGAGCCGCCGAAGTCGCTGGTTATTATCTCCTTGAGTTTCTCCCTCAGCTCGTCCTTCTTCTGCTTCGGGACATCCAGCTTCTCCAGCTTGTCCTCCCATTCCGTGAGGGCGCTCACGATGCGGTTGAACGTGCGCTCGTTGTCCGTATAATGCGCATAATCGAGCAGGGCATAGAACGCGTATTTGGATTCGCTTTCACCCAGCGTCTCCAGGATGGCCCCGCGCAGCATATGGTGCGCTTCGTTCTCCTGTGACGCGAGGTGCGAGAAATGATAGGTCAGCAGCTTCACCGCATCATCGCTCCCTTTGAACCTGCCCAGCAGTTTTATCAGCTCGATGAGCCCCTCCAGCGAGGTGTTGTGGTTGAACATCGCCCGGTAGACGTTCACCCTGAGCTGCGAGGGATCCACGCCGGGGTTCTTCATCTTGAAGTATTCGTGGGTGTGCATTATCTTGAGCTCTGCGCTCGTGGCCAGCGCCTCATGGATGGAATAAAGCAGCATCTGCCTGACTGTCTCGTTGCCCTTGGCGTATATCTCCATGAGCTTGGCTGCGGCCTGGTTCCTGGCGTCCTCCTTGACCGCCACAGGGTAGAACTTCAGCGCGAACATGGCGCTGTCTATCTCCTTGAGGGCCGCCATCATCCTCTGCTGCTCCTCTGTGGGTGCCGCCTTGCTCTCCGGCTCCTTGGATAACTCGCCCTTGGGCGCCTCCTTCTGCGTTGCAGCGGCGTCTTTTGGGGCCTCCTTGGCCTGGACCTCCTTCGGCTTGGCCGGAATCTCCTTGGGCGGCCTGGCATCATCTTTGGTTGTCTTTTTCAGAAAAATCACCCGCTGCTCTCTCTTTTAATGTATTCTGGCAGATTAATAATCACTATCGGTGGTCTGTTGGAGGTACTTTTCGCCACGAGCAACAGGAACAAGGTAAAGGAGGCCGCAGAACTCCTCAAGCCCAAAGGCATAACCGTCACGCACTTCCATTTCCAGCACAGCGAGATACGTTCGGATAGCCTGGAGGAGATAGCCCGCGAAGCTGTCGCCGCCGCATACAAGCAATGCGGCAAGCCTGTCTTCGTGGAGGACTCGGGGATTTTCATAGACGCCCTCAACGGCTTCCCGGGCACCTATTCGGCCTGGGCCCTGGGCAAGCTCGGCCTGTCCGGCATCCTGCGGCTCATGGAAGGCATCGCGGACCGCCCGGCCCGTTTCGAGGCATGCATCGCATACCATGACGGGAAGCGCATATCTGTCTTCAAGGGCGCATGCAAGGGGTCCATCGCCATAGAGCCCCGCGGCAGCTCAGGATTCGGCTATGACCCCATATTCGTGCCGGAAGGCCGTTCTCAGACGTTCGCTGAAAACATAACATTAAAAAACAAGCTCTCTCATAGGTATATCTCGCTTCTAGGATTCTCAAAGTCTTTTGTATCCAGGGGCTGAATTGTTCATGTTTACGTGGTGAATTCCATATGGCAAGATTACATTCAAAGAAGAAAGGCAAGGCCGGAACGAAAAGGCCGAAGAGCAGGACCGTGCCTGAGTGGTCCCCGCTCAAGAAAGCCGAGATGACGGAAATCATCCTCAGGATGGCCCGCGAGGGCGTGCCGCCCGCGAAGATAGGGCTCACGTTCAGGGACCAGCACGGTGTGGCCAACCTCCGCGCCCAGCTGGGCATGACGCTGGGACGATTCCTGAAGGCTGAGAAGGCCACCCAGGAATATCCTGAAGACCTGCTCAACCTGATAAAGAAGGCGGTGAGGCTGAGCTCCCACCTGAAGAACGCCAAGAACGACACCCACAACGCGGTCAAGCTCGGACATGTGGAGTCTAAGATAAACAGGTTGGTGAAATACTATTCGTCAAAGGGCGCCCTGCCCGCGGACTGGAGATATAACCGCGAGAAGGCAGCCCTGCTCGTGAAGTGATGGTGATTACCTGGCTGGCAAGAAAGTCAAGATAGTGGACAAATGGAAGACGAAGAAGTGGTATTCGGTCAAGGCACCCCCAATCTTCGAATCAAAGGAGATATGCGAAGTGGTGGCTGCCGAGGACAAGAACCTGATGAACAGGATTGTGCGCTCCAGCCTCATGGAGCTCGGCATGGGCGGAGCGTCCCAGATGGCCATGTTCACCTCCCTGCGCTTCAGGATAAAGGACGTGAACGGCAACGACGCCCACACCATACTGCTCGGCCATGAGATCGCGCCGTCGTTCATACGCACATTCGCGAGGAGGGGCAAGTCCCTCATCCACCAGGTCGTGGATGAGAAGACCAAGGACAACGAGGACCTCAGGCTCAAGGTGATAGCGGTCACAGGGGCCAGGGTCAGCGAGAACACGCGCAGGAACCTGAGGAACAGCCTGGTGGAAGAGTGCAGGAAATCCATCGCCGAGAAGAATTTCGACGAGGTCATGCAGGACGTCATCTACGGCCGGTTCTCATCCAAGATGTTCACGCGGCTCAAGCAGATAACCCGGATGAGGCGCGTCGAGGTTCGCAAGTCCCAGCGCGGTGAAGTCTTCAAGTGAAGCTTTCCTCCGGCAATACGCCGGGTAAAGCTCCATGAGACGCTTCGCGTCTCAAGCTCTCAAACGCTTCGCGTTTAAGCTCGCAAACTTCCTTAGGTAAAACTCCGGTTGATGTTTGATACGCTTCCTGAGATAAACAGAAGACTGGTTTTGATATGATGCCCGGCGGAATGGACCCGAAGAAGATGCAGGCCATGATGCGGCAGATGGGCATCAAGAGCGATGATATACCCGCCACGAAAGTCACCATCGAGACATCCTCGGGTTCCATCATCATAGAGGAGCCCCAGGTGGTCCAGATAACCATGCAGGGTCAGAAGTCCTTCCAGATATCCGGCAATGTGCGCACCGAGGACAAGGCCTCAGGCGATGATGTGAAGATGGTGATGGAGCAGGCGGGCTGCTCAGAGGAGGAGGCGAAGGCCGCGCTGGAGAAATCCGGCGGCGACATCGCCCAGGCCATCGTCATGCTCACAGAAGCCAAGTAATAAAAATCTTAGGCGGGTTAGTGAGGCATGGCAATAAGCCGCGAGGTACTGCTGATAGTCCTGCTTTTGATAGTCATCGCAGTGCTGGTCAAGCTCATAGAGTTCTTCCAGATAAATGTCGTGGAGTCCGATGCCAGCAATTTCGTCCGCGAGGACCTGCGCACCAAGTACCCGCTGGCCGACATAGCCATAATGTCCATCACCTCCAGGTACAACGAAGCCGGCGGCAAGTATTTCGAGGTCAAGGCCAGGGTGACCGAGGGAGCGGATACGTCTTGCCCTGAGAGGATGCACATATTCTACAACTATCCTGCGCAGAACTTCGTGCCCCAGCAGCCAGAGGTGATAACGCACAAATGCACCGTGTGCACCGAGGGCATCTGCACCATCGCATTCCCCGAGGAAGCGATAATCGCATCGCACACCCGCAAGGGCACGTCCGATGTCCACTCCTACATCCAGTCCAATGGCAATGCGGTCCCGACAGTCACAGAGAAAACCGATTCCTGGGAAGTCATGTGGAATTCCGAGACCGCAGACGCCTACTATGTCGTGAACGTCCACAGGAACGGAGATATCCTAGGCATAGAGCGCGTCGCCAAGGCATAATCAGTCTATCGCTACGGTTCCGTCCTCGCCTATCCCTATCTTCCTGTCCAGGAATCTGGATATTATGTAAGCGTTCGTCCTGAGATGGTCGCTTATCCTGCTGGTTGTGTAGCGCGTCCCACCATCAGCCAGCGCCGCATAAATCAGCAGCTGGTCGGCAAGATGGAGGTCCACATCATGCTTCTCGGCCTTCAGCGCGTCCAGGCATTCCTGGGCCACGACCTCCGCCCGCTTGCCTTTCTCGCCAAGCACATATGCCCCCCGATACCCTTTCCAGGCGGTTATCGCATTGCCGACCGACAGGGCCTCGTTCTGGCGCAGGAACACTGTTTCGATGTTGTTCTGCACGAAAATCTTCTTCTCGCGGATGGCTATGGCGGTCGGAAGCCCGGAAAGCCGTATGAGCACCTGGGCATTGTCCGCTTGGAGCCAGCTCGTGCATCCCCACAGCTTCGCAGGCTTCACATCCACTTCCACTATTCCCCCGCCCTTCGGATAATAGCCCGGCTTCAGCATCCTCGTTTCCACCAGTGCGCCGAACTGGGCTACGGCAGGCATGAACACATTCTCGAAATAGTCGTATCCTGGTGATTTCATCACATGGGTGCCCCCGATTACCCGAAGTTCGCTCTCTTTTGAAGCCCCAAGGAGTATCGGTATGAGCGTTTGCGCGACCAAAGTGACAGAACCTGCTGTCCCGATATCGAACTCGTACTTGCCGCCCACAATAGGTCCTGGCTCGAACGTGAGCTCTGTGCTTCCCACCTCAGCATGGCTAAGCGTGCCGCGGCAGACGTTTCTGACAGCCTTGCATGCCGTCAGGTGCTGGGGCTGGAGCCCCGGGTTCGGCCGGTTCGCCCTGATATTGGTTATCTTGACCGGTTTCTGGGTTATGGCTGATAATGTGAGCGCAGTCCGGATGATCTGTCCACCGCCTTCACCGTAAGCCCCATCGATCTCTATCATCGGAAGACCTCAGGAAGTGAAGGCGGGCAATGAACGGGCCGCCGTTCATTCCAACCCCCTTCTCCATAAGCCCCATCGATCTCTATCATAGGAGAACCTCATCCACAGTTAGTGGTATAACTCAGGAAGTTTGATTAAACTTTACGCAGCGCTAGGGCTGGGAAAAGCCTCAGTAAATAGAAATAGGCCAGCGGATTTCTCCGCTGGCAAGGCGACCAGTTATCCTCCCATGCACTCAAAATGAGCGTGAG
>Ga0315275_10002776_pt1 | contig 15927 bp, 10 predicted proteins | sample YL17G03_0_MG_FD_205557 | JGI IMG/M metagenome (GOLD analysis project Ga0315275, IMG submission 205557) | Sediment microbial communities from Yellowstone Lake, YNP, Wyoming, USA - YL17G03_0 | ecosystem: Environmental > Aquatic > Freshwater > Lake > Sediment | place: USA: Wyoming | collected... | reverse complement strand
ATCGCTGATTTCAGTGTTGCCTATGCTGACCAGAATGAACAGGACCATGCCGCCCTGTTGAATGCAATTCGCTCTGGTCGTATCGAAGCCCGCATGGCTGAATGAGGGAAGAAAAAGTCAGTAATTCACTCGACCAATTTTCTATGGTGTGATTAATAGCTAAATGGTATGTTCGCAGCTGGTTCTAAGGACTAAAGTCATAAATAGATAGTATCGGTATAAACATTACTTCAATAGAATTTAAATAAAAAGACCTGATGCTTCTTCCCATTAGGTCTTTTTGAATGCCGATCGAAATTATTTATTGGCGGCCACCCTGAAAAATGGCATCGATAAATCATGAATCATTCCTACCAAATACTGTCGATATATCAAGTAAATAACAATGTGGTTGTTACTGTGATCTTTCTCCATTAACAGTTTTTGAATTTAATAATAAACAGGGACTATGTCATAATCCCTTTGTAATGTATTCATTAAGATAAAGAGAGCGAGCTGCCAGGCTTGAGGATATGGATGATCACTTTTGGCATCCGCTTTGCTGCCTCTTTACAGAAAAGCTGTGGAGGTTCGACCATCAGGGATGGTCGGAACCAGCCAAACCATCGTGGATAGAAAGTGCCCCAATGTATCGGGATGGCGATACGAGGGCGCAAGAGGGTCAGAGCTTCAGCGGCACGCTGGGGATTCATGTGACCGGGGCCGAGATTAAATCCCCATCCCCAAACGGGTAATAGGGCGATATCCAGATCATTTGCCAGGTCAGCCATTCCTGGAAATAGATCGGTATCCCCTGGGATATAAACGGTTTGAGATCCCTTGATGAGAAATCCCAAGCAATCGGCCGTTGGGCCAAATGGAGGGTGTTTGCCATGATGTTCAGCGTGCGTGGCAAGGATAGACACAGCACCAATCTTGGTTGTATCCCCCGCGCTCATTTCTTTGATGTTGCTGAATCCCTTTTTAAGTAGAAAATCTACCGAGCCAGCTGGTAAGATAAGATTTGTTTCCCGCCCAAGTATTCGCAGCGATGGGATATCGAGATGATCCCTATGCAAATGTGAGATAAGGACTGCATCGATATCTTGATAAAGGGATCTTCTGACTGGCATGCTTCGCCGTTGAAGGTGAGCAACCCCATCCCGCAGCACTGGATCGGTTAAAAGGCGTACGCCATCCATTTCCACAAGCAGCGTGGCATGACCAATGTAAGTGATCTGATTGAGAGCAGCCATCCCTTACCAGCGTGGAGAACCAGAGCTCAGGTAATTATGGAGGGGGCAGTAGACCAAAGTCAATCCCCAGGGATTCAATCGTGAGTTCAACGCCACCGACAATGGAAATGATGACCACAAACCCTACGACAGCAACCAGAATGTAGACGACTGGAAGAATAAGTGTACGCCGTCCTTTTAAATCAAGTGCAGTAGATGCACCGATCCAGACTGCGATGAAGACCAGCAGAGTAATAACAAATCGTACGATGGGCGTAATTGCCGGGATAAGCGAGAATGCATCAAGAATGTATATTCCCTGTGCAAAGCCAACAGCGCGCAGAACGGATGAATAAGTTCCCTTACCGCGCAGGATTCGGCCTGCCATGTACATGATCAAAACTGTAACAAACCACAAGGTAATTTGCACAAGGGCGATTCCCCAGGTAAATCCACCCAAAAGGGTCCCAGAAAATACGATGGTTCCTACTATTCCGAGCAGCAGTGCTGGGCCTGTCATCATGTCGTTTTTAGAGACATGCCGGAAAGTGTCACGTTGAAGCAGAAGTGCACCAATGGCTAACGGAACCCATTTATTTACCTGTCTTAAACCTTTCAGGATGGTACCCACCGCCCATGCATCTATATGTTCCTCCGCTGGTTTCTCAGGAACGGCGGGCGCGCCGGGTAATCCACGCCGGCTATCCAGAATGGCGAATACGTCGGCTGAGTTTGACGTCTCCGGCACTGGCATATCCATTGAATGAAGGATGAAAGCGTCGGTTTGCTCTCCACCAAGCCCACCATGGTTTCCAACCAGCTCTTCCATCGCAGCTACAGTCCCATCCGGGTAGAGTGTGCTCATCACCATTAGGTCGCCTGTGTGGGGAAAATCGGCAACACGCCGTACCTGCCCTGCCCGGAAATCACTATTTCCGTATGCTCCTAATGGATCCTCACCAGTCACCACGCCGGAATGCAGGTTCCGCTGTCCTTTCTTGCCCAGAACGATAGGGGTCTGGTCATCGTCGTAGGTGACAACAAATCCCACACCCTCATGACCTACGACTGTATCGACCATTCCCGGGTAAGCCGCGTTAAATTCATTGAGCGTGATCTTGCGTGGGAACAGGTCAAAATACACTTGCGCCAGGTTACCGCTGCCGCATACTGTGACATTGGCTGGTTCTGTAGCATTCACCTCAGTATAGCGAATGTTAGCTCCTTTGTTCAACAAATTGGATGCCCCTTTGGTCATCGAATTGCCAATTTTTCCACCCACCCCCTGCTCCTGGACATTATCCAGCTCAGCCGCCATGGCTCCCATGGAGGGTGTGCCATCATCGCCTCCCGCTACCTGCACTGCTCGGGCACCTTCTGGCAGCTGTTTTTCGATAAACTCCTTCAATTCATAACCGTAGCGTTGTAAAAAGGTGGCTCCAAAAGACTGTCCGTGGTCCGATAGGATCACCAGCTCGTAGGGGCGTGGAGCTTTCTCTTGTATAGTTCTTCGAATGTTGCCGATTACTTCATCGTACTGCTTTAATGCCCCAAATGCGTCGTGTGTCCATGGACCTGAGTGATGGGCAACCTCATCATAACCCGGCCAGGTCACATAGATCGATGGGCTGCCGCGGATGATTTCTAACTTTGCCAGGTTAGCTGCCACATCGCGCATGAACACGGTACATGCTGCCCGAAGGACTGGGTAGGCTTTATGTAGGCGGTTTAAGCGTGGCTGCTCTTTCTTAATACGCTGACGAAATCCTTGAAAGAGCTCCACCAGGATGTCCCAAATGAATAAGATAATTGTACGAGTAAGGAAGGAAGGGTCGAGCATCAGAAGATATATATCTCGGGCGCGCTGCTTCTTCTCTTCAGGATCATCTGTACGTATGCCCGCTAAGGTAAGCATTGATTTAAATGCATCACCATTCATCATGTTGTTAATGCTTGTACCTTCACGCATCAGGCCATTTCCATTGGCGTAACGAGCGTTGATCTCAGTCGCATCCTTGCTGGAAACCATCAGTTTGTTCTGGTCCTTATCGAACCAACGGAAAGCTGGGATATCGTAATTATCGCCGAACATAATTCCAGATTGGCAGGCAGAAGTCTGGGATGGTAGTCCGCAATCCACCCGCGCCACAGAGTAGCCATCTTCATCGATCATCTGTTTAACATTCGGCATCCATCCCTCTGCGATGGCCTTTATCATATGATGGTAACTCAGCCCGTCAATCTCTAACATGACCAGGCCGCGCCCAGGTGTATCGTCAAGGTTGTACATCCGGCGTTTCGCCAGTCGTTCAACCAGGCGTTGATAAAATGAATTCTCATCATCAATCGTAAGAATGTTGGTAATAATGAGATTGATTGCCGAGAAAACCAAACTTCCCAGGAAAGCCCATCCCCAGGTATCAATTTGGAAAGAGGCTAGCAGGTTGGAAGTGATCATCAAGGCAATGGTATTAACGAATAATCCCAATAAAAATACGAATGCCCCACCCAGAGGCACAGCTAAAAGCAGCAGGATTGGTCGGATCACGAAATTGACAACGCCTAGGATGAAAGCTCCGGCTGTGGCCACGAATAGAAGCGATATATCCGCTGTGGATACATAAGTGATCCCAGGAATGATCCAAATGGTAAATATTATAGCCAGCGCATTTACAAACCAGATAATGAAAAAGTGAAGTGTGGATTTCAATACGCTACGGATGGACATAATTCACCTTCCTAAAAAATGTTGCAAGTAAGGAGATAGTCTTCTTAATAGGGATGGCAATCATGGAGCAGAAAGCTCTACCAACAATTCTAACATTTTTTTATAAACCAGTTGTTTCTTGGCGATATCCGAATATGGAAGCACAGCTTTGTTCGGTACACAAACTTCTTTATTTACTCATTATCGGTAAAATGATTTGTATCGATTTTATTTTATACAATTATCCCCTTAATACCAATATCTCATCTCTACATATGAACCTCATCCAATCCCCACTATTTTGGGCAGCCGGTGAAATTTGAGCTCACAACCGTCTGATCCACAGGCGTAGTTAGGGAAAGTCTACCTGGTCAGGCTTCTGCACGACTACCCAGCCGATCTGGCTGATTTCACATAACCATTTAGCTAAACAAGAACAGGTGAGTCTATATCTGTGTTGTCAAAAAAAATTTCAAGGAAATTATCGTAATTCTACCTGTTTTGGCTTATAATTTCCTTATTGTACTGCGTGCTAGAATTGGATATGAGCTCTGTCAAGGACCAGCAAGCCAAGAAAGTTGGGAATCCAATTTGGATATTTATATTATCAATTTCCGATGCATTGAGGAGAATAATCAATGAAATGCAAAATTCGGTTTTTGTTTATCTTCTTGTTGGCAGCAGTCTTGTTGTCATTTTCGGGTGAAGCACGCGCAGATATTGCACCGCCGATAAATCCGCCAGGGTCAAATGTCCAGCCGGGCGGGGAGTCCACCCAGGTGCGCATGGTAGCTGAGAAGGTGGTATTGGATGTTATGGACGATGGACAGGAGCAAGGCCTGGGTAAGGCTCATGTAACCGCGGATTTCATCATGCATAACCAGGGTAGTGAAGCGGAAACCATGCTAGTACGCTTTCCGATATCTGCCAATAACGGGCGGGGTGATTATCCAGAAATTACTGGAGTGGTCGTGAAGGTGGATGGGAAGACAGTTCCGACCAGCATTGCTTCTTATAAGCAGCCAAATTATGGTTCGGATATTGTCCCTTGGGTTGAGTTCGAAGTGACTTTCCCACCCAATGTGGATGTCCCGATCTCGGTGGCGTATGACCTGCAAGGTTCGGGCTATTACCCATACACTGCATTTTATTACTTGCTCGAAACAGGTGCTGGTTGGAAAGATACCATCGGGAAGGCCGAGATCATCCTGCGCTTGCCGTATGAAGCTAACCCATCCAATGTCGTGCAGGATTTCCAAATCGGCTGGGCAGACCCTAACCCGAGTGGGGTGTTCGATGGCAACGAAGTGCGTTGGCTTTATGAAGACTTTGAGCCGGGACCTTATGTAGTAGTCCAGAACATGGAGTTTGCGCTGGTGGCGCCGAGCGCGTGGAAGAAGGTACTGCAGGCGCAAACGGAAATAAAGGCAAGCCCGAACGATGGTGAAGCATGGGGAAGATTGGCAAAGGCATATAAAGATTTGTTCTTCCTGGGGAAAGGTTACCGTGAAGATGCTGGCGGGAGTGAATTATACCGTCTGTCTGTGGAGGCGTACGAGGAATGCCTGCGGCTCAAACCGTCAGACGCCCAGTGGCATGCAGGCTTTGCAGATCTGCTGGCAAACCGGGCATATTGGGATGGGTGGAGTACTGGTCCAACGCAAGATACCTTCCGGGCGTTAGCAGAAATCCACACCGCTTTACAAATTGCTCCCAACGATGCCAAGGTGCAGGAGATTGCTCAGAATATCTATTGGAATTTCCCGGATGGGATGACCATTTCCGATACAGGCTACGATTTTCCTTGGTTGACCCAAACTCCAACTCCTCTTCCTCCAACAGCAACCATTGAACCAATATACGATCCGTCTGAGGTGAGTGGGGAATATACCAGCCAATTACTCACACTCTGGGATGGGCAGCAGGCAGAGTTGCGGTTGATATTAAGATCAGATTATTCTGCTGAGCTGCAGACAACTTTCCAAGGTAAGGACCTTAAGCAGGTCGATGAAGGCATTTGGAAAGACCTTGGCGATGGGTATCTTAGATTTATTTCAGCCTGGCCGAATGGAGATCCTTATACCCTTGTTTTTAATGTGGAACAAGGGCGCTTGGACACACATGAATGGCCATCGTATTTTGGTGAGGGTGGGGTAACTCTTGAATTGCCGGTAGAGATCCAGGTAACGTCGACAGAAACATTTCAGCCAAGCATTACGCTGACCCTGGAGCCAACCCGGCAAACTGAACCAACCCAGACAGCGACCACTCAACCCGCCCAGATGGAAACATCCATACCGCAATCTACTCCTGCACCGGAAAAGACGGGGGAAGGAGCCAAATCTGGACTACCGTGTGGTGCAATGGGTTTAGCGCCGCTGGCTGTAGTAGGAGATATTTATCGACGGAAGCGGAGGAGAAATTAACCAATAGGCACCCCCGGCGGGGCCACCTGCCGCTTGCCGGCGGATTCGAACCCACAACCGTCTGATCCGAAGCCAAAATGTGTTTTATCTACCCTGTATATTTGGTAGATTCACGTCTATGTTGTACTTCCTGTGGGTATATTATTGTCTACTATGTCTAAATTTTCCATACTGGTGTACTGTATCTGCACCACAATTGCACCATGTATGAAGTGAGACATGACAACTTGTCGCCCTGTCCAGAGGGGGAGGTTATGGTTATAGAAAGATTCCACTGTGGTGAATAATGACAGACTATGGCTATAAACAATGACTACCATTCATAGATAACGAATGTCTCATACATGTTGAAATTAATCTATTATGGACCCTATTTGGGTTTGAGAAGATACCCAATCAATGATTCTGGAATTCATGGCTCGGGGGCTAGGATTTCAATAAATATACAAGTAAGTGTAGCCTTCACCTAGATGAAAATTTTACTAAATTAATCATCGCATATGGCACGTTTGTGCTATTATATTGGTCTTAATGTGCCGAAATATTTTCCTGGAAATGGCATGATTACTTCATAGATATTGGGACATTGATACGATGTAGTACTCATGATGATCTAATATAATTTTATCAGTAGATAAACAGGAGAACACTTATCGATCCACTATATTCTATAGTTCTGTGTTTCTTAATTAGTATATAGTAACAAGCTGAATTTATTCACGTTATATGGATTATAAAGGATGATTTACCGTTAATAACATTGGCCTGAGTGATAAAATAAATATCCAGATGAGCGGTCAAAAATTACTGTTTATCTTTATAGACAAAGTATGGAAGAATTTTCCCTTATTATGCCATTGTTTGTTCTCGGCATAGCAAGGATATCTAACCTGGGGCGTGCATTTTTTTGGTTCCATCACCATCACGAACCCAACCCCTGAGGAAGAAGGATGAAATAATGGAAATAATTCCGATTCAACAAAAACAAAGATCTCTGTACCGACCCTATTATAAAGTATCCAAAAGGATTTTTGATATTAGTGTATGTATACTAGTTGTTCCTATGGTTTTGGTTATCATGGGAATATGCGCATTATTTATCTGGATAGAGGACCCTGGTCCGATTATTTTTATACAGATGCGAACTGGGAAAAGCGGTCGGCGTTTTCGAATGTATAAATTGCGCACTATGGTTAAAAACGCAGAGGAACTCAAATCTGTTTATGCCCATCTAAATGAATTAACTCCCCCGGATTTTAAGATCACGAACGATCCAAGGGTTACCCAGACAGGTAAATTCCTCCGTAAAACTAGCTTAGATGAAATACCGCAAATTTTCAATGTGCTCAAAGGCGATATGAGCCTGGTTGGGCCACGTCCCACATCCTTTGATTCCAAGACATACTCTTTATGGCACACCGAGCGATTGGATGTATTGCCTGGAATTACAGGCATGTGGCAGGTCAACGGTCGGAGTGAATTGGATTTTACTGAGCGACTCCGATTGGATATCGAATACATTGAACATCAGAGCCTGTGGCAAGATCTTAAAATCCTCTTTCAAACAGTTGGCGCTATCTTTACCCAGCGGGGGGCTCATTGAGCCGGTATGAGATCATACAAACCCCTTAGGGATAGGGATTCTATGTTTATGATCGTTTCACAAAGGGCTTAATACTTCTCGGAATTTGGGGAGGAAGAGAATTATGAACCGTATCCGCAATACTATTGGTATATTATTAATCTGGTTTTTCTTGTTTTACAACATAGAAAGAATAAATGAGCCGATTAACATCGCCTCATTTGTTTATGTATACGTTCTTATTTGTTCACTGGCAATGTTGTTCTTTCGACCTTTACTTAGGACCCGTTTTTTTTGGCTCTTTTTAATCAGCATCTCACCTTATTTCGTACTCAAAGTTTGGTATTATCAAAATTTATTAGGTCGAAGTTTACCGCTTACTATAACCGAAATGGCTGCGATTGGGCTGACGATCTTTCTATCTCGACAACTCGCCTACGAGCTGGTTGAAATGAGAGAAACTGTCACAAATATGATTATCAATCCATTAACGAAGGGAATCAACCCATTTGAGACATCTCAAAACCAGATTAATAAAGAAATCCGCCGAGCCAGACAGCATCAGCAAGAAGTTTCTCTTCTAGCGGTGAGGGTTAGTGAACCATCTTTACAGCTTAACCGTAACCGGTTCATACGAGAACTTGAAAACGAGATCATCCAAAAATATATTAACGCACGTGTTGGGAAAATATTCGTTGATCAATTGCATATCACAGACATCGTTTCACAACGAGGCAACCAATTTGTTATCCTTCTTCCACAGACAGGTAAAGAAGATACAAGCAAAATTGCACATCGATTACAATCGAACGCACAGGATATGCTTGGCATAACAATAAAGATTGGAGCAGCAACTTTTCCAGAGGAGGCACTCACATTTGAGGAGTTAATGGAAAGTGCTGAACAGAAAATGGACCAAGTTTCTCCCGAAAGCAAAAAATTACCTGTTATTCAAGAAAGTGAAATGGATAAGGCAATAGTTATAGAAGATTCTCCGCTAAGCCAAATCCAATCTTCTTCTGATTTTCAGCAAGGAAAGGATTAATGTGAGTAAATCTGAAAATAACCAAAACCAATTTATCCAGGTGGTACGAGGTTGGTGGTGGTTGCTCGTTTTAGCTCCACTATTGGCAGGTGCAATCAGTTATTACCTGAATAAAAATGAACCAGTGCTTTATGAAGCTGAAGCGCAGATGATGATCGGTCCTGGCGTTGATACTCCTAATCCCGATTTGAATTCACTGCGGACGAGTGGGTACTTGGCTCAGACATATAAAAAATTGGCAGCCACTGATACCTTTTTACAGTCTGTCATTGGGGATCTTAAGGTCGACATGCCGATCCAACTCCTAAGGGAAATGATCAACCTGACGACCGATGCAAATTCCCTCATCTTAACCATCGATGTGCAATCAACAAACCCTGAATTGGCTATGAACATAGCTAATGCTGTGGCAAAAGAATTGTTAAACATAAGCCCAGCCAACCCAAATAATCCTGCGGCTATTCTGAAAGTACAAAATCGTGCCCAGGTCAATGAACTTGACGCGACAATCGAACAAACAAAATTAAAACTTTCAACACTTGAGTCAGATCTGCAAAAACTTGATGAACACCCGTATACCGTTAATGAGCCACAATACCTAACTCTGGATGCCACTGAAAAATGGGTTAAATACCTTGAATCCGAATACCAAAAACAGACAAGTGTCACAGCTCAATTCCAGATGGGCAACCAAATCCTGAACGAATTAATAAAGAATAGCGTTTCACGCAGCAATGATCTCGACATTAGTTTAAATAAGACCGATTCGGATCTACAACAACTGGTTCTTAGTCAGATTGATGATGAAAATAATCATTTATCTGCACTGCAGAAAACGTTACTCGAATTACAACAATATATCGAAGGTAAGCCTTTGGATGAATATATCCAATCCATTCAGGCCAACATAGCCGATTTAAATGAAAAATATTCAAATACATATACTTACGATATAACCAATCGACGCTTCTTTTCTGACCAGATTGCTGCAGAACGCATCCGCCTGACGAATGCAGAGAAAATAGCGGACGATCAACAGATGCAGGTGTTCTTTCGACTTTCCGAAGAAGAAAGTCGCCTGTCTGCGATGAAGACGCTTCCAGTAACAGAAAGGTTAGAGAAAAGGCGCATAATCTCAGACCAGATCACAATCGAGAGTGATCGCCTGACCTCGTTGCAAAATTCACGCGCGGCGCTTTCGGACGCGCTTCTACAGTCCTGGACGAATCAGGTTCAAATAACTCAGTTGGCGAGCAGAACCAGTAAAGTACCATCTAATTTTCAATTGATTATTTTAGGTGCCTCTATTGCTGGTCTGGCAGCTGCAATGGCATTCGTTATAGGGATCGGGTATCTCGATAATTCTGCTCAATATGTGAGAGATCTAGAATCTGCATTTGATATACCTTTATTGGGCAGGATTCAAACAACCAACTCCAAAAATATTTCCCAACTTTCATATGTGAACCAATCGGCAGTCAAGAACTTACCGCACTCTGTTACTGCGGATGATTATCGGCTAATGGTCGTCAAATTGCTCCACCGGTTAAATTCTATAGACGCAGCGATTAGCGAGAATGAGAACAGCAAGAAAATCAATCGCCTGCCCAGCAAAGAATCCATTGGTAGTGATAGTCCTCTGCATCATTCGATTTTAATCTGCGGTTTGAATTCAATGCACACTGCCAGTGAAATAGCCGCCAACTTAGCTGTAGTTCTGGCCCAAACAGGAAATACTGTCCTTTTAGTTGATTTAACACTTCATGAACCGGCGAATGCCAAGTTAATAGAATCCGATATAGTAACTGGTTCATCGATATCCTTACCGCATTCTGACACTGCTGTTGAGTTATTAACTCTTCGTGAATTAAATAATCTATCCATTTTACCAATTAGCCCTAGCCTTTTGGATCCTTCTGGGTTATTCGCACCGCTCCAAATTTCTGAGACAATTAGTAGCCTTAAGAAATACGCCAATTATATTTTGATTGTGGGTTCAAACTTGATGTCTTCCACAGAAACTTTCGTTCTCGCTTCATGTGTAGATGGCCTAATCTTGGTCACCCCAGACATTGGGCTCAAACCTGATCAGGTTGACAGTCTGATGAAAAACGCGATCACATATAAATGGGAAATTATCGGTTCAGTGCATGTCAAAATCCGAACAAGCTTGCAGCCCTTCCTAAACAAGCAAATAGCACTTTGGTTTGAAAAACGCGGTAAGATTCTGGGAAAGAACTCAGCTATCCCGGAAAAAGAAGGCGCTAATAAAGAACCGAACGATAGCGAAGGTCAGAGTTTGTAGGTATGGCCTAATATGTTTCAGAGCGTTGACTACCCGTCAGGTTTGTTGGATGCTGTATTCAACAGGTTGGATCAGGAAGATATCCAGTACTGTTTGCTGAGGGATATCGACCAGATTCCCCTTGCGGACACCAGCAGAGAAGTGGATATTCTTGTTCGGGAAGAACAGCTACCCAGGCTGACAAGCTTGCTTGCAATATTTGGTTTTGTATTCCTGCCGTCATGGGGATATGATCCCCACCACTTTTATGTTGCTTACGAACCGAAAAATGGAGGATGGTTGAAGCTGGATGTCGTCATTGAAATTGCTTTTGGTAAACCAATACCTATCCTGAGGACGAATCTGAGAGTTCATTGCCTAAGGCATCGTAGGAAGATTGGTAATTATTTCACGCCATCCACTGAAGACGAATTGTTTACTTTACTTTTTCATTGCATGCTCGATAAAGGACAATTCGATAAAGGGAAACAAAACCGTTTATTGAAATTATGCCAACAGATTCGAGAGGAACAATATCTCACATCATTACTCCAAACCTATTTAGCGCCGGATATGGATTGCCAACAACTAGTGGACCTGATCGTTGCTGGGGATTACTCATCGCTCCTCAGTCAGAAAGATGCAATCCTTGCGCGATACATAAAAGATCACAGGGCAGTCGTCTCCCGTAGGCAAATTATTAACAAAATTTTAAGAAAGTTAAATAAATGGATTACCTCATTACAGCCGCCGTCCATAATGGTTGCTCTCTTAGCACCCGATGGAGCTGGTAAATCATCTCTGGCAGCTGGAATTCAGGAGTCTTTTTATTCTCCTGTTAAAACGATTTATATGGGTTTGTACCAAAAAAAAAAGAAAGAACAAGTCGTTCGTCGAATATCTGGGATTTCCATTATTTGGCAGATAGCCAATCTTTGGTGGCGGTATTTACTCGGATATTATCATCGTTTACGTAGACATTTGGTCATTTTCGATCGCTATTCTTATGATGCCTGGTTGTCTCGCAATGATTCAACTTGGGTAAAGAGAACCCGCTGTTGGCTATTAGCACATGCTTGTCCTGCACCTGATTTAGTTTTTTTATTAGATGCACCTGGTGAAATCCTTTACGAGCGAAAACACGAGCACAACATTACATTCCTGGAGGATCAACGCCAATCTTATCTCTCGCTGCAAGCTAGATTGCCCCAAATGCAGATTATTGATGCCTTAGCAGGCGTCACAGAGGTAAGGCAAATGGTGATCCATCGTATTTGGGATAGAATTGTTCAGATACAGTCAGGTATAAATGTGCGCAAGGGATATTCAACAGTTCAAGTGGCGCTCCCATCGGAACATAAAAAGAAAATCGCTTATGTTGTTTCCCACTTTCCTAAGTTAACCGAGACTTTTATTCTTGATGAAATGATAGCCATAGAACAAAACGGTCTCTCAATCGAGTTGTTTCCACTCATACGAGATCGTTCTAAAGTGGTTCACCCAGCAGCCAAACCATTCATCATACGTGCTCATTTCCAACCCTTCATCTCATTGGCGATACTAAAAGCAAACCTTTTCTATATCAAACGAAAACCAGGTGAATATCTTGACACACTTTTTTCTGTGCTCAAATGTACCTGGGGGAGCTATCGTCTTTTTGTCGGGTCTATAGGAATTTTTCCTAAATCGGTTTTCTTTGCTTATCAAATGGCTGTGGAAGGAATTACCCATGTCCACGCTCATTTCGCCAGGCACGCTACTACAACTGGATTTGTGATCCAGCGAATGGCTGGTATTCCATATAGTTTTACAGCACATGGGAGTGATATCCATGTCGACCGGCATATGCTTCGCGAGAAAGTCGCTGAAGCTGATTTAGTCGTACCCATATCAAATTTCAACCAGAAGGTGATTCTAGAGGAATGTAAAGGACAATATCTGGATAAGCTCAAAGTCATACATTGTGGTGTTGATACACAACAGGCATTCAAGCCACGATCCTGGAATGAAGATATTGAGAATAGGACCACCGTTTCCATTATATGCATTGGAACCTTGCATGAAGTCAAAGGTCAAACCTATCTTATTAATAGTTGCAAAATTCTGAAAGAAGCCGGGTACAACTTCGTGTGTCACTTTGTCGGCGATGGACCCGACCGCCCTTCTCTTGTTAAACAAGCTGCCCAGTATGGGTTAGATTGCATCATCTTCCACGGGGTGCTCACCCGACCTGAAATTATTCAAATGCTACAAGAAATGGATATCGCAGTAACACCGAGCGTACCGGCGCACGATGGAAGGCGTGAAGGTATCCCAATCGTGGTCATGGAAGCAATGGCAAGTGGACTACCAGTTGTCGCAAGCAATATTTCTGGTATCCCGGAACTTGTCGAAGACAATAGAAACGGCTTTCTTATTCCTCCTTGCGATGTTGGTGCATTAGTCACTGCAATTGAGAGGCTTATCCAGGAGCCTGGCCTGCGAAGGCGATTTGGGATGGCAGGTAGGGAAAAGATCGAAAAAGAATTCTCCCTCCAATTAAACGCGGCCAAACTTGCTCAATACTTTCAATCGGATGAACTACCATGATAATACTATTCTGGTTTGCACTAGTTATAATTACCTATACCTACGTGCTTTTTCCATTAATTGTTTTTCTACGTGGACGATTTTTCAGAGAACCCTATACTAGTGCTGAAATCGATTGCACTGTGAGCATAGTTATTGCAGCATATAATGAAGCCAGGTCTATCGGTAAAAAACTGGATAATCTGCTGGCATTAAATTATCCAAAAGAGCATTTGGAGGTGATAATTGCCTCGGACGGTTCGACCGATGAAACAGATGAGATCGTAAAGCGATACGGAGGATACGGCATTAAACTACTCTCTTTACCACGCATGGGAAAGGCGGATGCGCTAAATGCCGCAGTAAAGGCCTCCAACGGAGAAATAATTGTCTTTTCGGATGCCAACAGTATGTTCACACAGGATGCCTTACACGCTTTGATCAATCCTTTTGCTGATTCCAAGATTGGTGGTGTAGCTGGAAACCAATGTTATCAAGGCAAGAAAGAGCTTAAAGTAAATCGTAGTGAACTAAGCTATTGGAATTTTGATCGCCAAATGAAAAAATCCCAGAGCAGGGCGGGAAATGCTATTTCTGCAACCGGAGCAATTTATGCAATCCGCCGTTCTTTGTTCCAACCGATCCCTGTAGGTGTGACGGATGACTTTATTACGTCCACCAGGGTAATCGCTCAGGGATACCGTTTGGTCTTCGCACCCGATGCAATTGCGTATGAGCCTCCGGCTGAATCGAACAGCGCTGAATTTGCACGGAAAGTGCGCATCATGACGCGTGGACTACAAGCGGTGTTGGTGATGCGGTCGTTGCTCAACCCCTTCCGGTATGGTTTTTACTCCATTGAACTGTTTTCTCATAAAGTCCTTAGGCGGCTGGTTGTGTTCCCTCTGTTGACCCTGGCTTTCGTCAGCCCATTCTTGTGGAATCAAGGACTGCTTTATCAGGTTGTTACGCTTGGTCAGGGGGTCTTCTACGGAATGGCACTCATGGGCTTCTTGTTGCGAAAGACTGCATTGAGTAATCGGAAGTTATTTACATTTCCGCTTTTCTTCTGTATGGTTTATGCTGCCGCTTTCATCGCAACATTCAATATTATTCTCGGACGAAAAATTGTTCGGTGGGAACCGAATCGACAGGAGGTTATGAAAGTCACCGAGAGTAACTCCAAGGCTTTTATAAAATCAGATGAAAGTATTGTCCGGGAAAATTAAAATGGCACAGCTCTCTAAGCCATCAACTTCATCATTGAGAAAATTATTATTTTTAACCGCGATTCTAGTCATTGCGTTTTTTTTAAGTTATACAGTTTCTCGCAATATTCTTGTAACCTCAATCATTTTCGGGGGGATATTATTGGTCGCTGTTACCCTCTTTTGGCCTTGGATGCTTACCCCGGTAGTTTTCTTTCTGCTCTATTCGAACACTGTTGCAATTGCAATCCAGTATCATCATGTTCCATATATCGTCGGTGGTCTCCTTATAGGGCTTTTACTCATTCCACTTGTGAAAATCCTCGTTATTGATAGAGAAAAGGTCATTATCAACCGAACCCTCCTATTGATGCTTATTTTTGTTTCCATTCAGGCAGTCGGGGCAATATTTGCCAGCCGACCTGGTATCGCTATAGATAAAGTAATCACCTTCTTGTTGGAAGGGTTAGTTCTGTATTTTTTGGTTTTGAATACAGTTCGGACTCCTAGAATTTTAAGATATTCCATTTGGGCGGTGGTCGTGGCCGGACTATTAATGGGAGCTATTTCGTTTTATCAGGAGGTTACTCATACTTACGATAATAATTATTGGGGATTTGCACAATGGGGTACTTCATTTGGTACGGGACAATCGAATCTACTCGGTGATGTGGTCGCACCGCGGCTTGAAGGTCCCATTGGGGATGACAACCGTTATGCCCAAATCATGGTCGTTATCGCTCCTATTGCACTCTTCTTAGCAATTGGGGAACAAGATATAAAACGTAAGGTACTGCCTCTGGTTGCTACATTATTAATCATCGTCGGAGCATTACTGACTTATTCAAGGGGAGGATTAATTGCACTGGTATTTGTAATAATCTTGATTGTTT
>Ga0315275_10002775_pt1 | contig 15931 bp, 17 predicted proteins | sample YL17G03_0_MG_FD_205557 | JGI IMG/M metagenome (GOLD analysis project Ga0315275, IMG submission 205557) | Sediment microbial communities from Yellowstone Lake, YNP, Wyoming, USA - YL17G03_0 | ecosystem: Environmental > Aquatic > Freshwater > Lake > Sediment | place: USA: Wyoming | collected... | reverse complement strand
GTCGTGATTCGACATTATGAATGACATAAACATGTTAACTGTTTTTCCTTGACGAAAGTCCAACAATATGTTACATACAAATCATTGGGGTACCACATATCATAGGTTTCTGTGTCTGTCAATGGAACTTATTTAGGAGAAGACATGCGGAAAAAGCAGAGCGTAATTGATAATATTATGGATAATATAAGAAGGGTCTTCCAGATTTTAAATGAACAATCACAACGGATCAAACAGGAAACGGGTCTGACAGGACCGCAGCTATGGGCAATACGGGTGATCCATCAAAGTGGGCCCATCAATATATCGGATATTGCCAAGCGCATGTATCTTCATCAGACAACCGTTCTGGGGATAATTGACAGGCTTGAAGCACGCGGTCTTGTTTCAAGAAATAGATCGAAGGATGACCGCCGTATCATCTGGGTTGAATTAACTCAGGGTGGCAATAATCTTGTTAAATCGGTGCCTGAAGTCGTCCATGGTTTGCTGGGAGCGAACTTGGAGAGCATATCCTTAAATGACCTTGCGGAGATTGACGCAGGCATTAGCCAATTGGTAAAAATATATGGCGTGCAGGAAATACAACCCAAACCATTGTTTTCAATAGAAGTGAATAAGAAAAAGAAGAAAGGGGGCGGGATATGAAAAAGGCATTGTTTACAGTTCTCATGATAATCGGATTGTCCATTTTTGCACCACATATTTACGCTGATAATACATCCGGGTCAAAGAAGTGCAATTAACAAACCAATCTTTTATTAGGAGGTTGTCATGTCGGCAAAAAGTTTTTTCTTAAGGATATCCTTATTTTTGCTTATCCTTGTGGTTGTTTTTTCAGATGTTGCCCGCGCTGAAAATATTACACCGACACAGGAACAGGAATTTACAGATGCCAAAGGAGCTCTGGAGGCGGCCCGAAAGGTACAGGCAGAAAAATTTGCCCCTTCATACGTCAAGCAAGCACTGGATTTCTTGAACACCGCCAGCAGTGCACGGTCGATACCGGATGCGGAAGGATTCGGCCGGGCTTCGCGTTTGGCCAGGGCTTATGCCGAGTTGGCAAAGGCTTCTGCTGAGTTGAATGCCGATGTCGAGATCCTTGCCACAACCCAGGAAGCACTGCTTAAAGCAAAGGCCGAGATCGAGAGTTTGAAAAAATAGCAGAATATAAAGGAGCCAAATCCATGGACAAATATACAGATCCAAGTCGGAAGATGCTTGCTATCCTATTATGGGGACTGATTATCCTGCTCCCACTGACGGTCCTGGCTGAGGAGACCCCCGTCATGGTCATCGAAGCCGCTAAATCCGCCATTGAACAGGCCCGGAAGGCCGGGGCAGAGCAACATGCCATGGATGATCTTTCCGCCGCAAAGTCCTGGCTTTCCCTGGCGGATAAAACCTACGAGGCCGCCAATTCCATCATGGCGAGGGTCAGCACCGCAAAAATGAAAAGAGCCAGGGAGGAAGAGGTCATTTACCTGGCCACCATGGCAAAAGCTAAGGCCCTGACCGCGGAGGCAAAGGCGAAAAAGCAGACGACGGCGGTCAAATTGAAGGAGACTCAGAAGGATCTTGCAGACTACCAGAGCGCCATTGCAGTCATGAGGGAGAAGCTGCAAGAGGCGGAGGGTGCAAAAGAAATCCAGGCCAAAGCCGAGGCAGAGCGCAAGCATTTGGAAGAGTCCCAGCGCATGGCGGATGAGATAGAAGCCCGGAAAAGAAAAGAGTTGGAGGAGGTTCAGCGAAAAACGGCGGAGCTTGAATCCCTGAAGCAGAGAGAAGTTCGCGAAGGGCGGCTGAAAGAAGAAAAGCTGATCGCGGAAAGGGAAAGAGAGACCACCCAGGCCAAATTGATGGAAGCACAGGTGGGCGCCCAGCGAACCAAGGAAGCGCAGGAGATCCGCGCCAAGGAGGAAAAGTTCGCTGTAGAGAAGGAGAAAATGGCGGTCATGGAGGCCAAACTACAGGCATTGGAACAAGAAAAGGCGATGCTGATCGCGGCCGGCAAGATCCCCAAAGTGACAGCCAAGGCTGGAGACAAAAAAATCATCATGACCATCCTGACTATCGATCTTTTCACCTCTGCAAGCGATCTGACGTTGACGGGGAAGAAGATTTTGGATGGTGTGGGGGATTTCTTAAAGACCTATCCCGACAGCAAGGTTTTGACGCGGGGTCATACGGACAGCAGGGGAAAGACGGAAGCCAACCAAACACAATCGGAGAAGCAGGCTCAGAAAGTCCGCGAATATATAGTGGCTTACCAGAACGTTTCCCCCGGACGGGTTACAGCGGAAGGGGTGGGATCGGCGCAACCCATCGCGACCAATGCCTCCGAAACAGGGAGAGCGTTGAATCGCCGGGTGGAGATGATTGTTCTCATTGGAGAACCATGAGATAAGGCTAACCGAGTCGCAAGAGGTCAAAAAGTCCAGGCGTTTTCTTCCTGTACTACACAAATCGGCAACCTCGACGAAAATGCTTGATTTGAATCGTTAATCAATAAGTGAACGCATCGTGAAAAAGAGGCGTGCAGGAGAGGTTTGTCTGGATTGTGCTCAAAAATGTCATCTTGCCGGGTGACTCGACCAAAAGATGAGCTGATTTCTCAAAAGAGCGGCCACCGATCCACCTTCCTCCTCAAATCGCATCGCCAGCCCCTGCTTTTTGATGCAATTCGGATGCAAAATATCCCTTGACAAGCATAAACAGCCCCCCTATACTTCCATCGAAAGCAATACCTTATCAAATATATTAAGCATTTTAAAGTGAAAGGAGGAAAAATATGTACAGTCACAGATTCAGCAGAATTACCTTATTGACCGTTCTTAGTATTTTGCTCTTATTGGCTTTTGTGGTGACAGCGCCGGCGAAGGACGCCGCGAAGGCAACACCTCCCGGTATGATCAATTCAGTTCTGGGCCCCATTTCTCCTGATAAGCTGGGCACAACACTGATGCACGAACATTTCACCTTTGCCTATTCCGGCTGGTTTGCCGATGCGACCATGGCCCCGGAGGATTTCAAGGCCGCGCTCAAAACCAACCTTGGGGTGATTAAGGCGGCCCAGAAATATGGCATAAAAACCATCGTTGATGCCACACCCAATGATACAGGTGGCCGTAATCCTGAATTGTACAAAGCCTTGGCCAAAAAAACCGGCATCAATATCATCTGCTCCACCGGCCTATACACGGAACACGAAGGATCGCCTGCCTATTGGAAAACGCGGGTCATGTGGGGCGCAGATATTTCCAAACTAATGTCGGATCTCTTTATCAAAGAAATTACGAAAGGCATTGGCAAGACTGGTATCAAGGCCGGTGTGATCAAGTGCGGCACGGGCCCTAAAATGTCGTCCTATGAAGAATCTGTCTTAAAAGCGGCTGTGCTTACCCAGAAAGCCACGGGTGTGCCCATCATCACTCACACGGAAGGTCCGACCGGCGGTGTCGAGCAGGCCGACCTTTTCATCAAGGAGGGGGCTGATCTGAAGAAGGTCATGATCGGCCATGTCTCCAATTCCAAAGATATTGAGTACCATAAGGCGATTATCGAGAAAGGTGTTTACATTGCTTTCGACCGCATTGGCCTCGACATCATTACCCCCACGGATGTCAATATCAAGAACATCGCCGAGCTTTGTAAACTGGGTTATGCGAACAAGATCATGCTTTCTCACGACACGGTGAATGTCTGGCTGGGACGCCCCATCGCCCTGCCGGAGAAATTCCTTCCCGCCTTTGCCAACTGGAGGATCGATCACATTTCTCAGAATGTCATTCCAGCCCTTAAAGCCCAGGGCGTGACGGATGAACAGATCAAGACCATGATGGTCGATAACCCCAGGAATCTGTTTCTCGGCAAATAGAGGAGCTGATCTTGTCTTGATTTTATGAAGAATTCATTAAACCGGGAAAACGCTTTGCAGGGGTGCCTTTAAGAGGCTGATAAATACCCTTTAAAGCAGACCTGGGTTATGACCACGAGGAAGCCGGTTGATAAAATTGGCTCATCAAGTTGATGCATACTCCTTCCTGAACTCAATAAAAATGGTCTCTCCTTCAATATGCAAGCTTTCGATCGTTAATCAATGGAGATATTTTTGAATTTGTTCATCAATGCCAAATTTCAGAGGGAAAGTCATTAAGGCGTCAAACCCTGATCCAACCGGTATTTCCTGATGTATCATATATTATAGCTATACATTAACCATCATAGAAATGTATATTGACATATTGCGGTTTTTGATATTTGCTATATCATAGGTAAATATAACCACTGTTATCCCCTGTGTAAACCTATCAACCTAACCTTATTAACCTCCTGGAGGCCACCGTGAAGAGGTGTTTTTGGAAGTGTCCGATATTGGGCCTCCATGGGGATCAAATCCTTGTGGAGGCTTTTTATATCTAATGCAACTTACCCCTGAACGCTTCTCTCTTAGGGAAGATTCATCAGACAGGCAATAGAAAGGAGGTTGAACGTGAGATTACGTAGATTGTTGTTCCTGATCGTTTTGATGGTTTCTGTAGTAGGCAGTTATGGGACCACCTATGGGCAGGACGTCACCCGGGTACGGCTCAGGGACCCACGGATAGCTCCTCTTGGCGAGCAGCAATGGACCGAACAGCAACAGAAACTCCTGGCTCCATTGAAGCAGGACGGGCGCGTGATAAACATATTTTCCACTCTCGTGAGGCACCCTATTCTATTTGAGCGCTGGGGAGGGTTTGGCAATTACGTATTGCGGGAACAAAGTCTTCCGCCCAGGGACCGAGAAATATTGATCCTGCGTATTGGCTGGCTTTGCCAGTCGGAGTATGAATTCGGACAACACACTCTGATCGGGAAAGGAGTGGGTTTGACCGATGAGGAGATCCTTCGCATCACCAAGGGACCAGATGACCCTGGGTGGAGGCGATTTGATGCAGCGCTGATTCGCGCAACGGACGAACTGCACAAAGATGCTTTCATCACCGACGCTACCTGGAAAGTTCTTGCGGAACGGTACAACGAGAAGCAGTTTATGGATGTCATCTTTACGGTAGGACAGTATAATATGGTTTCCATGGCGCTGAATTCCCTGGGGATCCAGCGGGAGTCGGGGGTTCCCAGTTTTCCTAAAGGATTTGCAGCCCAAGTCAGAAAGCAGTTTGCCTACACGGGACCACCAGCCTTTGTAATTGAATACCCGGATAGCTACGTGAATGATCCTCTTATGCCGAACCAGGTCATCAGGGCTAAGAACCCCCCTTTCGGAGCCCCCGTATTCGAAATCGCGGTTCTTGAAGTCACCAAGGAGCGGGAAAAACTTGAGGATCACGGAAAGAACTATTTAAAGAACTTGGAGAAGGTTGGCACAGACGTGAGAATCCTTTCGCAGAAACCTGCAAAACTCAAAGACGGCACGCCGGCCCAAGAGACAACCATCGAATGGAAATGGCAAGGAACAACCCCATTTCTCAGTCTGGTGGTGGCTGTGATGAAGGACAATAAGATCGTCTCTTTTGGGGGGCACGCAATGGGTGATCTGACCCCTATGAGGGAAATCGTTCAAACTTGGGAGTTTAAGTAGATTTAAAGTTGCCAGTAGAGTTAAACAAAAAGTCAGGCTAATAAAGAAAGGAGTCCGAAAATGTCTTATATTTTCACAACTTCGTTGTATGCAAGCGATAAAGCAGTTGAAGTGACAAAAAAGTATCTTGAAGCGATAACAAAATATCCTCCCGATGATAGTTTGGGAACCCAACTTGTGCCCGCTGCGGTGACAACAACGCTTCAAGGCATAAAAGTCATAGGGATTATTGAGGTAAAAAAAGGGAAATTTGAGGATCAGATGACTAAGATACAGAATATGATGGCGATGTTCCACAGTATCCAGGGATTTGAATATACGGTGGAGCGTTATGCGACAGTTGAAGAAGCTATGAAAACTATAGGTATGTAACATAAAGCGGACAAAATCATTTTCTTGGTGGGGGAATGAAAGGCAGGGTCAAATTGACTCTGCCTTTCATGCACACATTACAAACGATTATCTTTAATTCTATGAATATTATCACACTCACACTTTGTAGGTGACAGTGCGCCGAGATAATTGGTGAATTTCTTTTTTCTTCGATTGCACTTGCACATTTCGGGTCGAAAGGTGTAATGTTTAGAGGGTGATTATTTAAGAGGAGCAGGGGTAAGGACAACTTCCTGAAACAAAGCATCTGGAAGTTTTGACGAGATACACCTTTCAAACAGCAATCCTTTAACGGCATGATTTCGATTGATTTGTGGCAAACGACAATGTATAGAACGACCACGGGTTCGTGTGTGGTAAAACAAAAAAACAGGAGGTGATTCATGAACAAGGCGCAATTGATCGATGAAGTGGCAAAGGTTACGTGCAGCAAGAAAGAAGCGGGATTGGCAGTAGGCGCAACACTGGCGGCAATCCAGAAAGCACTCAAAAAGGGTGATTCTGTTACTCTTGTGGGATTTGGCACCTTTGGTGTCAGCAAGAGAAAAGCCCGCAAAGGCAGGAATCCCCAGACGGGCGCGGCCATTAAAATAGCTGCCAAGAAGGTTCCAGTATTTAAAGCTGGGAAGGGTCTGAAAGACGCAGTGAAATAGACCGGCAACTCACCATCTCTGGACATACTCATTGAGCCGTCTCATGCTCTGGTGGGAAGGCTCTTTTTAAAATCATGTTTTCAACAAATGGAGGCGCGATGAAAGAGAAATCACGTATCAGGTTTAATCCGGGCACGAAGGAAATCGAAATTGAAGGCTCTGAAGAGTTCGTTAAAGCATATTTCAATAAAATTCAGGACATCATCTCGGGGGCTTCATCGGGAGCAGTCGAAAAAACCATAGCTGTAAAGGTCCGCTCTGCGAAGGCAGCCGCAAAGAGACCGAAAGCTGTAAAGGTGGCGCCGGAAAAGAAGGAACCCAAAGCGGCAAAACCTCGTGCTGCTAAAAAGGTCAAGAGGACTGCAAAGAAGAAACCCCGCGCGAAGAAGGTCACCAATATTGATAAGGTTGTAGGGCTTATCCAGGGTAGCGCAGAAGGGATCTCAACGTCTGAATTGAAGGAAAAAACTGGATTGGCTGAACGTCAGATCTGGAGCATCGTCAACCGTGCCTCCAAGCTTGGGAAGATCAAGAAGGTGAAACGTGGCGTTTATGGCGCGTCGTAAATGAAGAATCATACGAATTCCATGGAAAACCCCAATACAAAGGAGAACTAAAGATGCCAGAAGGAAAAGTAAAATGGTTCAATGATTCAAAGGGATTTGGTTTTATCGAGCAGGAAGGCGGCAAGGATCTATTCGTACATCATTCCGCGATCCAGGGAGAAGGTTTCAAATCATTGGCCGAGGGTGATCGTGTCAGCTTTGATGTTGTCCAAGGCGCTAAGGGTCCTGCTGCTGAGAATGTCCGCAAGCTGTAAAGCTGATTATAGGGGCTTTAATATTTTAGGCACCTATTGACATCGGATCGTGTCTACCGTTGCGGCCACCTTACTGCATAACCTGCTTGGAAGGCTGGATCATTCATAAAGCTCTCGCCGCTTATAATCGATACCCTGGCCGGATATATTTTATTGATTGAGCATGTCCGGCCTTTTTTTATCCCAGATGGTTATCATATTTCCAGAAGCCTTGATGTTTTTATTGGGGGATGGTTATCGGCGAGAGCTTGGGAGTGATGTCATTTTGAAAGTTTTTCTTTGACATTTTCATGAGATTGCTTTACGCATATCCTTCGGAAGCGGCAAGATTCGGCTGAAGAGCATTCATGGAAGGAAGGCCCCTGAGCCAGGGAAAATATCAGGGTTCGGGATTGCGGCTGCTTTTGCTGATAGCTTCCTGAACTCAATGATTGACGGATTTCGAGAACCGTGCGAAAGTACAAATGGTAATGCTTGAAGTAATGTGGCACCTATGGGAAGCAGGTTGGCTAATGGAGGAATTAAAATCAACCGCCCTTGTAGGTGGCTTTTATCGGGTGGCTGTTTCGTCCAAGAGGGATGCCGCAACTGAGATGCAAATCTCAAATGAACAGGAGGTTTAACCATGAGGAGGATAAGATATATCTTAACGGCAGCGGTGATCTTGGTGTTCTTTGCGACGACGGCGATGGCGATGCATCATGCCGTCAAGATCGCGCAAAAAGATGATGTGGGAAAGTATTTCACAGATACGGAAGGCAAGGCACTTTACTGGTTTAAGAAAGATTCGCCCGGCAAGAGCGCCTGCATGGGGGCGTGCGTCGACAAATGGCCTCTGTATTATCGCGAGACCGTAGCTGCACCCCCGGGGGTTTCTGCCGGCGATTTCGGAACGATCCAAAGGGAGGATGGGAAACCGCAGACGACCTTTCGCGGCTACCCTTTGTACTATTGGACCGGTGATGAGAAGCCTGGCGAGATGAAGGGGCAAAACGTCAACAACATTTGGTTCGTGATCGATCCGGGAAATTTCCCCGTAAAGTAATCCCATTTGTTTCTTCATTCGGCCGGACGGCGTCAGGCCAGTGCCGTCCGGCCATGCAATGTCCCGGTTTAATGCTCCTCCAGCCGCCAGATCATCCGGAAATAGACTAATAAATATGCAACATTGCCTCTGAAAGGTATCTTAACAAGAATAAGGGATAGAGCTGTTATTGCACTCATTCTTTCAAATTTCCGCGGATGAGAATATAATGGGGCGCACCGGGCGGACTCGCGACAACGGATATCTGCAGAAGACATTGCCATTGGATTTGTCGCAAAAACAACAACAGTTCAACGCCGCTATGGAGCGCTTCCATTCGATGAGAATTTACGGTTTATTCGGTCAGATCGTCTCACTGTCAAATGTTTTCCTTCAGATATATCTTCTTTACCGCTTATGGCCTCATTCCATCGGAATTCCCTGGCAGGCGTTTTCCATCTTGGTTGCTTATGTCCTCACCGATTTCATCAATGGGCTTGTCCATATGTTCATGGATAACAATGACCGCTATGATTCAGTTACCGGCCCGCTTATTGCCAATTTCCACATGCACCACAAGATTCCGCAGTACAAGAGGAATAAATTGCCCATTGTCTACTTCAACGAAACCGGTTCTAAGGTCTGGTTGGTCGGTTATCTTCTGGCAGTATCGCTTTTGTTGGAGGCAGGACTCGACCCTGTTGTATTATATACACTCGTTTATATTGGGATTCTGTCTTCAGTGGCTGAGATCTCCCATTACCTGTGCCACAGTTCTTCTGCAAAAACGTCCATATTCCTGGGCAATATCGGCATCCTGCTGTCGAAGCGCCACCATGCGAAGCACCATCTTGAAGACAATACCTGCTACGCCTTCTTGAACGGCTTTACCGACCCGCTGTTGAATCTTATTGCGGCCAGACTTTACAAGGGATACAAAAAGACAACTGACTTGCATTACCTGCAGTATGTGGTGACTGCTGATCAGGAACGCTAGGCAGAGGCAGGAATTGAGGAACCTGGATGGCAAAATATTTCCTGTAAGCAATAAACCGCTAACCTCAACAAATACCCTGGATTTCAAATCGTTATCAATGATGTTATTTACTCAAAATCTGTGGTACCAATGACGGAATGCTGGATAACTCCAATTTAGGGGCCGATTTCGTTGAGTACCAAAATAACCAACACTGACCAACCCAATGCACCATCCGTCGGCGTACTTACCGATGATCCAGGCACAACCAGCCGACGATGGGAAACCGTTTTGTTGCTCACGATCCTTGTGCTTGCTCTGGCACTGCGCATGTGGGGCTTGGAACAGAACGGCTGGGGTGCAGAGTATTACACCGCCGCGGTCAGAAGTATGGCGATGAACTGGCACAATTTCTTTTATGCCGCCTTTGATCCTGCCGGTTTCATTTCCCTCGACAAACCACCGGTCGCCCTTTGGTTTCAGGTCATCAGTGTTAAACTGTTCGGGTTCCATCCTCTGAGTGTACTTTTGCCTCAGGTTCTTATGGGCGTCAGTTCTGTGTGGCTTCTATACCATCTAGTGAGGCGGCGTTTCAGCGCACTGGCTGCTCTGCTGGCTGCTCTTTTTCTGGCTATTACACCGATATGGGTCGCTGTCAATCGCACTAACAATACCGATACATGCTTGCTGCTGGTTCTTCTTCTGGCTACCTGGGCAGTGATGAAGGCTGCCGAGGAGGGGAGACGCCGACTGCTAATGGTGTCCATGGCCCTTGTCGGTCTGGCTTTTAACGTTAAGATGTTAGCGGCATATATTGTCTTGCCGACCTTTTGCCTGGTTTATTTCATCGGTACACCTCGGCGCTGGCCGCGCAAGGTTGTTGACCTGACACTTGCCATTCTCTGCCTGGCGGTCTGCTCTCTGCCCTGGGTGCTTGCTTACGAATTTACGCCGAAAGAGAGCCGGCCGTTTGTCGGCGGCAGTCATGAAAATTCGATGCTGGAACTCGTGATCGGTCATAACGCGATGAATCGTTTTTTTTCGCCCCTCAAGAACCCGGTGCTGAACGTGCCCAGTCCTCAAACGAAACAGTCTTTTGCTACGGAAGTAAAGCCAGCGAATAATACAGGTTCTGATGTTGAGTCTTCCTTGCGCGTTTTCTTTTCCCGGCTGTTCATGGGCGGGACGGCAGGTCCGTTCAGGCTGGTCGGCGGCCAACCCGCTGCACAGACGTTATGGTTATTTCCTTTCGCAGTGGTGGCGATATTCATTGGAATTGGCCAGATCCGTTTGAAAAAACAATTTACAATCAATGACCTTGCGATGATGTTTTGGTGCTGCTGGCTGGGAACCTACGTGGTGGTCTACAGCTATTTGGGCGGCATTATCCATTTTTATTATCTTTCCACACTCTCACCGGCGCTTGCTGCATTGGCGGGCATAGGTATTGCCGACCTGTGGGGCTGCTATCGGCGGAAGAATAGATGTGCCTTCCTTCTCCCGGCAACGCTGTTGGTAACCGCCGTCTGGCAACTTATTATTCAGGCCGGTGCCCTCGGTTGGTCATTCCCGCAACTTACCAGCCTGACGATCAACTGGGTAAACGGGCTTCACGCTGCCTTACTTGGCGGAACCCTTCTTGCTGCCGTTGGGCTTTTGTCGATTTACTTTTTACAGGCCTCGACCCGGGCAACTTCTGCTCTCGTCCGAAGTTCGCCTGTCATCGGGCTCGCGGCATTACTGATACTTCCCGGCACATGGGCCTTGAGCAGCATACTGATACCAGGAAACGGATTGATTCCCTCGGCAGACCTGTACCGGCTGATTGCTGTTACCGGCGAGCACGGTCCGCGCATTCGCCAGATATTGGAACGGTCGAGAAGCAACGGGAAACTGATTTCGTTTCTGCAATCCAACCGCAAAGATGAACGTTATCTCTTGGCGACATCGACCACCGAGCTTGCCGCCCCGATCATCATTAAAACCGGCGAAGCGGTTCTGGCCAGGGGCGGTTTTCATGGGATTGATCCTGCAGTAACCCCGGAGTCACTGTCGCGGATGTTGGAAACCGGGGAGATTCGTTTTGTGATGCTGGGTGACGTGTCGATGGTGAGTCAAAAGATGAATTCGGATACGAATAAAATACTGGTGGCCGACTGGGTTCGAACACACGGTAAGCTCGTAGACCCGTCTTTGTGGCAATCATACCGAATGGCGCGGAGAGGCATGGATCTTTATGATTTAAAACCTTTGTGAAATATAGCCGTACCCCAAGCCCCCGCCTCGCGAAACTCGCCGGACGTAAAATACCAAGGCTCGGGCCGGCTAGCAGGGGCGGAACAATTCGGTGTGGCTCATGAAACGGTGTGAGGTGTGGTTGGTCACCGGATGAACCATAGAAAACGTTAATTAATGCCTGTTTCGCGTTAAATTAACGATGCTTTGACAAAAACCCGTTCATCGGATATATGTCATTCATGGCATTAACAAATCCCGTGAAAAACGAAATCAACAACCTTAAGGCCGAATACGACCGGCTTGCCAAGGGTAAAGAATCCCTACTTAAAATTATTGATGAGTCCGAACTTCCGGAAAGCGTTTTCAATTCAAACGCAATTGAGAATTCAACGCTTACGCTTAAAGAGACGGAGCGCATCCTGCTTGAGATGGAAGTGTCCCGTCATGTCTCGGTGCGGGAAGTCTTTGAAGCAAAAAATCTCGCACGGGTCATGGAAGATACCCGAAGCAAGGCTTGGGAATCGGAACTTTCCCTGGAGATGATTCTGCTTCTGCACAAAATGCTGCTCGGCAATATCAACGATGCTATTGCGGGGCGTTTCCGCACCACGGGCGAATATGTCCGCGTGGGAACCCATATAGCTCCGGCCCCGGAACACGTCGAACAAATGATGGAGACGATTCTGCGGGAATTTGCCGCAGACCAGCATAATTACTTTGCCGACAAGATTGCAAAATTCCATCTTGATTTCGAAACTGTCCATCCGTTTTGCGACGGCAACGGCAGAATGGGTCGAGTGATCATCAATTTCCAACTCATGCGATCGGGTTTCCCTTGCATCATCATTCGGGATAAAGAGAAACGGATTTATTATGCATCCTTCAGTGAATACCGCGATTCGAAAAATGCAAAAACGATGGAGAAGATTGTAACACTCGCCCTGATGGAATCGCTTCATAAAGGAATTGCCTATCTTCGCGGCGAAATGATAACCTCGCTTGCCGATTTCGCAAAAACGCGGAAGAAATCGATCAACACACTGCTTAACGCCGCCCGCAGACAGACGATTACGGCTTTCCGTGAAAAAGGCGTTTGGAAAATTGGAGATTACAACCCATGAACGAAGCGGAAACCGAAGCGGAATTGATTGATCCGAAGCTGAAGGAAAGCGGCTGGGGCGCGGTGGAAGGCGCGAAGATCCGCGTCGGCATACCGCAAGAGGGTGCATGTCAAAGATTACCGATCATGAAGGGATGAACGGCCATGACCCTGTCGGAAGAGAAGGTCAAAGAGATCATCGAGGCCGGGACCCCCGCGCGACTGTATGAAAACAAACGCGTTCTGGTCTTGACGCCGGACGGGACGAGAACCTGTCCGCTGCCGATGATGATCCGCCTGCTGGCGGAGGTGATCGGCGCCAAAGCGGCGAGGCTCGATTTCATGGTTGCGCTGGGAACCCATCCCGTTCTGGCCGAACAACAGATCCTGGACCTCTACGGGATTTCCCCCGCAGAGCGGAAAGGGCTCTTCAGTCGGTCAAATTTTTCCTGCCACCGCTGGGACCTGCCGGAAACCTTCCGCCGCGTCGGGGAGCTCACCGAGGAGGATGTGGAAACGATCTCCGGCGGCCTTCTACGGGAACAGGTGCCGATCGATATCAATAAAAGCATCTTCGACTACGACCTGATCGTCATCCTGGGGCCGGTTTTTCCACACGAGGTGGTTGGCTTCTCCGGGGGGGCCAAGTACCTTTTTCCCGGCATCTCCGGCGGGGAGTTTCTCCATTTCTTCCACTGGCTGGGGGCGCTGATCACCTGCCGGAAGATCATCGGTCGGAAGGACACCCCGGTCCGGCGGGTGATCCACCGGGCCCTGGAGCAGATCAATCTGCCCATCCATTGTCTGGCGATGGTGGTCGATCCGGAGGCGCGTCTGCGCGGCCTGTTCGCCGGCGACGTCCGGGAGACGTGGTCCGCCGCCGCTGATCTGTCGGCGAAGATTCACATTGTCGAGAAGAAGCGGTTTTTCCGGATCGTCCTGGGCCGGGCGCCGGAGATGTATGGGGAAATCTGGACCGCCGGCAAGGTGGTCTACAAGCTGGAGCAGGTTGTCGCCCCAGGCGGGACGCTGATCGTTTATGCCCCACATATCCGGGAGATTTCGACCACCTGGGGTGAGCTGATCGAAAAAGTCGGCTACCACATCCGTGACTATTTCCTCGCGCGGCCGGAGCTGTTCTGCACCGTTCCCCGCGGCGTTCTGGCCCATGCCACCCACGTTTGCGGAACGGGCTGTTATGAAAACGGCGTCGAGACGCCCGACGTCCGTGTGGTGTTGGCCACGGCCATTCCGGAAGCAACATGCCGGCGGATCGGCTTGGGCTGGCTGGACCCGGCGTCGGTCCGGATCGATGATTACCGGGACCGGGAGGGGGAGGGCGTCCTCTTCGTGGACCATGCCGGGGAGATCCTCTACCGCCTGGCCGGCGGCGTGTGAGATTTCATCGCGGCGCTGCCCGCAATGACGGGATCGGGGTTCTTTTTTAAGGGATCGTTATTTGAAATGGGAGAGGAAAAATCGATGGGCAAGGCGGACATCGGCCTCATCGGCCTGGCGGTGATGGGACAAAACCTGGTGTTGAACATGAACGACCACGGATTTACGGTGGCGGTGTTCAACCGGACGGTCTCCAAGGTGGATGACTTCCTCAGTCAGGGAGCGAAGGGCACCCGGATCATCGGCGCCCATTCCATCGCGGAACTGGTCGGCCTGCTGAAGAGACCGCGCCGCGTGATGCTGCTGGTCCAGGCCGGGCCGGCGGTGGACGATTTCATCGAACAACTGATCCCGCTTCTGGAACCGGGCGATATCATCATCGACGGCGGCAATTCGAATTACAACGATTCGATCCGCCGCACCGCGCAGGTCGAATCGAAAGGGTTGCTCTACATCGGCACCGGCGTCTCGGGCGGCGAGGAGGGGGCGCGCCTCGGCCCCTCGATCATGCCCGGCGGTACGCCCGCCGCGTGGCCGCACGTCAAGCCGATCTTCCAGGCGGTTGCGGCCAAGGTGGACGGCGCTCCTTGCTGCGACTGGGTCGGCGAAAACGGCGCGGGACACTACGTCAAGATGGTGCACAACGGCATCGAGTACGGCGACATGCAGTTGATCTGCGAGGCGTACCAGTTGATGCGCGACGGTCTGGGCATGACCGCGCCGGAAATGCACCAAGTCTTCGCCGTGTGGAACCGGGGCAAGCTTGATTCGTACCTGATCGAGATCACGCGCGACATCCTCGCCTACGAAGACGAAGACGGCAAGCCGCTTGTGGACAAAATCCTGGACACCGCCGAACAGAAGGGAACCGGCAAGTGGACCGGCATTTCCGCGCTGGAGATGGGCGTCCCGCTGACGATGATCGTCGAGGCGGTGTTAGGACGCGCGCTGTCGGCCCTGAAAGAGGAGCGCGTTGCTGCGTCCAGGGTGCTTTCGGGACCCAAGACCCGAATCGCCGGCGACCGAACAGGTTTCATCCAGGATCTGGAAGAAGCGGTCTATGCCTCCAAACTGATCTCCTACACCCAGGGCTATATGCTGATGCGCGCGGCCGCGAAGGAGTATGGGTGGAATCTCAACTACGGCGGCATTGCACTGATGTGGCGCGGCGGCTGCATCATCCGTTCGGTGTTCCTGGGCCGGATCAAGGAGGCGTTCGACAACAATCCGCAACTTGTCAATCTGTTGTTGGACCCGTACTTTGCGGCGCAGATCGAATCGGCGCAGGCCGCGTGGCGGCGCGTCGTCGCCGCGGCGGTTCAGAGCGGCATCCCGGTGCCGGCGATGTCCAGCGCGCTGGCGTTCTTCGACGGCTATCGCCGCGAATCGCTGCCCGCGAATCTGCTCCAGGCGCAGCGCGACTATTTCGGCGCGCACACCTACCAGCGCGTGGATCGGCCATGCGGCGAATACTTCCACACAAACTGGACCGGTCACGGCGGCAACGTGACCTCGACGGTGTGGAAGAAGAAGTAATCCCATGCAAAAAAGGAGAACCCGATGAAGTACGGCCTGAATATCCGTCCGAAGGGCGCGCTCGATTTTGTCTCCGTCGGCGCGCTGGTTCACCGTCTCGACCCGGGGATCATTCCGTTCCGAAAGGCAACGGGATGCGCGATCCACGTCAGCGGCGGCGAGTTCAACTGCGCCGCCAATCTGGCCGACGGCTTTGGCATGCGGACCGGC
>Ga0315275_10002774_pt1 | contig 15932 bp, 12 predicted proteins | sample YL17G03_0_MG_FD_205557 | JGI IMG/M metagenome (GOLD analysis project Ga0315275, IMG submission 205557) | Sediment microbial communities from Yellowstone Lake, YNP, Wyoming, USA - YL17G03_0 | ecosystem: Environmental > Aquatic > Freshwater > Lake > Sediment | place: USA: Wyoming | collected... | reverse complement strand
CGAGGAGTCAGGTACCGAAATAGTCTTTGATTTCTGGACTGATCGCTCACCGATCTTTCGGGCCAAAATCGAACACCTTAGGTTGGTAGAATTTCTCAATATTGTTGGAAAACGCCTCTCAAATGAAATGTTGAAGCTCAAGACTAAGCAATTGGGATCTCCCTAGCGGGTCGAGCGGCGGGTCTCGCACACATTGCGCACGCGGGATGATTGATCGTAAGTGCGTGCGCGGCTTCTGCTCTATTCAGTGGCGGCCCAGCAAGCACATGCAGCCGACTTGCAGGGCGCGCTCTCCCTGGGCTCCGCTTGCCTTTCGGGGCGATGCGGTTTCCGCTTTGTGGCGCTCTCGGAGGGGATAGACTGCGATGGCGGAAAGGGCGCGGCGAGCCTATGCTCCGCAAGGGGTTGATGCGCAGCGTTAGCTGTGCGTCTACCCCTCGCATGAATGTGCTGTAGGCCGCGAAGGGGGCCGTGGACAATCTGCGAGACAGACGCGGCTGCATCGGAATCCGCACGGGTCGTATTTACTTCCCTCATGCCATTGGTCCAAGCCTGCCTTGGGAAGTGCCGTCAGGCGTTGATCCTCTTGAGCAGCCAGGCCATGTTCTGGCCCAGGGTCTGCATGGTTCGCAGGCCCTATTCGTCTTGCTCGACTTCGCCCTTGGCCCGGCCGATGCCGATGTTCCAGTAACTTGACCCGGGGACGATCATCTGGCCGATCAGGAAGAAATGGTTGATCGAGTCGAAGGCGTGCATGGCGCCGGCCCGGCGGACTGCCACCACGGCGGTGCCGACCTTACGTTTGAGCATGTCGTTGTTCGCCTGGGCGACGTGGCCGCAACGGTCGATCAAGGTTTGGAGTTCCGCCTTCAGGCGGTCCATGACCGCGTAAACGCGGAACTCCCAACAAGAAGAGACCCACCGGACGAGGATCGCGGTGTTGCCGTCCTTGCGGGCACTCCCGTTGAAAGCGACGACCTTCAGGGAACACTCCCCTTGTCTGCGACCTGGGATTTTGTTTGAACCCAAGGGGAATGTACTCGACGGGGCGAGATGCTGCAAACCATCCGCCTCCTGGGCTGCTGATCGGGCACACGACGAGACCGTGGCAAGGCAGGGGCCGGGTCAATAGGTGCCACGCCCAAGCGCAGCGGCCCTCCTGAGCCGCGAAGGATTGAGCGTGTCTTCCTAAGCCACGGGATGCTTCCACGCGAGCACGGTCAAACAAGTTTGGCCGTGCCACCCAAGCCTTCAGCTTCTTAGGAGCGAAGCGAGGCAATCCATTCGCGATCGTCGTGGAACCTGCGAACTGTGGCAGTAGTTGCAGACGCGGTTTGCTCGCGGCGTGAATAGCTTCGACACGGGCGGGGCGAGTTCCTATAATGCCTTGGATGCGCGAGGATCGAACCGGCAAGAAGTTGTTTGACGGCCTGGAGCAGGCCAATTTGAGGTCCGCGGTGCCGTTGGCGGCGCGGATGCGGCCGAGGACGCTCGACGAGTTTGTCGGCCAGCGGCAGTTCCTCGGGCCGGGCAAGCTGCTCACGCGGATGCTCCAGGCCGACCGGCTCAGCAGTCTGATCTTCTATGGGCCGCCGGGGGTGGGCAAGACCTCGCTCGCCATGACGATCGCCCACCAGACCAAGGCGAAGTTCTGCTACCTCAGCGCCCCGGCCGCCACCGTCAAAGACATTCGCGAGGTGATCGCCGAGGCCCGGGGCCGGCTGGCCGCCGACGGGGCGAAGACGATCCTGTTCCTCGATGAGATTCACCGCTTCAGCCGGGCGCAGCAGGATGTACTGCTCGACGACGTGGAGTCGGGTGTTCTCACGCTGATCGGAGCGACAACGGAAAACCCGTACTTCTCCATCACAGGCCCTCTGATCTCCCGCAGCACGGTATTCCGGTTCGAGCCTCTCGATCGGGAGGATCTTCTGAGGCTGCTGCGGCAGGCCCTGGGCGATTCGGAGAGGGGGCTCGGCAAGCTCGGCGTGGAGGCCGACGAATCCGCTTTGCAGTTTCTGGCGGACATGTCGGACGGCGACGCCCGAAGGGCATTGACGGCCCTGGAGGTGGGCGTGCTGTCCCAGATGAGCCAAGCCAGCGACGGACGCATAAAATTTAACCTGGAAGTCGCGAAGGAGTCGATACAACAGAAAGCCGTTCTCTATGATGGGACGGGGGATACGCATTACGATCTTGCCAGCGCATTGCAGAAAAGCATGCGAGGGTCGGACCCGGATGCGACCGTCTATTGGCTGGCCCGGATGCTCGCCGGCGGCGAGGACACCCGTTTCATCGCGAGGCGGATCGCCATCTGTGCGGCGGAAGATGTGGGGAACGCCGACCCCATGGCGACCGTGCTGGCGGCGGCGGCCGTGCAGATTTCCGAGTTCGTCGGGCTGCCGGAAGCCCAGTTGGTTCTGGCCCAGGCGGCCCTCTATGTCGCTTGTGCGCCGAAATCCAATGCCGGCGCCTCGGCGATCTGGCGTGCGGCGGCGGACGTGCAGAATGAGCCGATCCGACCGGTGCCGCTGCATTTGAAGGATTCTCACTACCCGGCCGCGAAGAAGGCCGGCTTGGGAGACCAGTACAGGTATCCACATGACTATGAAAACGGTTTCGTACCGCAGGAGTACCTTCCCGGGCCGCCCAAGAAGTACTACGTCCCGAAAAAAGCGGGTTACGAGAAAAATATCGCCCATCATTTACAAAAACTGCAATCCTTGATAGATAATGGCAAAGTGTCCAAGAACGCAGAAAACGATGGAAATCAGGGACCGGTCGATGGACAAGGTTGAGCTGCGCCGCCAACTGCGCAACTGCTTGCTGGCCATGCCGCCGGAGCAGCGGAAGGACAAGAGCCGCAAGGCGTGCAGGAATCTGATCTCGACGGAGCAGTTTCAGAATGCTTCGATCGTCATGATATATCTGTCGCTGCCTCATGAGGTTGATACCGCCGAGGCCATTCTCCACGCCTGGCAGCTCGGCAAAACCATTGCCGTGCCCAAGGTCTCGTGGCAGCAGCGCCACATGATCCCTGTGCAGATCACGTCCCTCGAGACAGGCTTTTCCACGAGTGCCGGAGGGCTTCGCAATCCGGTGGCCGGGGTGCCGATCCCCTTCGGGCAGATCGACCTGGTGGTGGCGCCCGGCCTGGGTTTCGATCGTCTCGGCAATCGTCTGGGTCGAGGGGGGTCGTTTTACGATCGTTTTTTCGCGAACAAGGAAGTCATTGCTTCCCGTTGCGGTCTGGCATTTGCCGAGCAAGTCATGGATTCCATCCCCATCACGGAGAGCGACGAGCCTGTCCATTTCGTGGTGACCGATGAGGAACTAATCTACTGCGATCAGCAGAAAGGAGCATAGGATGGCTCGTTTGTTTTCCCGCCTGATGACCTCTCGACATCACTTGAGGAAGAATGGCGGCGTTTTCGTGATTGTGGCGGTCGCCGTGTTCGGCCTGGTGGTTTTTCTCCTGTTCCGCGGTCATTCGTCGGGTCCGCAGGGGGCCGCCGCGAACGACGCGCCGCCGGTCTCCGGTATGCCTGAGAGCCCAAGCGAAGCCTCGTCCCCGTCAATGGCCGGGATATTGCCTGGTTCTGTAACCACAGCCGACCAAGGGCAGACTCAGCCAACGGGGGTGCTTCAGTCCTCCACAACCGTAACGGCTCCGCGGGGTTCGGGGATCGACGCGGCCATCGCGGAGGCGGTCAGCCTGGTGCGCACGCAGCCCGGCGAGATCATTCAGGTCCGCAACGGGCTCAACAAGCTGTTGCAGGGCCAGACGACGCCCGAGCAGAAACAAACCATCAAGGATGAGATGGCGAAGTTGTCCAAGGATTGGCTCTTCGGTCCGGCGGCCTACCCGGGCGATATGCTCTGCGACACCTACACGGTGAGATCCGGTGATTTCTTGGACATTATCGGCCGCCGATTGAAGGTCCCGTATGGGGTCCTGATGCAGATCAATGGCATCCGGCAGGCACGGGGTTTACAGGCCGGCCACGCCCTCAAGGTGATTCATGGCCCGTTCCACGCGAGAGTCAATCGCTCCAGCTTCACGCTGGACCTGTACCTGCAGGACATGTACGTGCGGAGCTTCAAGGTGGGATTGGGCAAGCCCGGCTACGAGACCCCGGCCGGCCGCTGGCGGGTTCAGGAGAACGGCAAGCTCATAAAACCGCCGTGGACCGATCCGGACACGGGAAGGCTGTACAAGTCAACCGACCCGGACTACCCCTTGGGCTCGCGGTGGATCGGCCTGGAGGGTGTGGAGGGCAAGGCGAAGGGCAGGAGCGGGTTCGCCATTCACGGCACGAAGGAGCCCGAGCAGATCGGCACCGCGGGCTCCCGCGGCTGTATTCGCATGTACAATGATGATGTCGAACTCATGTACAACCTGCTCGTGTCGCTCTATTCGCAGGTCGATGTCTTCGATTGATGCGCCTTGTGTTCAGGCGGATTCCTTGCGGATGTTCTGCCGGGCCATCGTCAGGCTGGCTTTGCCTTCGACGATATCCCGGTCGATCACGTATCTTGCCGGCTTGACCTCCTCGGGCAACTGATACATCAGGTCGATCATGAGTTCTTCGGTGATGGCCCGCAGCGCGCGGGCTCCCGTATCTCGCTTGAGGGCCTTGTGGGCAATCGCCCGCAGAGCGTCGTCCGTGAACTCCAGCTCGGTGTCCTCCATCTCGAAGAACCGCTGATACTGCCGGCACAGCGCGTTTTTCGGCTTGGTCAGGATGTCGATCAGCGCTTCTTCATCGAGTGCGCCGAGGACCGCAATGACGGGCAGACGCCCGATGAACTCCGGGATCATGCCGAACTCGATGATGTCCTCCGGGACGACCTGTTCGAGAACGTCCGTGAAGTCCGCCTTCTCGTCCGGCTTGCTCGCCCGCTCGGAGCCGAAGCCGATCATGGTCCGGCCCAGACGCTTGCGGATGATGTTGTCCAGCCCGATGAACGTCCCGCCGCAGATGAAAAGGATGTTGCTCGTGTCCATCTGAATGTAGGACTGTTCCGGATGCTTGCGCCCGCCCTGGGGCGGAATGTTGGAGATCGTGCCCTCGAGCATCTTGAGCAGCGCCTGCTGAACTCCCTCGCCGGAGACGTCGCGGGTGATCGAGATGTTCTGGTTGGTCTTGCCGATCTTGTCGATCTCGTCGATGTAGACGATCCCCCGCTGCGCCGCTTCGAGGTCGAAGTCGGCGTTCTGCAGCAGCCGCAGGAGGAAGTTCTCCACGTCCTCGCCGACGTAGCCCGCTTCCGTGACGGTCGTCGCATCACAGATCGCGAAGGGGACTTCCAGCTTACGCGCGAGCGTCCGGGCCAGCAGGGTCTTGCCACTGCCGGTTGGGCCGATCAGCAAGACGTTCGATTTGTCGAGCTCGACTTCGCTGTCGCCGATATCGCCGTGAAGCAATCGTTTGTAATGGTTGTGCACCGCCACGGACAGGTACTTCTTGGCCCCATCCTGCCCGATCACGTACTGGTCAAGGTATTCCTTGATGTCTCGCGGTTTCGGCGTTTCCTTGAAGCTCGTCTTATGCCCCCCGGCCTGCCGGCGATTCTGCTTGATGATATTGTGGCACAGTTCCACGCACTCCGGACAGATGAAGACATTGTCCGGCCCCTCGATCAGCGTATCCGCCTGGCCCCCGGAGCGGCCGCAGAAGCTGCAGATAGCCTTCGATTTTCTGCCGTTTAGCTGTTTGGTCATCCCTGTTCTCTCGTTCTGAACGTCTTTGTGTACCTGCGACCCGCCTGATTGTAGCCCATGCCACCGGCCGGGGCAAGATTTTTCAGGACCCGCCGCGCCCCCGGCTGCGGCTGCACCTTCTCCAACGAAGCCAGCGCTTCTTTGATCTTTGGAAATTGGCTTTGTTTTGCATAATTACCCCATCGCCCGGTCCTGTCATGGCGAGGAGCGCGGCAAAGCCTGCTCCTTGCGGAGGCAGGGGGGAGGCAATCTCGGCCCTGAAATTGGCTTTGTTTTGCACAGCCCGTTTTGAGCCTGTTTCTCTCATAATCCTATTCCCGCAAAGCACTTGGAGACCATCGCGCCTCCTGCAAATTGGCTTTGTTTCGCATGATTGCCCCCCTCGACCAGTCTTCCCCTGGCGAGGGGCGCAGCACAGCCTACCCCTTGCGGAGGCAGGGGAAGCAATCTCGGCCTTGGGAAGTGGCCTTGTTTTGCACAGTCACCCCTCGCCCATTCCTGTCATTGCGAGGAGCGAAGCGACGAAGCAATCTCAACGTTGGCCGAGTGGTGACGATTTGTGCTTCTCCGGTCATGAAGACCCCTGCGAATTTACTATTTACTATTCAGTTGCTTCAATATCATACAAATAGCAGGATTCGGTGTCAAGTGAAATTCTGGCGACTCGAAGGCGTTTTTCCGCGACGGATGAATGACCGTAAACCTTTATCAGACTTGGATTTACAACTTACAACTGAGAACCGCCAACTGGCAACTGACTGAGGGAACCGCCGATGGACGCTGATAAACTCTTGTAGAACTAGGATTTACAGCCAACTACTGATAACTGCCGACCCCGAACCGACAACGGACTACTGACTACCGACTACTGCCTTTTGACCGCGAAATAGGCGAACCATGCGAAAAGGGCCAGGAGATGATCCGCAGATTCCGCCGATTTACGCAGATTCATTTCCTGGAATCTGGGAAATCCGTGTAATCTGTTGATCGTTAAAGCCTTATTGGACAAGGATTTACAACCTCTACCCTTACACCCTTCACACCTACTACCCTTCTCACTCGCGGCTCCGCCGCATACCCTTCCCACGTGTCACCCTTCAAACCTCCGGCCTCCGGTCCGGCTCCGCCGCGCTTTCCGCTTGCTTCCAGCCAGAACGATGCCTATAATGGTGCTGCAACTTTGAATGAGACAACTTTGGAGGCCGACAGAAGAACTGGTCATAGGTAGGGTTTATCCCCAATGAGTTGCGTGATCACACGGAGGACCGCATGACACGCGAAGAAGAGACGCCCATGGAGAAGCTGGCAACTGTCCTCAGTCTCGACATCTGCTCGTCCACAGATATCCTGGAAGACCTGCACAGGACAGATAACGTAGCGTGCTGGAGGACGCTTTTGATACAGCTCAAGAGGTTCCTCCGCGAAGAAGGGACACAATTCCCTTTTGAGCTCTACAACTTCACGGGAGATGGCTGGCTGATTCTTTTGGACCACGATGTTGACGGTGCCAAGCTTATTCCCTTTCTCCGCCGGTTGTGTAGAACCTATGGCAGATTGTACCGCGAGAAGATTCGCCCGGTCTTGGAGACACAGGCGGAGCTTGTGGGAATCACTATGGGCATGGACCGGGGTCGGCTCATCAAGATCCGCATGAACGACCGTGACGAGTACGTGGGCCGCCCGTTGAATGTGGCTTGTCGGCTCCAAGGAGCTATCAAGGATAAAGATAGGCATCCTGCTAACAAGCTCCTGATGACGAAACACCTCTTCAACGCAATCAAGGATGATGCGCGAAAGTGGCAATTCAAGGAGGTCAAGAGGACGCTCAGGAACATCGCTGGCGGGCGAACGGTAAGCTGTATGAAACTGGAGTGTGGATAGCAGAACGGAGATGGAGATGGGGGGCGGACTCGCGTTCTGGGCGGGTGCCGTGTTTGCCCCTGCGAAAGCACGGACGCGTAAAGACGCGAAGACGCCGGGTCCCCATTCGACAAGGCACTATGAGTAGATCAACGATGAACGAACCTCTTGCGAAAAGCCTCTCCGCCAAACGTGAATCAAGGTATGTTGATTTCAAGGGCAGTCTCGATCTTGAGGAACCTCATAGCTGGTGTGAAATCATTAAGGACATCATAGCAATGGCAAATTCTGGAGGCGGAGTGATTCTAATCGGGCTTGACAATCGGGGACAACCCACCGGATTTGACCCTACCGCAATCCTTGATCTCGACCCGGCAATTGTCACCGATAAAATTCGCAAATACACGGGGATAGACTTTGACGATTTCGAAATCACCAAGGAAGAAAAAGGCACCCGTCCGATAGCCGCCCTTCTTGTTAGGGCTGCCGCTGTCCCAATCGTATTCACAAGCCCAGGCACGTATCGAGTCGCTGACAACAAGCAAAAAACCGCTTTTTCGAGCGGTACAGTCTATTTTCGTCACGGCGCGAAGAGCGAACCCGGGACAACTGATGACATCCGCAGGGTCATTGAGCGTCAACTGGACTCAATTCGGGAGTCATGGGTCAAGGGAGTACGCAAAGTTGTCCAGTCTCCCCTCGGCCATGAGATAATTGCGCTCGCGCCAGGGAGGGAGGTGGTTGAGACCAAGTCGCCCCAAGCCATCGCAATCCGTCTCACTGATGACCCGTCCGCGCCGGCATATCGTAAGGTGACTCCCGATGACACGTATCCGTATCGCCAAACCGAGTTTGTTCGTCAACTGAACAGGAAATTCAGCGGCAGGATTAAAATCAACTCTTATGACATTCAGGTGGTCAAACAGATCTACCAAGTCATGGATAATCCCGAATTTGTATATCAGCCGAAGTTTGGCTCTACTCAGTATAGCGAAGCTTTCGCTCAATGGATCGTGAATGAGTGGCAGAAGGATTCAGACTTCTTCGTGACCACCAGAGCAGAGGCATACAAAAGAAGACACTGACGCGGATCGGTCTTGAAGGCGCATTAACATGCGAAGCGGGAACCGTGTGGAATTCCGGTTTGGGGCTCGCAGCTACACATTTCACAAATGTGGAAAGGCGACAATGCACCCCAACATAGGACAGAGATGGACCTTGACGCGTGGGTTGAGAACCCACCCTACCACTGGTCGTCCGCGTTCGTCGGGGGTCTCGGCTCTTGCGGTCGGGCGAACAGGTCTCCTTCTGCCTTCGCCGGGGGTTGGGGGCGCAGCCCCCGGAGACTGCCTCTATGGCCAATAGGGGTCATCAATCGCTATAGTCGTAGGGCTTCTTGCCCTGCTTCAGCCGGCATTCAGTTTGCATTTGACGCAGGGTGGCGGTGAGGTGGCCGGCCAGTTCCTCATTGCTCATGGCACGCATCTGCTCCGAGGGCAGGAGCTTGCCGTACCAGAGGGTGACGAGGCCGGGCGAGAAGAGCCTTTTCTGCCGGGGCCAGGCTTCGAAGGCGCCGTCGACCAGGACCGGGACCACCGCCGCATCGGAGCGGCGGCACAGGAGGCCGAAGCCCGCCTTGAACGGCACGATCCGGCCGTCGCAGGTCCGCGTCGCCTCGGGGTACAGGCAGACCGCCTCACCCTCCCGGAGTCTGGCGATGATCGCTCTCATCGCGGCGAGATCGGCCTTGTCACGCCCGATCGGGATCACGTTCAGCGAGTGGAGCAGCCGGCCAAACGGCTTGAAGCGAAACAGGGAGTCCCGTGCCACGAAGCACAGGCGGCGTCGGAACCCTACGCCGCAGAAGACGGGGTCCAGGTAGCTCTGGTGGTTGCCGGCCAGGATATAGGCGCCCGTCCGAGGGACGTTCTCCCGGCCCCGGACCCGCAGGCGAAAGAACACAACGCAGAATACCAGGCACATGAATCGCGCCACCCAATACCAGGCTACCTTCAAACGCTTTTTGAACATCGTTCCTCGACGTACCGATAGACTCGTTCAACAACCTCTGGGATGCTCAGATCCGTCGTGTCGATCGTGACCGCGTCGGGCGCCGGCCTGAGCGGGCCGACGACGCGGCTTTCGTCGCTGCGGTCCCGGGCCTCGATCGCCTCCTGAATCTGCTGCAGATCTGCCTTGACTCCTTTTTCCTCGAGCTCGGCCTTGCGTCTTCGGGCCCGCTCGGCGGCATCCGCCGTCAGGTAAAACTTGACGTCCGCATCGGGGAACGCGACCGTCCCCTGGTCCCGACCTTCCGTCACGATCCTGGGGTGTTTCGCGGCGAAAGCCCTCTGCATTTGGACGAGTCTTTCCCGCACCTGCGGGGCCGAGGCGGCGTATCGCACCTTGGCCGTCAGATCGCTATCCCGGATGGCCTCCGTGACGTCCTGCCCGTCCATCGACGCAAGCATCTTTCCACGGGCCGCCTCGAAATCGAAACGGTGTCCGTCCATGCCCCGGATCAACTGCCGCTCGTCGCTCAGATCGACACCGTCCCGGACCGCCGCGAGGGTGATCGTGCGGTACATGGCGCCGGTATCGAGAAACGTGGCGCCGAGCCGGTCGGCCAGCAGCCGGGCTACCGTGCTCTTGCCGCTGCCGGCGGGACCGTCGATTGTGATGACAAGCTTGGACATGGGGAGTTATCAGGCCTCCACGTCTTCGCCGGAGGGACTGCCGCTCTCGATGGCCATGCAGTCGCCGCACGCTTCGTTCCCGCACGACTCGCCGACCTTCACCGCGATGATGCTCGTATCGTCCACCTGGCGAGCCAGGCCGGCGAACCGCCGGCGATAGGCCAGCACGTTGCGGACGACGTGGTCGGCGGGGCAATCCACGAACCGCATCGTCGCTTCCAGCAAGCGATCCCGGCCCCAAAGCTCATTATTGAAATCCATCGCATCGACCAGGCCGTCCGTATAGAACAGCAGGCAATCGCCGTCGCGCAGGGCGACCGTCTCGATCTCGTACTTCGCGTGAGGGTCCACGCCGAGCACGAGGCCGCCCTTCTCCAGGTCGCACACCCGGCCCTCTCGAATGAGCACGGCCGGCTCGTGGCCGCAGTTGCAGTACGTGATCGTTTTGCGGGCGACGTCGATCGTCGCGTAGTACAGCGTGATGAACTCCCCTTCCCGGCATTCCATACAGGCCAGGGTGTTGAAGTTCTCGATCGCATTTCGGGTGCGATACGCGTCGTTCGACCCTCTGTCGAGTTCACTGGCGGCGGCGCCGGCGTCGGATGACGCGCAGCGGCAGCTTTCCGTATAGGCCTGGAGCGCCCCACGGAACCAGCTCATCATGATCGCGGCCGGGACGCCTTTGCCGATCACGTCGGCAATCGTGATCACCAGGCGATCCTGGTCGAGGCGCAGAAAATCGTAGAAGTCGCCGCCCACGTCAAAGCAGGGGATGTACTTCGCGGCGATGTCCAGACCCTTGATCTGAGGCGGTTTCTCCGGGATCATCCGCCGCTGGATCAGTCCGGCCAGGCGCATCTGCTCGGCAAACCGCTGGGCTTCGATGGCCTCCGCGTACAGCTTGGCGCTGGTGATCGCCACGGCACACTGCGAGGCGACCGCCCGGGCCACCACGATGTCGCCGGCCGTGAAGTCGCGCGGCCTCGGACTGTACAGCCGCAGCACGCCGATGGGCTTGTTGCGGAACTGCATGGCCACCGTAAGCTGGCTGACCAATCCCTCCCGGTTGGTCGCTTCCTTGAAGTGGATCCGGTCATCCGCCCGCATGTCGTCGATCACGATGGCCTCGCCCGCAAAGGCGGCGGTAATCACCGGGTCGTCCTTCGTGACGACCCCTTTGTTGCGGTATTCCTCACTGAGTCCGTACGTGCTCCGCATCCTCAGGTCGTTCGTCTCTTCATCCAGCAGGCGGATGGAGCACGCCTTGGCGCCGATGATCTTGACGGCCGCCTCCGCCAGCTTGTCGAGCACCTCCTGGAGCGAGAAATCGCCCGCCACCAGGGTGCTGAGCTGGTAGATCTGCTCGTCGATCTCAATCTGTCTTCTTACACTTCGCATAACACCCGAGTTGGAGGCTTGCCGTCACAGGCTTCCCGTCTGAAGACACCCTATTCCGCTTCAGACGCGAGACTTCCCACGTGAGCCTTCCAACTTCCTGCTCAAAGCTCTCTGTAGACTGTGGGGCATTATAAGCCATGAGGGACGACTCGTGAAGGGCAATGTGCGACGGCGGCCGGTTGGGCAAAGATGGTTAGAAAGGTCCCTCCAGGATCGCCGTCTCCCCGACCTTGGGCAGGCGAAAGACCCGGTAATCGCGGCTCGGCCAATCCCAGTAGAGCCACTGCAAAGACGGGTCCTCCAGGGGAGCCGGAAAGTCAAAAGCTGCCTCCACGGGAAGACCGCGTTCATCCACGCGGGTCACTTCCACAGTCATCCGGGGCAGAACGATGCGCTGTCCGGCCCGCATGGGCTGGTCCGGGCTTCGGACATCGCTCAAGGCTTGATAGAAGAACACATAGTCCAGCCCCCCGTGATCGGGACAATCCAGGAGGCTTCGGGAGAGGGCTCGGATAACCAGCCGGCAAGGCTGCGTGCGAGTGACCTCCAAGGCGCCAAAGGCCGGCGCAAGGGCGCGGACATTGCCGGGAAGCAGGCGTCCGTTGTACGCGTTTCGGAACGGGTCGTAGAGAAACGCGGCGGGATTGGGTGCATTCACGATGACCAGGTCCTCGTGGCGCCACCACCAGAGCAGGTGAATCGCCATCGTTCGGGCCATCCGCTTTTCGATTCTCGGCGTCACTCCCGGAACCATCCCGCGCCGCACGGCTGCCCACGGCAGGAAAGTGACCCCGGTGACGATCACAAGGGCCGCCGCCAACGCCCTGCGCCACCCTGATGCCGATACCCAATCAGCCTTCTGGTGCCAGCCGGCGATGAGTTCGGCGATCAGGCCAAAGGCCCCGATCGCAACAAAAGTGAGGGCGCGGCCCATGGGGACCGCTGCGCAAATCGGCAGAACGGACGCGTACATGCCCAGCAACCAGAAGCGAGCCCGCCGATTTGTGCGAAGCAAGGGCCACATCGCCGCCGGAATGGCCACCGTGAGCAACAGCAGAGCAATCCACAGAATTTGCCTCGAAGTGCCGGGCAGTATGCAGTACGACTCCGGCGGCAGAGTCGTCCATTGCCCTCCCAGAAGAAACGGCGCCCGCTCCAGCACAGCCGTGGCATAGCGCAGCGGTTCGCGGACGGGGTCCGAGTAGAATCCTCCGCCGGTGGCCCCGTAGCCCAACGCGTTGTAGACCAACCGCCACCCCACGATCACGACGACAAAGGGAGCCAAAGCCCCGAGACGCCTGGTCCAGCGATCACGCCGCAGCACAACCTCGTACGCAAACAGGTAGGCGAAAGCCGCAATCCCAGCCTCCGCGGACAGCAGGGATAGCAACAGACACGCAGGGGCAGCCACCAAGCCGAGCTTGCCGTTGAGGCTTCGGCAACGGTCGTGCAGAATCAGCGCCGACACGCCGAAAAACCCCGATACCAGGACATTTCGATTCGCCACCCACATCGTAGGGAAATAGCTGAAGTCGGCCAACAGATACATCAACGCCGCCAGCCCCGCTACCCATTGCGGACTTTGAAGGGTGGCATCGTCAGTCGCAGCTTGGCGATGGTTTCTCACGGATACGGTAGAGCCATCGCCAAGGCCTTCGGCCTTGACGCTGCCACCCAGCCCAAATCCGGCGATCCGCCGGTACAGGACCGCCACGGCCGACACCATCGCCGCAAACCACAAGATGCTGTGAAGATGCATCAGGTTGATGGAGCGCGGAAAGAGCCGATGGTCCACCCAATGCGTCAGGGACGTCACAGGACGCCAGAACGCCACCCGGAAGTCCTCGGACGTCCACCAGGGCAGCGCCCCATACGCCCTCAGTTTCTCCAGGTCCTTCCCGGAATCGACCACGACAAACTGGTCGGACAGGGCCGCGGATAGACGCCCGGAGCCGGCCGGGGCCAGACCCACTTCCGACAGACGGTCCAGCGAGTCCGAAGGTCCGGCAAGCAAGGCCCGGTGACAATAGTCATCGTTCAGAAGGCCCGTTTTCGTGGCGGGCCACGAGACCGCGATAGCCGCCAGCATCAGAACGATGGGCCAGCACCGCCACCCCGCGATCCGGGTGACCGACCACGAAACGGTTTTCGGCATCGCCGCGAGCACCCCTCTGAGAACGTCACTGAATTCCATTTGCGATTTACGATTTACGACTTACAATTTAGCATTCGTGATTCACGATTTCTAAATCATCAATCTTAAATAGTGAATCTTCAATCTTAAAGTGGATCAGACGGCGAAACACGTCATCTTCAGCGGTCAGGTTCAGGGCGTAGGCTTTCGCTACACGGCCAAGCAGATCGCCCAACAGTATGGCGCCACGGGCTTCGTGCGGAATCTGCCCGACGGCACAGTCGAGATGCTTGTCCAAGGCCCGGCACAGGACGTCGACAACTGCCTCCAGGAGATCCAGGAGTCCTTCATGGGCTACATTCGCGATACCCACATCGAACCCGCTCCCTGCAACGCCCGCTACACCGAGTTTCGGATCACGTTCTGAGCATTCGGCCTCGACCGCCTGGCCGTGTCATGGCGGTAATCAATCCCCATCCGTTGACGTCCTCTGCCTGCCCTCACATGAATATAAGTGGCAATCTCGCTACCCAAGAAGTAGCTATGGCGCGATTCACGAGAATGGCTCATACCGCAAAGGTTTGACTCCGTATCCCCTCCCCTGCGCGCAGTTTAATCCTTCGACTCTTGGGGACTTACAACATCTCCCTTCAGAGAACTTAGGCTTGGTTCAGAATTGGGTAACACTTTTCGCTCCCCGAGGCCATGTTGGAACTCGCGCAAAGTATTGTCGTGCAACGCTTTACAGCAATCGCATGGCTCATTGTGAGTCACACGAGTGTCACCCTGGCTCAAGCGATGCTGAACCATGCCAGAACTTACCCAATATTGCGATTCTGCTGCGTAGAGGGCGCCTGGCAACAGCTTGAGGTTTTTGAAAGCGAGTAGGCGTTTGCAGGGTAAAGTAGAAAAATGTGCAAAAATAGGTATTTCTACGTATAGACAAGGATTCCGGGGGCAGGTACGATCAACGGCTAAGGTGGACGAGCGTCGTACATCTCTAAGGGATGACGGCGTCATAGTTTAAGGAGGCCGAGTTGAAGCCCAAGGGCTGTTGGCATGGATGACTCAAGTTTCCCCTTGTCAACGCCCGATATGACTGTGTATAATCCCTTTAGGGACGAAGGCTTGATGTCAGCTATGGCAAGACGGGCAAGGATGTTCCAGTTTTCGGAGGAGATTGTGTTGGAACGAAAAATGGAGCGTACCGGAAGCCGCGTACCCGTTTTCTTGGTGAATTCACGCAAAAGTTGTCTGTGTTCTTTGCTTGGTGGGACAGACAATCAATGTGCCATTGTAGCTTGCGTTTGCGGAGTTGGCCATCTTTGGCGATAAGGACAGCCTATCTACGCAGCGCGCAGTCTTTTTGAGTGTGGCACTACCTGTGCCATTGGCAGGAAAGGGGAGAAAGGGCGGTACTTGATGAGCGGACTCTTGATAACCAGCCGGGCGGAGTGGGAAGTACCATGGGCGAATGAGCTGATACTGCTAAAACCAGCACATCCAAAAGGTCTTGATGGCGGGAAGACATGTTCGCACGTGACTTCCTTTGTCACCGTCTTTTTTGGAGGGAGCAAGAGTTCCAGCCTTAGCGGAGCCGATGTGGATTGGGAAGTCGGCATAGTGCACCGGGGTGCCCTTGATGAAAGGTCAATAGTTGGCAGTTTGGATTTCTGCAACAGGAGTCTGTCTTATGCCAAGGACGACCAACCGAAGTACCTCTTCCTGAACCAAATCCTAAGCGAGATACCCGACAAAAGAAGAATCGTGGCTGCTTCGGGGGGAAAGCCGAGGGTTCACCTCTACGTGGACGAAGTCGTATCGCCTGAACTTTTATGTGACGTTTACCCACTTGACAAGGCAAAAGTACGTGTTGACTATCTTCAGGCGATAGACTGCACAATCATTGCTGTCAGGGGCAAAGGGAATAGACCTTGCGTCTTTCGAATATCTTACGACCATGCTATTCCTGTCCAGCCGATTGACACAAATACCGCGGCTACATACACCTCGGAGAGCCTTCCGAACGTTCAGTTTCCAGTGGAACAAGACTTTGTACTCTTCTCTTACCACAGGGTCCTTGATGCTCTTCGATCGCAGATTAACGGCAATGACGAAG
>Ga0315275_10002773_pt1 | contig 15935 bp, 22 predicted proteins | sample YL17G03_0_MG_FD_205557 | JGI IMG/M metagenome (GOLD analysis project Ga0315275, IMG submission 205557) | Sediment microbial communities from Yellowstone Lake, YNP, Wyoming, USA - YL17G03_0 | ecosystem: Environmental > Aquatic > Freshwater > Lake > Sediment | place: USA: Wyoming | collected... | reverse complement strand
TCCTTTTTGCCTTTCCGATCTTTCCAGCCCTCTCCGCGGCCTTCCTGATCTCCTGCCCAAGGGCAGAATCCACTTTGGCATTCTTTTCTATGATGTCCTTTGCCTTGGCCATTGTCATTCTCTTCAGACTAGAAATAGCCTTGCTACCCACCTTATGTCCAATTATCCTTTGTTTTTGAGCGACCATGTATATCCCTCTTGCATACAACTCTTTATAAACCTTATCTTTCCACTAATAAACACACTAAGAATGCCTGCCGCAATCAGGGATTTGCCAATTTCTCATAATGGCCGTCCGTATCAAACTGGGAAACTATGAATTTCCTCCTTGCCTCCTCTGGCAGTTCCAGCATAAGGCAGCCGACAAAGCAGTAATAGTGCATTTTTCCTTTTTTGTCCTCCATGAAAGCCCTTGCATTCTCCCTGGTGGCCCTGCATTTTGAGCGGTCCCCTTTCCTGCAGTCGGGGCACTGGAGACTTTTCCAGTCCTCCAATATCCTTTTTGGGATGATCGACTGCTCCATGCGGTCCTTTGCCTTGGCAATAGCCCTATTCTTGGATATCCTTTTCTTTTTGCCAATATCCTCAGATATCCTTTTTTGAGTATCCATAGAATCAAATCTTAGCTATATCTCCTTATCCTGTAGCCGACTTTCCTGCCATAGTCCACAAGGCGCTTAATCGATTCCGGCAATACGCAATAGGGCATCTTCAATTCGATGAGCCCTGAGTCCTCATTGACGCATATCATCAGTTCCCTGCCATGGCAGATCATATGCTGCCTTTCCGATATCCTCGTCAATGGCCTGTCTGTGTCAAACGATTCCTCGACTACAGCATCCATTGCCTTCAGGAAGCCCTTTGTCCCTTTGACAGCCATTTCAAGCCTATCCTTTGCCCTTTCTATCGTCATTCTCTTGAGAGTCTTATCTGCCATTTCCCCAAGCTTAGTCCTTCCTCTATGGCATGGCCTATAAATGCTGTGAAGATCTGCAACATCCTTTCTACTCAAACCTTTTGCCATCCTTTGTTTTTGGGCAGTCATGGGCCAATATGGCACAAAACCCTTTTAAACCTTATATTTACACCAACAATAACAATATCCAATGTTGCCTTTCTTGGTCGTTCGTCGCAGCGTTTGACAATGTTTTTATACCCTTTTAAAGAAATCCTGTGTTATGGACCTTTCCTCTGTAAAAGCGATTCCCGGAAAAGGCGAAAACGTAATTATCGGCCATTCCCATTTCATCAAGACAGTGGAGGACATATATGAGGCCATTATCGAGACAAACCCGGCCATGAAATTCGGGGTTGCCTTCTGCGAGGCCAGCGGAGACTGCCTAATAAGGTTTGACGGCAACACCGACGAGATGGTTAAGAAGGCGGTTGGCCTTGCCAAGGAGATCGGCGCAGGCCACTCTTTCGTGATATTCATTAAGGACGGCTACCCGGTCAATGTCCTAAATAGGCTTAAAACAGTCTCTGAAGTGGTCAATATCCATGCCGCGACTGCGAATCCAATTGAGATAATTATCGCCCAAAGCAGCCAGGGAAGGGGAATCCTGGGGGTAATAGACGGGGAATCCCCGAAAGGAGTGGAAACAGAGGAAAAGGCCAGGGAAAGGAAAACCTTTCTCAGAGCCATAGGATACAAAAGGTGAAAATGATGGTTTTTCAGACATTTGAAGGAGGGGACATGCCTGTATACAAGGAGGAAAGGCCCGAGGAGGAAAAGAAAAAGGCCTCTGAAAAGAGCGACAAGTTCAAGGATTTCATGAACTCAAAGAACGTTGAGCTCAATGGCATGATAAACAGCCTCAAGAAAGAGGATCCCAATATAACAAAGGCATTTCTCAAGAAGGTGGTGATGCTTGTCTGGCTTTCTGCTGAGAGCGACGACAAGGCCATAGAGGGAGTCAAGAGGCTTTTCAGCATAGCGACAGTGAAGAGCATAGCCAACCTGTTCAGCAAGATGAAACTGGCCCCTTCAAGCAGGAAATAGCCTTATTTTTTCAATTATTCTGTATTCGGGATTGGGTTTTTTCAATATGCTCTCATAGATGCAGATGTATTCAGGGGCAAAGGATCCGAATTCCTCGTCCTTGTGCTTTTCCAAAAATGACTTTATCTTATCGCTTTTGCCATAGGCCCTTGCAACCGTAAGATGCAGGGTAGTCTCCCTTTTCTCGTCTATTCCAAACTCCTTCATTATCCTCTCCACATTCCCCCTCATTTCTTCCCCGCTTATCCCTATCCAGACTATCCTTGCATAATCTGGATTCGGGAAAACCCCCGAGCCTTTCAATTCAACGTTCCCTTTTTCAAATGTCATCTTTCCCATCTTCTCCATTGCCTTGCTTAGATCATATTCCCCAAGAAATGCAAGCGTAAGATGGAGGTTTTCCCTTGGGATTATCTTGAGATTGGGGTCTTCCAGCTCCATTGCAATCGAGCATATCCTATCCAGGATCTTGTTCGGAATGGGTATCCCAACAAAAAGCCTTATGGGAATTACCTCCTTGTCATAGGATACTTGTCAACATACATGTGGGCCCCGTAGATTATCATGAACGGCAGCACTATCAGCCCGTTTATGAATGTCGCAATGAACTTTGCCAGCTGGTAGTCCATGGCCAATTGCAGAATGAAAACAATGGCAAGGTTTGCCGCCAGTATCATCACGAACCATTTGATAGGATCAAGCGGCTTCAGCCTCAGATGGTCCAATGCCGCGGTTATCGCCCTTCCGACGCTGTAGTCATCTATCACCATCGCAAACGGCACAAAGAACGCAAGATAGGATATTGCCAAAGACACTATCGAGAACAGGACCGTGTTGATGTCCATTATGAATGTAAGCAGCTGAATCCCTGCAAGCAGAAGGAAAAGCGCAAGGTAGAACACCGAGATCCCTATGCTGTATGTGCGGATCGCCTCAAGGAACAGGCTGTATCTTGTCTTGTGGCCTACCCTTTCCTCCTTCACTATCAATGAGATCGCGCTTATGGTTATTCCAAGAAGCAGTATGGACACCAGCAGAACCAGCGCGGTTATCCCAACCCCCAATGCCCCAAGGTCGCTCAGGTTTATCACCCTGAGGAATATCGCGCCCAGGGAGGTAAACGTCGGATATGGGAACAGGACCAAGAATATCATGGAAAGCAGCAATGGCATCCCGAACAGGATGGCCGCGTCATAATGCTTCCTATATGTCTTAACTGATTTATCAAATGACATAATCTGTTTAAACATCAATCTTTTTTATACTTTGCCCTTCCTTCCAGCTTTTTAAGCCTTCACATGCCCATAACAACCATGAAGAATGCCTTTACCCCAATATCCGTCATAATCCTCGCGTCTTTGCTTGCTGCCTTCCTATATTATCCATCTCTCCCTTCAGTGATGGCGACCCATTGGGACGGGAACGGAAACCCCAACGGATACATGCAGAAGGGGGCCGGGGCCTTCCTGATCCCGATCCTCCTATCCTTCCTCTTTGTGCTTTTTGCGCTTTTGCCGAGGTTTGACAAAAAGCTCCAGGATTCCAAGGAGACGCAGAAATACTACTACGAGTTCATAACTGTCGTATTCCTTTTCCTGGTTTATATCCATTCCCTGGTCTTGGTCTGGAACCTCATGCCTTTCTCGTTTGACCTGGTCCAGTTCATGATTCCAGGCTTTGCGGCATTGATTTATTTCATGGGATATGCCATTGGCCATGCAAAGCAGAACTACACAATGGGGATAAGGCTTCCGCCAACCCTTTCAAATGAAAAAGTCTGGGACAAAACCCATAGGCTGGGCTCATTGCTTTTCAAGATATCCGCGGCAATTTCATTGATGGGGATGCTGTTGCCGAATTATTCCTTTTTCATCCTAATTGGCTCGATTATAATTTCAACAATAATATGCGTTGCCTATGCTTATCTTGAATATCATAGGTTAGTTGGGAAAAATCATGCCTGAGCCTTTTCCCCTGTCTCAATCCTTTCCTCGATTTCAGACTCTTTAGCGTTTATCCTCATTGCCTTGGCCCTTTTCGCCTTCAATGAATCGCAGCTTATCATGTCCTTGGCCTCTATCTCGGTTGAAACGATTATTTTGGCAGTCACATCCCTTGCATAAATCAAGGCCGCATGTATGGAATCCCCAACTACATCTCCAGTTACATGCATTTCCTTTGCGCTTATGCTTCTGCCGCTTACGCTATTTGAAAATATCTTGTCATCCGCAGTGATTTCTTCTGCTGCAATAATTAAACATGCAATGTTGCCAGCATGGATATGGCTTGCCTCGATAGAATCCGCCTTTATGCTTCCGCTTACAGATATCCTGTTGCTGGTTTTGACGTTCTTGCACCTTAGATTTCCTTCTATCTCGATATCAGGAATATCTGAGATGTCAAACAGTATATCCATGTTTCCCTTTATCCTTATCTTATCCTTTGATACAGAGTTGTTTATCAGCTCGGTGAGGTTTCCGACCACAATATATCTATCATCAGCCCTGTCCTTGAAATTCCTCAACTGCGTGCCCATCGGGGCGCCGTTGCCGAAATTCGGGGTGTTCTTCTTAACTTCCCTGCTTGCCTGCTCCATAACCCTATCTTGCACAAAAGCATTTTAAAACACATAATATAACCAAAAACAGCAAACGTTTTAACCTGATCAACAAAATCCATTATCCATGGGGGCAAAAAAATTCATTGTTTCTGGATTGGTTGCAGGACTTGTGATATTCACAGTCTCGATGCTTTCAAGCATGGTGTTCCAAGCGCTTTTCAACTATGATGTGCTCAAGCTTGGCGGAATGAGGTCCGTAAGCGATCCCATAATGATCCTCTTCTTTGCCTATCCCTGGGTGCTTGGGTTTGCCATGGTTTTGGCGTATTCTGTCTTCAGGGACTGCTTCAAGGGCAAGAACTGGGAAAAGGCGAAGAAGTTCGGGATAACGATGTGGGCGGTTGTGTCAATACCATCTGCATTCCTGGTTTTCTCAAGCATGGACTATCCTTTCGGGTTCGCGCTTTCCTCTTTGATAGGAGGATTAATCTACATGATATTGGGAGCATATGCAATAACAAAATTCTACAAATGATTTTTTATTCAAGGATAGCCTTTATCCTCCTTATGCCGGCAGCGCTGCTTTCCTCCTTTGTGATCCTGAATTTCCCAAGATCCCCTGTGTTCTTCACATGCGGGCCCATGCAAATCTCCTTTGAATAATCCCCTATTATATAGACTGAAACAATCTCAGGATACCTTACCCCGAACTCTGCCTGCGCCCCAAGACTCTTCGCATCCTCGACATTCATCTCCCTTTTCTCAACATCTATTTTCTCCGCTATCCTCTGGTTGACCCATGCCTCTGCCTTCCTCAATTCCTCATCCGTAAGCTTCCTGTCAAAGTTGAAGTCGAACCTTAGCCTTTCTGCAGTGATGTTGCTTCCCTTCTGCCTTATGTCCTTTGAGATCAGCTGTCTCAATGCCTCATTGAGCAGGTGCGTTGCGGTATGCAGTCTTGTCGTCGCCTCGCTCGCCTCGCTCAGGCCTCCCTTGAACTTCTGCTCAGCCCCAACCCTTGAAAGCTCCTGGTGCTTCTCAAACTCCTTCCTGAATCCTTCCGCATCCACTCTTATTCCTTTCTCGGCCGCCAGCTCCTGCGTCATCTCAAGCGGGAACCCGAAGCTCTGGAACAGCAGGAATGCCTCCTCCTTGCTTATGTCCTTGCCGCCCATCTTCTCAAACTCCTTCAGTCCCTTTTGCAACGTTCTTTGGAACTTCTCCTGCTCCTTCTGCAATTCAGAGAATATGAAGCTCTTTTTCTGCTCCAGCAGGGGATACTCATTTTTGTATATCCCTATTATCAGTTTCGCAAGCTCGACAGTTGCAGTGTTGTCCGAAGGATCCATCCCAAGCAGCATAAGGTGCCTAATGACTCTTCTAATGTATCTTCTCAGTATGTATCCCTGGTCAACGTTGCTTGGAGTGACATCCCTCTCATCCCCTAGGATGAATACTGATGCCCTCATGTGGTCTGCTATTATCCTGAACGACCTTATGTTCTGCTCGGTTATCCCCTGTTTCGTGATTTCCTTTATCTTTTCCATGATTGGGGTGAAGAGCTCAGTGTCAAATACCGTCTTCTTCCCCTGGAGCGCCATCGCAACCCTTTCGACCCCCAATCCCGTGTCAACATTCCTCTGCTTCAAAGGCTCGAACTTCCCTTCCTTTGTCCTGCTGTATTGTATGAATACGTCATTCCATATCTCAACCCATCTCTTGTCCTTCGGGTCAAATTCTTTTGGCGGCTTTTCGTCGCTGACCCAATAGAACATCTCCGTATCAGGGCCGCACGGCCCTGTTTCCCCTGCAGGGCCCCACCAGTTGTCCTTTTTCGGAAGATACGCTATCCTTTCTTCAGGCACGCCCAAGCTTTTCCATATGCTTGCGGCCTCCTCGTCCTTTGGCGCGTCCTTGTCGCCTTCAAAGCACGTAAAGGCTAGCCTTTCCAGCGGCAAGCCCAGCCATTGCTTGCTTGTCAAAAACTCAAAGCTCCAGCCTATCGCCTCCTTCTTGAAATAGTCTCCCAAACTCCAGTTGCCCAGCATTTCAAAGAAGGTTGTATGAGTGGCATCCCCCACCTCGTCTATGTCCTGGGTCCTCAGGCATTTCTGGACATCTGCCAATCTTTTTCCCAAAGGATGCGCCTGCCCCATGAGGAAAGGGACTAAAGGATGCATGCCTGCTGTGCTGAAAAGCACTGTTGGATCATTGTCAGGTATGAGCGGCGCAGACTCTATTATCGCGTGGCCTTTCTGCCTGAAGAATTCCAAATACCTCCTCTTTAGCTCCGAAGCCTTCATAGGATTCCCTTATGGATATGCTATTTTTAAAAGATTTCTTTAACCCTTCATATGAGCTTTTTGCACTCTTCGTGGAACCTTACTGCCTCCTTTCCTGCCTCGTCCAAATTATCTCCGAACGTCACAAATCCATGCTCCTTCAGCGCCAGGATCCTTGATTTCGGGTTCTTCTGGTGCAGGTCCATGAGATTCATCACCAAGCCCAATGAGCCTTCGTCATCCCTTCTCATTGTAATGGGAATCCCTATCTTTTCTGCAAGCGGCAATCCCGTGTCGTAATGGAAATGGAAGACAGCGCCCTTTTCCAGCATGAAGTGCATCGGCGCCTCTATTGAGCAGGCCCTTTCCCCGCAATAATGGACCATTTTCTTTTCCCAGTCAACATCGGTCACAAGCGCGAAGCAATCATCATCAAGCCTGTCCTTTATCTTTAGCCTTGAGCAGGTTATCACAATCCCTTTTTTTGTCCTGTAGCTGAGGTTGCCGTTGGATGCTCCATCCCCCAGGACAAAGTGCCCGTTGATGATCTTCGATCCTATGAACGGAGGGGTCAATCCCCTTTCATGCAGCTCCCTGCACCAGCGCTTGAGATCCTCCACTTTTTTGTCCGGTTTGAAGGAATTGCGCACGCAAACCCTGCTGAACTCAAAGATTTCGGCCATGCCAACTAGAATCAGCTGAATGAATTATAAATTTATCTGAGGGTCAGATGAATTCCGGCCTGAAGGAATCCATCAGCTGCTGTTCCAGGTATCCGTTCCTGGTCGTTATGAATATCCTATCCTGAGGTCTTGCCATCCTGTATTGGTTTGGGTCAAGGCCAAGCCTTTTCCAAATCTCAGGGTCCTTTTCAAAAATTTTCATTGCAGGGGATTGCGGAATGCTTTTATATTTTCCATATGGATTATTCTTCATGAAGGTTATATTGGCGATCATTCTTGTGGCTGTTATCCTATTCCCGGGATGCGTAACTTCGGTAAAGGAGATAAGGGATAATCCCGACAAATATATAGGGGAGACGGTGACTGTTGAGGGAACAGCATCCTCATCCATCAAGATAGGCAAGCTTTCAGGATTCACCTTGGTCCAGGATGACGGCTCCAAGATAGCCGTATCCAGCGAAAATCTGCCGAAGGACGATTCCAGGGTAACCGTTACCGGCGTTGTCATGAAGGACACGATATTCGGGATCTACATACTTGCGAAGTAAGCAAGATGATTCTCCAGCAATCACAAATCCTCCGTTTTCAAGGAATCGAGAAGCTGCTGTTCCAGGTAGCCGTTCCGGGTCGTTATGAATATCCTATCATGGGGCCTTGCCATGTTATATAGATTCGGATCAAGGCCAAGCCTACTCCATGTTTCAGCGTCCTTTTCAAAAATTTTCCTTGCAAGAGATTCCCTCAGCTGGACATAGGTGTCATGCTTGGGATTGGATATCTTCCAGGATTTTTCAAAATGTGCCTTCACTATGCTGAACGGGAAAAGATAGAGCGATCTCATGATCAGCGCCTGCCTTAGCCCCTCTTCCGTAGGGAAGTCCTTCATCTTTCCCCTGTTTATGGAATGGTATGCGAACGCGTAGAACCTCCTTGACATGACATTCATGTCGAATCTTCTCATCTGTCCCATGTTTATGACCCCGCCGTTGTCGTATGCGGCTGCCTTCACCTCAACGAAGAAAGATCTGTCTCTGGATACAAGGTCAGGGACATGGCCAAGGTTCCTAACATCCGCCCATTCCAGGCTGAATATTCTGCTGACTTTTTCCTCAAAAACACTGCGCACAACCTCCCTTGGGTCGTATCCTTCAAGCATCCTGTTCCTGAAGCTGATTCTCGGTTTTGTATAATTCTGTTTCCTGATCAGCTTTGTTTCCATTTGACCCTCCTTCACTCAATCGGCACTTCTCCGAAATCCTTTGGCATGCTTCTGTCTCCATCTGGGTAGAATATCAGCTTTTTGTCCTTGATTTCGATTTCACCGAACAGCTTCATCTTGCTTGGGCTGTAATCTTCTGGCTTGCGGAAGGCGCAATACATGATCCTTCCTTTTTCAGAATGGAAAAAGTGGTAAGCCTGGTGCTGAACCGTGTAGCTCCTCACAAAATTCTCGAAATCCCTTTCAGCGGGATACGGAAACGGCTGGTTGTCAACCTCATATATCGCCTGGGTTATGTCTTCAGGCAATTCCCCCTGGAATATCCTTGAGGTGAATATGAACTTCCTGAATCTCATGGGCCCGGTATAAAGGAAATATTCCCCCAATGCATACAGGCTTCTGCCATGCTTCTGTTCCTCCTCTGTCGCTTCTTTCCATGTCTTGAGTATCACCTGCTCCCCATAATGCTCAAAATCCCCTCTGGCTTCGTCATCTCCTGGAAGCCTGAATTCAATGTCGAACTTTCCAAGGACCCCTGCAGGCACATTGTTCTTCAAAGAATACAACGCTGTCCCCTGGGTTGAGGCTGCGGCGCACCACTGTGACAATGCCGCTTTCATATCATCTATAGCCATCCCTCTTTCGCAGACATCTTCTAGTCTTTGGAAATTGTCATATGTAAAGAACGCTGTCTGCACCATCCCTTTCTCAACCGCATCAGCCTGATGGATATTGTGCATGAACTGCTGGATATCCGTTTCGCACATGATGTATTGCGCAGGAACTATCCCTTTCTTGCCCTCAACCAGGTCCTTTGCCTTGCTCATGGTCCTGTATTTCATATCTGGAGCTAACTTTCCTTTAGAAGCATTCAGTGATTCTGCCATATGCCGCTTTTATCTATAATTATTTTTAAATAAGCATGTTCTTCCACTTATTTAAACAATCATGCCTTTGTAAACAAATTCAAAATATCCTGATTTTACATGCGCCCAATGAACAAATCCTGTACAGATCCCATCCATCCAATGATTTATCCTCCGCATGATATGTTTGCGCCAGGTATCAATATCTCCAGGATATAAGGCATAATCAGCAGAATGACAAGCAATATGACCGGTATCGCAACTATTATTATTGCGCATATGGCCAATATCTTCGCATATTTATGGAATTTTGCTTTCGATTCCGCATTCTTTAGGCCTAAATAATACAGTATTCCGGCAGCAACGGCCAAAATAGGAAACACTATTGCGCCAATGACTATTCCAAGCATGATAAGGACCGGCAGGAGATTGCACAGCGTGGATTGCAGATTTCCTGTTACGGCAGTCATTCTTTCCCCTACCCTTACGTCTCCAGCCGCAAAAGCATACCCAAGCATCAATAATGCCATCAGCAAAATCTTTGTTTTATCCATGTTCATCCTTTTCCTTCAATTATTTTAAAAAACATGCAGTATTGCCGAATGAAAAACCAGCTCCTTTTATTCCTTTCTTATCCATTCCTTTTCATGGATTCAATCTGCATATCCGGAGTCAGGGGCGGCATTTCTTTCTCAGGCATCATTCTGCTTTTTACTATCATCATTTCAACCGGCTGCTGCGGCCTGCTGGAAAATCTCCCTGACAATGAAGAAAACATCCCGATCGATACGGATAACTGGGAAGTGCCCCAAGAAAACCTGAACAGCAGCCTTTATGGGATTGTGACAGGCCCATCAAACGAGCCATTGGAAAACGTTTCTGTCATTGTCATCGGCGAGGGCTCCATCTACAGCGGATTGACGGATTCAAGCGGAAACTACAGCATCACAGAAATTCCTCAAGGCTCATACGCCCTTATTGTCGCGAAGGAAGGCTACAAGAACGTGACCATTTCCGATTTCGCATTCGTAGGAGGATATTCCCATCCCTGGAATGTTCCCCTTGCCAGCTCGACAGGAGGACTTCATGGCCTGGTGAGGGACCGGAACAATGACTCTGCGGAGGGCGCAACAGTTTCATTGACAGGGGATGCCCAGAACTACAGCCAAAATACCGATGAAAACGGAAAATACGATATGATCGGCATACAGCCAGGAACGTATGATATCGTGGTGCAGAAGCCAGGCTACAAAAATGTGACTGTTGCCAATTTCACCATTCTCAGCTATTCATATCCTTGGAACGTCACAATCTCCAGGGACTGCAACTACTATGCTGTCAACTCCTCTGCAAATTATGTTGTGGAATACGGATTCGACGTGACTGTATACAGGGGAGACCTCGTGGCAACCGTGCCGTATCCCCAAGGCGCAAGATATGAGATCTATCCTTCTGAAGAGCATGGCTTTTCCGAAACAGACACAACATACCTCGCAGGCAACAGGATGCTGGAATGGACCCTGGACAACTCTGAGAGATATTCCTATGTCGAAGGCCACATCCGCATGAGCATGAACGGCACAGGGGCAATGAAGATATACAACAGGAAGGAAATGACCATTCTGGATGCCAGGTCAGGCCAGCCCAACTATCTTGGAAGCGAAACCAGGGAAAAGACAGGGGATAAGCTGATCGATCCTTCTGATCAGGAGATAAGGAGGATAGCGCAGCAGGTGAAAAGCGAGACAGGGAGTGAGGATACATGGACTGTCGCAAAAGCCCTTTTCCTTTGGCTAAAGAACAACACGTCTTATTCCATCAATGCCGAAAATCCCAATTATTCCAGGACTCCTGAGGAGACGCTGCGCAGCGGCAGCGGGAAATGCGACGAGCTTGCGCACCTATACATATCCTTGCTGCGCGCGGAGGGCATCCCTGCAAGGTTCGTCAACGGATATGTTGCGGAAAAGAACCCTCAGCTGTACATCCGCCACAGGTGGGTTGAGTTCTATGACGGCGAATGGGTGCCTGTAGATGTTGCAGGAACAAGCAGGAATGTCAGCTATATGGCAGATGTGTCCTTCGGCGTCCAGTGGCCGGAATACGTGCCTGTCTTTGTGGATGACGGCACGGATGAGGCGATGGGCGAGATGGATTCCATCCATGGGAATTATTATGACAAGCCGGCCCTGTTCCCCCAATATGTCCATTATGACAGCATAGGCTACGACCAGAAATACCTCGCAGTATGCGCGGACGGCACAAGGGAGCTGAAGGACAGGATGGAATGAATCCGGAATCAATCAGCAGATTTTTCCCATGCCTTCGCGAATTTGCTTCGGAATCAGTGATGGACTGTATGACTAGGGGATGTGCTGAACACAGTGGTCCTTTCAAAGCATTCAACCGTGTATATCCTGTAGCCGTTTTCGGCCTTTTCAAATTCAATGTCTGAGATCTCAACATCCCTTATGGTGGCCTTGCCATTCGCAACAGTTCTGTTCGTGAATGTGATCGTCCAATAACTTTCGCAGTAGACGTGGCTCGTGTTTTCTTTGGCAGCGCTGCCCAGGTATATGTGCGTGAGGTTTTCCTCTTCTGCCTCTCCGGCATGGCATCTGTAGATCTCATGCTTGGGCAGCGCATTCAGTTCCATCTCAAATCCCTGCAGGCTCAAATTGCCGATTCCCTCAACTGAGATGCTGCCGTTCGGCTCAGCGACAATATGGAGCGGCGTCAGATCCACATTTGCGCAGTTGCCGGTCAGCTCCGAAACCGGCAATTTCCTGATCTCATGCGAGGTTATCCCGCAGCAGCCTGCAAACAGGATGGAAAAAACCAATCCAAACACGATCAGCAATCTCATGATACTATCTGATTTACCTTGTATTTAAATTTATTCTTGACGCAGGCATTCAGAACCACATCCAACATCTGATATTGGCATCCAGGCTGAAAAAAGGAGACTGATCGTCATTTCTTTACATTGTAGTATTCCACATATGCGTATACCACGCAGGCCGCCAATGACAGGATGATGGAGCCCAGGGCTATGAAAAAGGCGTATTGCGGGATCAGCAGGCTTAGGATGGAGACCACTGCGCAAGACTTGAAAAGGGACCCTGCAAACTTATGGGTCTTGCTCCAAACGCGCTCGTCAGAGAGCGTTGGCGGAACCCTTATCCCGAAGGAATAGTTCTTGCTGACGTCAGCCACTATCAGGCCCATGAAATAGAAAAGGAACGCGAACCCTATGACCAATGCCTGCGCCAGGTTGAAAAGCAGCGGGGCCAGGTTCCAGGACAGGACCGCGATGTTGATGTAAGCCAGGAACAGCAGGAATATTGTGACGAACTGGTTGTAGCGGCGCTGCATCTGGACAGATTCGGAAATGTTCCTGTCCAGCTTAGGCACCAGGGCGAATATGACGAACAGCACGGCCGAGATTATGGGGATGAAAAACGCCCCGTGCTCCTTTGTGACATAGCCGTTGGGGTTTCCGTATGCGTCCCAATGGATCGTCATCAGTGAGGGCATCAGGTCATAATAAAGGAATGAAGCGAATAGAGACACCATGATTATGGTGGGAATGATGCAATTTACTGCTTTCATGCCTTCATATTCCGGACAACGTTTAAAAAGCATGAAGGCATGATGTTATACGAACTGTTCAGCGCTGTAGGTTAGCCGTAAGTTAAATGAGTGCGCCGGGGAAGGGACAGCAAGGTTAATTTAGATCCCTGCCCCCTAAATGTTTAAAAATGCCTGCCCCCTAACTGCTGTCATGGGCCATTATATCGAAAAGAAGGTCATCAAGGGCAGAACCTATTATTACCTGACTGAAAATAAGTACGAGAAAGGAAAATGGAAAAAGAACCGGAAATACCTTGGAATCGCAACTCCCTCCGGTTTTGAGAAACCGGCAAGAAAGAATCCGAGGCCAATACTCAATGAAAACGAGATAAAGAGTGTCGAAACCATAAGGAAAAATTATTCGAAGGCCCATCATATCGATTCCCGGCTATGGAAAGAGGAGCGCGAACGGTTCGTGAGCTTCATATTCAATACCAATGCAATCGAGGGCAATCCCATAACGCTTGAGGACACGGATACGGTCCTTCGCGGAGGCCAGATAAAGGCAAAAAAGAAAGACGTAAGCGAAATAAAAAACATGAAAAAATGCATGGACTTCATTTTCAGCCATTCCGGAAAGATTGATGAATCCCTTGTGCTGAAATTGCATAAGATGCAGATGGAAGGCGTGTTGCCTGAATCAGGGCAATACCGCAACGTTGATGTCAGCGTAGGCAAATACATATGCCCCAATTGGCATGATGTGCCGAAACTGATGAAGAGGTTCTTCATCTGGTTCAGCGAATCGGAGAAGAATCTCCCTGCTTTCGAATTGGCCTGCCTGGCGCACCTCAAATTCGTCAGGATCCACCCCTTCAGGGATGGCAACGGGAGGATGGCAAGGCTGCTGATGAACCTTGTGCTGCTGAAGAGGGGATATCCCCTGCTCAATGTCTTCAATGACGAGAAACTGCTCTATTACCTTGTGCTCAAGAAAGTGGATGTCACAAGGAGGCCGAAATCATTCGTGGAATATCTTTTCAGCACCTATGCCAGGCAGTATGAGGAATATGCGAAGGACAAGAGCTAAGGAATAACGGACGCCGGGGAAGGGACAGAAAGGGAGTTTCCTAGGAGATTTCTCCCAGTTTCTTTTCTACTTCCCGTTCTATTATTTCAAACTCCGGCAGTTTCTTGAGCAGATGCCCCAAGTCTCTTGTCCAGTTGTCCTTGCTTTTGCGTGCGTTTCCGATTGCCGTCTCTGCATCAAACTTTTCGTTGTAATAAGCGAATTTCTTGTCAAGAACTTGTCTGTCGATTCGGATTCCTTTATCGAACAAGAACCATGAATCATACAAGTCTCTGGGTGCAGATCTGCAGCCTAGTGCGTGAAGCTTTTCCGCGAAAATCTCTTCCAAGTTCAGAACCATCAATCCTCCGGAACCAAAGCCGTATGAATCTATGATTTCCTTGCGAATCGGTTTTTCGACAAGGTTCTCGCGAAAGTTGAAGTCAAAGCGTATCCTCTGCGCGTGAGCCAAGGGACCAACATATTTGACTGACGCTTTCAATCCAGCAGCCGTATTTTCTTCCTCAACTTTTTCAAAATTTATGCCTTCTGTTAACCTGCTTTCCAGTGCTTCCTTCAGCAGTTTCATGCAGCCATTTCTGTCCATATCCATCGCGTTAAAATCCAGATCCTCGGAAAACCTCGCATCCTTGAAATAAATTTTCTTTATGGCTGTGCCTCCCTTGAAAACAACATGCTTTGCAAGTTCTGAACCTGCAATTGCAATGAGTGCCACAGACAAGGCAATGTCTTTTTCTACAACCGCCTGCGGCACGCCCTCCCTCACGGCGATTTTCTTCAACTCACTTGGCGTAAACATCAATATTCCCTCCACTCAACAAGCTCTTTTTCGGAAACATTCAAGAGCAATCCCCATTTTTTTGATTTTGCCAGCGTTTTCTTTGACGCGGAGGGATCAAGCCACCTCCAGCCAACAAATTTCTGGGGCTTTATTTTTCGGATCCCCAAAAGCTCGCAAACATAGCCAAGCCTCCGCTTCACTGCCGCATTCGATTCAGATGCCAATTTTCCCATCTTTTTCCAGTCTATCCTTTTTCTCGCGTTCCAAATCGCCTTACTGATTTCCTTAACGCCCCCGTTTTTCTCTGGAAGCGCAAGACAATCCAGGATAAGCTGTTCAATTGTCGCGAACCTGACTTTTCCTTCACCTATCTTTTCCTCCCGCCATTCTCCTAACTGCCGTACCTGAATGAACTCAAAACGCGTCTGAAGCGCCTCAAAATTCCTTTGCCGCGAACTTGTGACTATCTGCACCGTGAAGGGGATCTGCTCGGTAAGCCCGTAATGGTTCAATGCGGCCCAGAAGCTCACGTAATAGTCTTTTCCGGCCATCAGCTTGGGGACTATGGCAAGCGCATTTTCAGTCCAAAGCCCTTTTTGACCGGCTTTCATGGGCGCAAACAAGTAAATGCCCCTTTTCAGGCGGATCAGACGTTTCTTCCGCACCAATCTTGAGGAGAGCTTCCATGCCTGGACTCTGGACAGTTTCAGTTTTTTCATCAGCTCTGCCAGCGTCACCACTCCTGCTTCGCTCCCCTCCAGCGCGAAAAGCGCCCTTAGCTCCAGGTCACCGAACCTTATTTTTTGCATAACAAAACTACCCTCTAAGAGTAGTTATTGGTAACAAAGTATTTAAAGCTATCTCAAGCAGGTTCTGTCG
>Ga0315275_10002772_pt1 | contig 15936 bp, 15 predicted proteins | sample YL17G03_0_MG_FD_205557 | JGI IMG/M metagenome (GOLD analysis project Ga0315275, IMG submission 205557) | Sediment microbial communities from Yellowstone Lake, YNP, Wyoming, USA - YL17G03_0 | ecosystem: Environmental > Aquatic > Freshwater > Lake > Sediment | place: USA: Wyoming | collected... | reverse complement strand
GCTCTCGTGAAGAAGCCATCAAAGCGGGCTATCGTCCCTGCGGAACGTGCATGCCATAGATTGGTGGCATTAACCCACATGGCTGGCGGACAGACGCGGACTTCCTCCCGGCAGGATCTCAGTTCATAGAGTCGGCTGGGTGCCAGGCGCTGTTCCGCCTCATCGAGCGCGATGAGCTCGCGGGGGACTGTCCGAATAGCGTCCCAGAGCCGATCATTTTGAGCGGCATATTTGGAGACCAGCCCTGATTCTGAAACACGTCCGCTTCCCTTACTCGCAGATGGACTAGCAAGCGACGCCCGTCTTAGTTGGTAAGGAAAACCTGACGGAGCTACAGAAACACGCCAGGGATGTGGCCGGCAGTCCCGCACAGTGGATGCCGTGGAATTATCGTCAGAGGATCGACCAAGCCGGCATTGGCCCAGTCGGTGTCTGATTGACGCTGTCGGTCACTGCATACTCCGCCGTCGTCCCCACCGGTTTTACCCGAATCCCCTTCGGAACCGTGCCGCTCCCTTGAATTGAAGAATCGCAGCGCGGGAGGTGCGCCCGGGCTGGAAAACCGCCCCGATCAGCCCGCCGAAGGCACTACCCACCCTTGCCGCAAGGACACGATGGATTAGTAAACATTCTGATGTGCATTGCTGGTTGGATGGCTAGATTTCCTCAGCGCAAAAGAGATTGCAGTGGGATGACTAAAAGAGGCAAATCATTGTTAACCGTATCCCATAGCAGTCTTTCATCCACCTCAAAGTACACATGCACCAATCGGTTGCGCATTGCGCGCATCAAGGGCCAAGGAATTTGCGGATGCCCTCCTTCAACGTCTTCAGGAATTCTGTTTGCGGCTTCTCCGATAACAACCAGATTCAGCTCGACGGCTCTCATCGTCTTGGTATCGGTCTTGAAGGCATCAAAATCCATGCCCTGTGTGAAGGTCTCGATTTCGGCAATCGCATCGAGAATATCTCGAATCCGTTCTTTCCAATCCCTAGGCGACACGCACGCACTCTCCCAGCACACGCTGTCGGATCCGCGGCTTCAAACTGTCGGGAGTTCCCAAATCGACTTTGCAGCCAAGAACCGATTCGAGGTGATCCTGCAATGCGAATAGACCGAAGTAACCAACAGGACGATCAAATTCCACCAGCAGATCCACATCACTTCCGGGACCGGCCTCATTACGGGAGATCGAGCCGAACAGTGCTAGCGACTTGACACCGAATTTCCGGGCCAGTTCGATCCTATGCTCGGACAGAATACGGATGACTCGTTCGCGATTCATGTTCCTATTCTAGTATGAGATTCCGGCACATTGAACTCCTTTCCTCGGAACTGTGGCTGACGCCGCTCTGGCGAAAACGCCGGAGGTGCTGGTCGAAATCTACAAAGCCGAAAACAAAGTCCTGCCCCAGGTGCAGGAATTCGGCCCGCAGCGGCGGGAGAAGTGCAGCCACCCGAGAAGGGCAGGATCGTTGCGATTCCCAAAGTCGGCGGGCTTCATCATCGCTACGATCGACGCGCAGCCTAACTGCAAACTTCCTGTCATCAGTCGGGCAGCCCCACATCTGAATACCGGCATGCCCAGGCTTCCAATGTTGCTTTGAGGTTGCTGGTTTCCTGTTTCGTGCTGGAGGTCATCGTTGTTCAAACCCAGGACTTCCAGCAATTAATAATAGCTCGCCCGCTCAGTCCATTTTCTCGCAGATGGATCTATTAGCAGGGACAGCCCGAAAGCTGGCAACCGAATCCTGTAAGTGCAGCAATTTCAGTCTGGACTGAGTTTTCGGAAACGACAGGTGAGTCATTACAGGTTCATTACAAACCTGGTCGAAATCCTTCAAAATCCTTATGAGTGCTTCGTAAGGTCTGCCGGGGGTATCCTCTTCTGTTTCTGACTCCTTATGGGAACTTCTCAAAAGACCGGAATTGTGGGTATTAGGCTCAAAATCCCGCGACCGCAAGGTCATGGGGGTTCGACCCCCCCTTCGGCACCACTGATTCCATTAGACTTACGCTACGTCCCGTACGCCTCGCTCCTGGAATATTCATTACAGGTTTCATTACCAAGACTCTCGAGCTTGGTGATCGCGTCTTGGAGGTTCCCGGAAGTGAGGTAGGCATGATGGCGTTCCGTGATCTGGATCGTGGAGCGCACGAGCAGTTCGTGACTTGTCGAAGCGATGTGCGCCTTTGCACTGCCCACCTTCCGAGGGACTTCCGACGGCGCATGTAGTACAGGTCGGCGGGGATAACTTACTCCACTGTTGTTCTCGCCAGGGTTGGGGTGTCGCACCTTTGGTGTTTGAGCCTGAGGGACATTTGCCCGGGCATCAAGTCCGCATCCGCCTCCTTGGTGGTGTGAAACCAGCGCATCGTCCCAGCTCACGACGCAAATTCTGCGATCTGCTGAACTGATAGGGTGTAAAATATAGTGCTTAAAGCGAATATGATCGTGGCGTCCAGGGCAGATCTTGCTTATCCTCCGCTCGGCCAAGCACAAATGAACGCAGGATCTTGCCCACCGATTGCCGAATCTCGATGTTGATGCGCGGATTCCGGCCTTTGGCGAGCCTCCGATCTGATTGCACCGAGGATTGTCGACACCATGCATTCTTCGTAGAATTCTCACACCCTGAGCCGCGGGGGACCAACGCAATCGGGTTTTGAGCCGATATGCAGGATGAGACTATTACCTCACTTTACACAGGAGGTGCGTTCTGACCAACTCTGAGGCTTACCCCAACGCCCCTTTGATTGAAGCAGTCTTCGAGATTCGTTTCCCTGGCGAACCGGCGGTGGAGTGCCACCGGGATGAGTTTTTCGCCGAAATCCGGCAGGATTTCCCTCAGGTGCTCATCCCAAGAATCTCCCCCATCGAAGCGCCGGCACTTCAGCCATATCACTTCCGAGATATCCATGAGCGGAAAACCCTCATGGTGGCGTTGAATAGGTTTACATTTTCTGAGAAAAGGTACGAGGGATATCAGCCCTTCAAGGCATCAGCTCTGCAATACATGCAGCTTTTCGGCCGACGCTTTAGCCTAGGCAAGTTGAGCCGCACCGGATTGCGGTACATAAACCTGATACCTTACACATTGGAATCCGAAGCCTTGCCGCTGAAGCGATATTTCAGGATTGGAATGAATTTCGGCCCTTCCGAGCTCATGGAGCCCTCCAAATTGAGCTTAGGCTATGTGCTGCCGACACGAGGGGGCAATCTCACTTTTCGGCTTGAGTGCGTCGGTTCACCGGAGGGAAAGCAGGCATTCGCCGTGGATTTTGATTATTCAAAAGAGCAGAATCTGAGCTTCGATGCTCTGGAAGAATATCTGGACGAGAGTCACTCATACACCAAGAGATTTTTTGAGGATCTGATTTCCGAGGAATATCGAAGCTTCATGCAAGGGGATGTGATCGAATGAGCTCCACTGCTTTGTTGCCGATTGAGGATTTGAAGCCTAGGATTCCGCCTCACTATAGCTCGCTCGGGCCGGATCGAGTCGAAACCGCGGCTGAGAGCGAAGAATATCCTAGCGAACGCCTGAAGTCTTCCGTGCCAGTCTGGATAATTCGCGGGCAGGGCCTAAGACTCCGTGCGGTAAGACCAATTCTTATCCGTGTGAAATCGGAGGGGCCTCATTACTTCGCCGAGAACGATACGTTGGAACTGTACGGGGCGGGATCGTCGGCAAACGATGCGGTCTCGGATTTGTGCGTCCACATTGCACATTTCTATAGCTATTACCGAGACCTCGCACCAAGCCAAGTCGTGGGTGAAGCTGTCCGGCTGAAGGCACTATTCTCCGAGCTATTTGTTCAAGAGTAGCATATGCAGATACCGCGCGATGAAATCGAATCCAACCTACCCAGGAAAGGCTTTGTGAGGCAGGACACCCACCACCGATACTTTTACCACGAACACAACGGCAAGCGAACTGGCGCGTACGCATATACTTCCCAGGGTAGCAGCTTCAAGACGTATGGTGCAGAGCTGATCTCTCGAATGAAAAAACAGCTGAAACTGGACACGAACCGCCAAGTTGTAGACTTATGCCTCTGTCCCATGACCGGATCAGATTATTCAAACGTGCTCGCCGGGAAAGGCCTCATCGACAGAGATGAGCGCTGAATCATTTTTCGCATTCTGATTCTACGTGATGCCTGTAGTTGCAGCAGATTCTGCACAGGACAACGATTGATAAGGCCGTTCGTCAGAACTCTTCGGCTTTGTTCATGGAGTGCTCAGGAGGCTCTGCAATCAGTGGCGGTGGCCGCTGCGAATCAAAAGACGCCGCTTGATCAACCGTGCTTACTGCTGCTTTATCGGCTTCCTCAACTATGGCGCCCGCGTCTCAACCCCGAGCGGAGGATACGTCAAGGCGAAGACGGTGTCGGTCAGCCACCGCCGGAACGAGTCGTTATCACTGAATTGCTTGAATAGTTCGGTATCATCCTTCAACACGGCGGTCATAACACGGGCGAGGGCTTTGTCATGCTCGATCCGGGCGTTCTGGCGGTCGGAGTTCTGCCTCGCGTTCTGGTAGGCGGTATCGGCCGCAACTTTGGCTGGAATGTCTTTGGTGATCAGCCGGTGAACACGATCCCTGTCGGTCCATGGGACATTACCAAACTGGTCGTTAAAGGTCTTGAGGATATCGGAGAGCCGCTCAAGTTCCGGCTCAGACTTATGACCGCCACCGCTGGTCGGGACAGGTTCAATCTCCGCGTCGGCATCTGGGAGTTGGATCTTCATGGCTGCCTGCTTTTCGACACGGTAGCTGTCCATGTCGATCGCCTCGAGGATGCCCTTGGACAAATCCTCGTCTATTGGCGCCGGCAACTTTGGCACGAGGAAGTTCAGGAAGATCGATAGTTTCTCCCACTCAGCGTTTGTGTAAGGCAAGATAGTCGCGAGGAATCCATAGGTTCGCAGAAACGCTTTGGCCTTGCCCTTGAAATCCACCTGTCCGTTTTCGTCGAGTTGCTCCTTATAGACAGCAACGCATGCGTCTAGGATCGGGTCCAGCCGGGGGCGATCTGCACCGCCGAGGTACAACTCTACGAGCTGATTGACCTGGGCGGGCGCATACACCTGGTATCCATCCAGCGCAGCCTTCAGGTCATGCAGCTTGTTGGGATCAGTCTCCTCCGCGAGAATCGTCGTCCGGTAGTAGTCGGCAAACGCCTCCTGGATCGTGGCGGCATCATTCTGAAAATCGAGAACGAAGATGTCGTGTTTCTGCGGGTGGGCGCGATTCAGGCGAGACAACGTCTGGACAGCTTTGATTCCGGACAGGACCTTGTCGACATACATTGTGTGCAGGAGCGGCTCGTCATAGCCGGTCTGGAATTTATCGGCGCACACCAGAAATCGATATGGGTCCTCCTTAATTCGATCCGGGATGAGGTTGCTCGGGAATCCGTTTAACGATGCTTCCGAGACTTTTGTGCCGCCGTAATCGTGCTCACCCGAGAATGCGACGATGGCCTTGAAGGGGCTTTTTCGCTCGCCGAGGTAGTCTTGAATCGCGCGATAGTACTGGATGGCTCGCGCAATCCCGCTCGTAACGACCATTGCCCTTGCCTGCCCGCCGATCTTACCGAGACCGGCGACCTGCTCATGGAAGTGATCCACTATGATTTCGGCCTTGAGCCGAATGGCATGGTCATGTCCTTCTACGTAGCGGCGCAGTTTTTTTCGTGCTCTTTTTACGTCGAACTCTGGGTCTCCTGGAACTGTTTTGACGAGCCTGTAATAACTGTCGACCGGCGTATAGGTTTTGACCACGTCCAGGATGAATCCCTCCTGGATCGCCTGCTTCATGGTGTAGCTATGAAATGGCCGGTGTTTGACCTTTCCGCCTTCATTGAAGGGCTCGCCGAAGATTTCCAGTGTCTTGTTTTTGGGGGTGGCAGTGAAGGCAAAGTAGCTGGCGTTGGGGAGCAGCTTTTTCGCCTCCATGATGCGGTTGATCTTGTCCTCGGTCGTTTCCTCCTCAACTTCGGCGCTGACTTCGGACAACGCCATGCTGACTGCCGCCGAGGTGCGGCCGCCCTGGCTGGAGTGCGCCTCATCGATGATGATGGCAAACCTGCGACCGCGGTGCTCGCTTCCAATGTCGTCAAGAACAAATGGGAACTTTTGCACGGTAGTAATGATGATTTTTTTGCCGCCCTCAATGAACTTCCGGAGGTCGCCCGAGCGCTCTGCATGGCCAACGGTTGCACCCACTTGGGCAAACTGTTTGATCGTGTCGCGGATTTGCCGGTCGAGGATTTTCCGGTCCGTAACAACTATCATCGAGTCAAAGATGACCGCGTCGTCCTTCGTGAGCCCGATGAGCTGGTGGGCGAGCCAGGCGATGGAGTTCGACTTGCCGCTGCCGGCCGAGTGCTGGACCAGGTAGCGTCTGCCTACGCCGTCCTGCTGCGCCGCCGTGAGGAGCTTGCGCACCACCTCAAGCTGGTGGTAGCGGGGCCAAATCTGAATCGACTTTCTTCTGCCGGTTTTCTCGTTCTTCTCTTCGACAACCTGCGCGTAGTTCTCGAGGATATCGGTAAGTCCCTCGCGGGTTAGAATGCGCTTCCAGAAGTAATCGGTCTTCAGCCCATCCGGATTGGGCGGATTGCCCGCACCGTCGTTCCAACCCCGATTGAAGGGCAGGAACCAGGATGCTTTGCCCTTCAATTGGGTACAGAAGCGCACCTCGTGGTCGTCCACGGCAAAGTGCGCAACGCAACGGCCGAACTGGAAGAGCAGCTCGCGCGGATCACGGTCACGCTTGTATTGCTGGATGGCATCCTCTACGGTCTGCTTCGTAAGACTGTTCTTGAGCTCCAAGGTGGCGATAGGCAGTCCACTAATGAACAGGCACAGGTCGAGTGCAAGCTGCGTCTCGTCGCGGCTGTACCTGAGCTGGCGCGTGACACTGAATCGGTTTTGTTCGTAACGCTCCTGCGCTTTCGGGTTGCCAGGAGAGGGTGTTCCAAAGAAAAGATCAATGTTGTGCGGACCGTGCTTTATGCCATGGCGAAGTACGTCGATCGCGCCGCGCTTAACGATCTCGCCCTGGAGCCTGGCGAGGAACTTCCTCCGAATAGGACCATCCTGCCCGAGCTCGAGCGCCGCGGCGGCTTCCGGCTGAGTATCACGCAAAAAAGCGGTCAGCTGCATGAGGTCTATTGCGTGTTGGCGATCGTAGTCGCCGGCATTGCCGCAGATCCAGCCCGCACTCCCGTACTTCGTGCGAGGTTCTGACACCCCCTCGCCCGCGTTTCGAGGTTCGCAGGCAGAGCCGGTGAGCGCTGTGCAGATCAACCGTTCGAGGCCCTTTTCAGTGGTGTCTGTAGTCATTCGCAGCTTTCAATCAAGTACCCATCAAGTACGGCAGGTTGGTCCAAGTCCTTGATTATCCATGCATTACGATTTGTCGGGCATTCATGAATCTTCGTACCATCAAGTACCCATCAAGTACCGCCATTCGGGCGCGGGGCGGCCCAAACCGGCACATATCGCATTAGTTTGGGAGCCGCTTCGGGATCGTAGGGCACGACAAACCCGGCCTCGACCGCCTCCCGGATCAGCCGTGACGCCGCCGCGATATTCTGGGGCTCTATTCCGAATCGCTCCCGCACGGAGCTGTTCGTCAGGTGCTGCCGGTTTACGTAGCGGAGGCAGGCATGGAGGTAGACCGCCCGCACCCGGTCGGCTTTGTCCATCCTCGCAAGCGGCCGCGGTGCGAAAAACACTACCCGCGTGCTTTCTCCGGTTACCTCTGCCAAAGGGGCCGGCAATTGGTAAAGTTCCGTCTGGAATACCACCTTGTCCCAGCCGCTACCGCGTTCTTCGCAAATGCCGATGCGCCGCAGCAAGGAAGCCAGCGCCTCGTTACGCGATTTTGGCGGAGTGTCCACGAAGCGCTGCGTATCCACAAGCGGCGCGCCGGGATTCGTGATCTCGATGCGGTCGTCGAAGATCTCCACCATGGGCCCGGCGCCGCTGACAAAGAAATCTTGGTGGATGAGCGCGTTGGCCACCAGCTCGCGCACGGCCAGCTCCGGGAATCTTGGCACCGTCTTGCGCAGTGCCTGCTCGATCACTTCATTGGAAGGCAACAGCCCATTGACGAAACCGATCAGCCCCTCGAAGCCGCAGGCGTAGCCCCTGGCTCCAACCTGCTCCTTCAGCGTTTCGACACGGCTCGTGCCTTTGTACTGGATTACTCGCATTGCCTTGCGCCTGACCGAGTGGAAATCCTCAAGCCGCCTAGCGAACAGGATCGCCCCGAGGTTCACTATGTTCCAGCCACCCGCCTGACAGGCGCGAATCAGGCTGTCAGAGGCCAATCCTTTGAGGATGCCGTCGCGGTTTTCCGGCAGTGGGCGCTTAAGCAGGTCAAAGTAGGCCGGGTAGTCCAGCATGCGCAGAACCTCGTCCTCGCGCACCCGCTCTGCGGCGACTCCGTCCTCGAAAGGCACGATGTCGAAGATGCGCCATAGCGCCCGTTCCTTTTCGGGAAAATCCTTCAGTTTTTTCTTGTAGGAACCCACGCGGATGAACTCCTGCCCCTGGAACTGCACCGGGTGACGAAAGGCCCGCTCGATCTCCAAGACTACAACGGGCTGCCCGTCCACGGTCACCTCAAAGAAACGGAAATGGATTTTGGGCGCCAGCAAATGAAGAAGCCAGTTCTCCAGCTCCTCGTTGCCAACCTTGGCCAGGCGGGGTGCGAATCGCGTGCCGACGATTGCGTGTTTGTCATCCGTCACCCCCCACACCAAGTAAGCGAAAGCCTTACCTGCCAGTGCCGCCGAATTGGCCAGTGCGGAGACGTGTTCGCCGATTTGCTGCGGTTCGGCTTCATTTACCTTAAACTCGACCCACTCGGTCTCATGAGGCAGCCTGCAAAACTCCCGGACCAGGCTCACCAGGTATTCGACAGGGCGGTCGCTGGTCATGTCTCGACCTCCACATTGTCGTCACCAGGCTCACCAGCATCTATGAGCTCCTCGGCATGCTCGACCGCCTCAACATCGTCGGAGGATTCCGGTTCCCGAGCCTCGTCCGGCAGCCGCGTCGACGCTTCGCGCACATCGAGCTTACCGGTCACTACGTCGGCAATCAGGCGTGTGCGATATTCGCGCAGGAGGGAAATCTCCTGGCAAGCAGTAGCAATCGCCCGGGCAGAGTCTCCGGTAGACGCCTCAATCTGCGCAACAATTGCGTCTTGTTCACTGCGAGTTGGAAGGACGAGCGCATAGTTCCGTATTGTCGAGACGTTCACATGCGGTGCGGTCGCACCCATAACGTCTTGGCTTGCCTGAGCATAAACTTGCGGACTGTTAACCTGCCACATCACAAACGTCGAGTTGTGCTCACGCCGGATGCTAAAGACCATCATGCGCTGTGAAATGCACAGTTGGACCCCCTTCGGAACACAGGCTGCAATTCCGAAACGCTCGCCTTCACGGGAGTAGAGAATATCGTCCTCAGCAGGTTTGAGTCGCTGGGTCCATCGATCGTACTCCTCTACACCGATGCGCCGGACGGATTCCAAGCGAACGACTCCGGGTGCAATATCCGCTGTGCGGATCGCGGGGAACTGACCAGCGTCCGAGTATTGCGGAGTAGCGTGGAGGCAGTCGACTATCCTCGCAGCCACAAACTTTAGACGGAACACCTCCCAATGCACCGGCACTTTTCCAAGCCACTCCACGCTGGAGGGCTTGAGGTGGACGTTGGGGTCGAGGCCGCGGGTGACGGCGCGGTTTATGATGCCTGCTTCTGCTCCTCCAGCAGCTTGATCAGCTTCTGCTTGGCCCGGATATAGCGCAGGATCCGCCGGTCCGCGCGGTCGAGGAAGAGGACAATGGCAGCTTGCTCGGGAGGAGGTGGAACAGAGAACGGAATCTCCTTCATCCGGGCTTGTGACAAGTCCCACTGACTGATTCGGACACCATCAGAGTCTTGGGCGAAGAATGGGACATACGTTTGTGAGCGAATAGCCGCATGAAAGAACGCGCCTTCGACACCGTACGTGTCGAATACGAAATATGCAGGGCTAACGATGCCATTATATTGCGACACCCCGTACGAGCCTTGCCATGCCTTCATTTTGTTCATTGCGAACTGCCCAGCGCGGACAACTTTGTAGTTGCTCAGATCGTCTGGAATGAAGTTGCGGTTCTCGTCCTTGCTTGTGGTGTCACGTTGTATGACGCCCTTCTCTCGCACTACGGAGAGCAATGGCAAACCAGGTCGATTCCGCGCCGTGATAGGGTTCAATAGATTCCTAAGCTTCCGCACTTCCCAATGCTCCGGCACATCCCCCAGCCATGGCACGCCGGAGTCCTTCATTGCGGGATAGGGCTTGAGGCCGGCGATCATTTCGCGCCTCCCTTTTTCCGCGCCGGAACAGGCTTTCCCGGAGCATCGTCCACCGATTGCTCTGCCAGCCGTAATCTGGCGCGGATGACCGCCTCGTGGAGCCGCTTCTCCAGCAGCTCGCGGGGGGGCAGTGCGGTCAGGTACTCGGCGACATGGATGCCACGGGGCTTCAGTTCGAGCACTTCCACCGTTTCGTGTTTCTTGCCGGCGCAGAGGATAAGGCCAAGAGGTTTCTCTTCTCCTTCCTGCCGCTCATGGCGGTCCAGCCAACGCAAATAAAGCTCCATCTGTCCGGTATCGGCGGGCTTGAAGTCCCCGAGTTTGAGCTCAACGGCGATGAGGCTGCGAAGGCGGCGGTGGTAGAACAGCAGATCGATGTAGTAGTCATATCCATCGAGGGTAATGCGCTTCTGCCGTTCCAGGAAGGCGAAGCCGGCGCCGAGTTCGAGAATGAAAGATTCGATCTCACGCAGCAGAGAGTTCTCCAGATCCTTCTCGCTGTAGGTGTCCTTCAGGCCGAGAAAATCGAGCACATAGGGGTCGCGAAAAACCAGGTCGGGCGTGAGCCGGTCCTCTTCGCGCAGGGCCTTGAGTTCCTGCTCGATAAGCTGCGCAGGCTTCCTGGAAAGTGCAGTGCGCTCGTAGAGCATCGACTGGATACGCTCTTGCAGCATACGAGTGCTCCAACGTTCTATGCGGCACATTTCGGCGTAGAAATCGCGCTGGAGTGGGTCTTTTAGGTAAATAATCGAGAGGAAATGAGTCCACGACAATTGTCTCAGCAGTGATGAGACAATTTCCCGATTCGGAAATACCTCGGCAAAATGGATCATGTGCCGCAATGATTTTTCAGAGAAACCCCGCCCGAATTCGGTTCCCAATTGTTTCCCCAGGGCTGAGACAATTTCCTCACCATACGCCGCCCGCTTCTCCCTCAGAATTTCCCGGCGGATACGGTCGCCGACCTGCCAGTAAAGCATGGTGAGACCGGCATTGATCGCCTGGGCCACTTGAGATCGGACGCTGAGAATCATCCTCCGAAGTTCCGCCAGAAGGGTCTCTGAGTCACGGACGGCAGCTGCCGACTTGGCTCTGGACAGAGTCACTTTCACCATCCACCTCCCCCGATGATCTCCGAGAGCAGCCCTTCGGTTTCCTTCTCCAATGCCAGGATGTCGGCGCGGATCTCTTCCAACGTGCGCAGCGGCTGCGGTTTGTAAAAATAGCGGGTAAAACTGACCTCGTAGCCGGTCTTGACGCTTTCGGGGTCGTACCATGCGTCGCTGGCGTGGGGAAGCACCTCGCGGCGCAGGAAAGCCTCGATGCCGCCTTCTTCGAGAAGCGGCACCTGCTCGGTGTCGCGCAGGTCGGGATCGGGCTCGTACTCGACGACGGCGGGCCTGCCGTCGATGGTTGCCACGAACAGGCCGTGCAGCGGGTCGGGGGACGTTCCTTTCTTGTGGATCTTCTTGATGACCGGCGGGGCATCGTCCGCGCGCTCGGCGTTCTCCTTGAGCGCCTTGATCTCCTTGGCCGCGTAGGCGTGGTTCGGGTCGATGCCCTTGAGGCGTAGCGGCCGCTCAACAGTCACCTTCCAGTAACCGAAAGCGGCGTTCGGGAAGATCTTCGACTGCTCGGTCTCCTTAAAAGCGAGGAAGGTGTCGCAGATGTGCCGGATGTCCTCGTCGGAGAGCTCACAGTTCTTCTTGCCGAGGTTCTTGCGCAGCGGCTTGAACCACTGGGTGGCGTCGATAAGCTGGACGCGATCAGCACGATGCTCGGGCTTGCGGTTGCTGAGCACCCAGATGTAGGTTGCGATGCCGGTGTTGTAGAACATGTTGAGCGGCAGCGCAACGATGGCCTCGAGCCAGTCGTTCTCGATGATCCAGCGGCGGATATTGCTCTCGCCCTGGCCGGCGTCGCCGGTGAATAGCGACGAGCCGTTATGCACCTCGGCGACGCGGCTGCCGAGCTTTGTGCCATGCTTCATCTTGGAGAGCATGTTGGCGAGGAATAGCATCTGGCCGTCGCTCGAACGGGTCAGGAGCGAGTATTCTGGATCGCCCGCGTGCTCGATCACGAAGCGCGGATCCTTGATCCCTTCCTTGCCTCCCATGCGCTCCAGATCACTCTTCCAGCTCTTGCCGTAGGGCGGATTTGAAAGCATGAAGTCGAACTCGCGCGATGGGAACGCGTCGCTCGAAAGAGTTGAATGCTCGGGCCCCCCGACGATGTTGTCTGCCGCTTCGCCCTCGCCTTTAAGTAGCAGGTCCGCCTTGCAGATTGCATACGTCTCGGCGTTGATTTCCTGGCCGTAAAGGTGGGTGGCCACGCCCTTGCCGTGCTCTTTCGAAAGTTGCAGGAGCGTTTCTTCGGCCACGGTCAACATGCCGCCGGTGCCGCAAGCGCCATCATAAATCAGGTACGTACCAGACTCGACCCGGTCAGCGATCGGCAAGAAGATGAGGCGGGCCATGAGTTTCACGGCGTCACGAGGTGTCCAGTGCTCCCCGGCTTCCTCATTGTTCTCCTCGTTGAAGCGCCGGACGAGTTCTTCGAAGATCGTGCCCATAGCATGATTGTCGGTACCGGGCAGACGCACGGATCCGTCACTTGCGAGTACGGGATTGGGGCTCAGATTGATCGATGGGTCCAGGTACTTTTCGATCAGCGTGCCAAGGGCGTCGGCCTTGGATAGACGTGGGATCTGGTTGCGAAACTCGAAGTTTTCCAGGATTTCCTGCACGTTGGGGGAGAAACCGTCGAGATAGGCCTCAAAATCGGACTTCAATTGCTGCTGGCTCGCCCGGGCGCGGAGGTCGCGCAGGGTAAATTTGGACGTGTTGTAGAAAGGTTGACAGGCGGCCTGCCGGAGCGCGGCATCCTGATGGACAATTCCAGCCGCGTCAAGCGATGACTTCATGTCGAGCACTGCCTGCTTGGTGGGTTCGAGCACCGCGTCGAGCCGGCGAAGGACGGTCATTGGCAGGATGACGTCACGATACTTGCCGCGGACATAGAGGTCTCGCAGGACATCGTCTGCTATCCCCCAGATGAAGTTCGCAATCCAGTTGGTTTGAGACGGATCGGTCATGCTCTGCCTTTCTAAAGCGCCAATGGCGATGTCCAGACGGATAACCTTTTACTTGTAGCGCTTGTCCGGCGTCCGACACAACGGAAAAGAACGAGACGCCTCCCGTTTCAAGCGTCAGACGGTGCTTCCGCTATCCAGTGTTGTTACGCCGCCATAGGAAGGCGCCTATCGGCAACACTGAGCAACAGGGTCGAGTCGAAGAATAAGAAGGTGACATTCTCTGGCGCCCAAAAAACCGTCACCGATGAGAAGATCTCACTGAACGTCGGCCGCCGCGCGGCAATCCCAGCCTGCATGGCCGGTGTCCGAACCTCGCGTCCGAATTTCAGCACCCTGTGAGGCCGGATGAAGTTGTAATGGCAGCGAAGCAGCTCGAGGTGATCTTCGAGGCGCCCCTTCCATCGCGCTAGACAAATCGTCCGCCGGAATAGATACGCCGAACCCTGTCGGATCGTGAGATTCAACTGTTCGATAAAGGATGTGTTCAGTTTCGAGGAATCCTCGGCACCGGCTGTTCCCGACAGTTGAAAACTCCTATTTGGGCACTTGAGACTCTTCATTGATCCTGGATCCTGTCGACAATGGAGCTGATCGCTTGGAAACGAGTCTCAAACCATACCATGAGCGTGATTTACGGTTAGGCGGCTAACAGTCGATCGCGGAAGCACCCTTCAACGAGGTGTTGTATGTAAACACCAGTTGTGCGGAGTTGTACACCTCTTGCGATCAGGCGGCCCAAGAGGCTACGCCCCGCAGTATCCATCCCAGTGACGGCTTTCAGATCAAGGACTACCTCTTTGGCGCTCGCCGAAAGCCGCCCCAGGTATTCCTCTTAGGGAGGCACGTACACTCCGGCGCGACGTCCTTCGATGGTAATGAGGGTCTGTAGCCCATCATCTGTTTGTGAGCTGCAGGGCTTTGGAAACGAGATGCCATCTGGAAGTATCCTTACAACTGCCCGTCAGGCCCCTCCACCCAATACTTTGTACAGGGTTACGAGATTGCTCAGACGCGCCTGGCGGAAGATCACCAGGAGTTGTTGAGCGGCAAAAAGCGACCGTTGGGCAACGAGGACGCTCAGGTAGCTGTCAATCCCTCCCTTGTATCGCGCCTCGGAAAGCCGGTAGGCTTCCTCGAGCGAATTCACCAGGGACTGCTGCGCGTCCTGCTGGGCCACCAGGGTAACCCGGAGGCTCAGTGAATCGCTCACTTCTTTGAAGGCCGTCTGTATCGCTCTCTCGTACCCGGCGATGGCCATATCCCGTTCCACCTCGGCCGCTCTGTAATAGGCCTTCCGGGTGCCGTAGTCGAATATCGGCAATACCGCCTGCGGGGCGAAGTTCCACACTGCGGCCGCCGGCTTAAAGAGATTCGTCAGATCGCTGCTTGCGATGCCGACGGCAGCCGTCAGCGAGATACGCGGAAAAAACGCCGCTCGTGCCGCTCCGATGTTGGCGCTGGCGGCTTTCAACTCGTGTTCGGCCTGTAAAATGTCGGGCCGGCGGAGCAACACATCGGAGGGCAAGCCGGGCTCGACGTCCTTCAAAACCCCGACTTTTCCCAATTCGTCCGACAGCAGGCCCGAGGCGACCGGCGCACCGGCCAGCAGGTTAAGGGCGTTTTCGTCCAGGGCCACCTGGCCGGAGAATCTCGCAATTTCCACCTGCGCCACTTCCACCTGGCTCTTGGCCAGGCTGAGGTCCAGATCGGAGGCGATGCCTGCATCCCTGGACTGCCGGATCAGCTCGTAAGAAGCCTGCTGAGCATCGCGGGTCACCTGGGACAGCCTCAGATTTTCCCGGTCCCCCGCCAGTGCCAGATAGGTATTGGCAACGGCGGCCACCAGCGAAATCTGCGCGGCGGAACGAGCCTGCTCCGACGACAGATACTGCTCCAGCGCCGCGCTTTTCAAGCTGCGGATACGGCCGAAGAAATCCAGTTCCCAGGCGACCGTGCCCAGGCCCACGGTGATCTGTGCCAGTGTGTCTGCATGATCGGAGTTGGACAGGCTTTTGGGCAACCGATAAGCGTCGGCGCTGGCTGAGGCGGAGATGGCCGGGTACAGTGCGGCGCTCCGGATCCGGTAGAACGCCTGGACCTGTTCTATGTTGAGTGTGACTATCCGGAGATCGCGGTTGTTCTCCAGAGCCAGTTCGATGACCGATTGAAGCCGCTGGTCGGTGAAGAATTCCTGCCATTTCACATCGGGCGCCAGCGGCGCAGCCGGCGCGCCGGGCCCGGTGTTGGAGCTTTCCGGCCAGGCAGAAGGGGCCGGCACCCCGGGTTGCACATATGGCTGCTTGGGCGGACACCCGCACAGGAAAATGGACATTCCGATGAGAGGGATGAGTTTACGCATCATGTTCCTGCCCCTCCGATTGGATCGCGGCGTCCGGGCCGGGCTGCGTTACCTGACCGGCCGCCTTCGTGCCGAAAATCCGACTCACTACCA
>Ga0315275_10002771_pt1 | contig 15939 bp, 10 predicted proteins | sample YL17G03_0_MG_FD_205557 | JGI IMG/M metagenome (GOLD analysis project Ga0315275, IMG submission 205557) | Sediment microbial communities from Yellowstone Lake, YNP, Wyoming, USA - YL17G03_0 | ecosystem: Environmental > Aquatic > Freshwater > Lake > Sediment | place: USA: Wyoming | collected... | reverse complement strand
GATTACAGAGAAAGACAAAGACCAGTTCGAGAAGATGCAACAAGCCGAGTTTTTGCGGTTTTTGCCCGCTCAATTTGAAAATGTGAAAAAGAAAGCCCTCGGGCTCATTCGCTACCCTAAATACAAACCGGCCTACCAAGATTTTACGATCGCGGACAACGGCTGGCTCATTGTAATCGTGACCAGCCAAGGCAACGCGTCCACTGTGCTGGATGTTTTTGATGCCCAAGGGCATTATATCGCCAGGACCGAAGCCGCCATTCCCGCCGAGATGCTCCGTTTCAAGAAAGGGAAGGCCTATGCCATCTCCACCGAGGATAGCTACAAGCTCGTGAAGCGTTTTAGCTACACGATCCAGGAAAACTGATTTTTCTCCTGTCGGTCTATCTGTGCATAAGCGATATAAGATGATCCGGAGATGACCAAAAACACTGCGCTTCGTGGAGCGATATGCCTCCTCGTGATTTCCGTTGTCTCTTCTTGCGGCCGTCGGGCAGAGATCCAGACTCTGGACATCGAACAGGAGAAAACATTCGCCGGCCTGAGGTTTAAAAAGATCTTTCAAATCGATCTCTACGGCGGCTGGTGTTTAGCTCTGCCTCGAGGGTTTATCTGCTCTGAGCTCCTGGACAGGTCATACAAAGAATCTCAGCTCAGGCGCTATGATGAATCGGGGAAGCTCGTGAAAGAAAGGAGATTAGTCCATGGAGACGGGCCGAATGAAATAAAACTCTGGAATTCCACCAACGTCTGGCTGTCATCTTCCGGGAAAATTCTTACGGCACACAACGATTATCTTAAATCCCTTGATCCTGATACCTTGGAGATTGAAACCATCTGCAAACTCTCAAATGTGATAGAGGGATACGGAGGCAAATACGTGCTGGGCTGGCATTCCGGTACATCTCTGGAAGAGAACGAAGGCCGAACCGTCACGTCTTTTGAGTCCACCGGATTCTATGAGGATATGACACATTATATAGTGACCTATGACAATGCCTTTAAAAACCTGCGAGTCCTGGCCAGAGTGAAAATGGCAAGGCCGCTGGATTGGCAAAAACTCGATGAAAGAAAAAGGAAAAACGGGAAACTGGAGATCCTGACTGACTACTATCAGATGCTGAGGAGGTTCCGAGTGCTCTCGGTCGATTGGCGAAGAGGAATTGTGTATTTCTTTTCGGATATTGAGAAGCCTGTGATCGAGAGCGTCGACTTTCGGGGCCAGAACAGGAACGAATATCTCATCGACATGGACGTCGAAACTTTTAAGGTGGAGCGGGAGGAGTTTGACTTATATCATGATTATGCCGAGAGTGGGACAGATTCAAGGTTGAAAGGCCTTGTCACTGAAATCTTATATATCCCTCCCCACGCCCCCGCCTTGATGGGGGTAAAGGTAATGGGCGACAGACTTCTCGTCATCACGGGAAACCGAAACTGGGAAAAAAAGGAGAACGAGGTGCTCGTCTATAGCCTGCCGACACTCGAATACGAGGGGAGCTTCTTAATTCCGTTTCCCAACATGCTTTTGATCCAGTGGTATGATCGCTATTACATCACACGCACCCGCGTCAAGAAGGATGATGACTACTATTCCTTCTATGAAATCTATCGAGTTGAGGAGAAATGAACTTTATGAGGAAGAATCGTACCCATGAGATCTACGAGGATTAAATAAAGGGGAGAGTTCTAGAACTTTCCCCAAATTCTGTGCTTTATCATTGAGAGCAAACATCGGTACGCAGGAGGCAAAAATGGCAAGAAAAGCGGTTTTGACCATCATGATGTTGAGCTTCCTCAAGGTTGGGTTTAGCCGGCAATGGTCTCAGCAGACTATTGGCAGCGATCAGAAAGCCAAGTACGCACAGACAATGGAAGACATGCGTCGTATCTCCATGGCGATCAAAAACTACTCCCTCGACTTCGGTTATGTACCTAAGGCTGCGAATATCAGCGATCTGAAAAAGCTTCTGGAGGGCCCCTACATCCGTAGCCTCCCCCAGGATGCCTGGGGAAACGATCTCATCTACCGGTTCGATGAGCATGACTCCAGTCGATTCTGGTTGGCCAGTGCTGGGAGTGACGGCAAGTTCGAGGGCTTTCACCAACAGGGCAGATGGCACACGTTCGACGGACAGGACATCATTCTTACCAACACCGATCCTCTCTGGGTTTATGCGCCGGGGGTGGAGGGTCTCCCGTTAGTGGACGTTTCTGAGGACTACCCGACACGGTTGAATGCTGGAACCAAGCTGGGAATTGTTCGCCGTCCTCCACCAGCAGACTTCAGCAAAATCAATGCCGGTAAATTGAATCCGTTACCTAAATACGATCCCGATTCAAAAAAATCATGGCAAATTGACCTTCGCAGCACGGATATCTCCACTTTGGACGTCAGAGACCGGATAAATGATCTTCTCTACACATCTTATGACAGCAAGACACGCTGGCCTCAGAAAATGCCTCCTGGGTTCGATCCCGTGCAGCTTATGGAACTCGGGAAGAATCCAGGCTTGGGAATCCGGAGGCTTCACCAACAAGGCGTCACAGGTAAAGGCATCGGCATTGCCGTCATCGACCAGGGGCTCCTCGTCGACCACATCGAATACAGAGATCGGCTCCGGCTGTACGAGGAAATTCATTGCGGTAATGACCAGGCCCAAATGCACGGTCCGGCCGTGGCCTCGATCGCCGCGGGAAAAACCGTGGGTGTCGCGCCGGGGGCCGATCTTTATTACATCGCCGAAACCCACGGCGTTTTCCAACCCAATGGTTTCGACTGGGACTTCTCCTACCTGGCCCGGTCGATCGACCGGATCCTGGAAGTGAACAAACGACTGTCCGCGCAAAGCAAGATCAAGGTTATCTCAATTTCGGTGGGGTGGGGTCCGCAGCAGAAGGGATACGCGGAAGTAACAGCTGCCGTGGAACGGGCCAAGCACGAAGGTATTTTTGTCGTGTCGTCATCCTTGTCTGCAACGTACCAAGGCAAGCTGAATTTCCATGGGCTCGGAAGGGAGCCTTTGGCAGACCCCGAACGGTTTGAATCGTACCGGCCCGGTCTCTGGTGGATCGACCAGTTTTATGCAGGGAAAGCCGCGCCCAACCCGGAAATCAAAATGTTGCTGGTGCCCATGGATTCGCGGTGCACGGCAAGCCCGACCGGCACGGAGGATTATGTTTTTTACCGGGAAGGCGGCTGGAGCTGGTCTATCCCCTACATCGCCGGCCTTTACGCTCTCGCCTGTCAGGTAAGGCCGGACATAACCCCCGAAGTTTTCTGGGCTAAGGCCGTTGAAACCGGGGATGGAGTTGAGATTCCAGCAAGGCGCCCAATGCCTTCGGATGACGAAATGAAGAAACTTGTGGAAAAAGCCCTCGATGAGCGCATCACGATGTTGAAGGATCGGACGAAATGGAAAAACATGGAAAAGGCCATGGCCGAGGCCTACAGCCGGATGACAGGCAAGAAGGTCGAAACGCTGAGCGAGGCCGACTTCCGCACCTGGGCCGACGCTCAGGTCCGCGAGATGATTTTGAACGAGACTAAGCCCCGCCGGCTCGAGACGATCGTAAATCCCGTCCAATTGATCGAGGAATTGAACCGTTAAGGAATCTCAACTCGGGTTCAGACCAACACTAACTTGAAAAATTCCTAAGGAAGTGCTATTTTTAATCCAGACATAAGGAGCGGATGATGGAATCACGTTTAGCGCCGTTTTTCTTGGCGTTTTGTCTTTTCGCCTTTGTGGCCTTTTCCCCCCAGGAGAGGATGGTCATCCAGGTTCCCGTGAGGGCGCACGACGGGGCCTTGCCCTCCGACCTTACGCTCGCCGACTTTGAGCTCAGCGAAGACGGAATCGCCCAGAATCTTAAGGGTCTTTACTACGTCGAAGGGAACCGGATCGTCCGCCGGGAGGAGAAAAAGAACTTCACTCTCCAGCCGAACGCGACCCGGCACTTCTACCTGGTTTTTCAGATGACGAAATATGACTCCAGGCTGGAAGATGTCATGGATGATATCTTCAGGAACGTCATCCGTCCGGGCGATACCCTGACGCTGATGACTCCCCTGAAGGTTTACTCGTTGAATCAGAAGGCTCTGGGCGGCAAGCCGGTGGAACAGATCTCCAAGGAGATGCGGGGTTTTGTGCGCAAAGACATTGAAACGGGAAGCGCGGAATACAATGGCATCATCAAAGACCTCCGGCGGCTGATCAAGGCCATCCAGACTAATGCCGGGGTAGCGCGCGACCAGTCCCAGCTCGAACCGGAGGTCGATTCCGACCCGACGCTGGGAAACATTGGGCTTGAAAATACTCTCGATCGTTATAGAACGAGCCTGGAGAAGCTGGAAAGCCTCCGCTTCGTCGACGCTCGGAAATTCATCGGCTTTGCGGAAGGACTCCGCGGCCTCGCCGGGCAGAAAATTGTCTTTTTCTTCTACCAGCGCGAGTTCCGGCCGGAGATCAACTCCTCGGTCCTCAACAGCATGATGAGCATCTACCAGGAAGACCAGAATATCCAGGCGGACCTGATGGAGCTCTTCCAGGTCTATAACCGGCAGACGCCGATCGACGCCGAGGGGATTTCCCGGGCTTTTGCCGACGCCGATATCTGCCTCCATTTCATCTTCATGGAAAAGGCGGCCCAGTATATTTTCGGCACATCCATGAAGGAGCAATCCGAGGATGTGTTCAAGGCCTTCAAACAAATCAGCCAGGCGACGGGCGGGATTTTCAGTACGGCCATCGATCTGCTGGCCGGGTTCAAGAGCGCCGCCGCGGCCTCCGCGAACTGCTATCTTCTCTGCTATATCCCTTCGATGTACGTGCCGGACGGTCAATTCCGGGATGTCCACGTGGCGGTCAAAAACCGGGACCTCAGCCTGGGCTCAAGGCTCGGGTATTTCAGCCGCTGACCGGGCCCGCTCAGCCCGATTTTTCAAGCAGGGCGTCGAGCCGGGCTTTTTCCCCGGGCGAAAGCGTTTCGTAATACGCTTTCTTGTATCTTTCGAGAAAGCCCCTGGCTTTTTCCTTGTCCCCTTTTTCCAGATAGGTGACGCCCAGATTGTAGAGAGCGTTGCCGAAGAGAGGGTCGATCTCGATGGCTTTTTCCCAGCAGACAATGGCGGCCTCGGCATCGCCCGCCTGCCGGTAGGCGGAGGCGAGGCCGTTGTAGGCCGAGGCATACTGCGGGTCGGACTCGATGGCTTTCTTGAAACTGTCCAGAGAACTCTGGAGACTGCGGCGGCTTCTCTCCTCCATGAACAGGGCCAGGTAGGCCGAGCCGAGGTTGTTCAGCGCGACCGCATAGTCCGGGTCAAGGGCCAGCGATTTCTGATAGGCCTCCACAGCCTTGGGCAGGTCCTTTTTCCGCCAATAGGCCACCCCGATATAGTTCCAGAGCTCCGGATCATAATCGATCAAACCGAGGGCTTTGGTGAAAACGTCGAGAGCTTCGTCGGAGCGGTTGGCGTCGATGAGAGCCATGCCGTAGCTCGTGGCGATCTTATAGTTAGCGGGGAAAGCTTTATAGCCGCCCCGGAGGAGCTCCAGGGCCTCTTCGATCTTTCCGTCTTTCTTGTCGATGGCGGCCAGAAAAGAATAGGCGGTGTCGAAATCGGGCCGCTCGGCGATTACGTCCTTGGCCAGGGCCATGGACTCCTCTTTCTTCCCGTCTCGATAGAGCTCCATGGACCTGTCGAGCTTCTCTTGAAAGACCAGCAGGGTTTTGAGGTCGTCCTCGGGGCCGAAGACTTTTTTGGCCGGCTGCAGGCCTCCGGCATAGCCGAGGCTTTTGAGTTTTTCCATGGCCGCCATGTCCGCTTTCGGCGCCGGCCCGCGGGCTTCGGTCGACCAGATCTTAATGAGGTCCGCCAATATCTTTCTATCCCTGTCCAGCCGCTCCGAGCCGGCCAGGTTCGAGGTCTCATGGAAGTCCTTCTTCAGGTCATAGAGCTCGGGAATGGGAGATTCGATATACTTTCTTTCGCCGTCGATATAGCCCTGGAGAGGAGCCCAGCCCCTTCGATAATAGGGGAAGAGGGATTCAAAATAGACCGGCCTTTGGGGGAGGGATTTCCCCTGAAGGGCAGGAAGGAGGGAGCGGCCTTGGAGGCGGGAGGGGACTTCGAGGCCGAGGAGGTCGCAGACCGTCGGAAAAATGTCGATATGAAAAACATTCTGGTCAATCCGGGCGGGCTTGATCCCCGGATAAAAGATGATCAGAGGCACCCAGAGGGTGGAGTTGTAGGCCAGGACGCCGTGGGTCGACTCGCCATGCTCGCCCAGCCCCTGGCCATGGTCGGCCGTCAAGATGAGGAGGGTTTCCTCCTCGAGGTTTGCTTCCTTGAGATAGGCGAAAAGTTTCCCTAAAGACTGGTCCACATAGGCGACTTCGCCATCGTACAACCGGTCCTTGTATTGGCTCAGGAAAGGCTCCGGCGGCTCATACGGCTGGTGAGGGTCGAAGACATGGATCCAGAGGAACCAGGTATTTTTTTGTTGCTTCAGCCAGTCGAGTGCAACTGCAATTACGCGCTCAGCTTTCCTTTCGATGAAGGCGGCGCCCAGAGGAACCCTCGAGCCGTATTTATCATCGTAGAAATCAAATCCCTGGTTGAGTCCAAAGCGAGAGTCGAGGGAGAAGGCTCCGACCGCCGCCCCCGTCGAATAGCCGGCAGCCCGGAGGCATCCGGCCAGAGTCAGTGAATTCGGCCGGACGACAAAAATTCCGTTGTCATGGATGCCGTGTTCAAGCGGTGTCGTCCCCAAGAGGATGTTGGAGTGGGAGGGGAGCGTCAGCGGCGTGTGGGCAAAAGCGCGGCTGAAAAGAACGCTCTTGGCGGCCAATTTATCGATGACAGGAGTGCTGAGGTGCTCCCGGCTGTAGCAGCTCAGTCGGTCCGACCTGAGCGTATCTATGGTGATGAGAAGTACATTGAGTTTTTCTCTTTCTAAGGCCGGAGAACCGGCGGGAATGATCAGGAGCCAGACGACTCCCCAGAAGAAGACCCCGAGCTTTGTTATCATCCAGGACCTCATGCCCTGATTCTAGCATCCGCGAAGCTGAAAAAAAAGCCCCTCTCCCCGGGCGGGGAGAGGGGCTTTTGAGCTTCTGCTTGAGCTTTCGGCTAGATCTGGAACCGGACTCCGAACCGGACGATTCTGGGGTTCAGAATCTGGTTGGCCTTGAACTCTGTCGCGTTGGGGCTGAGGTAGTTGGTCGCAAAGTTGTACGAGCCTTCATACCGGTCGTACCGCCTGTCCATCATCGAGTTGTTGAAGAGGTTGAACACGTCGGCCATGAGGTAGATGCGGCCGTGCTCGGCGATCCGGATGGCCTTTTCGACCCTCAGGTTGAGGTTCCAGAAGGTGGGAAGCCTGGGGTCGTTCCCCGTGCCGAGCGGGTCGAGCCGGACCGTTGCGCTTCGGCTCAGGGGGTTGGGAAGGCCGGGGTCGTTCATGTTAATGGTGTGGGGGATGTAGTGGCCTTCCCGGGCGAGGAAGGTGAACCCGACGTTGAAGTCATAGGGAAGCTGGTAGATGCCCTCGAGCTTGACCAGCCATTTGGAGTAGATGAGCTGGTTGATCTTGCCGCTGCCGCCTCCGGCATTCAGGGAGTAGAGCTTTCCGTCTTCACTCCACTTGTTGGTCGGGTCGAGATAGCCCTCGGCGCCCCAATGCTGCTTCTGGTCTTGCAGGGTGAAGGAGCCGCTGAGCATCCAGCGGTTGGAGAGCCGCTTGTTGAACCGGACGTCCAGGCCAAAATACTTGTTGTTATAATCGGGCCGGCGGGCTAACAGGCGAGAGTTGGTGAAGTTGATCCCTTCCTTCAAGACATACCAGTCTTTTCCGGCGCCTTGGCCGATATCGACGGTGGGAATCGAAGCGGGCACCTGTCCGGCGACCGTGTACCAGTCATTATTCTGAGCTTCACCCGTATCGGGATAGTACCACAGCGCCCATCGGAAGTTGTCATACTTCCTGTAGCTAAAGTCAACGGCCACGCTGAAGTCGGTGATCACCTCTCTTTCGAGAGTGACCATGGCTTCCTGCACCCGGTATGAGCCGGCGTTTTTGTCGATAGTATAACGGGACGCAGACAGCTGCTGGGGATTGAGGGGATCATAGCCGCCCCACATGAGGCCGGCCATCGAATCCCAGTTGCCGGTGAAGTTGCCGCTGCCGTCAAAGGCATGGATAGGCTCGAAGGTAGTGGGGTTGTACCACCACAGCTCCGGGGCCTCCGCGACGTTATTGCCGTTGTCATCCGTCCAGTAGAATTGCAGCCAGCCGCCCGCCCCTATAGGAGCGAAGTACGAGGCATCGGCGGTTCCCAGGAATTCGCCGTACTGGGCTACATTGGCCTTGAACAGGGTTTTGCCGTCGCCCGTGATGTCATAGGTCAGACCGAGCCGGGGAGACCAGACTTTAAAGTGATAATTGGGGTTGTCATATTCGCCCCAGGATAGACTGGGAATAAGGCCGTCGATCGCGCCCGTGACATTAGGGGCAAAATAGGTCTGCCAGACCGGGTGGTCCGGGACAACCGCATACTCCTTGCTGGCGCCGTAAAGCGGGTTCTGATCGTCGTAGCGCAGGCCGAGGAGCAGAGTGAGCTTGCCCATCGTGATGGTGTCGCTGAAAAAGACATCCCAGGACTTCATCTTGTAGACTTCATAGTATGCTCTGTTGACAACCCACTCCTGGATGCCGGGGACTATGTCGGCCACACCGTCTCCGGTCACGTCGAGGGTTTCGTAGTTGAAGTTCTTGTATAGGTAGGTGTTTCCGGGTGTGTGGCTGCTCGAATCCGTGCCGCGGTCGTTGTACTCGGCGCCGAACTTGATGTCGTGGCTGACGCCGAAGAGGGTGTCGTTGAAGTAGTTGACAAAGAGGTTGAGAGCCTGGACCGGCCGCGAGGTCCAGTAATTCCAGTAGCCCTGGGGCCAGATCCCGGTCGTGACGTCCTGATAGCATAGCTTCTGCATGTCTCTATCGGACATAGGTTCGAACCGGAACCCGCCGCCGTCCCAGTTGTACCGGAGGGAAACCATCAGGTTGTCCCCGAACATGTGTTCGTCCTGGACTTTGATAATGGGCGTTCCGAAGTAGTATTTGGCCCCTTGGTAATTGCCGAGCGGGTAGGTGTAACTCGCGTCGCGTCCGAACTTCTCCTTGCCGCCGACGTGGATGAAGGCCTCGAAGCGGTTCTCCGGGACGACCTGAAGGTTCAGCTTGGCCACGTAGTTGCTGAGCAGGGTGTTATCGGCATTGCCGTAGAGGTTGGTCGTTTTGATATCCTGGACGCCGTAGGAACCCCACAGCCAGATGTGGTCTTTCCAGACCGGACCGCCGACATTCACTCCGTAGTCCTTGATGGCGTTGATGACGCTTGTTCTGGTTACCCCCTCGGCCTTGATTTCGGGCGTCAGGTTATCGGCCTGGAATTTCTTGTCGGTCATGTAAACACGGCCGCCGATGTTGACATTGTTGCCGCCGCGGCGGGTGACCAGGTTCATGGCGACGCCGCCCGTCTGGACGGTGACGTCGGCTCCGCCGATCGTGACTTGCATCTCCTGAAAGGCATCGAAGTCGTAATAGGTCGGAGACGAGCCGATGGCCGCCGGGTCGGTGACGACGACTCCGTCGACGGACCAACTGCTCTGGCCGCTGCCGGGCTCACCTTTGGCCGTATAGTAGTCCTGCTGTCCGGATTCAGAGCCGCCGATATTCTCCCGGTCGACCAAGACATTGGGAACCATCTGGAGGACAACCCACGGGTCTCTGGCCGTGGGCAGGCCCTGCAGGGTCTCCTGAGTGACGTTCACTCCGATCGATGTCTTCTTGGTGTCGACCATCGGGCTCACGGCGATGACCGTGACTTGTTCCTCGAGGACACCGATTTCCAGGACCAGGTTGAGGGCTGTATTTTGGCCGAGGCTGACGATGATGCCCTGATCGTTCCTGGTCTTGAATCCCTGCAGCTCGATCTTCAGCACGTAATCTCTGGCCGGCGGAAGAGACAGGAATCGGAATGTCCCGTCGGCCGTGGTCACGGTGCTTACCGGCGCGATGACGGTGCCGGAGAGAGTGACCGTGGCTCCCGGAAGAGCGTTCCCGTCCGGGTCGGACACCGTGCCGGTGATGCTGCCCGTTCTGACCTGCGCTGAGAGTGAAACCGCAAGGATAAGCGCTGCCAAGAAAATTAAAGCCTTACGCAATGTGCGCCTCCTTTTTCTTACCTTGTTTGACTTACATTCTCCCTGGAGTGATGTTATTCACTCCGCTTCAGCCTTGGAATTTTGGGCACCCCTAAATTTCCACCTCCTTTACTGCCGTTTATTACCAATTGGCGAAACATTACTCTTGCCCCATATTGTGCAAAATGTGTGCCAAATTGTATCTTGAAATATTTTTTTATTTTATTTGTTTTCAATCAGATAGACAAAAGGAGGGGCGCCCCCAGATTAAATAAATTCAACTAATTGGATTCAGTGCAAAAAGTTGGATATTTGGCTATTGATTTTTCTTGATTTCCTGGACCAGCTTCTTTGTCTCTTCCTGGTTAGGATTAAGCCGCAGGGATGCCTCGAGAGTTTCAAGGGCCCTTGTCTTCTCCCCCGTCCTGTAGTAGCAGATTCCCAGGGCATTGAGAAGTCTGATATCGCTGTTGTAGATTTTGTTTCCCTCGAGTAGGGTCTCGATTGCCTCTCCGAAATTCCCCAGGCCCATCTGCGCCCCGCCCTGGACCAGGAGTGCTTCGAACTTGAACCGCTCGTCGCTTTTAAATCTTTCGCTGACTTCCAGGGCCCGGGTAAAATTCTTATTTTTCAAGAGGAAATTGGCATAGTCCATTGCCCCTTCCCCGTAGTCAGGCGCCGCCTCAAGGACTTTTTCATACTGGCTCTCGGCTTTCTCAGAAGCCCCCACTTTATCGTACTGGCGGGCGAGCATCAGGTGGTAGACGTGAACGCTCGAAAGTGGGAAGCCCTTGGCCTGGGCGATGGGGTGAGGAACGGCGTTATTGGGGGAGACAGCGAAACTGGCCGATGTCTCTTCCAGGGTTTCTCCTTTTTCGTTCACGAGCGTCAGTTTGAGCGCATAATACTCGGGCTGAAGCTCCTTGACGGAAACGGTTTGAGAGAGGCTGATGATTTGATGATACGGAACGGTCGCCAGAGCTAAGGTCATGGTCTTTTTGACGGGATTTATCTGACGCTGTCCGGTGATTTCGACGTTGATTTGTCCCGCCCTCCATAGCTCCGGAGTGCAGTTCGTGACGTTTACGGTAAAGGCCAGCTGGTCCACCAGGGAAAACGTGTTTGTGGGATCGATGACCAGCTTCTTGTCCTGGATTTTGTATGGAATATGAACCTGGGTGCCGTATTCGGCAAATTTGTATCCCAGGAAGGGCCCGTTGAGCTTCGGCGCGCCGTTTTCCGCCGGAACGGTGATGTCTTTTTCGATCAGGCTGAATTCCTTGCCCACCGAATTCTGGAGAAGGACGATCATCTTGTAGGTGCCTTCGATGATCGGGAAGGAGTCCTCGATAGAGAGGCCGTTCGCCTTGATGCGCTCGGTCTCTTCGTCATCAAAATAGACCGGCATATTCTTGTTGTACTGGAAAATGATGGTCTCTCCGACGCGGAGGCTGACATCCAGGCGGTAGTCACAGTAGTTCTGGTTTTTGGGCTCATAGCGCTCGTACGACACACTCTTGGGGGCGATGGCAAAATGGACAAAGGAGAGACCGGTCACAGGGTCCTCGATGAGCGAAACATTGGCCTCACTTTCGATGTAGTTGGTGAGGTATTCCGTGCTCACATAGCCCTTATAGTCAAGGAAATGGGTCGCGTATGTGGGGCTGACCACCTTTTGGGGCGATTCGAGGATTTTGGAGAGGAGGATGACGTTCTCCGGGGAAGGCTGGTAGCCGCCGAAATAGTATTCGCCCGGAACCAGGGAAATGGAAATGTCGGCCAGGGTGGGAGACAACTCTCTGATTCTCTCGTACATCTGCTGGTAATCGGCAACGTCGATATTCCGGGTGTCCTGGATGAGTTCGCCCGGTCCGTCGCTGACCGGATTGTAAAGTTTATATTCCCCCAGGCCGCGTCGCTGGAAAAAGAGGAGGATGAAGTGGGGAGGAAGGTCCTTGGTGACGTCTCCATAGTATGACCAGGCCTGACAGGGGATGATTCCGAGCGTCGGTTCAAAATGCTCAATGCTCGCCGGGGCACCGAGGGTGATGTAGATTCTCCCCATATCGGTTTTCCAACCGGGGCGCGTTGTCCCCCGGCCGTAGAACTTGTTCGCGTAGGCGACCCGCTTGAGATGTTCTTCTTTGAACTCGTTCTCGGGGGTCCCCGGAGTCGGGTCCCGTTGCTTCCAGAAGGTGTCGATGAAAATATCCCGGTCCCGTTCCGAGGCCAATCTGAGAAAGACGTCCTTCTCGATGGGCGCGATGATGTAGGCCACGAGGTCGAGCCAATCCTGGTATTTGACCGCGAGGTCCTTGACGTTGGTTTGAGTGAGTTGCCCGCCAAAAGCGAAAGACAGCAGCCCCAAGAATAGGAAGAGCATAGGTCGTTTTCTGTTTCTCATTGCGGTCGGTCTTCCCAGATCATTCTCTATTTAACTTTAAGGTCAACGATTTTTCTGGTCTTGCCCAGGGCTCCGTCCTTTCCGATGACAACCGTATCTAAATGGTACTCCCCGGGACGGAGCTCGTGGGAAAGAGAGACGGCGATTTCCTTCATTTCCAGGAGGTCGGCTAAAGGGATCCGGATCGTCTTTTCCGCTTTGAATTCCTCAACTTTTATCCGGTTTTTGTCATAAACAAATACCTGCAGCTCGAGATCGGCCCGCTGATATTCCCCCTCTTCCTTGAAGCTTATGGCTTCAGCCGGGAACCTGAAATCGATCGCTCTTTTCAGATGATCGTAGCTGACCTTGAAGTCCACAAACTTTCTTGCCGCGCCCGTTCGGTAAGGCACGCGGCCGATAATGAGGCTGTTCAGGGCCTCGAAGAAATTGCCATTATAGTTTCGCATCTCGTAGGTCCCGTTGCCTTTCTCGTCGGCGAACTCGATCCCCAGCTCATAGGCGTAGTAAATCCACCACAGGATGGGACCCCGGACGTTCGGATCCTGGATAGTGAAGAACTCTTCGGTTTTGTCCGGCGGCCCCATGTAGACATATATTCGGCCCCGGTCGGTTTTCCAACCGGGCAAACCTTCTTTGAAATGCTTGTTGGCGTAATCGAGGCGGGAATAAAATTCTTGCTGGAATTCATTTTCTTCGGTATAGGCGTCCGGGTCGCGCTTGGACCAGAAATCGGCGATGAATTCCCGCCGGGATTCCGGGTCGGGCAGATGATGGAAGATGTCCTTTTCCTCTCCGGTCATGATCAGCTGGGCGGTCTCATAAAAGGACGCACTTTCCGCGTCCAGCGCGACCTTGGCTCCTCCGCCGCAGGCGGCGGCGAGGAGGATCGAACCGACCGCCATGGCCGTGAGGAGCCGTTTGGGCACGGATATCATCTCTTTCCCTCACCCGGAGCGCGCAGCTACGGTTGCCGCGATTTCGACGCCCGGTTTTCCGCCTACTGCTTTTTTAAGAATTCCAGGAAGCCTCTGACCTGATTGGCCCGTTCGGAATCCGGGTCCACTTTCAAATAATCTTCGAAGGCGGAAATAGCCTCCGGGTTCTTGGCCATCGCGATGTAGGTCAGGCCGAGCTGATAGAGGCCGTCGGTGAAATCCGGCTGAATCTCCACGGACTTCGAGTAATACCGAAGGGCATCTTCAAATTTCGAGTTGTTGTAGAAAAAATTTCCGATATTGTAGAGGACGATGGGGTCCGAGAGCTTCTCAAATTCGATTTTTCCATACCATTCCAAAGCCTTATCCTGCTGGCCTCGATTGGCGTAGCAGTTGCCGATCAGGAGCTTAGCCTCACTATCATCGGGATTCTTCTCCAGGATCTTCTGATACGCCTCCTCGGCGAGGTCGTATTTCTCCTGCTGGAAATAGCAGTTGCCGATACTCTTGTTGATAATATACACATCGGGGAATTTTTCCAAGATAGCCATATAGACCGCGAGCGCTTCGTCGTATTTTTTTTCTTCAAAAAGCTGATTGCCTCGGATCAGCTCGGGCTTGATCTCCTCGATAAGAAGAATGCCCTCAGCTTTTTCCAGGTTAACCTTGACATCGGGGTTTTTCTTCAATTCAAAGAGCTCGAGCGCAATCTTCTTGGGGGCAAAACCGACCTTCTCAAAATCGACATTCCAGGCGCCGCTCTGGATCCAAGCAGCCACCCATTTTCCTTCCGTGTCGGTGACGAGCTCCAATCCCTGTCCGACTTTGGGGTTGAAAAGCTTGACTCGGACTTCAGGCAGGGGATTTCCGTCCTGGTCATAAACATAGCCGGTGACTCTTGCCTTTCCTTTGTAGTCTTGCGCATTGCCTCCGACGAGTCCGAGCGTGAGCAAAAGGAAAGCCAATACGCTCCATCTTTTCATGGTCTACCTCCTAGTCGGAACCCAACTCGATTATATCATCACTCCTATCAAAAAAGAAGGGGACGGAGGAGCTCCCCAACCGGATGGGGCGCGGGTTTGACTCGGATTGAAATCAGATCTACAATTTATCCCTCCAATGGGAAGGAGGACCTCATGAAACTTTCGAAGACTATCTCCCTTATCGCCATCGGGGCTGTGCTTTGCGCCCTTCCGCTTGCGGCCCAGAAGGACGAAGATAAGGTCGTAGAGAGTGTTTGGACGTCGGCCCCGATTCAGGTCGACGGCTCGAACCTAGATTGGCCGCCCGAATCGCTGGCCCTGCAGAGGGACTTCAACGTCAGCTATGGCTTCAGGAACGACACGAGCTTCCTTTACCTGATCGCCGTCTTCAACGACCCCAAGTTCTTGAGCTCCCTCGGCCAGACGGGAATGTTCTTTTGGATCAACGCCGAGGGCAAGGATAAAAAAACTTATGGCCTGCACCTCTACCAGAAGTCTATCCCGGCCGACCAGCTGATCGCCGAGATGGAAAAGAACGGCCAGACGTTGACCGAGGAGAAGAAAGCTGAGCTGAAGGCCCATCCCCAATACCTGAAGCTCGCCTGCGACGCGGTTAATAAAAAAGGCCAGTCTATTCCCAATCCGGGCTAGAGAACGGGCACGCACCGCTACGCGAAAGGGAAGACCAGCGCCGTCTTTGAGGCCGCCATCCCGCTGGCCCTGCTCAACGACCCCGCAGCTGCGGCGGCGCTCGATCCCTACAAACCCTTCAAGTTCGGAATTGAGTGGGGCGGCCTGACCGAAGAAATGAAAAAGGCGAGGGCTACACAGATCGGCGATCAATCGGTTCGGGCGAGCGGCGACGAATCGAGCCTCGATGCCCAGGTCAGTGAAGGGTATGAGGGGGGACGGGATTATAGCCCAGACTCTTCCCTCATGAGCATGCGGCAAGGGCCCAAGCAGTACAGCTTCTGGATCAACCTCAAGATTTCGGAGCAGAAATAAAGGTCCGGAAGGGCAAGGACACCAGGATCGCTCCCGGAATGGGATGCCTGAAAGATGACGATCAGCGGAGGATTTCTTAGTATTCCTTCCAGTTGATCCGGTAGCGCTTGACCTGGACCATGCCCGCTGTCTCGTCCTCGGCGCTGCGGTACATCTTGCCGCCGGCAAAAACCTCCGGAGTGACATCGAGCCAGACCTTGGCTTCATAAAAGCCATCCGGGTTGAAGATGTCAAAAGCCGTGAAGCCCTTTTCGCCCTCTTTTTTCTTTTCGTTTGTTTGCACCCACAAGTTTCCGTCGCTATCCACCAGGAGCCGGTCGGTGACAGGCTTGACCTTGGGAAATTCCATTTGTTGGAAAAGCTTGGCCCCCGGGCTTTCCGGCTTATCCGCGTAGCGGGACT
>Ga0315275_10002769_pt1 | contig 15940 bp, 20 predicted proteins | sample YL17G03_0_MG_FD_205557 | JGI IMG/M metagenome (GOLD analysis project Ga0315275, IMG submission 205557) | Sediment microbial communities from Yellowstone Lake, YNP, Wyoming, USA - YL17G03_0 | ecosystem: Environmental > Aquatic > Freshwater > Lake > Sediment | place: USA: Wyoming | collected... | reverse complement strand
TTGGGGTCAAGGGTTCCGGAATGGCCGGCCTTCCTGACCCCAAGGATGCGGGAGACGCGCTCCACCACGTCGAAGGACGTCGGGCCCTTCGGCTTGTCTATCAGTATTATTGACTTTTGAATGGCGGTTCCCATCATACTATTTAATTTTCAGGAAATCCTTATTAATGATATGAGGATTGAAAGCTACCTGAGGCACATGGACAAGACATGCAGGAAGTGCAACACGTGGTTCGACCTGAAGAAGGACTACTGCTGCGCAAAGAGCAGGGAGGAGTGCTTCGCCGACATGGGCCTCGTGAGGAAGGGGATCCAGCAGGACAGGGGGCTGAGGCTGAGGCTCTACAAAAAAGGGAAGATGGACGCCCTGGGCAACCTGACCACCAAGAAGTTCTTCAGGGGGCGCTTTAGGAATGAGTGCCTCGTCTTCAGCTACAGGCCGCCCGGGTGCAGGTCGATGTTCTGCGGGAAGTGGGACGATTACATGAGGGACAACCCGAGCGATTTCGTCTACGCCAACCTTGACGTGGTGTCCATCAGGACGCTGAAGGAATCCATGATGAAGGAGTTCCAGTACGGGATAAAGCTGGCATATCCCGGCGGCTTCATAATCTTCACCGACGACACGGCCGGGGTCAGGAAGGAGCTTTCGGCCCTGTTCAGGGGGATGGGGCTGCATTCTTTCATTACCAGTGCCGGGCTGATGGACCTGGACACCAATGAAAAGCCGGGGATAGAGATCATCATCGACAAGGACGGGTACATCGGCAAGCCGAGGCTCTTCGGCACGCTGATAAACAACAACATGTTCATGCTGGTGAGGATGAAGATGAACTTGGGCTCGACCGGCTTCGGGCATGCGAACATCATGGTCACGGCCATGGACCCGGAGAAGATAGCAAAGGAGAGCCCCGCCTCCCTGAAGTCCTTCCATGCGCTCAGGGCGTTCCAGGTATAGATATATTTAAAAGGCTGTGACAAAAGAAATAAAGAAGTGATTTGATGGCGAAGCAGAGATTCCCGGAAGCCGACAACAGGCTGTTCAACAGGGTGTTCGTGTGTATGAACTGCGGGGCCAAGACACGCACCGACCTGAGCAAGGTCAGGGCAAAGAAGGTCAAATGCAGGAAGTGCAGGATGAAGCAACTGAGACCCATACATAAGGAACATAAAGTCTGAGGCTGGGATTGCATGTTCTCGTGGCTTGAGATGCTAAGACCACTTAATTGCGCGATGTCCTCCGTCGGAGTGCTCGTTGGCGGGGTCCTGGTCGCAGAAACGCTGAGCCTGCCCCTTCTCATTGCCGCGGCGGCCGCTTTCCTCATAGCCGGCGCAGGCAATTCTGTCAATGACGTCTTCGACGTGGAGTCCGACAGGATAAACAGGCCAAGGAGGCCCATACCTTCAGGCAGGATGTCGAAGAATCTCGCGGCCGGCCTGACGCTGGCGCTCTTCGGCGCCGGCATACTGCTGGCGGCCTGGGTGAGCTGGCTGTGCTTCATCCTGGCCATCGTCAACTCGGTGCTGCTCGTCGTGTACTCGTTCAACCTGCAGCACAAGATACTCATAGGCAACCTGGTGGTATCCTACATCGTCGGCTCGGTGTTCCTCTTCGGGGGGGCTGCCCTGAATGACATCGTCCTGCCACTGATGCTCGCTGTGCTGGCATTCCTGGCCAATTTCGCCAGGGAGGTCGTCAAGGACCTGGAGGACCTGGAGGGGGACAAGGTCTCCTTCATGAAGAGGGCCGCCTCAAAGGTCGGGGGGGCCTTCGCCGAAAGGTTCCGCATGGGAAAGGATGGGAGGATCAAGCTGAGATACAGGACCGTGTATGCCATCCTTTTTGCCGTCTTCAGCCTCTGGATGGCCGTGGTGATATCGACGCTGCCCTATGTCTGGAACATCCTCGGCCTGAGCTACCTGGCGCTCCTGATACCTACGGATGCCGTCTTCATAGCCGCCTCATACATACTCATAAGGGGCAGGAGATACGCCCTGGTCAGCAGGCTGATAAAGGCCGGGATGGCCATCGGCCTCGCGGCATTCCTTGCCGGGATTTTCATCTGAATACCCGGTGCGCTTTTTCTGCCAGACGGCTGATTGTTTTTTTAAGCAGGGATTGCAAAAAAAACCTTATGGGACAATTCAGATACGTCACCAACAGGACGATGAAGAACAGCGTGGGGGAGGATAAGGGCAGGATCAGGGTCATCGTCAAGCAAGGGTCCGACACAGCGGAGGTGGATTACACCTGCCCGGAATGCCTCTTCGGCGGGCACATGGAACTGGAATGGAAGAGGCCATTCTCCGTCAAATGCTCGAAGTGCGGCTCCCTCATGAAGCTTTCCAAGCTCAAGAATGAGATAAAGAAGGACAAGAAAAAGGCTTAAGGATGCCCCCGGTTTCTCAGGAAATTCTATAGTATGAATGTATAAAAATTAGGAGCCCCTATTTTCCATTTTCACATCACCGCCCCTCCCATAGGCTCGGTAGTGTTTGATATTTTGGGATAAAAATTTTTCATGAAAATAGTATAAATGTATAATGATGAGAGAACTGTTATGTCTGTATGATCACCCTAGGGCCGCCTTTCCTCACCATCAGGCAGGCGTCAAGCTTTTAAACCATTCGCCCCAATTAAATAAATCCGCTTAAAGATGAAGGAGCGTTCGTATGGATGGCAAGATGGCAAACCCTGCACCGCTGGGGCTTATGGGATTCGGCATGACGACCGTGCTGCTGAATCTGCACAATGCAGGCTTCTTTGCGCTGGGCTCCATGATACTCGCGATGGGCATATTCTACGGTGGCATAGCGCAGGTGATAGCCGGCATCCTGGAGTTCAGGAACGGCAACACCTTCGGGCTGACCGCCTTCACGTCCTACGGCCTCTTCTGGATATCGCTGGTCTTCCTGATAGTCATGCCAGGGCTCGGGTGGGGCAGCGCTTCCTCGGCCGCAGCCATGGGCTACTACCTGTTCATGTGGGGCATCTTCACGCTTTTCATGTTCTTCGGCACGCTGACCAAGAACAGGGCGCTCCAGTTCATCTTCGGCTCGCTGGTCATCCTGTTCTTCCTGCTTGCGGCAGGCGAGTTCACCGGCATCGCAGCCATAAAGACGGTTGCCGGATACGAGGGCATAGTATGCGGCCTTTCGGCAGTCTACCTGGCCATGGCCGAGGTCCTCAACGAGGCCTACGGCAAGACGTTCCTTCCCATATGCCCGGTCAAGAAAAAATGAGCAGCAAGTTCGTTCCGTGTTCTTCGTCCGCTCTCCGTTGAAGTGAAGCATGAAGCTCCCTGCCCGGCATGCCTGAACGGATTGGCTTTAAAAAATAATTATCCAAATAGATAGATGAAAGTCGAGCTCATACTGCCCAGGAAAGACGAGGGCAGGATGGTAGACCTGGGATGCTACGTGGTCCCGGAGACGCTCACGCAGCTGGCTGCTGTGACACCCCGGGAAATAGGGGGCGAATCCGTTGAGCTGAGGCTGACGGATGAGAATTCCAGAAGGGCGGATTACAGATGGGGCGCTGACCTGGTTGGCATTTCTGTGATGACCTCCCAGGTCCGCAGGGCAGAGGAGATCTCAAGGGAATACAGGGCCAGGGGCGCGTCAATCGTCTGGGGCGGAATACATCCCACCGCAGTTGACCAGTCGGGCAATGGACTGGTTGACAGCACGGTCCGCGGCGAAGGCGAGCTGGCATGGCCAGGATTGCTCCGGGATTTCGCCGGAGGGCGGCTGAAGCGTTCATATCGCAGCGGTGCGCCCGTCAGTCTTGACCAGATTCCCCTTCCCGACAGGGAGGCGCTCGAATATCCGGATGTCCGGATGATCGTGGACGGCGTCTCTGCTTCGAGGGGCTGCCCCCACGATTGCGAATTCTGTTCGGCGTCCTTGGCGTACGGGACGGTTTTGAGGAGACGCAGGCCGGAAAGGGTAGGCGAGGATATCGCAAGGACAAGAAGCCCCAACGTCGGGTTCTTTGATGACAACTTCCTGGTCGATCCGGCATATTCCCTGGAAATGATGGATGTGATGGGACGCTATGGGAAAAGATACTGGGCCCAGATCGATGCCAAGAAAGCTCTTGACCCGGCGGCTGCAAAAGAGCTGGCAAAGGCTGGGACGAGGCTTGTCATCATAGGCTTCGAATCGGTGAATGCATCAAATCTCCGCGGGAACCGGAAATACGTGCCCCCTAGGCAATGGAAGCGGATAGCCGAAAATCTGCACGCCGGGGGGATAAGGATAGACGGCAACTTCGTCTTTGGCTTTGATGATGACGGCCCTGAAGTCTTTGGTGAGACTGCCAGATGGGTGGAACATGCAGGGCTCGACTACGCTGCCGCAAGCATACTAACCCCCTATCCGGGAACAAGGCTGCATGATCGCCTTTCGGCAGAGGGGCGCATAATCGATGATGGATGGGATAATTATGACCTCCGGCACGTGGTCTACAGCCCCAGAAGAATGACACCGGAGAGGCTTCAGGAAGGGGCTGAAGCATTCAAAAGGAGCCACCCGTCGGTTTTTCTGCATCTGGGCGGGATCTTCGGATGATTCCACGGACTGCCGCTTCGAAGGCCTGCCTTGGATAGAAAAGCGGATGAAGATGGAAAATTTTTAAGAAGGCTCGGTATTATGGACTATATGACCATGAAAAGTATCCTGCCTGCCTTTGTCCTGATAATATTAGCATTGGTAATGGCCAGCGGGTGCGTCAGCCGCCAGACGACTGAATGCGGCAACCTTGAATCATGCTTCAGGAGCGCGCTCGGATCCTGCTCGCCGGCGACCATCACGACCCTTGAGAAGCTGGCGACCATCACGAACCTCAGCACAAGGTATTCGATGAATGCCACGATACTGGGAAAAGACGGCGATTACTGCGCCGTTGACATCGGCCTGGAAGACCTCGAGATGACAGGCAACATCACTGAGCTCCCCGACAGGCTGGTGTACCTTCTGGTCTCGATCTACAACGAGAGGATGACGTGCAGGGCCGAATCCAACCTGACGCTTGACATGGACGGGCTGAAGGGCATGCTCGGCAGATGCAGGGGAGGCCTGAAAGACAAGCTCGCCGAGATCTACAGCTTCGAGGGAGGCGGAGCGCAGGATGCCAGGCAGATAACGGTGCTGGAGAACTACTGCGTCGGCGGGGAAAAGGTGGTCGTCTACATAAGGAACACCGGCACTGAGAAGATCAATCTCACCGAAGAGCTAAAGGTCCTCGATGCCAGAACCGGCGCGGAGATCCCGGTGACATGGAAGGATTTCTCAGGCGCATTGAAGATCGATGAGCTGCTGATTTCCGCGATGGCGCAGTTCAGCCTGGCTTCCTCAGCCGGGGTAAGATACGACTACGATATCGTCCTTGACGGCAGGCGCTACAATGCTTCGGTGCAGTGCTAGGGCCATGTGTTCTTTTCAGATGTTCCTTGCCTCGCAGGAACCGAAGTATCCCTCAATCCTGTTCTTCAGCTCTAGCATCTCCCCGCTGGTGTAGGGCTTCCTTTTGGCGAACCTCTTGTCAAGCGTCCTCCCGGGGATGAACTTCTGCAGGACGTATCTTTTGGCCCCCTTTATTTGCTTTGCGATCTGGATCACGTCCTCCTTCTTGTGAACCGCCGGAACCACAGTCGTCCTGAATTCATATTCGATCCTGCTCTTCAGGAGGATCCTCACGCTCTTCTTCACATTGAGGAAAAGATTCCTGTCACTGATGCGCGCAGCCTTCCTGTACCTCTCCCATGTGAGCGGCGCCTTGATGTCCATCCCGACGAAGTCCACAGTCCTGCCCTCCAGAAGCCTTCCGAGCATATCCGGATTCGTCCCGTTGGTCTCGATGCCCGCCAGGAATCCCATCTCCTTGGCCTTCCCAAGGAAATCCTCAAGCCCGGGGTGGATGGTGGGTTCGCCGCCGGATACCATGACGGCCTGGTAGAGCTTCCTGTTCTCCTTTAGGTACCGGAGGACGGATTCGCCGGTTATGTCAGGCAGCTTCTCCGGCCTTAGGACGAGGTCCGTGTTGTAGCAGAAGGGGCACCTGAAGTTGCATCCCGGCGTAAATAGAACCGTTGATACCTTCCCGGGATACTCTATCAGCGAAGTCTTCTGCCATCCCTTGAATAACATCATAATGAGAAATGAGGCCCGTGCCTAATACCCTTCCAGGTCGTGCTGCGCATAGAGGCCGTTGTCGTTGACCACCCAGTCCTCGGCGCTGTACATCTTCTTCCCATCCGGCGTCTTGACTATGACGCTCTTTATCCCGGAGTTTATTATCATCCTCTTGCACATCTTGCACGGCCTCGCCTCGGCGATGCTGTCGTCCTTCACGTTCTCGCCGAACAGATAAAGGGTGCCGCCGATCAGGCTCACGCCGGCCCTTGCGGCGTTGATGATCGCGTTGGCCTCGGCGTGGACGCTCCTGCAGAGCTCGTAGCGCTCACCCGGCGGGACCTTGAGCTCCTCCCTGGCGCACTTCCCGATATCGAGGCAGTTCGGCGTTCCCCTCGGGGCGCCGACGTAGCCCGTCGATATTATCTGGTCGTCCTTGACTATGACAGCCCCGAAGCGCCTGCGTAGGCATGTGGAGCGCCTGCTGACCTCTCCGGCTATGTTCAGGTAATAGTCAATCTTCTCCGGCCTTTTGGACATATCCATTATAGAGATTAGTATATTAAAAATCTTTCTCTCTTTGGCTTTGTTTAAGAAGTCAAGGCCTTAATGCCCATCTCTTAGTTTATCTTTTTGTTTATGATACCGAATTCATCAAAGAATCCTATTTGTTTTAAATTTTTCTCGAATTTCTGTATGGTCTCATTCCAATTCACCGTTTTGTAATGTATCCTACTTCCTTCATCCACATTCGCAACAACTTCCATGTGATTAAGCAATTGATTTAGAAAGTATTTTTCACACTTGGGACAACTTCTGCAAACTCCTTTTGAAATTCCAGACAAGTTCAAATGAGACAACAAATTACCATGACTATCGAAATCTACTACAAAATTGATTACGTCATGTATCGGTTTTCTTTCGTGTTGCTTACCTACAAACGGTGGATTGTGACATATACGAATGATTGCTAATCGATTATCTTTCTCTATTTCCTTCATTTCATGATATTGAAAAAGATACGTTTCCCCCCTATCGTCTTTCTTAGCCACTAAATCAGGGGAACTTATAATGATTTTTGAATACCATGTTTCAATTCCATCTGGCGGTCTTTTAATCTTTTCCATAAATTCTGACCCCCGGTTAAAAAGTTAGCAGTATCAACTACTATTAAAACAAAGCCGCATTCTTTCCTCGACGCTTAACCGTCCTTCGGGATGGTCTGGGCCTTGAGCTGCTTGTCGAACGTCTTCCTGTCCTTGAACTCCTCCTGCTTGCCGTCGTTCCACTGCTCGACCGGGCGCAGGTAGCCCACTGACCTTGACCATATCTCGCATTTAGTCCTTTCCATGCATACCACTCCTTTCCTTTTGAACCATGATGCCCAGATCCTCGTCGCACTTCGGGCAGTATTCGTGCTCGCCGGGCAGATAGCCATGCTTCGGGCATATGCTGAACGTCGGCGTAAGCGTGAAATAGGGGAGCCTGAAGTTCTCGGCTATCGCCTTCACGAGGGCCTTCGTCGCCTCTATGCCGGGCATCCTCTCGCCGATGAAGCCGTGGAGCACCGTGCCGCCGGTGTACCTTGTCTGAAGATGGTCCTGGAGCTTCAGCGCCTCGAATATGTCGTTCGTGAAGCCCACCGGGAGCTGGGTGCTGTTGGTGTAGTAGGGCCTCGCCTTCTTGCCTCCGTACTTCTCCTGGTTGAAGACCTTTATGTCGGGGAACTTCTTCTTGTCTATCATGGCCAGCCTGTAGGACGTGCCCTCGGCTGGCGTAGCCTCCAGGTTGAAGATCTCCCCCTGCTCCTGCTGGAACTGCGCGAGCTTCTCCCTCATGAAGTCAAGCACCTTCGTCGCGAACTCTATCCCCTCGGGGTCCGCCATGCTGCGGCCGGAGAAGTTGAGCAGCGCGTCGTTCATGCCCACGATGCCTATGGTGGAGAAGTGGTTCTTCCAGTACCTGCCGTAGCCTTTCTTTATGTCCCTCAGGTAGAACCTGCTGTACGGGTAGAGGCCCCTCTCCGTGAACTTCTCCAGCACCGCCCTCTTTATCAGCAGGCTCTCCTTCGCGAGCTCCATCCTCCTTTCAAGTATCTCGAAGAAGTCCTTCTCATCCCTGGCCTCGTAGGCTATCCTCGGCAGGTTCAGCGTCACCACGCCTATGGAGCCCGTGAGCGGGTTGGAACCGAACAGCCCCCCGCCTCTTTTTTGGAGTTCTTTTTTATTAAGACGCAACCTGCAACACATGCTCCTGACATCGTCCGGCTTCATGTCCGAGTTCACGAAGTTGGCGAAGTAGGGGACGCCGTACTTGGCAGTCATCTCCCACATCGCGTCGAGGTTCCTGTCGTCCCATGGGAAGTCCTTCGTTATGTTGTAGGTCGGTATCGGGAACGTGAACGGCCTGCCCGACGCGTCGCCGGCGAGCATGGTCTCGGCGAAGGCCCTGTTTATCATGCCCATCTCCTTCCCGAACTCGCCGTATGTCTTGTCCATGAGCTGGCCGCCGAATATTACCGGCTGCTTCTGCATGAACTCCGGGACCACGAGATCAAGCGTTAAATTAGAAAAAGGGGTTTGGAAACCCACCCGCGTCGGGACGTTCATGTTGAAGAGGAACTTCTGGACGGACTGCTTGACGTCCTTGTAATCGAGCTTGTCGTAGTAGATGAAAGGAGACAGCAAGGTGTCGAAGTTCGAGAGCGCCTGCGCCCCGGCGGCCTCGCCCTGTAGCGTGTACATGAAGTTGACTACCTGCATCAGGGCCACGTCGAAGTGCTTCGCCGGGTTGCTCTCTATCTTGCCCCTCACGCCCCTGAAGCCGACCCTTATCAGGTCCTCCAGGTCCCAGCCGACGCAGTACGGGCCGAGCGTCCCCAGGTCGTGCACGTGGAACTCGCCGTTGACGTGTGCCTCCCTTATCTCCCTGGGGTATATGCTGTTGAGCCAGTAGTTGCTTATGACCTTGTGCGTTATGTGGACGTTGAGCCCCTGGAGGGAGTAGGTCATGTTGCTGTTCTCCCTGACCATCCAGTCCAGCTCTTCAAGATAATCGTCGACTATGGTGATGTCCCTGAGGAGCTTGGTGACCTCCCTTATGTTCTTGTGCTGCTCCCTGTAGAGTATGTAGGCCTTCGCGGTCTTGGCGTGCCCGTTCTCGATGAGGACCTTCTCGACTATGTCCTGGACATGCTCGACCGAAGGCGTGCCCTCGGTCCCGTACCTCCTTTCCAGGAACCTGACAACATCATCGGAAAGCTTCTCCGCCATCGCCCTGTCCTTCCCGCCCACCGCCTGGGCCGCTGCCCAGATGGCACTGGCGATCTTCTCCTGGTCGAAGGGTACGATCCTGCCATCCCTCTTCTTTATGCTCTTGATTATAGCCTTCCTCATCAGCTAACCTCCCGGTTTCCTTTCCTTCCTCTTGCCCCCGAACCCGATGGCCTTCCTCAGCCTCTTGAACTCCCTCTCGAAAGACCTCAGGTCCGTGAACTCCCTGTAGACGGACGCGAACCTTATGTATGCCACCTTGTCGATGCCCTTGAGCTTCTCCATCACGATTTCCCCTATCTGGCTGCTGGGGACTTCCTTCCCGCCGTAGTTCATGAGCTCGGCCTCCACCTCGTTGACAAGCTTCTCGATCCTCTCCCTGGGTATCGGCCTTTTCTCGCAGGACCTCAGTATCCCGTTGAGCAGCTTGTCCCGGTCGAAGGTTTCCCTCCTGCCGTCCTTCTTGATGATGGTCAGGCTCACCAGCTCCAGCCTCTCATAGGTCGTGAACCTCTTCCCGCACTTCAGGCATTCCCTCCTGCGCCTGGTGGAGTCAAACTCGGGGATGTCCCTCTTGTCCACGACCTTCGTCTTTGCGTTGAGGCAGTACGGGCATTTCATAGTACCTTCAAAGTCTACCGAATGTGCACTGGAGGGTGGTAAACCACAACATATTGTGTTTAATTATGTCTTCCAAATACAATTTATTTTTTCTTCCCCTTTTAAACTTTTCTATTCTTTGACATATAGGATTGGAAATAGATGGTGAAGAATCCCCTAATTTTCCCCTGATCGCATTCTTACGGACTCTTTTAAATTCGTTCCGCAAAATATTCTTATGGAACACACCTGTTCCTATATATCAAGAATGTGGCGGGCGCTGAAACAAACGGCTGATGATTACAGGTTCGTAGATGGCGTGCTGCAAGGGCAGAGAAGGGACGCATCGAATCTGGACCGGAGCGAGATAACTTCCAGATCTTTTACAGCCCTTCTTGAATTTCCTGCCCAGTTTCTTTCAAGGCTTTACGGCGGGGACTTCTGGGGCGTGGACGGGGTGGGCATGTACAGGCCGGCGGGCCCGGTCGGATTCGAAGTCTGGCGTAATTAGGCATCTAACGCAGGTTTCCCCTGGTTTATAGGCATCTATTTCTCAGGACCAATGATATACGCTTTGTCGGATGTTCCACCGATTCCAAGTTCATTGTACCAAACCGGTCTTTTCATTGTTCCCAGAACAGTTGAGCGCCACTTCTCGTCAGTCAGTCTGTCCTTCATTGGCCAGGTGAACTCATAATAGCTGAATATGGGACCTATCGCGATCCCTATTCTCCCATCCTTTGCCTTGTGGGCCACGACAACCCAGTCGATGTTGCCTGTCCCTGCCTCCAGAACCCTCTTGGAATTCACATCGGTGTGGACATCAGCTATGAGAGATGTTTTGAAGGCCTCATCCTTTCCCTCAAGCGAAGTGTGTACCGCATTGCCACTTCCGCTGGTCACGGTTGTTGCAGATGCCAGCTTTTCAAGTATGTCGTCGAATACAGGGCTTATGCCTTGTATATAATTGTAATCGCCCTCAGTGAGCTCTTCTCCCCTCAGCTCCTTCTCAGATATTGCCTTCAGCCTTGACATCATATCTGAACTTTGCTTCAGCGCATTCTCAACATCCGTTGTCATTACACCCTGCTCATCAAGCCCCTGCTTCAGGAAGTCGACAGCGAATTTCGCCCTTGTAAATAGCTCTGGGTTAGGTTCGACATAGCCATAATATCTGGCTTCCATGGGTCCAGCACTACCCAGCGTAATGCCAACAGCCCAAGTATAGCTCTGCTTAACATATAATATGGTATCGTGCCTGAGTTCTGCCCAGGACGAGAGGGAGGTTATCAAATCCTTTGTCTTCCAGACATCACTTCTCATCCATATGGGATAGCCAATCGGCTTCTCCTGCAAGATTGGCTGCAACATCCACAGCCATGTGTTATACAGGTTCTGGGTCCAGTTTGATGTTGAGTAGCTGCCTACCAATCCTCTCAGGTCTGCCATCTTCTGGGTGTAATTGCAAAAGCCGTTCTCATAATATTTGAGCAGCATATCATCCGCCTCGCCTGAACCGAGCGCGTTCATCACATCAAGGCCGCTTGGCATGAATCTGCAAACTGAGTATACCTTTGCCAGATTCTCCGGCGGCATGCTGTCACTGCAGCCACCGCAACCGCAGTATAATTCTATAGCAGCATCACAGACCTCATTCCAGTATTTTGTGGCGTTCTCATTCATGCTGTCGCAGGATGTGTAGAACTCTTTGGGTTTTGAGCATACAGGCATGCCATTGCAGCTTGTGGCCACGCAATAATCCAGAACTTCGCTGTAGCTGCCTGAATCAGTGTTTGGACCGACATTCTTGTATACAAGGTCGCCAAGAATCTGCGAATCCAAGGCGTATCGCTGTCCCATCAGCCTCATGCCCTGGGTGGCATCACTGAGGTTGCCGACAAGGTCTATCTCGAACCCTCCAAGTATCTTGGGTCCTCTCTGCTCCCTTATCCTGCCGCTTATCTGCTCTGCAACATCATTGCCCAGCTTGTTTGTTTCATCAAATCCGCTGCCGAACAGGGAATTGACTGCATTGTCGTAATCATAGAAGCTCAAATCATCACTTGACCCAGCAAAGAAGCCAGTGACTGAGTATACTTTGTCCCAAAGCTGATAGGCAGGGATCTCTGTGCCACTGTACTGCGCCCTCGCTGACTTCACGGCATCAGTCAGCAGGATTGCCTGTTTGGTCCATCCTTCTCCCTTTGCTTTGAATGTCATCCTGCCAAGCCACATCATTGATTTGAAGTATTGTTTGAGTTCTTCGGAGGATGTGTAATGCCCTCTCGGCACATACTGTGAATAATCTTCACAGTAACATACTTTTGAGCAGACATCCCTGTAGAGGTCCATGCTGTCCCATGTCTTGCCCTGATATTGTATCTGCATGCCCTTGACCGCCTGGCTGCATGAACCGTCTGGATAGAATGCAAGGTCAGAGCATGTGGCGTCACAATCCTTGCTGAATAAATGGCTTCTGAAAAGGCCCTTGTGCGCTTCTATCTTGCTTATCTCTTCATTGACGTCACTGGAAACTGAAAAGGGAACACCGTAGCTTGGGTCAAGCAGCTTCCTTGCTGTTGCAAGATATGCTATATTCCTTCTAGCAAGCTCTTTCAATCCAGCATCCTTCAAGCCGTTGTATTGCCTTGTGGATTCGATTATGGCAGCATCAAGGAACGCCTTCATCCTTGGCGAAAGCTCCTTGACCTCAAGGTTCTTCAGAATTTCATTGAACTCTATATGGAAGAGGTGGAGAGTGGAATCTGTGGTGATGAATATGGGAACCTTGTTGTTTTGACTCCATCTTCCGCCACTTAATTTTGTATACGCATCAGAGAATTTTTGGTCTCTGTCACCATTGATTATGACAACCCCGTTGTTCAGAAGCGTGGATTTCTGGTCCTCAGAAAGGACCTTGGCGAAGCTGCCCTCGAAATCCCTCTGATAGTTTTCTGGCATTTCGGCGAGCGGCAAGGTGTATTCTGGGTTGCTGTATGCCTGCGGCGAAAAACTGTAAACAGGCGGGTTTGCAGAAATGGCAGGTTTTTGTATCATCATTCCAGAATAAACCGGCTCCTTGGAGCCGACATTGGCTCCAGACTGGAGCAGATAGGTTATCCCGATGACAATAATTATTACCACAATGCCAAAAGCAAGTTTTCGCTTCACAATAATATATTAATGGCTTAAGTTGATATAAAAGCTACCTCTTCATGTCTGGCAAAAAGCGAATCGAAAGTGCAAAGCCGCTATGCTCCATGACCGGAATCTTTATATATACCCATGAACCATTAATCATATGAAAAATAATTCATATAACAAGTTCTTCATGAACTTCGCCAACAAGGGAAGATTCGACATAATCATGGCGCTGAGGGAAATGCCCATGAGCGTCTCCGACATAGTCAAGAAGGTGGGCGGGGAGCAGAGCGGAGTCTCCCATAACCTGAAGAAGCTGAGCTGCTGCCACATACTGAACGTCAGGAAGGAAGGCAAGCAGAGGATATATTCGCTCAACAGCGAGACCGTCACGCCTATGCTCAGGATAGTGGAGAGCCATGTGAAAAGGAACTGCATAATGGGGAGGTGTGGGAATGAGCTTTGAAAAGATATACCTGGACAATGCGGCGACCACCAGGGTCGACCAGGAAGTGCTCAATGCCATGATGCCCTACTTCACCGAGAAGTTCGGCAACGCCTCCAGCCTCCATTCCTTTGGCAGGGAGGCCGAGAGGGCGGTCTCCGATGCCAGGAAGGTGATAATGAAGAGGGCCAATGCGAAGAGGCACAGGCTGATCTTCACCAGCGGCGGCACGGAGTCAAACAACTTCGCGCTCAAGGGCGTCGCCTTCGCCAACAGGGACAGGGGGAAGCACATAATCACGACGAAGATAGAGCACGACTGCGTGCTCAACAGCTGCAAGTGGCTCCAGAAGCAGGGCTTCGAGGTCACCTATCTGCCCGTTGACAGGGATGGCTTCGTCAGCCCTGACCAGCTCCAGGAGGCCATAAGGAAGGACACCATCATCGCATCGGTGATACATGCCAACAACGAGATCGGGACCATAGAGCCGATAACGGAGATCGGCAGGATATGCTCGGACCACGGCGTCTATCTGCACACGGACGCGTGCCAGAGCTTCACCAAGGTCCCGCTGAACCTGGACAAGCAGAAGATAGACCTCGTCACAATAAACTCCCACAAGATATACGGCCCGAAGGGCGTTGGCGGGCTGTTCATCAGGGAGGGCGTGAAGATAGACCCGCTGATGCACGGCGGCGGCCACGAATTCGGCCTGAGGAGCGGAACCGACAACGTCGCAGGGATCGTCGGCTTCGCGAAGGCCGCGGAGATAATGAAGGACAAGCACATCGAAAACATGGCGAGGCTGAGGGACATGCTCATGGATGGCGCCCTGAGGATCGAGGACTCCTGGCTCAACGGCCCGAGGAAGGACAGGCTCTGCAACAACGCGCACTTCACATTCAAGTACATAGAAGGGGAGTCGCTGATAATACACCTTGACCTGAAGGGCATCTCCAGCTCGACCGGCTCAGCCTGCTCCTCGAAGTCACTGGAGCCGAGCCACGTGCTCACGGCCATCGGGCTCAAGCCGGAAGAGGCCCATGGCAGCGTGCGCTTCAGCCTGGGGAAGGAGAATACCAGTGAGGAGATAGCCTACACGCTCGATGCCCTGAAGGAAGCGGTGGGCACGCTGAGGAAGATAAGCCCTTTCAAGAAGAGGTGGTGATGATATGAATGGAAGCATGTACAGCCAGGAGGTAATGGATAATTTCAGGAACCCGAAGAACATGGGGGAGATGGAGGACCCGGACGGGGTCGGGATGGTAGGCAACCCCATCTGCGGGGACGTCATGAAGATGTTCATCAAGGTCAGGAAGGAGAACGGCGAGGAAAGGATAGCGGACATAAAGTTCCAGACCTTCGGCTGCGTCGCGGCCATCGCCACGTCCTCCATGACCACCGAGCTGGCCAGGGGCAGGACCCTCGAGGATGCCATGAAGATAACGAGGAATGACGTCGCCTCGGCCCTGAAGGGCCTGCCTCCGATAAAGATGCACTGCTCCAACCTGGCCGCAGACGCTTTGCGAGCGGCGATAAAGGATTATTATAAGAAAGCCGGACGAAAACATAAACCAATAAAAGGCAGCGGCAGGAAGAAATAAGATTGGATGAGGTGGGAACATGACAGCCGTGACGAAAGACACGAAGCTTGCAGAGATACTGAAGAGGCCCGGCGCCGGCAGGATACTGGAGAAATTCAACACCCCCTGCATGCACTGCCCTATGGCGGCCTATGAGATGGGGACGCTGAAGATAGGCGAGGTGGCGAAGGTCTACGGCCTTAACCTCGCTGGCCTGCTGAAGGAGCTTAATGCCACCAGGCCGAAGGCCGGGAGTAAAGCTTCCAAGAAGGGAAAGAAATGAGATCTGCCTTTTTCATCGCTTTGCTCATCGCAGCCGTCATTCTGGCTTCGGGATGCGTAAGCAATGGAAGGGTGCCATTCCCTGACAGCATGAATGCCAGCAGCACCGGCAGCCAGCCCCCTGCTGTTGAGAAGGTCATCGAGATCTCCGTGATGAACGTGTCCGCGGACAAGGGCCTCTACCATTCGGCGGGGGTCATGAACCTCAGCGCCGTCGTCTGGTCGAACTCGAGGGTGGAGAACGCGAAGGTCAGGGCTACCGGCATAAACGGGAGGATGAACCTTGAGCAGACGGTCAACCTCTCCGAAGGGGAAAACATCGTCTCGTTCGCCTACGCCCTCCCGAGGTGCAACGTCTGCGGCGGCATAAGCGCGGGCACCTACGTGATGAGCTGCGAGGCGTCCTACGGAAACCTGACGTCCAGCAACTCCACGTCCGTCCAGATCGTGCAATAATAAATTTAAGGAAGCGAAATCTAAAGG
>Ga0315275_10002768_pt1 | contig 15940 bp, 10 predicted proteins | sample YL17G03_0_MG_FD_205557 | JGI IMG/M metagenome (GOLD analysis project Ga0315275, IMG submission 205557) | Sediment microbial communities from Yellowstone Lake, YNP, Wyoming, USA - YL17G03_0 | ecosystem: Environmental > Aquatic > Freshwater > Lake > Sediment | place: USA: Wyoming | collected... | reverse complement strand
GCAGATGGCCACAGATAGTGAGTAACTTAGTAATTGAGTAACGACTCGTGTGCCACGGCCGGCTTGCCCGGCCGTGCGTTTTATGGGCGGGTGCCACGGCTTGCTTGTCAAGCCGTGCTTTATGAGCAGGGACATGCGATAATAGGCGGCGCGGAAAGGAGAAGAAAATGGGCGAGCGTGGAATCGGGCGGTTGGCGACGGTGCTCCTCGTTCTTTCAGCCTGCGTGCTTGGCGGCTGCGGAGAGGGAACCGAGCAGGCCCCGCCCGCATTGCCTGCGCCGGTGGCCGCGCCGCCGCCTGTCCCAGTGGTGACAGCACCGCCGCCTGTCCAGGTCGCGGAAGAACCGCCGGTGGCGGCACGCAGTTTCAACTCCAAGATGCCATTTGGCGTATGGGTGGTGCGCGAAGAGGGGGGCAGGTTGGAGGACATCGGCAGAACGCCGGCGGCAAAGCCGATCGCGATACCTGCATGTTGGGCGTGGGGAGTGACGGTGGGCGAAACCGATATGCGGGTGAAGGTCCAGGAAATGGCGGCTCAGAACATCCCTGGGATACGACTGTTTCAGGCCAAGGATGACGACCTCGCATACCTGAAGCAAGTGCCAGGATTGCGCGTGCTTTTGATTGACTGTTTCCAGGGCACGGACGCGGGCTTTGCGCACCTCAAGGACTTGCAGGGGTTGCAGATGTTCTGCCTTTCGATGACGCCCATCACGTACGCGCACCTCGTACACCTCAAGGAGTTGAAGGGATTGCAGGTGCTCGATTTGGCGGGCGACGGGGTCACGGACGCGGGCATCGAAAACCTCAAGAACTTGAGAGCATTGCAAACGCTCAAACTTCATGGGACCCGGGTCACGGACGCGGGCCTCGCGTACCTGGAGGAGTTGAAAGCCTTGCAGACGCTCGACCTTCAGCGCACGCAGGTCACTGACGCTGGCCTGGTGCACCTCAAGGAGATGAAGGGATTGCAGTCGCTAAATCTTAACGGCACGAAGGTCACGGATGCGGGTCTTGTGCACCTCAAGGATCTCAAAAAGTTGCAGACGCTCTATCTCCGGGGAACCGGGGTGAAGGACGCGGGCCTCGCGCACCTCAAAGGTTTGCAGGCATTGCGGACGCTCGATCTTTACGGCACTCAGGTTACGGATGCGTGCCTCGCGCACCTCAAGGAATTGAAGGGGTTGAAGGGACTCATCTTGTGGCGGACCAAGGTCACGTCCGCGGGGGTCACGGAGTTTCGGAAAGTCATGCCCAACGTTAAGGTGCTGCAATGAAGCGCACAGGCGGGGCGGTAACGGCGCTTACGGATTAACCGACAGGCCGCCTTCCTGGATGTCGAGGTCTTCGCGGAGGTCAATGCGGTCAACCTGGCCGTCGCGCATCCAGAGGACGCGGTCGGAATTCGAGAGCATCTTATGGTCATGCGTCGCAGTAATAACCGTCACGCCGCGCTCCACGGAGAGGCTCTTCAGGATGGCGATGATGTCGGCCTGGTCGGCCAGCACCCAACCGGTGGACCACTCGAACGACTCGATGGCGCACTGGACGCCGCCTTCGACCAGCCCCTGGCGGATGCGACCGACTTCTCCCGTCACCCCACCGGCGCCGCTCACGCAGACCACGAGGCCGCCGTCATAGCCTGTCCCCTCCGTGAGGTTCGCGAAACGGTCGGCTTCGGTCTGGTATTCGCGGCCGCACCCGCCGGCGCCGGCCGCGCACACGAGAAGAAGAGCAGCCCATCCGACGGTTCTCATGGCTCATCCCCCTACGTGGTGCAAGCGTCCATGTAGGTGCGCTGCGGACAAGCCATCACAACTAGCGGCCAGAAGCAGGGGAGGTTGGAGCACGACCCGACACAGCCGCAACGTGCGGCCGAGCCGGGTCACTCCACCTAACAGTTACTCTAATGATATTGATACCCTAGTCAAATCGGTGGACCGCCTCGGGAAGAATGGAGGAAGACTCCGGCGTAGCGCGACTTGTAAGCCTTTGCCCATAAAGCGGTTAGGACAGGCAGGAAGGTCGCCGGCAATCACGCCGCGTGGGAGGTTTTTTCGTCCGCCATGCAAAGCGCCACACAAAATGGCGCGGTTTTCGCCCGCGCTAAAGGAACGCTGCCGGTCGGGTCGCCTCCAGTCCGCCTTGGCGACGCCGGCCGGGCCGGCGGAGGGCATTACAGCCCGGCCTCAAGCACAAGGACGAAGTCGCTGTCGCCGGAGGCATTCTTTGGGGGCGGCGTAAACTTCGCACGGCGGCTGCCGGGGACCGGCGAACCGACCGCTTCCTGGTACGTTTCCTGAGTCGGGTCGAACCAGCGGGCGGCCACCGGGCCCTTGAGTTTCCCCAGATCCACGGTTATTTCGCGGGCCGTCGGCATGTAGATGAGGGCAAAACTTCCGTCATCGGCCAAGGCCGCCATCGCGGAGTCGCCACCGGCCCTGCCTCCGTCCGTCAACAGCACGTGCTGCGGGTCCGAGACCAGCCGGTACCACGGGCGCTCGCGCATGAACCGGCCGAAGATGGCAGCGTGCCGGGCGCCCACGCTATCCAGGGCCTTGACCCAGCCGTCGCCCAGGAACCACATGGGCCGGTTGCCATAGGCCGCGCCGGCGGACCCGGCCAGCATGGTCCAGTAGGCCTGGCGGCGAACGCGGTGCGGACCGCCGTCGCGACCGTCGTTGCTCTCGTTCTCGTAGCCGCTCTCGCCCAGGATGTTGGGCTTGACCGGTTGGAGATTGTAATCGTGCAGGGTCTGAACGAAGGTTTCGCCATAGGTGTAGGTCATATTGAAGCCCAGCCACGCGTCGTTATGGAACCAGGTTGAACTGGACTGGCACCCGCCGTGGTACGTCTGGAGTTGATGCGGCGCGGCCTTGTGCAGTTCCTCGGCCACCATGCGGATCATCTCTATCGGCATCTCGCGGTCGGGGTCGCGGTCGCCGCCGTTGATCCAGACGACGTTCTTACAGTCCTTGAACCGCTGACCCAGATACCGGCCATAGACGCGGGCGTTGGACTTGTTCAGGTGCTTCGACCAGTCGCCATCGATCCAGTAGGGCGCGATGGCCACGAGCAGGCCAAGTTGCTCCGCCTGCCGGATCACCCATTCGACGTGGTCGAAGTAGGCGGCATTGGGCCGGGCCATATCGTTGGCGGGGCTGAAACACAACTGCCCGTATTTGTTCGGCGCGTCGCTCTTCGGGAACGGCAGCATGTGGGTCTGGAGGGTCGTGAAACCCTTGGCCTTGCGGTTCTGAAGGTACTGGAGGGCTTCCTCGCGGCTGAGTTTCCAGAAGATGCCCCACGGCGTGTCTGCATGATAAAGGAATGGCCGCTCCCTGGCATCGACGAAGTAGTGCCCATTGCGGCTGGCCTTGATGGGGAACGTCGGCCGCTCCGACTTCGCCTCCGACTGGGCGGCGACCGGCTTCGCCCCCGGGGGGCCCTTGTCGGTCGGTTGCGACTGGGCCAGGGCCACAGACACCACGGCGGCCATGCCCGCCACCAGCGTGATTGTCAGCAGCACGGCTTGACCTGCGGCTGATTCCTGAAGCATCATTCGTGCCTTCCTCCCGCGCCGGACGCGCGGGGCAAGTCCGACCGCGCCGCGCCGACCTTCTCAGGCCTTCACGACGAGCGCCGGCGGCGACATCAGGCCGCACGGAACCAGTTGGTACCCTTCAAACCACCGGTCGCCCGTAGCCACGTACTCGCCGGGACCTGTCCAGGACGGCCACTTCTCGCTGAAGTGGTGCGGGCCGTGCGAGTTGCGGCGGTGGCCGATGACCTCCAGGACGAGTTCGGCCTCGTCGCTACCGTGGACGAGGTCCGTGATGTCCAGTTCATAGGGTTCCCAGGCGAGGACGCCCGCCGGCCGACCGTCCACGAGGACACGCACGGCCACGCCGCGGAACTCGCCCAGCCGCACGCTCAGCCGCTCGCCCGCCTTTATCTTCGGCCGGATGGTCTGGCGGTAACCCACCGAGCCGCTGTAGAACGCGAGACCCTGGCCGACCCAGTCGCCGATGGCGAGCGACGCCGGCGGCGCCGCGACGGCCACGTTCGTGCCGTCCACCGTCGTGCCGAAGTCGCCCAGGAGGTAGATAATCTCGAAGCCGCTGTGCGTGACATCGTAGTCGCACTGGAGGGTGATTTCGTTCGCGCCCGGCTGGAGCATCATCGGATCAATCGGCAACCGCCTGAGCGACTTATCCACCCACCAGCCGCAGTCGGCGTCGGTGCTGACGGCGGCGCCGTTGACCGCCACCCTGTAATACTCCGGCCGCTCGAGCGCGAGGAACAGTTCGCCGCTGGGCACGGCCTTGACATCGAATGTGTAGGCGAGCGCGACGCCGAGGCGCTTGGGGTTCGCCGGCTTTTCCTGGGCCCACGGTTGGACCATGGCGCCGCCGCGATGCGGGATGCCCAGGGCGTCCCGGACGGCCGAGTCCACCCGGAGAATCTCCTCGGGGCCCTGCCAGTCCTTCCCGGCAATTTTGTAGCGCGGGCGGTCCAAGACGAGGTTATTCGCCTCGGAGAGGCGGATGTCCCAACGGGCCGGGGCCAGCGGCTCCGCGCCGATTTCCTTGAGCGGCTTCGGCCGCGCGGGGGCCGGCGGCCCGGCTTGCTTCGGGATGATGAAGAGCCGGCTCGCGAGTCGCGGCAGCGAGGTCCGAATCTCCCAGCCGCCGTCCTTGGCGGCCGCCTCCGCGGCACACACCTGGCCTGTGCGCGGGTCGAGTTCCACCGGCATCCCCCTGCACCCGGCGAAGCCTCGGATGCGAACGTCGGGGAACGCCGCCTTGCGATCGCGGGCCAGCACGTCGTCCACCCCGCCGGTGCGCGGGAGGTGGCTCGTGTTGACGACGAAAAGGTAGAAGGCGTCCTTGTCCTCGCGCAGGAGGTAGATGGCGGGCGCCACGGCCTGGCCGCCGGCGTCGGTGACGCGGATGCGCCGGGCGGCCGGGGCCACGGCGTCGGCGAGTTTCTTCCCTTTCGCGGGCGCTCTTCGAGAGCGCGCCGCCAGCGCCGCGACGGCCTCGGAGGGCGCGGCGTCCACGTAGGCGGCCACGTCGCCGGCGAAGACGACCGCGCCGCCCGCCGCCGCAAACTTCTCCAGCAGCGCCAGCGTGGTCGAGCGCATCGTCTTCATCGGCGGGACCACGACCGCCTTGTACGCGGCTTTTCCGACCTTGAGGATCGGCGCCCCGCCCGCCTTGACCACCTTCGCGTGGCGCGACAGGAGTTCCTCCTCGCCGTAGTCAAAATCAACCTGTTCCTGGAGGAGCGAATCGCCCAACTCGTCGAGCATGCGGTCGTACTCGGAGGTGGCGGCATCGTTCTCCCATCCGACCTTCCTCATCGTCCACATGCTCTCGACCGGATGGATGACGAGGAGGTCGCGCACTTCCTGGCCGCGAGTCATGACGGCCGTGAGCCGCGCGAAATAGTCCTCGACTGTTCCGTAGAGTTCCCACCACGGGGACTGGTAGAAGATAGCCGCCGGGTAGTCGCGCTTCGCTTCGCCGAGCATGGTGTACCAGGAAAGGTGCTGGCACCGGAGATTGATGCCGAGGGCGGCCTGCCAGTCGCCGACGGCCTTGTGCGACTCGAACGAGAAGTCCCAGCCGGTGACCCCGTAGGTCTCCGTGACGCGCCACTTCCATCCGAACTGCCGCGCGGCCGAAGAGACCTGTTTGGCGGTGATGTACTGGCGGCTGCGCTCGGTCAGAAGGTCCATGCCGGGGGCCTGCATGTGCTCGTAATGGCGCATGCAACTGCCGACCACCTGCGTCTGGGTCCGCAACGTTTCTTCGAGCAGCATGTGGCCGGTGAACTGGAGGCCGTTCTTGCCACACCACGCGCCGATCTGCCGCGAGAAGGCGTCCACGAAAAGGAAAGTCACGCAGTCCCAGAAATGCCACCGGGCCGGCGCCACGGGTTTCCCGTCCACATCATAGAACAGTTCGACGAGGTGCGCGAGAAGGTCGTAGCCATACCGCTTGCGGAAGACGGCAGGAAGTTGGGCGGTCCACGGAACGGCGGTGTCCCCTGCGTACGCGAAGTTCGGCTCGTCGGTGAAGATGCCGGGCACGAGCGGCCCGAAGGAGTGGCCGACCTGCTTCCGGTAGGCTTCGTGCGTCACGCGGATATACTGCCTGACCGCGTCGTGGCTGAGCGTGTCGAGATAGGTGTATCCGTTGTACCACGGGGTCGGCTGGTCGAGTTCGATGCGCATGGCCAGGATGGACTGACCCGGGGCGAGTTGCTTCGGGCGCGAGCCCTTCCGGATGGGCTGGACGGCGGTCGCCGCGGCGCCGCTTATGGAGGCGGTGAAGGCGGCGAGCGTCGCGGAGGTCCACTTGAGGTCTTTCGGCTTCTCGAACCGGTCCATCACGAGACGGCGCTGGCGGTACCGGGGGTTCTTCGTCACGAGTCCGCCGGCGGCGCCGCTCGGCCAGCGGTCCTCGTCATAGAGCCAGGCCTCGAGGCCCTGCTTCTTCGCCTCGTCAATGCAGGCCCGGACGCACCGGAACCATTCGTCGCCGAGGTAAGCCGTGTCGAGGCCGACGCGGCTGTGCATGAAGAAGCCGCCCAGGCCCATCTGCTTCAGGACGCGGACCTGGCGCCGCAGTTCCGCTTCCTCCAGTTTCCCGTTCCAGGCCCAGAACGGCTTGCCGCGATAAGGGCTCCCGGGGCACGCGAACTCGCTGAGAAGTTTCTTGTCCATGTCGTCTCGTCTCCCGATCCTTTTCAAGAGGCCCAGGGTATTTCCGTCAGGGCAGGCACTCTAGCCATTGGGCCTCTCTGTTGCAAGAATTCTTCGGGCGCCATGCCCCGAAGGGGCCGGCCTGCCGGACGGTATCGCCTAAGACCCCGGCATCGCGCCGCGGGGGAGGTTTTCTCGTCCGCCAAGCAAAGCGCCTCGCAAGATGGCGCGGTTTTTGTCCGCGACAAAGGAACGCTGCCGGTCGGACTAGCCTCAGTCCGCCTTGGCTGCGCCAGCCGGCCCCCCGGCGGGGGATTCTACTGAGACATCAGCAGCCCCGACGGCAAACCGATGAGCGGCGTCATCTATGGCCTGAAGAAGGACTGATCGCCTTTATGTTTTGCTCGGTGAGTCTCCACGCCAATCGCGCAACAAACCGTCTTATCGTTGTTCCTTGGCGAACTCGCCTTTCTCCGTAAAGCCGTGCGCCCACACCCGCAATCGCAGATCGCCAAAGGACCGGCCTAGATGCCGCCCCAACAACCAAGCCCACAACCGCCGCGATGAAGATAATGACAATGGTTTTCCATCGCCTGCCTCGCGTCGGCGCCTGCTTCGCGTCGGCGCCTGCTTCGCGTCTCCAGCCTTATTCTGACTTACCTCGGGCGGCATCTTGTCATCTCCTGCAATTACTGGCTTTCATCTTCGCGCTCCGGGTTATGGCGCCGGGTCTGCGGCCGGCGGGGCGCTCGAGAGGAGATAAGCCTGGCAGACTTCCTCGGGCCGGCCGTCCTTGACGATCCGCCCACGGTCCAGCCACAGGGCCCGCGTGCACATCTGCTGGATGAGTCGGAGGTCGTGACTGACGAGAACCGAAATGTGCGAAGCGCCGATGAGTTGGGCCATGCGGGCCTTAGCCCGGACCAGGAACTCGGCGTCTCCTGCGGCAAAGACCTCGTCCACGAGGAGGATTTCGGGGTCCACGTCCGTGGCCACGGTGAACGCCATGCGAAGGAGCATGCCGGTGGAGTAGTACTTGACGGGCATCTGGGCGGATTCGCGGAGGCCGGCGAAATCCAGGATGCGGTCCATCTTATTCTGCATCTCGCGGCGGCTGAAACCCAGGATCGCGCCGTTAAGGAGGATGTTCTCGACGCCGGACATCTCCGGCATGAACCCGGCGCCGAGTTCGATGACGGGGGCGATGCGGCCGCGAATCCGGATCACTCCCGCCGAGGGACGGTAGATGCCGCAGATCAACTTAAGGAGGGTGCTCTTGCCGGCCCCGTTCGCGCCGATCACTCCCAGGCGCTCGCCGTGGTCCATGCGCAGGTTCAGGCTGTCGAAGATCAGGTAAGACCCCGACGGGCGCGACGAGCGCCGGAAGACGCTATCAACGACCGCGCTCTTCAGGGTGGGGTTGCGGTCGGTGTATTTCCGGAAGCGCAGGGAGACCGCATCGAGGCTGACGGAGGCCAGGCCGTTTCGCGGTTCGCCGCTGCTAGAGCCAGAAGACATAGCGTGCCTCAAATCGCTTGTAGACGAGGTATCCCAGCGCAAGCGCCACGGCCGCGGAGGCGCTTGCGCCGGCCCAGACCCGCCCCGAGGGCCAGACGCCGTAGTAGAGAGCGTCGTGGAAGAACGCCAACAGATAGGCCATCGGGTTCAGCGTGATCAGCGACGGGTACTGGGCCACGAACTCGGGCGGATAGAGAATCGGACAGACGAAATACGCCGCCTGAAGCCCTACGGCCAGGATGTGCTCGAAGTCGCGGTAGCGGCTCACCAGGGTCATGGCGACCGCGGAGATGCCGAGCGTGAACGCCCCCAGCAGGACGAAGGCCGCAGGCAACAGGACGAGTTGCACGTGCACCGTGGCCCCCAGCAACGTGAGCAGCAGGAAAAGCGCCACCAGCGCCAGGGCCATGTTGACCGCCGCCACCAGCAGGCACGTGAGCGGAAAAAGGAACTTCGGGACCTCGATCTTCTTGATAAGCGGCTCATTGGCCAGCAGCGTCCGGCCGCTGTTGGTGACCGCTCCATACACGAACTGCCACGGAATGAGGCCGCTGAACAGGTAAAGGGCGTAGTCGCTGAGCGGCAGCCGCATAACCTGGCTGAACACCAGCGCCATGACCGTCATCATCAGGATGGGGTTCAGCAGGGTCCACACGAACCCAAGGACGCTGCGCTGGTAGCGCGTCTTCAACTCCGTGGCCACGAGGCCGCGCAGCACATAGCGGAAGAGGCGGAGGTCGCGAAGGTCTTCCGACAGAAGCTCGAACCATCGGAAAGGAGACCATCGCTCGAGCCAGATCGCGGTGGGCTCCGCGACGATCGTCCTCTCCTGAAGCGGCGGTGTCATCCTCTGGAGGCTCCGGGCCAGGCCGGCGCCGAGAGCGTTCCCTCTTCGCCCCAGCGCCGCGCCAGACCTATGTATCCGAAGTTTGTGGAAGATTGTCAAGAGTTTGATGCTTCCTGCCGCAAATCCGGTTGCAAAGGAAAGGACCCGCTGGTAATCTTGTCGGCGCGCCGGTGCGTCTCTGGGATGGCCGCGGCCTCCCCTTGGGCAAAAGGGGAACGGTCGTCGGGCGGCAGGCATCGTCGGGCGGTGACTCCTTGGACTTCACCATCGTTCTCATTAACTTCGACTCCGGCCCCTACATCGGGCCGTGTCTGAAGCGACTCCGGATGCGGCTGATGCCCGCTAATCATTGTCAGACGCCGAACAGAGAATCGCTATGCGCTTTTTCGGCCCAGGCTTCCGCGACAATCCTGGACAATGTAACCGGGCTGTTATAAGGTCGGCGGAGGAAAGGCTGGAGTCCACCGTGACGGGTCTTAAGTGGAATCGGCTTCAAGGCCGCCTTCGGGATCGAATCGCGCCATATGGGACCCGAAGGGCCACGCTCATGGTGTTGGCCATTCGGTTCAAGGGCGTCTGGAGAGAAGAAGGTCCGAGAGCAGCGTTCGGCAAAGCAGCAAGATATGCGAAGCGTTTTCTCGGAGCATTCGACCAGTGGTTGCCGAAGAGGCTGGCCTTAGACAGATACCAACAGTGGCTTGCCGACAATGCCGTGACGGAGAGAGTCAGATGGCTGATGGGGGCCGACCTCGGGCATATGCCGTCCACGCCCAAGATAAGCGTAGTCATGCCGGTATTCAACCCTCCGCTGCCGTTCCTAAAGGATGCCATTGAGTCTGTCCGGTCGCAGATTTACGAGAACTGGGAACTCTGCATCGCCGACGATGCGTCCAAGCCTGAAGTGGCCCGGCTTCTTGATCACTATGCCGCGCAGGACCCGAGGATACGGGTTGTCCATTCCCTGAAGAACGAGGGGATTGCGGCGGCAACCAACCGCGCGATCGGTCTTCTGTCGGGCGAGTGGATAGCCCTGCTGGACCATGATGATCTCCTGGACGAAACCGCGCTCTATTACGTTGTGAAGGAAATCAACAAAGACCCGGGTCTTGACGTGATCTATACGGATAGGGACCACGTGACGGATGGGGGGCGCAGAACGGATCCCTACTTCAAGCCCGATTGGTCGCCGCATACTATCCTTACCCACAACTATGTGATCCACCTCCTTGTCTTTCGCGCCTCACTATTGAGCAAAGTGCCCTCCCTGGACAGCCGGTACGATGGTTCTCAAGACTATGACCTGATCCTCCGACTCGCGGAACACGCCGGCCGCATAGGCCACATTCCGAAAGTGCTTTACTCGTGGCGGCGGCATCGGGGCTCGAATAGCGTCACCCCCAGGCCAAAGGCGTTCATGGCCGGCCGAAATGCCATTCAAGATGCGTTGAAACGTCGCGGCATAAAAGCGGAAGTCAAGATGGCAAGCGAGTTCGGCCCCTACAAGATTGCGTATGCCGTGGAAGGTGAACCTCTCGTCTCGATCGTCATATCGAGTTGCCGCCTGGATCTCCTGGACGCATGTGTCCGTTCGGTTCGCTCCGGGACCGACTACCGTTCGTATGAGATCCTGGTGGCGACCAACCTCCTTGAGAACGCCCCCATGCGGGACTACTGCAAGGCCAACGGGCTCAACCTGGTCGAAGTCCGCGACGGATACTACTCGAAGATGAACAACGAGGCGGCCCGGAAGGCCTCGGGGGAGTTCATTGTTTTTTTGAACGATGACACGTTGATCGAGACTTCTTGCTGGATACGCGAACTGTTGGGGTTATGTAATCAGCCGGAAGTCGGGGCCGTGGCCCCCAAACTCGTGTTGCCTGACGGCCGCCTCCAGTTCACGCGCGTGGTCCTCGGCATCCGCCGGGACGGCATGCCCTACTTTTTCGAACCGTTTGCCACCTATGGAACGTTCATGTTACATGGCTTCTCCTCCGAGGTGGTATCGGACGTTTCGGCCGTCCGCGGGGCTTGCGTGATGATAAGGCGGGCGCTCTTCCTGGAGATTGGCGGCCTCGATGAGAAGGACTATAACCTGAGTTTACAGGACATAGACCTGTGCTTTCGCCTTCGCCGCCTGGGGTTCGCCATTCTGTACACTCCTCACGCAGTCGTCGTTCACTATGGTTCTCACACGAGGAAATCCAACCTTCCGCTGATGGCCAAGGACGTTCCCCTGACCGACAAGTTCTTTCAGGTCTACCGCTCAGACCTTCTGGGCGGAGACCCTTTCTACAATCCGAACCTGACCGACAATCACGGCCTGGTCGAAGCGCCTCTCTTTCCCGGGGTCCGCCGCGTGAATGTGCTCGATATGCAGTACGATCAGGACTATTGGCATTCGTATGGGTTTCCCATTTACCAAAAGGGGGACATGATCAACGACCGGGGGCGCTCCGTTGCTTTATTTGTGCCATTCGCGTCCAACGTTCTACGAGCCACCGGATGTAAAAGGGTTGTGGACGTTGGATGCGGACCGGGGTTGCTCCTTGAGGCGTTTCAGCAGATTGGGGTGGAGTGCTGGGGAATCGAGCCTTCCGGCGCTGCGCTCGCAGTCGTTCCTGCCGAGGTTCGGAAGCGAATCGTGAGTGCGTACATCACGTCTCCGCGCGTTGTGGAGCAGGCGGGTCTCGCCCATCCATTTTGTGTTGCCGTGTGCATGGAAGTCCTAGAGCACCTTCCGGACGAACACCTTCACCAGGCGCTTGCCAATATTGGGGCCTTGTCAGATCTGGCCATTGTCACTACGCCTAAGCCCAACCTGTGGGACAGGGATGACAGGACTCACGTCTCGGTGATGCCCCGGTCTTCTTGGATTAAGGTATTCCAAAAAAGTGGATGGGTTGAGGACGCCCGCCTTGGTGCGGCGGTCTTCGGACATGGATACAAGGCGAACCCGGACACGAGTCTGTTTGTGTTAAGGCGAAAGGCTCAAATCCATTCTTAGATCATATCATCCTGGAATACCGGAAGCGCCTATGCGCCTGGCCATGATCATCCCGACCTATAACGGCCTGCCCCACTTGCGGACGTGCCTTCCGTCGGTTATGGCTGCGGCCCGATGCGACGACCCCGACACCGAGGTCATCGTCGTGGACGACGCCTCGACTGACGGCACCGTCCGATGGCTGAAGGAGGCGTACCCGCATGTCCGGATCGTGGCCAGGGCGGAGAACGGCGGGTTCGCGAAGGCCGCCAACGACGGGCTGCGCGCCGCCCGCGCCGATTGGGTCGCCCTCGTCAATAACGACGTGGTGCTGGACCCGGACTGGGTCCGCAGCGCGCTCAGCCGCGAGATTCCGCCCGACGTCGGCTCGCTGGCCACGCGAATTCTCTGGCAGGACCGCAGGGAAACAATCGCGAGCGCCGGCGACGAGTACGCGACGTGCGGCGTGGCCATTCCGTGGCTCAAAGGTTGCCCCGTTTCGGCCGACGACCGGCGGGCGGAATGTTTCTCGGCCTGCGCCGCGGCCGCCTTTTACCGAACCGCCGCCCTGGCCAAGTGCGGCTTGTTCCGCGAGAGCCTCGGCGCGTACTACGAGGACGTGGACCTGGGGTTCCGACTGAACCTGGCCGGCTGGCGGTGCCTCTACGTCCCCGAATCCACGAGTTGGCACGCGGGCGGCGGATCATACGGCCGAGACGCCTGGAACGTCGCATACCGCTCGGCCAGGAACCGCGAGATCGTCTTCTGGGGCAACATGCCCTCGGGGTTGCTCCTCAGTGCCGCCCCGGCGCACCTCGGGGCCGTCCTGTTCCAGTTGCTTCGCGGCGTGGTCAGTGGGCAGGTCATCCCGCGCGGCGCGGGGACACTGGCCGGGTGCCTGCGCCTCGGCGAAATCCTGCGTATCCGGCGCCAGGTGCGGCGGCTGCGAAGCCTGAAACCGGAAGCACTCAAGGACAGGCTCTGCAAGCATTGGTGGCCACCGCTTCTCGGCCGCCATGTCGCCGGCATCCCCGGTGATCGAGGACCATAGCGGTGGACGCAAGGGTGTCCGTCATCATCCCGACGCTGCGGGCAGGTCGAAGCCTCCCGGCCCTCCTGGATCGCCTGCACGGACAAAGCCTCCGGCCGCTGGAGATCATCGTCACGGATTCGTCGTCCGACGATGGGACGGCCGACCTCGCCCGGCGGGCCGGATGCCAGGTCGAGGTCATCCCGCCCGAAACCTTCGACCACGGCGGCACGCGCAACCGAGGCGCCCGCATGGCCTCTGGAAATATACTCATGTTTATGACTCAGGACGCCCTCCCCGCCCGCGACGATTTCCTAGAGGCGATCGTGCGTCCGATCGTCACGGGTCGCGCGGCGGCAGCCTATGCCCGTCAGATTCCTCGGGCCGACGCCCGCCCCTCGGAGGTCTTCGCCAGGCGGTTCAACTATCCCGACCGGCCCGAGGAGAAGCGATTGGCTGACATTTCCCGCCTTGGCATCAGGGCGTTCTTCTTCTCCAACGCGGCGGCGGCGGTCGCAAGGGAACCTTTCGAGGCCGTGGGAGGTTTCCCGGAGGGCGTGATCATGAATGAGGACATGCTCCTCTGCGCCAAACTACTGCGCGGCGGATACACCGTGGCCTACGAGTCCGCCGCCGTGGTCTATCATGCGCACCGCTATACCATTGGCCGGACGCTGCGGCGCTACTTTGACATCGGCATCTTCCGCGCACAGGCCGGGCCGCTCCTCGCGGGAGCCGCCTGGACCGGACAAGGCTTCCGGTTCACCGCGGGATTGTTCGGATACCTGCTTCGCTCGGGCGCCTGGACGTCTCTGCCGCGCGCGGCCTCGGAGACCTTCGTGAAACTGGCCGGGGTTCAACTGGGCCGATGCCACCGATGGATTCCGGGGCCGCTGAAGCAGCGGTTGAGCCTGCATCGGGTCTTCTGGTCGCCAGGGGCCGGTGGAGCATGACTGACATGACAACACTCGGAGCATCGGAAGACCGGCCGTCGGCATCGCGATGGCGGCTCGCGGCGGCGCTGGCGCTCGTACTGGCGGTCTCGGCCGGCGTCCGCCTTTGGCTGATTGCGCACACGGAGGTCATCGCCCGCGACGGAACCATTTTCGTCCTGATGGCGCGCGGCTGGTCGGACGAGGGGATGGTCGGATTCCGGGGCTACACGTTCCACCCCGGTTACCCGGTGGCGATTGCCGGCGTCCACAGGATGCTGGCGGGCGTCACCGGCCGGACCGACCTTGCCTCCTGGGACCTCTCGGGACAGATCGTGTCGCTCCTCCTGGGCCTTGCGGCCACGGCGGGCGTCTGGTACTTCGCGGGGAAGGTCTTCAACTGGCAGGTCGCGTGGATGGCGGCCCTTCTTTTCGGCGTCGGTCGCGGATGGGCGTCGCTCGGTTCGGACGCCCTCAGCGACGCGCCGGCCATCGCCTTCGAGATATGGAGCATCGTGCTTGCCCTGGCGGCGATGGACCAGTTGGCGCGCGGATCACCTCGCATGATTCTCCCGGCCGCTGCAGCCGGGGTCCTCGCCGGAGTCGGCTACCTGGTCCGCCCCGAGGCCCTGCTCGTCACGGTGCCTGCGGCCGCGCTCTGGGTGGCCTGCCGGATTCGGACGCGCAAGAACTGGTCCCTCACGTTCGGGGGCATCGGTGCGATGGCCGCCGGCGCCCTGGCCTGCGCCGCGCCCTACATGATCGCCATCGGCGGACTCACGAGGAAGAAAAGTCTAGAGGACTTCGTGACGCTCCCGGCTCGCCTGGGCGACCCGTCACGGCCACTGGCCGTGCCGTGGCCGGACGCCGTGGCAAGCCCGGCGGCGGGCGGGACGATGATGCTCGCCGACGCGGCGGGCCTGCCGTGGGCCTACATGGAAGGCCTCGGCAAGATGGCCGTCAACCTCTTTGCAGCCATGCACCCTGTGGTGGCGGCGCTGGCTGTCGTCTGGCTCGTCACATGGATCGGGGACCGCGCGCTTCGCCTGAAAGGCCTCCGCGAGGTGGCCCTCAGGCCGCGGGCCGCCGGCGTCTTCCTGATGGTCGGATGCCTGGCGGTGCTGGGCCCGTTCTTGATCGGCCAATATGCAAAACACGGCTTCATGTCGCACCGGTACCTGATGCTTCCGGCAGCGCTCCTCTCGTCTCTGGCGGGCGCCGGCGTCTGGGTGCTGGCGGTCCATGCCGCCAAGGCCTTCTCGCGGCAACCGTCGCAGAAACCACCCTGGCAGGGCGAGCCCCTGGCTCGGCAGGCACGCCGGGGTCTGACGGCTACCGCTGCTCGACCGCGAAAGACCTGGTTCCTGGCCGCCGGCCTGACGGTCGCCGTGACGGCGGGCCTCGTCGTTCACAGCCTGCGGCCGCTTCACGAGGGCAAACTCACCTTTCGCCTGGCCGGCCAAACCCTCGGCTCGATGCTGCGGCCGGGAGATTTCGTTCTCAGCGACGACTCCTGGGTGCTCCACTACAGCGGCGCCGAGGGAAGGCTCATGGACCCCGCCGTCGTGCAACCTGAGGTCCTCGCGCGGCTGGTTCGCGATGCGCCGGCGACGGGTTCGATCTACCTGGTCCTGAATGAGATGAAGGCCGGCGAGGCGGCGCCGGACCGCGAGTGGCTTCGTCACGATCCCGCTTTCGTTCCCCTGGAAACGCTCCGAGACTCGGCCCCGAAGAAAGAGACGGTTGTGTTCAGCGTCTATCGCGCTCGCCGCAGCACCTTGCCCTGACTCCCACCCCATCTAATACTACAGCGCCGCTTAGTCATGATTCACCTGGCACACAGGACCTCAACTGATTGACATTGATGCCGAGTTTGCGAAGGCGTCGTCGGGTGGTTTTCGTATGGGACCGTCGGGCT
>Ga0315275_10002766_pt1 | contig 15947 bp, 16 predicted proteins | sample YL17G03_0_MG_FD_205557 | JGI IMG/M metagenome (GOLD analysis project Ga0315275, IMG submission 205557) | Sediment microbial communities from Yellowstone Lake, YNP, Wyoming, USA - YL17G03_0 | ecosystem: Environmental > Aquatic > Freshwater > Lake > Sediment | place: USA: Wyoming | collected... | reverse complement strand
GAAGGTGATCGAGCGGCTGCGCGCGGGGGTCCCTCAGGCGGGTGATCCGGCCGGAGAAATTATTGTAAAGCAATGATTAATAAGGAAAATACTCGTATCCTGTCGTGCTTGCCCTGACCGCCTCGGCGCGACGCTTGCTAGACTGCGGGCGTCCCATGGCCGGTCGCCCTGCCGATCAGCTTTGGCGGGCAACGGCTGCGCCGGACACCACAACGTCCCGCAGTCGAGCACATGGCACAGACCCCATACCAGCAACTCGAACAGGAGTTTCGCCGCCTGCACGCCTTCCAGGGCGCGACGAGCGTGCTCCGTTGGGACGCGGCCGTGATGATGCCTCGCGGCAGCGCCGACGTGCGCGGCGAGCAACTCGCGGTGCTCGAGTCGGAATGCCATGCATTGCTCACGTCCCCGAAGGTCTCACGCCTCATCGAGCGCGCGCAGGCCAACGCGGCGCAGCTCGAGGACTGGCAACTCGCCAACCTGCGCGAGATGCGTCGCGAGCGCGATCATGCGATCGCCACGCCGCTGTCGCTCATCACCCGTCTCGCCAAGGCGACGTCGCTGGCCGAGGTGCGCTGGCTCGAAGCCAAGCAGCAGGACAGTTTCGCGCTGTTCGCGCCGCACCTCGAGGAAGTCGTCGCCCTCACCCGCGACAAGGCCCAGGTGTTGTCGCAGGCGCTCGGACTCTCTCCCTATGATTCGCTGATCGACGAGTTCAGCCCCGGATTCCTCAGCGCCGGGATCGACCAGTTGTTCCGCGTCGTCGGACGGCGCCTGCCGAACCTGATCCGCGAAGCGATCGAGTTGCAGGCCTCGCGTCCCGCGCTGCCGCTCGTCGGCAAGGTGGGTATCTCGAAACAGCGCACGCTCGCGGTCGAAGTCATGCGCAAGATCGGGTTCCCGTTCGACCGCGGTCGCCTCGACGAAAGCGATCACGCGTCGACCGAGGGCGTGGCCGGCGATGTGCGTGTCACGACGCGCTTCGACCTGAATGATCCCTTCACGGGCCTGATGGGCGTCCTGCACGAGGTCGGGCAGGCGATGTACGACCTCGGCCTGCCGGAGCCGTGGCGCGACCAGCCCGTTGGCCGCGACCGCGGCATGGCGCTCGAGGAGAGTCAGTCGCTGCTGCTCGAGATGGTCATCGGTCGCAGCCGGCCGTTCCTGGCATGGCTGAGACCACTCCTCGAGAAGCACTACGGCGCGGCCGGCCCGGAGTGGGAGATCGAGAACCTGTACCAGACCCTGATCCGCGTGCGGCGCGGCGCGATCCGCGCCGATGCCGACGAACTCACCTATCCGGTGCACATCATGGTGCGCTACGAACTCGAGCAGCAGATCCTCGACGGCTCGCTGCCGGTGCGCGACCTGCCGGAGGCGTGGAAGGACGGCCTCAGCAAGCGTCTTGGGCTGCGGCCCGCGAATGATGCCGAGGGCTGCCTGCAGGACGTGCACTGGGCCATCGGTTCCTTCGGCTATTTCCCGTCCTACGCCCTCGGCTCCTTCATCGCCGCGCAGCTCTACGAGAGCATCCGCAACGAGATCGAGGGCTTTGACAGTGAGATCGCGGCCGGGCATTTCGGCGGGCTGTTCGAGTGGCTGCGGCAGAACGTGCACGGCGTCGGCGCACGCGTGAGCGCGCAGGCACTGATCAAGAACGCCACCGGCAAGGAACTGTCCGCGACGCCGTGGCTGCGCTACGCGGAAGCGAAATACCTCGAAGACGTCGCGCCCTGACCCTCCATGAACGCCGCCGTCCTGGAACAGCGCCCGCCGTCCAATACCTTCAAGCGCCTGCAGGCCCGCCTGCGCGGGCTCGTCGGCAAGGCGATCGAGGATTTCGCGATGATCGCGGAGGGCGACCGCGTGATGGTCTGTCTCTCGGGCGGCAAGGATTCCTACACGCTGCTCGACGTGCTGCTGTCACTGCAGCGCAGCGCACCCATCCGGTTCGACCTCGTCGCGGTGAACCTCGACCAGAAGCAGCCGGGTTTTCCCGAGCACCTGCTGCCCGGGTACCTGACGGCGCTCGGCGTACCTTTCCACGTGATCGAGCAGGACACCTATCGCGTCGTCAAGCGGGTGATCCCCGAGGGCCGCACGATGTGCGGGCTGTGCTCGCGGCTGCGGCGCGGCGCCCTCTATCGATACGCCGCCGAGAACGGCATCACCAAGATCGCGCTGGGACATCACCGCGACGACATCGTCGAGACGATGTTCCTCAACATGTTCTTCGGCGGGCGCCTGAAGGCAATGCCGCCGAAGCTGCTCTCCGAGGACCAGCGGCACATCGTGATCCGGCCGCTGGCGTACGTGCCCGAGCGCGAGATCGAGCGCTACGCGCGCGTGCGGCAGTTCCCGATCATCCCGTGCACGCTGTGCGGCTCGCAGCAGCAGCTGCAGCGCGTCACGGTGAAGAAGATGCTGGCCGACTGGGAACGGGAGTACCCGGGGCGCACGGAGACGATCTTCTCGGCGCTCCGCAACGTGTCCGCGACGCATCTGGCAGATCCGGCGGCGTTCGATTTCGCGGGGCTCGAGGCGCGACGCACTGCCGCAATCGGCGACGCGACGTCCGCTGAGCCGACCGGGCAGGAGCCGTGGGAAGAGCCCTGAGCACGGCTTCCGGATTCCTCATTCCCTTCGCGGGACGCCGCAAGTACATCCCTGTAGGCTCCGGGCGCGGGGTCCCTCCCGCGCACGGCCCGCGAAGGGAACAAGGAACCCGAAAGCCGACGGAGCGCGCCCACACGAGCGTCCGGTGCGGTCGGACGGGCCGTCGCGCGACATGGATGTCGCGCGCGGAGCCAACCGGGATGTACTTGTGGCGACCCGCCCGGCCGCACCGGACGCTCGCAGGCGCGCGCCAAACGCGACAGCAGGCTCAACCCTGTGCGTTCTCGCGCCTGAGGCGGCTGTGCTTGTACCCGTAGCCGAAATACACCGCGCCGCCGATCAACGACCACACCAGCAGCCGGATCCACGTGTCGTGGGGCAGGGCGAGCGTCATGCCGAGGCACACCACCACACCCGCGATGCAGGTGAAGGCTGCTCCCGGCACGCGGAACGGTCGCGGCGTGTCCGGCTGCGTCCTGCGCAGCACCAGCACGCCGGCGCAGACCGCCGTGAACGCCAGCAGGATGCCGATCGAGATCAGCTCGCCCAGCACGTCGAGCGGAAACACGCCGGCAACAGCCGCGGCTATCACTCCGGTGATGATGGTGGCGATGTGCGGCGTCCGGTACTTCGGGTGCACCTTCTGCATGGCGGGCGGCAGCAAGCCGTCGCGCGACATCGCCATGAAGATGCGCGGCTGGCCGAGGATCGACATGAGGATCACCGAGGTCATGCCGATGATCGCGCCGATCTTCACCGGCAGGCCGAGCCAGAACAGCTCAGGGTGCGCGTCGAGCGCCACGGCGACCGGCGCCGCCACGTCGAGCTTCGTGTAATCCACCATGCCGGTCATCACGGCGGCCATCACGATGTACAGGACTGTCGAGATGACCAGCGCGGCGAGGATGCCGATGGGCAGGTCGCGCTGTGGATTGCGCGCCTCCTGCGCCGTGGTCGCCGCCTGGTCGAAGCCGATGTAGGCGAAGAAGATGATCGCTGCGCCCTGGACGACGCCGCTGAAGCCGAAATGCCCGAACTCGCCGGTGTTGGCGGGCAGGAACGGGTGCCACTGCGAGGTGTCGACGAACTTGAGGCCGACGATGATGAACAGCACGATAATGGCGATCTTGACGATTACCATCGCGTTGTTGACGCGGGTGGATTCGCGCACGCCGACGTAGCAGAGCCAGGTCAGCGCCGCCACGATCAGCACCGCCGGCACGTTGACCACCGCGCCGCTGAGTCCGAGGTGATTGTTCGCCATCTTTCCGAGTGGCGCATTGGTCAGCGCTGCCGGAAAGTGCAGTCCCAGTTCCGCGCAGAGGTTGACCACGTAGCCGGACCAGCCGACCGCGACCGCGGCGGCCGACATCACATATTCGAGCGCGAGGTTCCAGCCGACGAACCAGGCGACGCCTTCGCCCAGCGTCGCATAGGTGTAGCTGTAGGCGCTGCCCGAGACCGGGATCATTGCCGCAAGCTCGGCGTAGCAGAGCGCCGCCAGCCCGCAGCCGATGGCAGCGACGATGAACGCCAGCGTGATGGCCGGGCCGGTGTGCTCGGCCGCCACCGTGCCGGTGAGGACGAAAATGCCGCTGCCGATCATCGCGCCGAGGCCCGCGGCAGTCAGGCTGCCCGGACCGAGGACCCGATTCAGCTTCGGCCCGGTCTCGAGCTCGCGCACGATCGAAGTCACCGACTTGCGGGCGGCAAGTTGCTTGAGCACTGACGGTCTCCCCCATGGCGATTTCGGCCAAGTCTCTCATAGCCTTGCTGCAGCCCACAGTCCCCATCCGCGACTGCCGTATCATTCCGCCCATGCCGACCCCGCCGCGCCCCCGCGAATGGACCCTGCCGAAGCCCGTCCCGGGCTGCTACTGGGTCGTGCCGGGCCGCTTGCTGGTGGGAGAGTATCCGGGCTCACGCTCGCGAGCCGACACGATGGACCGCCTGCGCCGCTTCCTCGCCGCCGGCGTCACTTGTTTCATCGACCTTACCGAGCCGCAGGAGACGTCCTCCTACGAGGCGTTGCTGCCTGCCGCGACACCGGCCGGGCGGCGCGTCGAGTACCTGCGGCAACCCATCCTCGACCACGGCGTGCCGGGCGACCCGGGCACGATGACCCGGATTCTCGTCCTGCTGGACGACGCGCTCGCGGCCGGACACGTCGTGTACGTGCATTGCCGGGCCGGCATCGGCCGCAGCGCCACCGTGGCGGGATGCTGGCTTGCGGCGCAGCGCGGCAACGCGGATCAGGCGTTCGAGGAACTGCAGGTGCTGTGGCAGCAAGCGGCGCAATCCCGGATCTGGACCCGCATCCCCGAGACCGAGGAGCAGGAGGAATTCGTGCGTCGCTGGCTCGACGGTCGCGAGGCGGCGCCGACAAGGCGTCCGGCGAACCCTCCCGCCGCCGCGAGTCGTAGCGAGCGCCTGCGCGGCGCGTTGCTGGGCCTGGCGGCCGGAGACGCCATGGGTGCGGCCCGCGCGTCCGGCCGAGTCGGTCAACTTGCGTTTACGCAACCCACGTCCCTGGCGCTCTGCCTGGCCGACAGTCTCCTTGAGACGGGTCGCTGCGACGCCCGTGATCAGATCGAACGCTACGTGAAGTGGCAGAAAGAAGGTCTCCGCTCCGCCACCGGCGAGCCCGGCGAGGCGTCGCCCGACGTCGCCAAGGCGCTCGGTACCTACTTGTGGCGCGGCCTGCCGAGGGCCGGCTCGCACGATCCTGGTGACCGTTCCGCCGCGAGCTTGTCCAGGGTCGTCGCCGCAGCCGTGTATTCCGCGCGCGATCCCGCCGCCGCCGTGGCATTGGCCGGCGAGTGCTCGCGCACCACGCACCAGTCACCGATCGTGATCGACGCGTGCCGTTATTTCGCAGCCATGCTGCTGGCCGCCCTGCAGGGCCAGGGCGCGCCGCGAGTGCTCGCAGGCCTGTGCGAACCCGTGCCCGGTTGCTGGAAGGCCAGGCCACTCAAGCGCGAAGTGTCGGCCGTCGCGACGCGCGCAGCCGCGAGCATTGCCGGCGAGGTGCGACGCGACACCTCCGGGGATGTGCTGGAGGCGCTTGCGAATACGCGCGCTGCGGTTCTCGAGGCGCAGGACTTCGAGCATGCAGTGCGCATCGCAGGCCAGAAGGGCGGCGATGCGGCGCTCGACGGCGCGCTTGCCGGGGCCCTGTACGGCGCACTCTACGGTGCCGGAGCGATTCCGGCCGACACGCTCGCGTCGTTGACCGGCGGCCAGCAGGTGCAGCAACTCGCGGACCAGCTGGCCGCCCACGACGAACAGGCGGCCACCTGATGCCTGCCGCAGGTCGCGGGAAGGCGCCGCGTCGCGAGCCTGCGTGGACACGCCTCGACGACGACGCCCTCCTCGACAAGCGCTTCTGCGACCTGCGCCTGACGCTGAGCAACTCGCGCCTCGAGCCCACCGTTCGCAGGCTCTATGCGGAACTCGGTCAGAAGGGCATTCGCTTTCGACCGCACTTCTGGCTGTCCGAAGAGTGGTTCTCGCCCGACGGCATTCCCGGCATCGCCATCCCGTTCTACCTCGCGCACCCGCGGCTGCAGCGGCTCGAGCGCCGCTTCATGCACGAAGTGGAGGGCGGCAACGACAAGTGGCTGATGCGCATCCTGCGCCATGAAACCGGGCATGCCATCGACACGGCATTCGCATTACGCCGGCGCAAGGCCTGGCGGCAGGTCTTCGGCAAGGCCTCCCGCAAGTATCCGTCGCGGTATTCGCCGCGCCCGACGAGCCGCCGGTTCGTGCTGCACCTCGGCCACTGGTATGCGCAGAGCCATCCGACGGAGGATTTTGCCGAAACCTTCGCCGTCTGGCTGCCGCCGCGATCGCGCTGGCGCAGCCAGTACCAGGGGTGGCCCGCGGCCGCGAAGCTCGAATTCGTCGATGGCACGATGCGCGCGCTTGAAGGACAGCGGGCCGTCCGCCTGAGCCGCGAGACGATCGAGCCGCTCGCCGGCAATACCCGCACCCTGCGCGAGCACTACCGGCGCAAGCAGCAGCGCTACGAGATCGACATGGCCGTCTCGTATGACCGGCGCCTGATCCGCGTCTTCGGCCGCGCCGAAGACCATCCGCGGCGGCCGCAGGCGAGCCGCTTCCTGCGCGAAGTGCGCCCGCAAATGCGCCGCCTGCTGATCCGGCGTGCGCGCATGCACCCGTACATCGTCAACCACGTGCTGCGCACTGCGATCCAGCGGGCGCGTCATCTCAACCTGCGACTCAAGTGCAGCCAGCGCGATGCCAAGCGCGAGGTGCTCGGCATGCTCGAGCGGATCATGATGGAAATGCTGTTGCGCGACCGGGAGAACTACGCCTTATGAAGAAGCTGCGCGTGCTGGTGCTGGTGCACGAGACGCTCGTGCCGCCCGAGAACACCCACGGCTACACCGAGCAGCAGATCGACGAGTGGCGGACGGAGTACGACGTCACCTCGTCGCTGCGTGCCACGGGTTGTGACGTGAGGGTGCTCGGCCTCGGCGACAACCTCTCCGACCTGAGGGCGGCGATTGCCGACTGGAAGCCCGATATTGCCTTCAACCTGCTCGAGGAGTTCCAGGGCATCGTCACGTACGACCAGTACGTCGTGGCGTTCCTCGAGCTCATGCGCCTGCCCTACACGGGTTGCAACCCGCGCGGCATGATGATCTCGCGCGACAAGGTGCTTTCCAAGCAGATCCTCGCCTATCACCGCATCGCCACGGCGCGGTACGCGCTGCTGCCGCGCAAGCGCAAGTTCCTCGAGCCGAAGAAACTCAAGTTCCCGCTGTTCGTGAAATCGGCGACGGAGGACGCATCGCTCGGCATCGCGCAGGCGTCCATCGTGCACGACCTGACCAGGCTGCGGGAGCGGGTCGAGTTCATCCACGAGCAGACCAGTTCCGATGCTCTCGTCGAGGAGTACATCGAGGGACGCGAGCTCTACATCGGCGTGCTGGGTAACGCGCGCCTGACCACGCTGCCGGTCTGGGAGCTGAGTTTCGGCACCCTGCCGGAAGTGATGGCGGGCATCGCGACGCGCAAGGTGAAGTGGGACCGGAAGTACCAGGAGAAGCACGGTATCGGCACCGGCCCGGCACGCGAGCTGCCGGAGGGCATGCCGCAGCGCGTCGCGCAAGCGGCCCGGCGCATCTACCGAGCCCTGAGCCTGAGCGGCTATGCCCGCATCGACATGCGCCTGACGCCCGAAGGCAATCTGTACGTGCTCGAGGCCAACGCCAATCCCAACCTGGCGCAGGTCGAGGACTTCGCGACCTCGGCGCTCGCGTCCGGCCTCGGTTACGACAAGGTGCTCGAGCGAATCATGCAGTTCGGCCTGGCGTACGACGCGGCCTGGCGGGAGACCTGAGGCCCGTCGCTCACAGGTGCGCGGCGGGACGGCCCTCGACGGCCAGTTCATGCTCGGCGCCGCGCAGCCATTCGCGCAGGCTTGCGTCCTCGAGCGCGAACTCCAGGTAGCCCTGCGCCGTGGGCGACAATGTCGCCCCGTAGGTGTTGAAGCGCAGCACGACCGGGGCGTACATCGCGTCGGCAATGCTGTAGTGACCGAAGAGCCACGGACCGCCCGAGCCGTACCGGTCGCGGCAGTCGCGCCAGATTTCATCGATGCGTGCAACCTCGGCCGCGCCATCGACGCCGAGCGGCACCTGCAGCCCCTGCAGCGCTGCGCGCATGCTCCAGGTCGAGCGCAGCGCCTGGAATCCTGAGTGCATTTCGGCGCTCACGGCGCGGGCATGCGCGCGGGCGGAAGGGTCACTCGGCCAGGCTTCGCCGCCGACCCGCTCGTTGACGTATTCGCAGATCGCGAGCGAGTCCCAGATGCGGGTGGCGCCGTCCAGCAGGACGGGCACGCGGCGGGCCGGCGAATAGCGGGCGACCTGGTCGCGGAATTGCTGCGTATCGAGCGGGAGCCGCACTTCCTCGAAAGCGAGGCCTGCGTGCTTCAGCAGGATCCACGGCCGCAGGGACCAGGAGGACAGGTTCTTGTCGCCGATGACGAGCGTGAGCATGGAGCCTCGACCGTAACACGCGCTTGCGCGGCGGCATACTGCGCCCTTAGTCTCGATGCCGGCACCAGCAAGACTCGAAGGTATCCCATGCGCGCATTGGTAGCGATGATCGGTCGGGCCTGCGGTCGGGCGAGCGCGGTGCTCGGATTTGCCCTGGCCCTGCACGGTACGGGCTGGGCCGCCGAGCCGGTGTCGGCCGGACCGGTCGAGGTTACCGCGGCCGAGACTGAATCGGCTCCGGCCGACCTGGTGATCGCCAACCGCCCGATCCTGACCCTGCGGGCCAGCGTGCTCGCGGTATCGGCGGCGGAGCGGGCGCGTTCGGTCGCGGAAAGGGCGGACGTGCTGGTCGACCGTGGCGGGCCCTTGCGGGTGACGACGCGACCGATTCCCGAAGGCATCGTGTTCCTCGTCGACGACCAGCCACTGTTTCGCGTATTCCCCGGCGATCTCGATCCCGAGGGCGGCGAGGACATCGCGCAGGTGGCGTCCGGTGCCGCCGGCCGGTTGCAGCTGGCATTCGGCGAGATGCGCGAGGCGCGCGACTCCCGGGCCCTCGTGCCGGCGCTGGGCCGCTCATTGCTCGTGACACTGGTGTTGCTCGGGCTGTGGTGGTTGATCTGGCGCGGCTACCGCTGGCTGGCGCGCCGAGTCGGCGTGGCCTTTCAACGCAAGTCGCAGCAGCTGGCGCCCGGCTGGGGGCAGCACGTCTTCGGCCGCGCCGGCGCCATGACCCTCGTCAAGGCGCCGATCCGCATCCTCTGCTGGGCCGCCGCGCTGCTGCTCCTCTACGAGTGGGTCGCATTCGTGCTCGGCCAGTTCCCCTACACGCGCCCGTGGGGCGAGAGGCTGATCAGCAACCTGGTCGACGCTTTCGGCACACTCGGCACCGCTATCCTGCAAGCCATTCCGAAGCTGCTGTTCGTGCTGTTCATTTTCCTCGTCACGCGCATGATCGTGCGACTCGTGAAGATCTTCTTCGAGGGCGTGGCGGCGCAGCGCATCGACGTCGGCTGGGTGGACGAGTCGACGGCACGTCCGACCGAGCGGCTGGTGACGGCAGTCATCTGGCTTTTCGCCCTGGTGGCGGCATACCCGTACTTGCCAGGCAGCGGCAGCGAAGCGTTCAAGGGCATCGGCGTCTTCGTCGGCCTGATGTTGTCGATTGGCTCGTCCGGAATCGTCAACCAGGCGGTCAGCGGCCTCATGCTGATGTACACGCGCTCGATTCGCACCGGCGAATTCGTGCAGATAGGCGAGACGGAGGGAACGGTCAGGTCGATCGGGTTCCTGACCACACGCGTGGAGACACTGCGGCACGAGGAAATCAACATTCCGAATGCCGTGATTGCGGCCAGCGTCACGCGCAATTACTCGCGGCTGGCAGGCGACGGCGGTGTCCGTGCGGCGACCAAGGTCACGATAGGCTACGACACTCCGTGGCGACAGGTGCAGGCGATGCTGATGATGGCTGCCGGGCGCACGGAAGCGGCGGCGCAGGAGCCGCCACCGCGCGTGCTGCAGACGGCGCTGCAGGATTTCTACGTCGAGTACACGTTGCTGGTGACCGTACTGGAGCCCGCGCGGCGAGTTGCCGTGCTGAACGAGCTGCACGGCCACATCCAGGACGTATTCAACGAGCACGGCGTGCAGATCATGTCGCCCAACTACGAGGCCGACCCGCAGGAGCCGAAGTTCGTGCGGCGCGAGGACTGGTTCAAGCCGCCTGCCGCGCAGTAGCTCGCCCGGGCTCCGGCAGCGCGCGACTGCGCTGCCGTTCCGCCGTCAGAGCGTGTGGCCCAGCTTCTGGTAGTGGGTGCGCTCGTGCACGCTCTGGCAGTCGAAGCAGCGATTCGCGAACGGTGTCGCCCGCAGCCGCTCGAAGTCGATCTTCCGCCCGCAGTGCTCGCAGCTGCCGTAGCTGCCGTCGGCGATCCGCAGCATGGCGGCGTCGACCGCGCGCAACTCCTCGAGGTCGCGGTCGATCTCCGCGAAATTGACATCCACCATCAGGTCGGCGAAAGACTCGTCTTCGAGGTCACGCACCGCATCGGCAATCTGCAGGTACTGCTCGGAGTCGCTCTTCACGAGCGTCTGGCGGATCTCGTCGCGCAATTGGCGGGCCCGGGCCAGCAGGGTTGAGCGCAGCTCGTCCAGCTGCCGCGGCTCGAGACGGATCGTCATGGGCATGCTCCAGGGCCGTGACTGACCCAAGCATTGCCGCGATGGGGGTGCGAACCAATACGGGTCTTGCGCAGGCTTTCGCGCGTTACCGGGGGTGCCGGACTCAGTCCGGAGGCGAGCCCGTGCCGTTCGGGAAGAGCACGTCCTCGTAGCCGAGGTTACGCAGGTCCTCGATGCGCATCGGGTACAGGATGCCGTCGAGGTGATCCACCTCGTGCTGGACGACGCGCGCATGGAAACCCTCGACGGTGCGGTCGATCGGCAAGCCGTGCAGGTCGTAGCCCCGATAGCGCAATCGCCGATACCGAGGCACGAGGCCGCGCATCCCCGGCACGGACAGGCAGCCTTCCCAGCCCTCTTCGGTTTCCTCGCCGAGCGGGATGAGTTCCGGATTGATGAGCACCGTGCGCGGCACCGCTTCGGCCTGTGGATAGCGCGGGTTGTGGTCTACCTCGAAGATGACGACGCGCAGCGACACGCCGATCTGCGGCGCCGCCAGGCCGGCTCCGTTCAGCGCCCGCATCGTGTCTTGCATGTCCTCGACGAGTTGCTGCAGTTCACGGGTGCCGAAGAGCTCCACGGGCTCGGCCACCTGGTTCAGGACCGGGTGCCCCATGCGCAGGACAAGTCGAACGGGCATGGCGCAGAACTCCAAACTGGACCTTGCAAGGTGCAAGGTTAGACGATGCCCGCTGGTTGACAAGGCCGGCAGGCGGGGGTAGCTAGGGCCTCCGGGTTGGCGGAGGAAAGGCACTTGGACCACGGCCTGCGTTGCTGGAAGTGCGGCGTCTCGCTCGCCGATTACAGCCTGCCGTTGCGACGGACGGAGGAGTGCCGCGCCTGCCGTGCCGAACTGCACGCCTGCCGCATGTGCGAGTTCTACGACACCGGCAAGGCCAAGCACTGCCGCGAGCCGATTGCCGACGAGGTCAAGGACAAGACCGCCGCCAACTTCTGCGATTACTTCCGTCCCACCCCCGCCGCCTACCGGCCGGAGTCGGTATCAGCTGCCGACCGTGCCAAGGCCGAACTCGACGCCCTCTTTGGCAGGAAGAGTTAGGCTCCCCCTGAGACTGCGAGGAGACAACACGTCATGCGATTCCCCCGAGCGATGCTTGCCTGCGTCGTGCTTGCCGGTGGGGCCGGCGCCTCGAGCGCGGCCGAAGCCGTGAAAGCCGTGCCTGCGCGACCCGAGATCTACGCTCCCGTGACCCTGAACGCCGACCTTTCGACACTCAGCACCAGCGAGCGCCGCATGCTCGGGCTGTTCATCGACGCCGCCGAAATCATGGACGGCTTGTACTGGCGCCAGGCTTACGGCGATCGCGAGGCGCTGTTGCGCGGCATCAGCGATCCGCGCGTGCGAGAGTTCGCGGACGTGAACTACGGCCCGTGGGATCGCCTGGCGGAGAACTCGCCGTTCGTGCCCGGCGTCGGCGCCAAGCCGGAAGGCGCACAATTCTATCCTCTCGACATGACCCGGGAGGAATTCGAGCGCGCCAACCTCCCCGGATCACGCAGCGAATACACCTTGCTGCGCCGGGACGCCGAGGGTGCGCTCAAGGTGGTGCCCTATCACGTCGAGTTCGGCGAGCCGGTGGCGCGCGCGGCCGCGAAGCTCGATGAAGCGGCGGCGCTGGCCGACGATGGGGGCCTGCGCAAGTACCTCACGGCGCGTGCGCAGGCCCTGCGCACGGACGACTATCTGCCGAGCGATCGCGCGTGGCTCGACATGAAGGACAATCGCATCGACGTCGTGATCGGCCCGATCGAGACTTACGAGGACAAGCTCTATGGCTACAAGGCGGCCTACGAAGCCTACGTACTCGTCAAGGACATGGAATGGAGCAAGCGGTTGTCGCGCTACGCGGCGATGCTGCCCGAACTGCAGCGCGGGCTGCCCGTGAGCGATGCGTACAAGGCCGAGCAGCCGGGCACGGATTCCGATCTCAATGCCTACGACGTCCTCTATTACGCCGGCCACAGCAATGCGGGCGGCAAGACGATCGCGATCAACCTGCCGAACGACGAGCGGGTGACGCTCGAGAAGGGCACGCGGCGGCTGCAGCTGAAGAACGCGATGCGCGCGAAGTTCGACCAGATCATGGTGCCGATCGCCGACGAGCTGATCGCTCCCGAGCAGCGCAAGCACGTCACGTTCGACGCGTTCTTCGCCAACATCATGTTCCACGAGGTGGCCCACGGCCTCGGCATCAAGAACACGCTCGACGGCCGCGGCACGGTGCGCATTGCGCTCAAGGAACTCTACAGCGGGCTGGAGGAAGGCAAGGCGGACATCCTCGGCCTGTACATGATCACGAAGCTGCACGAGAAGGGCGAGATCGCCGGGACGCTCGAGGACTACTACACGACCTTCCTGACCGGCATCTTCCGTTCGGTGCGCTTCGGCGGCGCCGACGCGCATGGCACGGCCAACATGGTGTGTTTCAATTTCCTCGCGGATCGCGGCGCCTTCGCGCGCGACTCCACGGGCCACTATCGCGTGGACATGGTGGCGATGCGTCGGGCGATGGACGAGCTGTCGGCACGGATCCTGAAGCTGCAGGGCGACGGCGACTATGCGGGCGTGCAGAAGCTGGTGGACGAACTCGGCGTCATCCGTCCGCAGCTGCGCGACGATCTCGGCCGGCTCGCCGGCCGCAACATCGCGGTGGACGTCAGGTTCACGCAGGGCAAGACGGTGCTGGGGCTCAAGTGACCAGCACGCGCGCATGACCTCCGTGACGCGCGTGATCGAAGGGCGAGCCCGCGATCTCGGCGGCTTCGCGGTGCGCCGCGTGCTGCCGGCCGCCGGGATGCCGACCATCGGGCCGTTCATCTTCTTCGATCACATGGGACCGGCGGTGTTCGCGGCGGGCGGCGGCGTGGACGTGCGCCCGCATCCGCACATCGGGCTCGCGACGGTGACCTACCTGTATGAAGGCGTTTTCATGCACCGCGACAGCCTTGGCTCGGCGCAGGTGATCCGGCCCGGTGACGTCAACTGGATGGTGGCGGGTCGCGGCATCGTGCACTCGGAGCGCACGCCGCCGGAGTTGCGCGGGGCAGAGGGCACGGTTCGCGCGCACGGCATCCAGACCTGGGTGGCGTTGCCGGCCGCGCACGAGGAGACCGAGCCTTCCTTCGCGCATCATCCGGCGGCGAGTCTCCCGGAGATTCGTAAGCCGGGCGTCGTGCTGCGCGTGATCGCCGGTGACGCATGGGGGCAGCACGCTCCGGCGCGCGTGTTCTCACCCACGCTGTATGTCGATGCGGCCCTCGGGCAGGGCGCGACGATCGACCTGCCGCAGGAGCACGAGCAACGGGCGGCGTACGTGGCGACCGGACAGATCGTCGTCGAGGGCACTCGCCACGTGCCGGGACAGATGGTCGTGTTCGAAGCCGGCCGCAGGGTTCGTCTCGAATCGACCGCCACGTCACGCGTCTTGCTGCTCGGCGGAGCGCCGCTCGACGGCCAGCGCAGCATCTGGTGGAACTTCGTCTCGAGTTCCCGCGACCGCATCGAGCGCGCCAAGGCCGACTGGCGCGAGGAGCGCTTTGCGCCGGTGCCCGGTGATCCGGAACGCATCCCGCTGCCCGAGGAGTGACGGCGTCCCGGCTCAGCGCTGCAAGCGGTTGCCGCAGCCGTGATATTCACGGCCGCCCGCTACGACCGTGACCTGGTAATCGAACGGCAGGCCCGCCATGTCGTCCTGGCAGGCGGTCTGTACCACCGTCACTTTGATCTGGTCGGTCGCGTCCGTCGCCGTGTACACGACACCTGTCGCCGCGTCGCCGCTCGCGAGCGCGTTTGCGAATGCATGGCGTTCCTCGCCGTACGCCGTGACCCACGTGAGATCGCTGCCGGGGCCGATTTCGAGCATCCAGCCGGGCTCGTTGCCGGAGCCGCGGTAGAGGACTCCCCGCAAGCGCGCGTCCTCGAGCAACGACTGCGACCGCACTTCACGGCATCTGACCGGCTGGCCGTCTTTGCGCGTGAAGACCGCCGCGCCACCCTTGCTGAAGAAGCTAACCGTGCCGTCGTCGTACTTTGCGCCCGACGCGCTCGGCACCCCCGGCAGTTTGCGCGTGCCCTCGTGCAGGTCGATGGCGATGGCATTCTCGCGGTACAGGTTGCGCATCTTGAGCGTGTGCCCGTCGTCGCACTGCCACACGTAGGCGCGCAGCACGCCTTCGGGCAGTGCTGCATCCGCCGGGGTGGCCGGCGCGGGGGTTTCCGTTGCGGCCGTGTCCTGCTTGCGCTGGCAGGCGGCCAGGGCGGTGGCGGCAATGACTGCCGTAAGAGCCAGCCGCATGGATAGAGTTCGGGTCACGATTCAGTCCTTATTCCGTATCAAAGCCGAGCGCAAAGGAGGTGGCCGCCGCGGCCAGCTTCATCCTGCGCGCCGTCAGCCGTGCAAAGCGTTCGCCGATATTGCGTCTTGGAACCGTCTGGATGTTGTCGAAATTCGCAGCGCAGGTTGCGGGCAACCCATCCTCTTCGGTCAGTATCACTTCGGTCGGGATGCCGCGGATCGTCGAGGTGATCGGCGCGATCGTGACCGAATTCAGAAAACCCAAGGCGGAGTCTCGCGTCAGGATCAGCACCGGCCGTCGTTTGTCAGGTGCCTGGAACAGATACCAGCAAACATCCCCTCGATTCACTGCGCGCCCCAATCCTGTTCGTCGTGCCAGATATCGAATTCACCCGGCACCACTGGTTTCTTCAGATAGCCCTGCGCGTGACGGGTTTCGTCCTCCTGCAGACGCTGCCGCCGGATCTCCGCCTCGAGCGCGACGCGAATAAAAGCCGACCGGGTGGTCTTGCGCGACCGGCTCAGTTGATCGACGAGTTTCAGAAGTCGCTCATCAATCGTCATCTGGATCGTTTTCATGAATGTGTTGTCTAATGTGGATAACTATCCACATCATACTCCACATTCGTGCTTGGGAAAAACCAGCGCTCCGGTGCCAGAGCCAGGGCCAGATTCGAGGAATAAACGATGGAGGCCCCGCAGGTCAGCAGTCCGCCGACCGCAGTTGCTCCTTGGCCGCACGCCAGCGTTGCCAGAGCCGGGCCGCCTCGCGCGCGGGATAGCCGGCGCGCATGCGATC
>Ga0315275_10002764_pt1 | contig 15956 bp, 12 predicted proteins | sample YL17G03_0_MG_FD_205557 | JGI IMG/M metagenome (GOLD analysis project Ga0315275, IMG submission 205557) | Sediment microbial communities from Yellowstone Lake, YNP, Wyoming, USA - YL17G03_0 | ecosystem: Environmental > Aquatic > Freshwater > Lake > Sediment | place: USA: Wyoming | collected... | reverse complement strand
TCCACATCGGTCTTCCCGATCCCCCGCAGCAGGCACCCGATGTTGTCCCCGGCCTGCGCCTGGTCCAGGAGCTTGCGGAACATCTCCACCCCAGTCACCACCGTCTTGCGCGTCTCGGCGAACCCCACGATCTCGACCTCGTCGCCCACCTTCACCAGCCCACGGTCCACCCGTCCCGTCACCACCGTCCCTCGCCCCGTGATCGTGAAGACGTCCTCGATCGACATCAAAAACGGCTTGTCCACTTCCCGCAGCGGCTCCGGAATGAACGTGTCCAGGGCCTTCACCAATTCCCAGATCGGCTTGGCCCCTTCCCCCTTCGGATCCTCCAGCGCCTTCGTCGCCGCCCCCCGGATGATCGGCGTCGTGTCCCCGGGAAACTCGTACTTCGTCAGAAGTTCCCGGACTTCCAGCTCGACCAGGTCCAAAATCTCCGGATCGTCGACCAGGTCGCACTTGTTCATAAACACCACGATCGCCGGCACGTTCACCTGCCGCGCCAAAAGGATGTGCTCCCGCGTCTGCGGCATCGGCCCGTCCGCCGCCGACACCACCAGCACCGCCCCGTCCATCTGGGCCGCCCCCGAAATCATGTTCTTGATGTAGTCGGCGTGTCCCGGACAGTCGATGTGCGCGTAGTGGCGCAGCTCCGACTCATATTCCACGTGGCTGAGGGCCACCGTCAGGATCTTCGTCGCGTCCCGGCGGAACATCTTCGCGTCCGCCTTGGCCACCTCGTCGTAGCTCTTGGCCGTGGCCAGCCCCTTGGTCGCCAATACCTTCGTGATCGCAGCCGTCAGCGTCGTCTTCCCGTGGTCGATGTGTCCGATCGTCCCCACGTTCACGTGCGGTTTCGTCCTCTCGAATTTCGCCTTCGCCATGTTGTCCTCCTGTTATGACGCCTCGTAGGCGACGCGGCCCTCGATCCGGGCGATGACGGCGTCCTGGATCGCGGGCGGCATGGGCTCGTACTGGGCAAATTCCATGGAAAAGACCCCGCGGCCCTGGGTCAGGGTTCGCAGGATCGTGGCATATCCGAACATCTCCGCAAGAGGGGCGCGGGCCTTGATGACACGCGAACCCCCGCGCATCTCCAGGCCCTCGATCTTGCCCCGGCGGGCGTTGAGGTCGCCGGCGATGTCGCCCAGATATTCGTCGGGGGCGACGACTTCCAGGCTCATGAGCGGCTCGAGCAGGGCCGGTTCTGCCTTGGACGCCGTCACCTTGAAGGCCATGCTGGCGGCGATCTTGAAGGCCAGGGGCGAGGAATCGGTCTCGCTCCACGCGCCGCCGGCCAGGGTGGCCTTGATGTCGGTCATGGGGAAACCGGCCAGCGTGCCGACATCCAGCGATTCGCGAACGCCGTCCTCGACCGCGCCGACGAACTCGGCCGGGACTTCCTCGGGCCGGGCCTTGTTGACGAATCGGAAACCGCGGCCCCGTTCGAGCGGTTCGAGCCAGAGCTCGACGCGGGCGAACAGGCTCTTGCCCCCGGCCTGCCGGGCGTATTCGGCCTGGGCCGAGGCGCCCTTGCGAAGCGTTTCCTTGTAGGCCACCTGCTGCCGGCCGGTATTGGCCTGGACGCCGAACTCGCGGGAGAGGCGGTCCATGACGACTTCCAAGTGCAGTTCGCCCATGCCGAGAATGAGGACCTGGCCGGTGTTGGGATCGGAGCCGACGCGCAGGGTCGGATCTTCGTTAGCCAGCTTGGCCAGGGCGGCTTCCAGCTTGGCGTGCTCGACCCGGCTGCGGGGCTCGACGATCATGGTGATCACCGGCTCGGGGAACTTGATCGATTCGAGGATGATGGGCCGGTTCTTGGCGCACAGCGTGTCGCCCGTGGAGAGATTCTGCATCGTCCCCATGGCCATGATGTCGCCGGCGAAGATCTCCTTCACTTCCTTCCTTTTATTGGAGTGCATCTCCAGGAATTTGGGGATGCGCTCCTCCTCGTCCTTGGCCGGATTGTAAAAAACGGACCCGGCATGGGCCTGGCCCGAATAAACGCGGAAATAGGCCAAACCGCCCAGGTAGGGATCGGTCTGGAGCTTGAAAACGAGGGCGGCGAAGGGCTCGTCGTCCGAGGCGCGGCGCGTCTCGGGCTGGCCGGTCTTCGGGTGAAGCCCCTGAACGGGAGGGATATCGGTCGGGGCGGGCAGGTAATCGACGATGGCGTCGAGCAGGGGTTGGACGCCCTTGTTGCGGAAGGACGCTCCGTAGAGAACCGGGACGACCCGGCCTGAGATCGTGGCCCGGCGGATGGCCGTCTTGATCTCGGCAGCCGGGATGTCCCGTCCTTCGACGTACATCTCCATGACGGCCTCGTCGGCGTCGGCCAGTTGCTCGAGGAGCAGGGTCCGGCGCTCGCGCGCTTCGGCCGCACGCTCGGCGTCGATGTCTTTGGTCGCGAACTCCGTACCGATCACATCCGTACCCCAGTCCAATTCCTTCATCTCCACCAGGTCGATGACGCCCCGAAAGCCGTCTTCTCGACCGACAGGGACCTGGATGGCAAGGGGATGGGCGCCGAGCCGCGCGCGGACTTGCGCCACGGCCCGCTCCGGATCGGCCCCGACGCGGTCCATCTTGTTGATGAACACCAGCCGGGGCACCCGGTACTTATCCGCCTGCCGCCAGACCGTTTCGGATTGGGGCTCGACCCCACCCACTCCGCAAAGGAGCACCACCGCTCCGTCCAGGACCCTCAGCGACCTCTCGACCTCGGCCGTGAAATCGACGTGGCCCGGCGTGTCGATGATGTTAATGCGATGGGCGTTCCAGTAACAGGTGGTGGCGGCAGATGTAATGGTTATGCCACGTTCCTGCTCCTGAGCCATCCAATCCATGACGGCCGTACCCTCGTCGACCTCCCCTATTTTGTAGGTGATGCCGGTGTAGTAGAGGATACGCTCCGTCGTCGTAGTCTTCCCCGCATCGATATGGGCCATGATACCGATATTTCTGACTTGTTCGATCGAAACCGGTCGCCTCAAAACGTCGCTCCATATTCGGCCGCACAGCGTCTCCGATGCGTCGGGAATCCAACATTTATAAGATCACCACCGATAATGGGCGAAGGCCCGGTTGGCCTCGGCCATTTTATGGGTATCTTCCCGTTTCTTGACCGCCCCGCCTTTATTGGACAGGGCATCCATCACTTCCGAGGCCAGCTTGTCCGTCATGGTCTTGCCGCCCCGTTCCTGGGCGTACTTGATCAGCCAGCGCACGCCGACCGAGACCGACCGGCCCATCTCGACCTCGATGGGGACCTGGTAGGTCGCGCCGCCGACGCGGCGGGACTTGGTCTCGACCAGGGGCCGGACATTGTCCATGGCCTTCTCGAAAGCCTTGAGCGGATCTTCCTTGAGCTTGCCCTGGATCTGGGCCATGGCCCCGTAGACGATCCGCTCGGCCGTGTTCTTCTTGCCCTTTTTGAGCAGGGTGCTGACGAAGCGGGCGATCAGGGTGCTGCCGTACTTCTGGTCGCCGGCGATTTTTCTCTTCTTGATGATTCCGCGTCTGGGCATCAGTCACTCCTTACGAGGCGGCTCGTTTCTCCTTGGGCCGCTTCGCGCCGTACTTGGACCGCGAGCGGAAACGGTTGGCCGTCCCCTCGCTGTCCAGCGTGCCGCGGATGATGTGGTAGCGGACGCCGGGCAAGTCCTTGACGCGGCCGCCGCGGACGAGCACGATGGAGTGCTCCTGCAGGTTGTGGCCGATTCCGGGGATGTACCCCGTGACTTCGATATTGTTCGTCAGCCGGACGCGGGCCACCTTGCGCAAGGCCGAGTTCGGCTTCTTGGGCGTCGTCGTGAATACACGCGTGCAGACTCCCCGTTTCTGGGGGCACGACTCAAGGGCCGGCGACTTGCTCTTATACTTCTTCAGCGCGCGTCCTTTTCGAATCAACTGGTTGACCGTCGGCACAAGAACACTCCTTATAGAAAATCCAATCTCTTGGGGTCCTGACTCCGATTAAAGATAGTCTAATCGGGACAAGTGCCCAGCATATTAACAAAATCGACCATCCCTGTCAAGACTTTTGACAGGTGAGGGCCGTCGTTAACCTTGGATCGTTATATCCTCGGCCGGTTTTTCGATTTCGGCCTCTTTCTCGTCCTTGATCTCCACCCCGCGGTAGAACTTGAAGCCGGTCCCGGCCGGGATCAGCCGGGCCATGATGATGTTCTCCTTCAGGCTCCGCAGGTAGTCGATCTTGCCGAACATCGAGGCCTCGGTCAGCACCCGGGTCGTCTCCTGGAAGGAGGCGGCCGAGAGGAAGCTGTCCGTGCTGAGGGCGCTCTTGGTGATCCCCAGGAGGAGGGGCCGGGCCTTGGCCGGCTTGCCGCCCTTCTCCACGGCTTTGCGGTTTTCCTCCTGGAAGACGAATTTGTCGACCTGCTCGTCGACCAGGAAATCGGTGTCGCCCACCTCCTCGACCTTGACCCAGCGCAGCATCTGGCGGACGATCGTCTCGATGTGCTTGTCGTTGATGGTGACGCCCTGGAGGCGGTAGACCTCCTGGACCTCGCGGAGCAGGTACTCGGCCAGCTCCTTCTCGCCCAGGACGCGCAGGATGTCGTGGGGGTTGACCGGCCCGTCCATGAGGGGTGTGCCGGCCTTGACCCGCTCGCCGTCGCCGACGCTGATGTGGGCGCCGCGGGGGATGAGGTACTCCTTGGGGCCGACCCGGTCGCTCTTGACCGTCAGCTTGCGGTAGCCGCGGACCAGCCCGCCAAATTCGACGATGCCGTCGATCTCGGAGATGACCGCGGGGGTTTTGGGCCGGCGGGCCTCGAAGAGCTCCTCGGCCCGGGGCAGACCGCCGGTGATGTCCTTGGTCTTGGCCTGCTCGCGCGGGATCTTGACCAGGATGTCGCCGGCGTGGACTTTATCGCCGTCCTTGACCAGCAGGTGGGCCCCGGCGGGCAGGTAATATTTCTTGAACACGACCGGGATGTCCCTGCCGTGCTTGTCCTTGGCCTTCTTGGACGGATCGACGATCTCGATCCGCGGCTGCATCTTCTCGTCCTTGGGTTCGATGATGACCTGGCTCATGAGCAGGGTCACCTCGTCCTGGGCCTCCTCCACCGTCACTTTGCGGACGATGTCGTGGAACTGGACGAGGCCCGTTTCCTCGGTCAGGATGACCGTGTTGAAGGGGTCCCATTCGGCGAAGAGCTGGCGGGCCTTGACCTCCTCGCCCTCGCGCAGGAGGAGCTTGGCGCCGTAGGGCACCTGGTAGTGCTCGACCTCGCGGCCGCGGTAGTCGGTGACGGCGATGTTGGCCGTGCGGTTGACGACGATCAGCTTCTTGTCCTGGCTGTCGACGGCCTTGACGTTGTTGAAGCGGATGACGCCGTCGCTCTTGGCCTCGAGCTTGGACTGCTCCTTTTCGCCCATGACGATGCCGCCGACGTGGAACGTGCGCATCGTCAGCTGGGTGCCGGGTTCGCCGATGGACTGAGCGGCGACGACGCCGACCGCCTCCCCGAGCTCGACCAGGTAGCCGCTGGCCATGTTCCGGCCGTAGCACAACTGGCAGACGCCGCGCTTGGATTCGCAGGACAGGATGGAACGGATCTTGATCTTCTCGATGCCGACGTTCTGGAGCTCCAGGGCCACGACCTCGGTGATCTCCTGGTTGGTCTCGACGATGGGCTTGTTGGTGTCGGGGTGGAGGATGCGCTCCAGGGAGGTCCGGCCGACGACGCGGTCGATGAAGGGCTCGACGATCTCGCCGTTCTCGACGATGGCCGCGACGTTGATGCCCTTGAGCGTGCCGCAGTCGTGCTGGTCGACGATGACCTCCTGGGAGACGTCGACAAGCTTGCGGGTCAGGTAGCCCGAATTGGCCGTCTTGAGGGCGGTGTCGGCCAACCCCTTGCGGGCGCCATGCGTGCTGATGAAATAGTGCAGCACGTTCAGGCCCTCGCGGAGGTTGGAGGTGATGGGGGTTTCGAGGATCTCACCCGAGGGCTTGGACATCAGGCCGCGCATGCCGGCCAGCTGGCGGATCTGCTGCTTGTTGCCGCGCGATCCGGAGTCGGACATGACATAGAGCGGGTTGAGGTTGGCGCCCTCGAAGCTGACCTTCTTCATCTCGGCGATCATGGCGACCGAGACGTCGTCCGTCACCGCCGACCAGATGTTGACGATGTTGTTGAACCGCTCGCGGGCGGAAATCGTCCCGTCGAGATAGAGCTTCTCGATTTCCTGGACCTTGCGGCTGGCTTTGTCGACCAGTTCGGCCTTGTTCTTGGGGATGACGAAATCGTCGATGCCCAGCGAGAACCCGGCCTGGGTGGCCTGGGTGAAGCCCAGGTGCTTGAGCTTGTCGAGGGTTTCGACGGTCTCGGCCAGGCCGCGGCGCAGGTAGATGTAGAAGACGAGGTTTTCCATGCCCTTCTTCTTGAATGTCCCGTTGAAGAACGGCAGGCCCTTGGGCAAGGCTTCGTTGAAGATGACCCGGCCCGGGGTCGTCTCGATCAGCTGCTTGCGCATCGTCACGACCGGGCAGTTGGAAACGGCCTGGTCATCGTAGTAGGTGGCCAGGTTCATGAAGGAGCCGGAGAAGCGCAGCTTGATCAGGCTCTGCAGACCGACCTGCTTGTGCTCGAAGGCCAGCAGGGCCTCCTCGGCCGAACCGAAGATGCGGCCCTCTCCGGGCATGCCCTTCTTGGACAGCGTGGCGTAGTAGCAGCCCAAAACCATGTCTTGGCTGGGGACGGTCAGGGGGCGGCCGTTGGCCGGCGAGAGGATGTTGTTGGTCGACAGCATCAGGGTCGAGGCCTCAATCTGGGCCTCGACTGAGAGAGGCACGTGGACAGCCATCTGGTCGCCGTCGAAGTCGGCGTTGAAGGCGGCGCAGACCAGGGGGTGGATCTGGATGGCCTTGCCTTCGACCAGGATGGGGTCGAAGGCCTGGATGCCCAGCCGGTGCAGGGTGGGCGCGCGGTTGAGCAGGATGGGGTGTTCCTTGACCACCTCTTCCAGGAAGTCCCAGACCTCGGGCCGCTCCTGCTCATGCCACTCGCGGGCGACCTTGACGCTGGGGACGAGGCCTTCCTTCTCCAGCTTGTGGAAAATGAACGGCTTGAAGAGCTCCAGGGCCATTTTCTTGGGCAGGCCGCACTGGTTCAGCTTGAGCTCGGGGCCGACGACGATGACCGAACGGCCCGAGTAATCGACGCGCTTGCCCAGGAGGTTCTGGCGGAAACGGCCCTGCTTGCCGCGGAGCGCTTCGCTCAGCGATTTGAGCGGCCGGCGGTTGGCCCCCAGGTGGACGCGGCCGCGCTTGCCGTTGTCGAAGAGGGCGTCGACGGCTTCCTGGAGCATGCGCTTCTCGTTGCGGATGATCAGCTCGGGCGCGCGCAGCTCGATGAGCTTCTTCAGGCGGTTGTTGCGGTTGATGACCCGCCGGTAGAGATCGTTGAGATCGGACGTGGCGAAGCGGCCGCCGTCCAGGCGGACGAGCGGGCGCAGGTCGGGCGGGATGACCGGGATGGTGTCCAGGATCAGCCACTCCGGCCGGTTGCCCGACTTCTTGAGGGCCTTGAAGACCCGCAGGCGCTTGGCGTAGCGGAGACGGCGCTGCTGGCTCGTTTCTTTCTTCATGGCCTTGCGCAGGCGGTCGGCATCCTTCTTGATGTCGATCTTTTCCAGGAGGATTTTGATGGCCTCGGCGCCGATCGACGTCTCGAACTTGTCGCCGTATTTTTCCCGGGCTTCCTTGTACTCCTCCTCGTTGAGAAGCTGTTTTTCCTTGAGCGGGGTGTCGCCGGGGTTGAGGACGATCGAGGACTCGAAGTAGAGGACCTTCTCCAGATCCTTGATGGTCAGGTCGAGGACGAGCCCAATGCGGCTCGGAGGGCTTTTAAAGAACCAGATGTGGGCCACGGGCGAAGCCAGCTGGATGTGGCCCATCCGCTCGCGGCGGACCTTGCTCTTGGTCACTTCGACGCCGCAGCGCTCGCAGATGATGCCGCGGTATTTCATGCGCTTGTATTTGCCGCACAGGCACTCGTAATCGTTGATCGGACCGAAGATCTTGGCGCAGAAGAGGCCGTCTTTTTCCGGCTTGAACGTGCGGTAGTTGATCGTCTCGGGCTTGGTCACCTCGCCCCACGACCAGCTCTTGATCTTCTCCGGAGAGGCGATGGAGATCCGCACCCAATCGAATTCCAGCTTGGGCTTGCCGCCCAGGGGGGGCTTGAGTTCCATCTTATTCTCCTTTCAAGATCTGGGGCACGTCGATCCCCCAGGGCAGGACCTCGTCCTTCTCCGATTTGCCCAACTCGACGTTGAGGCAGAGGCTCTGCAGCTCGCGGATAAGGACGTTGACCGATTCGGGCAGCCCGGGAGTGAACTCGAAGTCGCCCTTGACGATGGCCTCGTAGATCTTGGCCCGGCCCTCGACATCATCGGATTTGACGGTCATGAGCTCCTGCAGGGTGTAGGCGGCGCCGTAGGCCTCCAGGGCCCAGACCTCCATCTCGCCGAAGCGCTGGCCGCCGAACTGGGCCTTGCCGCCCAGGGGCTGCTGGGTGATCAGCGAATACGGCCCGGTCGAGCGGGCGTGGATCTTGTCGTCGACCAGGTGGTACAGTTTCATCATGTAGATGTTGCCGACCGTGATTTCCTGGTCGAAGGTCTCGCCGGTGATGCCGTCGAAGAGCGGGATTTTTCCGGTCATCGGCAAGCCGGCCTTGACCAGCAGTTCCTTGACTTCCTTCTCCGTCGCGCCGTCGAAGACCGGCGTGTCGATCCACAGGCCGAGCTTGTCGGCCGCCCAGCCGGCGTGAGTCTCCAGGATCTGGCCGACGTTCATGCGGGAGGGAACGCCCAGCGGATTGAGGACGATCTCGACGGGCATGCCGTCCGGGAGGCGCGGCATATCCTCTTCCGGGACGATGCGGGCGATGATGCCTTTGTTGCCGTGCCGGCCGGAGACCTTGTCGCCCACGCTCAGCTTGCGCTTCATGGCGATGTAGACTTTGATGGCCTGGATGACCCCGGGGGCCAGCTCGTCGCCCTTCTTGAGGGCTTCGACCTTTTCCTTGAAAATGGCCCGCAGGGCCTCGATCTGGCGCTTGACCTTCTTCTCGATGTCCTTGATTTTCTCGTCGCGGGTCTCGTCGGCCTCGACCTTGAGCTTGCCGGCGTCATCGGGGTTGATCTCGTCCAGGACGCGCTCGGTCAGCTTATGGCCCTTGGCCAGGGTCGTCTCGCCGCCCTTGAATTCCTTCTCCAGCACGGCGCCCTTGAGGAGGGCCCTGGTCTTGCGCCATCTCTCGGTCTCGAGGATGGAGATCTCGTCCTCGAGGTTGCGTTTCATGCGGGCGATCTCTTCCTTCTCGATGATCTTGGCCCGCACGCCCTTCTCCGAGCCGCGGCGGCTGAAAATGCGCACGTCGATGATCGTGCCCTCGACGCCGGGCGCGCAGTACAGGGAGGCATCCTTCACGTCCAGGGCTTTTTCCCCAAAAATGGCCTTGAGGAGCTTTTCTTCGGGGCTGAGCTGGGTCTCGCCCTTGGGCGCGACCTTGCCGACCAGGATGTCGCCGGCCTTGACGTTGGCCCCGATGCGGACGATGCCGTTCTCGTCCAGGTTGCGCAGGAGGTTCTCCGGGACGTTGGGGATGTCGCGGGTGATATCCTCGGGGCCCAGCTTGGTGTCGCGGGCCTCGATGGTCTCCTCGATGATGTGGAGCGAGGTGAAAATGTCCTGCTTGATGAGCTTCTCCGAGACGATGATGGCGTCCTCGAAGTTGTAGCCGCGCCAGGGCATGAAGCAGCACAGGACGTTCCGTCCCAGGGCCAGCTCGCCTCCGTCCGAGCAGGAGCTGTCGGCCAGGATCTGGCCCCGCTCGGCGCGGTCGCCGCGCCGGACGATGGGCCGCTGGGTCAGGCAGGTGTTCTGGTTGGTGCGGAGGAACTTGGTCAGGGTGTAGAGGTCGGTCAGGACGTCGTGCTCGCGGAGGCCCTCGATCTCGTCCACCCGGATGAGGATGCGCTCGGCGTCGACGAACTCGACGACACCCGACCGCTTGCAGACGATGAGGTCGCCCGAGCCCTTGGCCGCCAGGTACTCGATGCCCGTCCCGATGCGCGGGGCTTCGGGGCGGAGCAGCGGCACGGCCTGGCGCTGCATGTTCGATCCCATCAGGGCGCGGTTGGCGTCATCGTGCTCCAGGAACGGCACCAGGGCCGCCGACAGGGAGACAAGCTGCTTGGGCGAAACGTCGATGTAGTGGATCTGGTCGCGGGGCAGGAGTTTGAAGTTGCCGGCCTGCCGGGCGCTGATCAGATCGTCGACGAAGTTGCCCTTCTCGTCCACCCTGGCGTTGGCCTGGGCGATGTTGAACTTCTCCTCTTCCCACGCCGTCAGGTAGAAGGAGTAGGATTCGAGGACGGGCATGTGCTTGGCCCCCTTGCGTTTGAGGGAAGCCATCTCCCGGAGAACGGCGTCCTTCTCCACGATTTCATCGATCTTGTATTCGCTGTCTCCGGGATGAATAATTTTATAATAGTCGATGATCCGGCCGTTCTTGACCTCGCGGTAGGGGGTCTCGATGAACCCGTAGCCGTTGACCCGGGCGTAGCAGCTCAGGGAGGAGATCAAACCGATGTTCGGGCCTTCCGGCGTTTCCACCGGGCAGATCCGGCCGTAGTGGCTGGCTTGGATGTCGCGGACCTCGAACCCGGCCCGTTCCCGGCTCAACCCGCCGGGGCCCAGGGCGCTCAGGCGGCGCTTGTGGGTGACCTCGGCCAGGCTGTTGATCTGGTCCATGAACTGGGAGAGCTGGGAGCTGCCGAAGAATTCTTTGAGGGCGGCGATGACCGGTTTGGAGTTGATGAGGTCCTGGGGCATGGCCGCGGCCAAGTCCGCAGTGATGGTCATCTTTTCCTTGATCGTCCGCTCCATACGGGTCAGGCCGATGCGGAAGGCGTTTTCGACAAGCTCGCCGACCTGCCGCACGCGGCGGTTGCCGAGGTGGTCGATGTCGTCCACCGCGCCCTCGCCCTTGCGCAGCTTGAGCAGGTATTCGATGACGCTGACGTAGTCGCGGGGCTGCAGGACCTTGTCCTCCAGCGACGTCTCCAGGCCCAGCTTGATGTTGAACTTGAGCCGGCCGATGCGGCTGAAGTTATACTTCTGGGCGTTGAAGAAGAGGTTGTGGAAGAGGTTGTGGGCGCTCTCCATGGTGTGGGGCTCGCCCGGCCGCAGCTTGCGGTAGATCTCGGCCAGGGCCTGGTTGCTGTCCTTGCGCAGGTCCTTCTTGAGGGTATTGACGATCAGAAGGCCGGCCTCGTCCTCGGTCGGGAAGAAGACCTCGAACGGCTCGCCCTTGCCGATGAGCAGGTCGAGGGCCGTGTCGCCGATCTCCTCGCCCCCCTTGACCTTGCCCTTGATGCCGGAGAGGGCGTAGGCGGTCTGGAGGTCCTTGCGGTCGATGGCCACGCGGACGACACCGGCATCCTGGAGCTGCTTGAGGAGCTCCTCGGTGATTTTCTTGCGCGAGGCGATCAGGACGGTCCCGGACTTGGGGTGCTTGACGTCCTCGGCCATGGTTTTGCCGACCAGGCCGTCGGACAGGTCCCAATAGAGCTTGCCCTCCTCGGGAGCGACGCGGAAGATGCGGTGGAAGAGCTTGAGGATGTCCTCGTCAGCGCCGTAGTTGAGCGCCCGGAGGAAGACGGTGGCCAGAAACTTCTTCTTCCTGTCGAGGCGGACGTAGAGGTTGTTCTTGACGTCGTACTCGAACTCGACCCAGGCGCCCCGGTAAGGGATGATCTTGGCGATGTAATAGCCCTTGGTCTCGCCCTGGCGGAAGAAGACACCGGGGGAGCGCTGGAGCTGGCTGACGACGACCCGTTCAATGCCGTTGAAGATGAACGTGCCCTTCTCGGTCATGAGCGGGATGTCGCCGAAATAGACTTCCTGTTCCTTGATGTGCTTGAGCCGCTTGGTCTTGGTGACGGCGTCCTTTTCCCAGGAGATGAGCCGGACCTTGAGCCGCAGCGGAACGGCGTAGGTGTAGCCCTTCTGCAGGCACTCGTTGGGCGTGTATTTCATCTTCAGCTGGACGCTGTCGCCGCAATGGTCGCAGAGAGGGATGTCGATCTTTTTGACCGCGGAGCAATAGGGGCAGATCTGTTTCTCGGTCAGCTCGACGTCGGCGGGCAGCAGCGTGTCGCAGCCGGTGCAGCGGGCGCGGGAATTCTCCACGCCTTTCAGCCGGCCGCACTTGCATTCCCAGTTCCCGATCGAATAGCTGATGAAATCGAGCTGGGTCGTCTCCTTGAAATCGGAGATGGGAAAAACGTCTTTGAAAGCGGCCTGCAGGCCGGTGTCCTTGCGCTCCTCGGGCAGGAGTTCCATCTGCAGGAACTCGGCGTACGACTGCCGCTGGATGGCCAGAAGGTCCGGCATCGGAAAGACCGTCTTGATCTTGGAATAATCGAGACGTTCGCGGTGGATGTTAAGCGGTTCGATCATGGGGGACGCTCGCTAAATGGGCCGCCCCCCGGATGGCGGCATCCGGCGGGCGCACCAGGACGAAGTCGGGCCCGTGCGTGGACGGGAGGGGCCCCCCCGCTCCGCGCACCCTAAAAACATGACGGCCGTCAGAGGACGTCCTTACGCCAACCTTACTGCAGCTCGACGACGGCGCCGACGTCTTCGAATTTTTTCTTGAGGGCTTCGGCCTCGTCCTTGGGCAGGCCGTCCTTGACCGTCTTCGGGGCGCCGTCGACCAGGTCTTTGGCTTCCTTCAATCCGAGATTGGTGACCTCGCGGACGACCTTGATGACGTTGATCTTCTTGTCGCCGGCGCTTTTCAAGACGACCGCGAATTCGGTCTTGGCCTCTTCGGCTTTGGCCTCGGCGGCGGGGGCGGCCCCGGCGGCCATGGGCATGGCGGCGGCGGCGCTGATGCCGTAGCGGGTCTCGAATTCCTTGATGTAGTCGGCCAGTTCGAGGACCGTCAGGGAGTCCAGGTGGCTGAAGAATTCTTCTTTCGTCAGTTTAGACACGTGCGTCTCTCCTTTCCTTAGGCAGGCGTTTCCTTGGATTTTTTATCTTTTAACTGTCCCATCAGCAGGCCCGCGTTGACCAGGGGCGCTTGCAGGGTTCGTAAAAGCTTGACCAGGGGCGAGGCCATCATGATGCCGATCTTGCCCAGCAGATCGTGCCGCGAGCCCAGCTTGACGACCTCGTCGAAGCGCCCGGCGGCGAAATAATGGCCCTCGACCAAGCCGCCCTTGAGGGCCATGGCCTTGGTCTGGGCCGAAAAGTCCTTGACCGCCTTGGCCAGGGCGATCGGATCGGCGGCCGTGTAGGCCACGGCCGTGGGCTTGCGGAAGGCCGGCCGCAGGTCGGCCGGGATGACGTCGGCCATGGCCCGCAGGGCCAGGCGGTTCTTGACGACCTTGAGCGACGCCCCCTGCTTGCGCAGGGCCTTGCGCAGGGCCGTGGCCTGGGCCACGGTCATCTTCGTGTAGTCGAAGAGGTAGAGGGTGGGGTTCTGGCGGAAGATGGCGTTCAGCTCGTCGATGCGGGTGCTCTTGGTTTCCTTCTTCATCGCGGTGCTCCTACTTCTCCAGGACGTCTTCGGCGATCTTGAAGGACGGGCCCATGGTCGTGCTCAGGGACATGGTCCGGATGTACTTGCCCTTGGCCGCGGCCGGGCGGGCGTGCTGGACGGCTTGGAGGAAGACCTTGACGTTGTCCACCAGCTTGCCCTCGTCAAAGGAGGCCTTGCCCACGGTCGAATGGATGATGCTCGTCTTATCGACGCGGAACTCGACCTTGCCGGCCTTGGTCTCCTCGACCGCCTTCTTAATATCGAACGTGACCGTACCCGACTTGGGGTTGGGCATGAGGCCCTTGGTCCCCAGGATGCGGCCGAGCTTGCCCACGCCGCGCATGATGTCGGGTGTGGCGATGACCACGTCGAAGTCGATCCAGCCGCCGGCGATCTTCTCGATCAGCTCCTCGCCGCCGGCGAAGTCGGCCCCGGCCGCTTCGGCCTCCTTGACTTTCTCGCCCAGGGCCAGGACGCAGATCTTCTTGGTCTTGCCGATGCCGTGGGGCAGGACGACCGTGCCCCGGACCATCTGGTCGGACTGCTTGGGGTTGACCCCCAGGCGCATGGCCACGTCGACGGATTCGTCGAACTTGGCGAAATGACCCTGTTTGAGCAGCTTGACCGCCTCTTCGAGGGCATATTCCGGCTTGATCCGGAGCTCCCTCGCCTTCAGATACTGTTTGCCTCGTTTAGCCACGGATGATCTCCAGTCCCATGTTCTTGGCCGTTCCTTCGATGATTCTCTTGGCCGCCTCGATATCGTTGGCGTTCAGATCGGGCATCTTGATCTTGGCGATGTCCTCGATCTGCTTAATCGTCACCTTGCCGACCTTGTCCTTGTTGGGGGCGCCGGATCCCTTGGCGATGCCGGCGGCCTTCTTCAAGAGATAGGAGGCCGGAGCGGTCTTCAGGATGAAGGTGAACTTCTTGTCCTTGAAGATGGTGATGATGACCGGCACCACCATGCCTTCCTCCATCTTGCCTGTCCGCTCGTTGAACTCCCGGACGAACTGCATGATATTGACGCCGTGCTGGCCCAACGCGGGGCCGACCGGGGGCGCCGGGCTGGCCTGGCCCGCCGTGATCTGCAGCTTCACACTGGCCACGACTTCCTTGGACATGACTGCCTCCTAGATTTTCTCCACCTGCAGGAATTCCAGCTCCACCGGGGTACTCCGGCCGAAGATCGTCACCAGCACCTTGAGCGTGCTGCGCTCGTGGTTGACGTCCTCGACGAGGCCGTTGAAGTTGAAGAACGGCCCGTCGATGATGCGGACGGCCTCGCCCTTCTCGAAGGAGTGCTTGGGCTTGGGCTTCTCCGAAGTCGTCTCCATGTGCTCGACAATCTGGGAGACCTCCTCCTTGCTCAGCGGGGAGGGCTTCTTGCCCGAGCCGACGAAGCCGGTCACTTTGGGCGTCTCGCGGATGATGAGCCAGTTCTCATCGGTCATCTCCATCTCGATCAGGATATAACCGGGATAGGAGCGTTTGGTCGAGACGACCTTCTTGCCCATCTTGATCTCGATGACGTCCTCGGTGGGTATGATGATCTGGCCGATCTGGTCCTGGATGCCCATTTCCAGGGCCCGTTGGTGGACGGACTCGGCCACGAATTTCTCGAAGCCCGAGTAGGTGTGAATGACGAACCAATTTTTGGCCATCGACGCCCCTTATCCGATCAGGTCCTTGATCTTGGCCAGCCCCCAGCCGAAGGCGACGTCCATGAAGAAGAGGTAGAAGCCGAAAAAAACAATGGAAAAGATGACGACCACCGTGGTGGCCATGACTTCTTCGCGGGACGGCCAAGTGACCTTTTTCAACTCCGCCTTGGCCTCCTTGATGAAGTTCCAAAAGCGCTTATACCAACGTTCCTTCTGGCTCATGATGGCACCTCTTCCTTGCTTGATGTTCCCCTGGGGACGGCCCCGTCGGAAATATGGCAGGTGAGGCAGGACTTGAACCCGCAACCTGCGGTTTTGGAGACCGCTGCTCTAGCCAGTTGAGCTACTCACCTGCTCCCGTTCTCGTCTGTCCGCTCCTACTTGACTTCCTTGTGCGAGGTATGCTTGCGGCAGAACGGGCAGAACTTGTTGAGCTCGAGCCGGTCCGTCTGCTTCTTCTTGTTCCGCGTATTGGAATAGTTCCGGCGCTTGCATACCGAGCACGCCATGGTGATGATTTCTCTTGGCATCTCTTTCTCGATCGGAACGCGGGCCGGAAGCCGGGCCTCCGGGCCGGGTTCCCGGTTGATTTATTCGATGATCTCCGTGACGGTGCCGGCGCCGACCGTCCGTCCGCCTTCGCGGATGGCGAAGCGCAGGCCCTTCTCCATGGCCACGTCCGAGATCAGGTCGATCTCCATGT
>Ga0315275_10002763_pt1 | contig 15957 bp, 12 predicted proteins | sample YL17G03_0_MG_FD_205557 | JGI IMG/M metagenome (GOLD analysis project Ga0315275, IMG submission 205557) | Sediment microbial communities from Yellowstone Lake, YNP, Wyoming, USA - YL17G03_0 | ecosystem: Environmental > Aquatic > Freshwater > Lake > Sediment | place: USA: Wyoming | collected... | reverse complement strand
AAGATCTACGTGGGGGGCCTGCCGCAGAAGCCGGAGCCGCCGGTCAACTACATGGTGGTGTACTCGCTCGAGGGGTGCCTCGACTACTACACCAGCAAGTCGTGGGTCATCCGCAACGGCAAACGGGCGCAGGTGGAGGCCCTCTCGGAGCTGGAGGATGTGGAGTTCCCGGCGCCGTGGGGGAAGCTGGAGGCATTCCACACGGGCGGCGGCATCTCGACGATGCCGTTCACGTGGGAGGGGAAGGTGCAGACGATGGAGTACAAGACGCTGCGCTACCCCGGCCATGTTGCCATCATGAAGCCGATCCGCGAGCTGGGGCTGATCGACAACGAGCCGATCGACGTCGAAGGCGTGAAGGTGCGGCCGCGGGCGCTGTTCATCGCGGCCAGCGCGCCGGTGCTGGTCAAGCCCGAGGGCCGGGACCTCATCGCCCTGCAGGTGGACGTCACGGGCCTCAAGAACGGCAAGCCCGCCGGCACCCGCTGGCAGATGGTGGACCTCTACGACGAACGGCACCACGTCACGGCGATGATGCGCACGACGGGCTACTCGCTCGCCATCACCGGCCTCATGCAGCTCGACGGGCGGATCCCGAAGCCGGGCGTCTTCGCGCCGGATGAGATCGTGCCGGCGCAGCCGATGATCGACGACCTGGCCAAGCGCGGCGTCGTGCTGCGGGAGTCGGCGCTGTAGGGGTGCACCGGATCCGCATCCAGAGCTTCGTGGCGGCGGCGCGTGCCGAGGTCTGGCACGCGCTGCTGCAGCGCGCGGAGGTGGTGCTCGACGCGCTGCCGGAGGCGCGCTGGCCCGAGCCTCACGTCGCGGAGGCACCGGTGCGCTTGACGGTGCCCTGGCCGTACACCGCCGTGCTCGGCGCGCCGACCGAGGTCGTCGTGGCGCTGGAGGAACTGGAAGGCGGAACGCGGGTGGATCTCGAGCACCGCGGACTCGGCGAGGGGCTGGCGTGGGAGGAGGCGATCGGCGGCTACTTCGCCGGCTGGCTCCAGGCGCTTGCCGCGCTCGGCGTTCTGGTGGAGAGCGGGGTGGACGCGCGTTGCGAACCTGAACGGCGCGGCCAGGAGCGGTACTTCTCTTCGGGAGAGATCCCGGCGAGCGCCGACGCGGTGTGGCGCTCGCTCACCGATCCGTACGTCCTGGAACGCTGGAGCGACGGCGTGCTGGACGGTGCGGAGACGCTGGAGGCGATCGAGGGCCGATTCCTGCGCTTGGCACTTCTACCTGGAGCCCTGGCATCTGGTGTTCTTGGTGGCGGGGAACTGGGCGGCGGGGTGCCGTCACTTGCACAGTTGATCCTCATCCTGCGCCCCACGCCGCGGGGCACCCATCTCGCGCTCGCGGAGTACGGGGTCACCGGCCGCGCCGCCTCCACACGCTGGCCACCGCTGTTCGAGCGGCTGACGCGGTACCTCGTCTAGCGTCGCACTATTCCTCGCGCAGCACGACGCGGGCCCACACGGGCTTGTGGTCGCTCGCGCCGTGAATCTCGCGCACCAGGCCGAAGGCGTAGGCGTTCGCCAGATCGACACCCTTGAGCAGCATGTGGTCCATCGTCCAGAACGACACTGTGTGCGGTAGGTGCCGGGTGGGCCAGGTGTAGCCCCAGGCCAGGGCGATCCCCGGCACCGTCCCGCTGTTGAAGTCCCCCCCCATGAGCACCGTAGGGTACGCGGCGGCGTCCGCGAGGACGGCGGCGAGTTGCTCCCGTCGCGCACGCGGCCCGTTGCCGACGAAGGTCGCGATGTGGACGCTGTAGACTCGCAGCCGCCGCGTTCCCACCCGGATCGTTGCGCCGACCGCCGTCCGCAAGTTGCGGTGGAACCGCCCGAGGTGCGGCAGGACGATCTTGCGGTCTTCCTCGATGGGGAAGCGGGAGAGGATCGCGTTGCCAAAGTCCCGCCGGGTGACCGAGAAGCGGTTCGAGGGATAGTAGACGTAGGCGAAGCCCAGCGTGTCCGCGATCTCACGCGTGCCAGCCCCGTCCATTTCCTGTAGGAGCAGCACGTCGGGGTCGCGCAGCGGGCCCTCTTGTCTCAGCAACGCGAGGACGACGTTCACGTGTTGCCCGTACTTCACGTTGAACGCCACGACCCTGAGGGTGTCGGGATCCACGGAACGGGATGGCCCGGCAGCGGCGTACCGCGGCCCGGCCGGGTCGGTGTAGTTCACCGTGGCCGATGCACACCCCTGGAGGGCGGCGACGCAGACGAGGAGCAGGCACGTGCGGGTCACACCGCAAGATGCCTGCGAGACCCCCGCGCACCAAGGCGGGAAGTGCTTGCGAGGCCCTTGTCCACTATACAGCTTCTCCCTCGGAGATCCCGTGTCTACGAGGAGTCCAGGTTCCGTGGCCCCTTCCCGCATCGACGTCGGCAGTCACGCCCCCGTGCGCTTCAGCGAGCAGGAGGCCGTGCGCCTCGCCCGTGAGTCGTACGGGATGGACGCGACGGCCAGCACACTCCCCGGCGAGTACGACGACAACTTTCTGCTGACATCCGCGAGCGGCCAGTTCGTCCTGAAGGTGATGCACCCGCAGCGGGAGCGCGCCTTCGTGGACCTGCAGTGCCGGGTCCTCGAGCACCTGGCACTGCGTGCGCCGGAGCTGGCGGTGCCACGCCTCGTGCAGACGTCGGCGGGGGAGTCGATCGCCACGACGACGGACGCCGGCGGCGCGCTGCGTCTCGTCTGGCTGCTGCGCCACCTGTCGGGCCGCCTTCTCGTCGACACCAAGCCGCACACGCCGGAACTACTCCGCGGCCTCGGTGGATTCCTCGGACTCATGGACGCGGCGCTCGCGGACTTTGCGCACCCAGCCGCGGAGCGCGAGCTGAAGTGGGACTTCGCGCGGGCCGGCTGGGTCCGCCAGCACCTCGCGCTCATCCGCGAGGCCGGGCGCCGAGCGTTGGTCGAGCGGATCCTCGAGGCGTTCGACGCAGACATAGCGCCCGCGCTGCCGAGTCTTCGGCGCAGCGTCGTCCACGGCGATGCCAACGACCACAACGTGATCGTCGCGGGGGGTCGCGGGCGTGCGCCGGCGATGGCCGGGCTCATCGACTTCGGCGACATGCTGCGCACCGTTACCGTGGCCGAGGCGGCGGTGGCGGCGACGTACGCGATGTTCGGCGAGGCCGATCCCCTTGCCGCCGCCGCGCACGTCGTCGCCGGATACCACGGCGCATACCCGCTCACTGAGCCGGAGATCGCGCTGCTGTTCCCGCTGATCCGCTCGCGCCTCGCGGTGTCGGTCGTGAACTCGGCGTGCCGAGCCGCGGCGGAACCCGGCGATCCCTACCTCGCCGTGAGCGAGCGGCCGGCGTGGGACACCATCGAGCGGTTGGCGGCGATCCATCCCCTGCTGGCGCACTACACCTTCCGAGCTGCCTGTGGTCTGCCCGCGGTGCCGCACAGCGCGACGGTCGTGGAGTGGCTGCGTACGGTCCCCGGCGGCGCTGCGCCGGTGCTCGATGTGGACCTCCGGACGACGCCGTGCGTGGTGTTCGACCTCAGCGTGGGCAGCCGCCTGCTCGGCGCCGATCCTGCGGTGCTCGAGACCGGGGCGCTGACGGAGACGCTGCGGCGGGAGATGCAGGCGGCCGGCGTGGACGTGGGCGTGGGCCGCTACGACGAAGCGCGCCCGATCTACACCACCGACGCATTCGCTTCGGGGAAGCGCCCCACGGACGAGCACCGCACGGTCCACCTCGGCATCGACCTGTTCGTCCCTCCGGGAAGCGCAGTGCGCGCGCCGCTCGCGGGCACCGTGCATTGCCTGGCGAACAACGCCGCCGCGAAGGACTACGGACCACTCGTCATTCTCCGTCACCTGACGGGGGACAGCGTGTCGTTCTTCACGCTGTACGGGCACCTTGGCCCGTCGTGCCTCGAGCGGCTCGTGGTCGGGCAGGAGGTGGCGCGTGGGGAGCCGATCGCCGAGGTGGGCGCACCTCCGGGGAACGGCGACTGGGCGCCGCACCTCCATCTCCAGTTGATGACGGACCTCTTGGAACTGGACCGCGACTACCCCGGCGTGGCCTTCGCGAGCCGGCGCGACGTGTGGCGCAGCCTGTCGCCCGACCCGAATGTTCTGCTGGGCATCCCCGCCGAACGCTTCCCCGCGCCCGAGCCGCCCCTCGACGAAGTGCTGGCGACGCGCCGCTCGCGCGTCGGCCGCAATCTCCGCGTGTCGTACCGGCGGCCGCTCAGGATCGTGCGCGGGTGGCGGCAGTACCTCTACGACGACACCGGCCGCGCGTACCTCGACGCCTACAACAACGTGCCGCTCGTCGGGCATGGCCATCCCCGCGTTGTGCGGGCGGTCCAGGAGCAAGTGGCGCTGCTCAACACCAACACGCGTTACCTGCACGAGAACCTGACGCGCTACGCGGAGCGACTCACGGCGCTGATGCCGGCGCCGCTGCGCGTGGCCTTCGTGCTCAATTCGGCGAGCGAGGCGAACGAACTGGCGCTGCGCCTCGCGCGGACGCACACCGGTCGCGAGGATGTCGTTGTGCTGGAGCATGCCTACCACGGCCACACGACGACGCTGATCGACATCAGCCCGTACAAGTTCGGCGGGCCGGGCGGCGCGGGCCGCAAGTCGTGGGTCCACGTCGCGCCGATCCCGGACGACTACCGCGGCGCGTATCGCCGGGGTGATCCGGAGGCGGGCCGGAAGTACGCGGCGCACGTGGGCGAGATCGCGGAGCGCGCGCGTGCTCAGGGGCGCGGCGTCGCGGCGTTCATCGCGGAGACGCTGCCGAGCGTGGGAGGGCAGGTGATTTTCCCGCCGGGCTACCTGGCGAACGCGTACCGTCACGTGCGGGCTGCGGGCGGCCTCTGCATCGCCGACGAAGTGCAGGTCGGCTTCGGGCGCCTCGGCACGCACTTCTGGGGGTTCGAGACGCAGGGCGTCGTGCCCGACATCGTGGTGCTCGGCAAGCCGATCGGGAACGGCTTCCCGCTCGCCGCGGTGGTCACCACGGCGGAGATCGCGGCGTCCTTCGACAACGGGATGGAGTTCTTCTCCACGTTCGGCGGCAATCCAGTTGCGTGCGCGGCGGGGCTGGCCGTGCTCGACGTGATGCGCGACGAGCAGCTGCAGGCGAACGCCCTGCGCGTGGGCTCACGGCTCCTTGACGGGCTGCGCGGGCTGATGGCGCGGCACCAGATCATCGGCGACGTGCGCGGCTCCGGTCTGTTTCTCGGCGTGGAGCTGGTGCGCGACCGCACGACACTGGAGCCGGCGAGCGCGGAAGCGGCGTACGTAGTGGACCGCCTGCGCGAGACGGGCGTGCTGGCGGGGACCGACGGCCCCCACCACAACGTGCTCAAGCTGCGACCGCCGCTGATCGTTTCGGATGCAGACGCCGACCTCCTCGTCGCGGCGCTGGACGAGGTGCTGGGCGAGGATGCGGCGAGGGCGTGGCGCAAGTGATCCCGATCGACCTGTCGGTGACCTCCACACAGGCGTGGCTGGATGCGCTTCCGGCGGACGGGCTCGTCTTCCTCTTCAAGCACAGCCCCATCTGCGGCACGTCGGCGCTCGCGCACGAGGAGGTGGGGCGCTACGAGGCGGCCAATCCCGCGACGCCGGTGTACCTTGTGGACGTCATCGCCCAGCGCCCGTTGTCGCAGGACTTCGCCGCCGCGCTCGGCGTCGGCCACGCGTCCCCGCAAGTCATCCTCCTCGGAGGTGCACGGCCGCTGTGGAACACCTCGCACTGGCGGATCCGACAGGACGTGATGGAGGCGGAAGTCGCCAAGGCCCGGTCATCGGGCGAGTAGCACGGAGGCGTCGTGTACGAATCGCGTCAGACACCCCCCGTCCACCCGAGGCACTTCTACCGACGGGTGGCGCTCCACTTCGGCGTCGCGACCGCGCTCATCGCCGGCTCGCTGCTGTTCGGGATGTGGGGCTACGCGCACTTCGAGTCGCTGGGCTGGCGGGACGCATTCCTGAACGCGTCGATGCTGTTGGGCGGGATGGGCCCGGTCGAGGTACTTCAGACGCGGGGCGGCAAGCTGTTCGCGGGGTTCTACGCGCTGTACTCCGGGCTCGTCTTCCTCGTGGCCGTGGGCATCATCCTCGCCCCGGTGGTGCACCGGGCGCTGCACACGTTCCACTGGGACGCGGACCAGGCGGACTCCTGAGACAATGAGCGGCATCCGGCGCGTCTGCGTCTACTGCGGCGCGAACACTGGGGCACGCCCGGCGTACGCGGAGGCGGCCCGGCGGCTCGGCCGGTTCCTCGGCGAGAGGAAGCTGGGCCTCGTGTACGGCGGCGGCAACGTCGGCCTGATGGGCGTCCTCGCCGATGCCGCGCTCCTCGCCGGCGCGGAGGTTATCGGCGTCATCCCACAGGCGCTCGTGGCGCGGGAGTTGGGGCACCAGGGCATCACCGAGCTGCGGGTCGTCGAGACGATGCACGAGCGCAAGGCGGTGATGGCGGAACTGGCCGACGCCTTCGTGGCGCTGCCCGGCGGGCTGGGCACGCTGGACGAACTATTCGAGGCGATGACGTGGGCGCAGCTGGGTCTCCACGAGAAGCCGATCGGGCTGCTTGAGGTGGACGGCTTCTTCGCGCCGCTCGTCGCGTACCTCGACCGGGCGGTGACGGAGGGGTTCGTGCGGGCGGAGCACCGGGCCGCGCTGACCGTGGCGTCGGGTCCCGAGGTGCTGTTGGAGCGCTTCGCGACGTATCGGGCGCCGGAAGTGGGGAAGTGGGTGGGCCGGGACATTCGCTGAGCGGACACGCCGTCCGCGTGGAGCGGGACATGGAAGCGACACGGATCCTGATGGACGAGCACCGCGTGATCGAGCGGGTGCTCGGCGCGCTCGAAGGCGCAGCGGCCCGCATGTCGGCGGGTGCGTCGGTGCGCGCGGAGTTCTTTCTCCGGGCCGTCGACTTCATCGCGGCGTTCGCGGACGGCTGTCATCACCGCAAGGAAGAAGGCGTGCTGTTCCCGGCGCTCGAGGCGGCGGGGATCCCACGCGCCGGGGGCCCCATCGGCGTGATGCTGGCGGAGCACGAGGAGGGGCGCGCGATCACCCGCGGCCTGCGCGCGGCGGCGGAGAAGATGGCGGCGGGCGATGCGTCCGCGGCCGCCGAGGTCCGTCGCAAGGGCCTGGAGTACGCGGCGCTGCTGCGGCAGCACATCATGAAGGAAGACAACATCCTCTTCCCGATGGCCGACGGCGCCATCCAGGGTCGGGAGCTGGTGGCCGTGACGGCGGAGTTCGCTCGCCTGCAGCGCGAGGAGACGGCCGACGGCGTGCAGGCCAAGTACCGGGCGCTGGCGGAGACGCTGGAGCGGGAGGCCCGCGGGTAGCCGCGGCCGACTTGCACCGCGAATCGTGATGGACGCGTGATGCGCCGGTCAGCCATCGTCGTTCTCGTCGTCTGCGCCGCGCTCGCCGCGGCGGCGTGCGCGCGGCACCCCTCGAGCCTCGTCTCACCCCTCCCTTCGTTGCCAGCGTTCGCGGCCGAATCAACCAGCGTAGATACGATCGCCCCAGGGCTCGTGCACCGTTCCTACTGGGCGGCGCGTGGGCCGTGGGCGATCCAGCTCCTCGATGTGGACCGCTCGGCGTGCTGGTCTCTGGTGGCGCTCAAGGCTGGCGGGCAGGCGGTTGGACGCGAGCGGACGTCCGAACTGGTCCGCTGGTACGCCGACACGAGTGGCAGACAATCGCTGCGGGAGCGTCCGCCCGGCGGCGGTATCAACGCGGACTTCTTCACCTTCACGCCAGCGGGTGTACCCATCGGGCCGCACGTCTCGGCAGGGCGGGTGATCGCGGGCCCGGGGACGAGGCCGGCGCTCGCGTTCGATAGCAGCGGCGCGCCGTTCATCGGGACGTTCACGGCGGCGGGGTTCGCGGTGGTGGGCGGCGATTCGTTCCCGGTCGCCGCGTGGAACCAGCGGCGCCTGGCGGGGCTGGCACTCTTCGACCGCGGGTGGGGTGCGGCGACGGACAGCGCGACGGGCGCGATCGAGGTGGTGGTCGCGCGCGTGGCTGCGTCGCGCGCCTCGCCCGGCGTGCACGACTCGGCGGAATCGGCACGTGCCGTCGTGGCCGTGGGCACTGTCGCCGCCATAGACACGTTTACCGCCGGCGTCGCGGTTCCGGCGGACGGGATCGTACTCGTACTCGGCCGAGAGGCGCCCGCCGAGCAGCGCCGCCGACTTGCGGCGATCCAACCTGGAACCCCAGGGCGATGGGCTGTCAGACTGGAGCCGTTCCTTCCGCGCGAGGCGGTGGGCGGGTTCCCCGTCCTGCTGCGGGACAGCGTGCCGGCGCTGGACCTCGACTCCGCGGGGGGCGCGGCGTTTGGGCCCGTGCGCCATCCGCGCACGGCGGTCGGCATCGCCGCGAGCGGCCGGCGCCTGCTGCTCGTCACGGTGGACGGGCGGCAGCACCCCTACAGCGACGGGATGACGCTGCGGGAACTCGCGGAGTTCTTCCTGGAGCTGGGTGTGCCGACGGCGATCAACCTCGACGGCGGCGGTTCGACGACGCTGGTGGTGCGGGGGCCGAGCGGCGCGCTGCGGATCGCGAACCGGCCGTCGGATAGGGAAGGCGAGCGGCCGGTGGCGAATGCGTTGGTGGTTGTGGGGGGGTGCCGGTAGAGGAGGATTGTCACTGTGCGCCGGAAGGGTGAGTGCACGGTCCGACTTGGCTCTGAGGGTGTGCGAGCGGCCGCTCCCAGTTGGGGGCGGCCGCTCTGCTTGGACGGCCCGATCAGGTGTCCCTCACGAGCCGCAGAAACCCCGACTCCGTTTGTCGTCTATCGCATTACACGAAGACGGCGCAGAACGTTCGCTCGTGCTGGCAAAGCCGGGCGGCGAACCGTAGTTTGGCGCGTTCCCCCAATTGATGGTGAAGCGATGCCTCCGTCCGACACGATGTGTCGTGTCTTGGCCGACACTTATGCCATTCCTCGATGAGGCAACCATAGTGGCGTATACGCAACGCCTGCTCCTGGCTGCGCTCCTCTGCGCCGGCGCTCAGCCCGCCGCCGGCCAGATCCCCGACTCGACAACTGCGCGCCAGTTCGAGCGGCGCGACGTGATGATTCCGATGCGCGACGGGGTGCGGCTCTTCACCGTCGTCCTCGTGCCTCGGCAATCGGCCGGGCCGCTGCCGATCATCCTCACGCGCACGCCGTACGGCACCGGGGGCTGGGGCGGCACGTACCACATGCGTGTTGGCTACGCCGAGCTCATCCGCGACGGCTACGTGTTCGTGTTCCAGGACATTCGCGGGCAGCATCAGTCCGAAGGCGTGTTCGTGATGAATCGCCCGCCGCGTTACGCGCGCGACCGCGCGAGCGTGGACGAGGCCACAGATACGTGGGACACCATCGACTGGCTGCTGGCGAACGTGCCCAACAATGGGCGCGTCGGGATGCTGGGCATCTCGTATCCGGGATTCCTGGTCAATGCGGCGGCGACGGACCCGCATCCGGCGCTCAGGGCGCTGAGCCCGCAGGCCACGATGGGCGATGCCTGGATGGGAGACGACTTCTTCCATCAGGGGGCGTTCCGGCAGTCGTATGGCATCGAGTGGGTGTGGGGCGTGGAAGGCCGCGCCGCCGGGAGTGGTCCGCGCCGCACCGGGCGCTACGACACCTACGACTGGTACCTGGGTTTTCCCACACTTGATTCGCTGGCGCGCGCAGTCGGCGCGATGCGCTGGCCCACCTGGCAGCGGTTCGCGCAGCATCCCAGCTACGACGGCGAGTGGCAGCGACGCGCGGTGCCACGATACCTGACGCACTCGAGCATTCCTACGCTTACGGTCGGGGGATGGTGGGACCAAGAGGACATGTACGGCCCGCAGGCCACGTACCGGGCCCTGGAGGCGACGGACACGGCCGGGCGGAACTTCCTCGTCGTCGGCCCGTGGTACCACGGGCAGTGGAACGATGAGGCGGCCGATTCGCTCGGGCAGATTCGCTTTGGGCGCGCCACCGGCGACGATCTCCGGCAACTGCAGGCGCGCTGGTTCGCGTATTGGCTGAAGGATCAGGGAGACGGCCATTTCTCCGAGGCGACCGTGTTCGATGCGGGCACCAATGCGTGGCGCACCTTCGAGCGCTGGCCGGCGCCGGGGACGGTGAGCAGGCAGTTCTACTTCCACACGAACGGCCGGCTTTCGTTCGACCCGCCGACCGAAGCGGCGGGATCGGACACGTTCGTGTCGGATCCCGCGCACCCCGTGCCGTATCGCCCGCGCCCCATCGGGTCGTACGTCGACTGGGACACCTGGCTCTCGCGGGACCAGCGCTTCGTGCACGGACGCCCCGATGTGCTCACCTGGGAGACGGAGCCGTTGACGCGGGATGTCACGGTCGCGGGTGACATCGTGGCGACGCTCTTTGCCTCGACGACGGGGACCGACGCCGACTGGGTCGTCAAGGTGATCGACGTGTATCCGGATTCCGTTCCCGGTCGCCCGGCGATGGGCGGCTATCAGCTGATGATCGCCGGGGACATCATGCGGGGACGCTACCGGAGAAGTTTCGAGCGCCCGGAGCCGATCCCGGCGGGCACCGTGCTTCCGTTCACCGTCGACCTGCACCAGCAGGCCTACACGTTCACACAGGGACACCGCATTATGGTGCAGGTTCAGAGCACGTGGTTCCCGCTCTACGACCGGAATCCGCAGACGTTCGTGGCCAACATCTTTGCCGCGAAGCCGGAGGACTACCGCGCCCGGACACATCGCATCGTGCGCAGCCGGACGCAGCCGTCGCACGTCGCGATGACGGTGTTCCCGTGACGCCGGTCGCACCGGTCTTCGTTGTTGCCGCCGTGCTCGTGCTGGCCGGTCTTTCGCCGGTCCGCGCGCAGTCCGCAGGCGCTGCCGATTCCGCGCCGCGCGCCGAGGCGCGCGAGATCTACCGCCGCGCCATCGGCTTCAACACCAGCGTCAGCGGGGGCCAGGTCCCGCAGTTCGCGGCCTATGTCCAGGGGCTCTTCCAGGCAGTTGGCATTCCCGACGCGGACATGGTCCTCGTGCCGCACGAGCGCACCGCTGCGCTGCTGGTCCGCTACCGCGGCGACGGTTCGGGCGCGCGCCCCATCCTGCTGATGGCGCACATGGATGTCGTGGAGGCGCGGCGCGAGGATTGGCAGCGCGATCCGTTCACGCTCGTCGAGGAGAACGGGTTCTTCTACGGGCGCGGCACGGCGGACATGAAGTCGGGCCTCGTCACCATGGTCGCGACGCTACTGCGCCTCCGGCGCGAGGGCTTCACGCCCACCCGCGATCTCGTGCTCGTGCTCACCGGCGATGAGGAGACCTCTGGGCTCACCATCCAGCAGTTGCTGCGCGACCATCGCGACTGGATGAACGCCGATTTCGCCCTCAATGCCGATGCCGGCGGCGGCACGCTTCGGGAGTCCGACGGCGCGCCGCTCATCTACGGCGTGCAGACCGCGGAGAAGACCTACGCGAGCTTCCGCCTGACGGTGCGCAATCCCGGCGGGCACTCGTCCGCGCCGCGCGCCGCCAACGCCATCTACGATCTCGCCGACGCGCTGCGCCGCGTGCACGCGTACCAGTTCCCGGTGATGTGGAACGCCACCACGGTGGCCAACTTCGCCGTTTTCGGCACGCAGCGGCAGGACATGCTCGGCGCCGCGATGCGCCGCTTCGCGCAGCGGCCAGGGGATCGCGCCGCGGCGGTCACGCTGTCGGCCAGTCCCTTCTACGTCGGCCAGGTGCGCACGACGTGCATCCCGACGTTGCTCGAAGGCGGCCACGCGGAGAACGCCTTGCCGCAGTCGGCCGTCGCCACGATCAACTGCCGCATCTTCCCGGGTGTGGCCGTGGCGGACGTGCAGGCCCAGTTGCAGCGCCTCGCCGGCGCGGGTGTGCCCGTGACCGTGATCGACACGCCTTCGTGGAGCGACGCGTCGCCGTTGCGGGACGACGTGCTGCGAGCGGTGGCCGCCGCCGTGCACGCGAGCTACCCCGGCGTGCCCATCACCCCGTCGATGTCGTCCGGGGCCACGGACGGCCTCTTCGTGCGCGGGGCGGGTGTCCCGACGTATGGCGTGAGCGAGATCCTAATGAAGGACAGCGACGACTTCTCGCACGGTCTGAACGAGCGCGTGCCGGTGACGGCCTTCTACAACGGCCTCACCCACTGGCGGGTGCTGCTGACGGAGCTGGCCGGGCGCCGCTGAACCCCATGTTGCGGGCCGCATTTCCTCGCTGTTGCCGGGACGTGCTTCAGTCGCACACGTGCCGCAGCTTGAGCACACTCGGACAGATGGCAGGCGGTCCTAACCCGTAAGCGAGCCTCCCATGCCAACAGATGCCGAGGCGGTGACCCTGCAGCTTCTCGATGCGTGGAACGCGCGGGACCTGAGCCGCTACGTCGGGATGCTGACCGAGGACGTCGAGTGGTACGATCCCGCAATGCCGCAGCCTCCCGCCAGGGGACGTGCGGCTGTGCAGGCCTTCTCCGAAGCGGTGCTCCGCGCCTTCCCGGACTTCACCTACGAGGTCCTGGGCCCGCTCTGTGTGTCGGCCGACGGCAACTGGTGCGCGGTGCACTGGCGCATCACGGCGTCGCACACGGCGCCGCTCACACCGCCGGGATACGCGCCGACCGGTCGCACGATGCGCCAGGAGGGGATCGACCTACTCCAGTTCCGGGGGAATCAGGTCGCGCGGATCCTGACCTGCTTCGACGCCATCGCCGCCGCAGAGCAGGTGATGGGCGTCACGTTGCGAGCGGCGCCCGGCAGCCTGCGGGAGCGGCTGCTGGTGTTTGGGCAGCGTCTGGTGGCCGCGTGGGCCCGCCGCCGGACTCGACGCTGAGACCGTTCCGGACCGCTGAGAGATCCGTGCCTATTCGCGTTCCTGGTCCCTGAACCCTGGCTCCTCGCCCCTCTCGAGTCTGATGATCGTCACCTCCGCCGAGTGGCCCAGGCGGAACGGCAGGCCCCAGTAGCCGGTGCCGGGGTGGATGTAGAGCAGCGAGTGGCCGCTCGCGTGCGCCCCCATTGCCAGCGTGAGGAACGGACTCGCCAGGCACCAGCCGAAGCGGGGCAGGGAGAGCTGGCCCCAGTGCGTGTGGCCGCTGAGGGTGAGGTCCACGCCGCGCGCGGCGAGCGCGGGCCAGAGCGCGGGGTTGTGCGCGAGGGCGAGGACGAAGGTGTTGGGCGGTACGTTGGCCAGCGTGCGCTCGATGTCCGGCGCGGCGGCGCCGCCGGTGCCGGGCCCGAACGCCGGATCGCCCGTGCCGGCCACGGCGAAGCGCACGGTGCCACCGCTCCCGACTCGGCCCGCCGCCTCCACCGTCACCGCGCGGTTCACGAGCACATTGACCGGCAGCCGCTCGAGCCGTGCCCGCACGTCCTGCCACCCCGCGTACACCTCGTGATTGCCGGGGATGACGTACACTCCAAGGGGCGCTGACAGCGCGCCGAACAGCTCGCCGTAGAGGTCGACGTCGGCGGGGAAGTCGTCCACCAGGTCGCCAGTGACCGCGATTAGGTCCGGTGACGCGTCCCGCACCGCCTGCTCGGCCTGCGCCATCAACGCCCGCGAGGTATGCGGCCCCACGTGCAGGTCGGAGAGCTGCGCGATGGTGAGGCCGTCGAGTTCGACCGGCAGACCGGGAAGCGTCGCGGCGAAGCGGCGGACCTCCAGGCGGCGGCTGCCGGCGTAGCCGGCCACGGCACCTACTACGCCTATAGCAGTAGTAGCAAGCAGGGCGACACGTGCGGCCTCCGCGGCCCGCCCAATCGGCGCGCCGAGCAGGGCGCCGGCCGCGCTCGCCAGCGTGAGGAGCAGGACGGCGAACATGGCATACCAGAAAGGCCGGAACACCAGAAGGCGGATGAACGAACCGGGGTAGTAACCGAGCGTGCGGGTACCGATCAGCGTCGCGAGCGGAAGGGCGGTGAGCAGGAGCGCGGCGGCGAGCACCGTCCACGCGCCCCCGGGAACGATCGGGGCGAGGACGCGGCCCACGACGTACCAGCACGTCGTGAGCAGCGTGAGGAGCAACGCGATGAAGACGATCATCGCGCCTCTCGCTCCACTCGGCCTGGCTGGTTCGCCCGGTCCGATCGGTCCGCCTTGTCCGCGGGGTGGGGTGGGTTGCGGGGCGATGCTACGCGCCGTACGGCACCCAGATGTTCTTCACCTGGGTCGCTTCGCGCAGGAATTCCTCGCCCTCGCCGTGGTGCGGGTCCATCCAATCCACCGGGTCCCACGCGACGTGGGTGCGCTTCATGTTGCCGGCGGAGAGCTTCTCGACCGCCGCCGCCTCGTCCCTCGGTCCATGGAACCAGATCCCGTCCACGTCGTCGTGGGCCGCGAGCACCGGCGCGAGATCCCTCCGCGGGCCGGTGACGATGTTGATGACCCCGCCGGGCACGTCGGACGTGTCGAAGACCTGATAGAGATCGGTGGCGAGCAGCGGCCAGCGTTCCGACGGCACCGCGACCACCGTGTTGCCCATCGCGACCGTCGGAAGCACCAGCGAGAGAAAGCCGAGGAGCGGCGCCTCGGTGGGCGCGACCAGCCCCAGCACGCCTATGGGCTCGTTCATCGCCAGCGTCACGTTGCGGTACGGCGTGGCATGGACGCGGCCGTCGTACTTGTCGGCCCAGGCGGCGTAGGCGAAGGCGCGCTGGATGCCAGTCCGGACCTCGCGGGACGCGAGGTCCGGCGCACAACCGCACAGCGCGTACAGACGCGCAGTGAACTCCGGCTCCCGGACCGCCAGATTCTCGGCCAAGTAGTAGAGCACCTGTGCCCGCGTATGGGCGGTCGCCCTGCTCCACCCTTCCGCCGCCTTGTGCGCTGCCTCGACGGCGTTGCGGATGTCTTTCCGATTGCCGTGGCCCACCTCCGCCACGCGCGTCCCCGCCGCGTCGAGCACCGGCAACGCGTAGCCGGAGTCGGGGCGCACCTGCTTGCCGGCGATGTACAGTTTCGGGGTGCGGTCGACGGTCGGAGCGGACGACTTCGGCGTCGCGGAGAGCGCGGAGTCGACGGACGAAATCGGACTCGCGGACACGAGCGGACGAGCGGACGGCGGACGAGCGGACCCAATCGGACGAGCGGACTGCGGACCAGCGGACCCGATCGGACGAGCGGACGTTTCCGTTGGGCTCGACCGCTTCACGTACTCCCACAGCCCTTCCTTGCCGCCCTCACGCCCGAAGCCCGATTCCCGGTAGCCGCCGAAGCCGCTCGCCGCGTCGAACATGTTCGTGCAGTTGACCCACACCGTGCCGGCCTTGAGCTGCGGCGCGATGTCGAGCGCGGTATTGAGGTTCTCGCTCCAGACACTCGCCGCGAGGCCATAGCGCGTGTTGTTCGCCAACTCCACTGCCTCCGCCGGCGTGCGGAACGTCATCAGCACCACGACCGGCCCAAAGATCTCGACCTGCGCCACCGTCGCTGTCGGTGTCACGTCGGTGAAGAGCGTGGGCGGGAAGAAGTACCCCTCCTTCGGCACGCTCCAGGTCGGCTGCCAGCAGGTCGCGCCCTCGGCGATGCCCTGCTGGACCAGCCCGCGGATCTTCTCGAGCTGCACGGGCGCGATGATGGCGCCGATATCCACCGCCTTGTCGAGCGGGTCACCGATGCGCAGCGTCTCCATCCGGGCGCGGATTTTCTCGACGAGCCGCGGCGCGATGCTCTCCTGCGCGAGGATGCGCGAGCCGGCGCAGCAGACCTGCCCCTGGTTGAACCAGATGGCGTCCACGACGCCCTCGACCACGCTGTCGAGGTCGGCGTCGTCGAAGACGAGGAACGGCGACTTCCCGCCCAGCTCGAGGGAGAGCTTCTTGCCGCTCCCCGCGGTGGCGACGCGGATGATGCGCCCCACCTCCGTCGAACCGGTGAACGCGATCTTGTCCACGTCGGGGTGGTCCACCAGCGACGCACCGGTCTTGCCATCG
>Ga0315275_10002762_pt1 | contig 15957 bp, 13 predicted proteins | sample YL17G03_0_MG_FD_205557 | JGI IMG/M metagenome (GOLD analysis project Ga0315275, IMG submission 205557) | Sediment microbial communities from Yellowstone Lake, YNP, Wyoming, USA - YL17G03_0 | ecosystem: Environmental > Aquatic > Freshwater > Lake > Sediment | place: USA: Wyoming | collected... | reverse complement strand
GCCGTCCAGACCCCTTGCTTTGCTCAGAGATGATACAAAAAGGGACTTTTTTCAGCAGCCTGCTGATGACTGAGATCATCTCAATAAAGAACAGAAAAAATTATTTCTTATTTTGTTTTTTGAGGACAACAATTTAGTGAACATTAGCAACAACTCCATAGGGGGATAGGAGGAGGGGGAGATGATAAAGATAGGAGTCATAGGTTATGGCTACTGGGGGCCGAATATTGTCAGAAATTTTAGTAGTATTGATGGAGCACAGGTTGTTTCAATCTGCGAGAAAAATCAGGTGTCTCTCAATCGGGCAAGGAAGGCATATCCTCATATGCGGCTTACAACCGATTGCAGAGAAATAGTGACAGCAGCTGATATTGATGCTGTAGCTGTTGTTACTCCCGTCTCAACACATTTCGAACTGGTTAAAATGGCTTTCGAAAATGGCAAGCATGTATTTGTGGAAAAACCATTTACATCTGAGGTTGCACAGGCGGAAGCATTGATAGAACTGGCGGAAAAGAAAAATCTAATAGTGATGGTCGACCATACATTTATATTCACCGGTGCCGTAAGAAAAATTAAGGAAATCATTCAAAGACGAGAGCTTGGTGCCCTGTATTATTATGATTCGGTCAGGGTAAACCTGGGTCTCTTTCAGAATGATGTGAACGTCGTATGGGATCTTGCACCACATGATTTTGCAGTTATGGATTTTCTTCTCGACGAAAAACCGATTTCAGTGTCCTCTTCCGGGAAAGCACATATCAATGGCCTGGAGGATATGGCTTATGTCACTGCTCACTTCGACAACAATATGATCGCCCACTTCCATGTTAACTGGTTATCTCCTGTTAAGGTAAGGACAACGTTAATAGGAGGCGAGAAAAAAATGCTTGTTTGGAATGACATAGAAGCTGACGAGAAGATCAAGGTCTACGATAAAGGTGTCGAAGTTCAAACTACAGAGGGAATTCACAGGCGCCGTGTAAGCTATCGCTCCGGAGATATGTGGGCGCCAAAAATTGACCAGACTGAGGCATTAAAGCTCGAGAGTAAGTATTTTATAGACTGTATAACGAATAATGAAACCCCAATAAATGATGGACATTCAGGGATGAGAGTGGTCAAGATGCTTGTTGCATGTAACGAGTCAATACGGAACGAAGGGCGTATTGTACAGCTATGAAAGAAGATGCAAAATCTGTGAAGAAATATGTATGCATTTCAGATGATGTAAAACTCGGGAAAAATGTAAAGTTAGCCAACTTCATCAATCTGTACGGCTGTTCCGTTGGTGACAATACGAAGATTGGCGTTTTTGTTGAGGTTCAGAAGAATGCCAGGATTGGAAAAAACTGTAAGATTCAGAGTCATACGTTCATTTGTGAAGGAGTGACTATAGAGGACAATGTCTTCATCGGTCATGGTGTAACTTTTATCAATGACAGGTACCCCCGTGCCATGAATGAAGAGGGGCAGCTCCAGTCTGAGGCGGACTGGAAGGTGATTCCAACAGTCGTGAAGCAGGGTGCATCTGTTGGTTCTGGGGCCACTATCCTCTGTAATGTCACTATCGGTGAAAACGCAATCATTGGTGCAGGGAGTGTGGTCACAAAGGACGTCCTTCCGAATTCTATTGTTGCCGGGAATCCAGCCAGATTCATAAGGACGAGAGATGAATAAACGTGAGCATATAAATCAATAGATTCTGATATGATTAAAATCTATCTCAAAATAAATAATTTTGCCAAGAATCCGTCACCCCCGCGAAAGCGGGGGCCACTTAAAGCCTTTGAATGTATGGATTTCCCGCCTGCGCGAGAATGACGACCGGCTGGGGATCGATGATAAGAAGTAACTTTGAGATAGGTTCCAGTAATCTATGGAAAAAAGCGGTTTGATTCTATGGGCAGAGGGTTGGTAAAAACAGGGAATATATTATGATAAATCGTTTCTGTAATAGATTATTGGGGTAACTGCATGCGTTTTATGGAGACGAACCTAATAGGTGCATGGGTGATCGATCCGAATTCTCACGAAGATGATCGTGGCCGGTTCATGCGGGCTTGGTGCAGCCGGGAGTTCGCGGAGCATGGTCTCGACTTCAAACCCGTGCAGGCTAATATGGGGTTCAGCATACGCAGGGGGACTGTTCGAGGCATGCATTTTCAGGAGTCACCCGCGCTCGAGGCCAAGCTGGTTCGCTGCACAAGAGGATCCATCTTCGATGTCATGCTCGACCTTAGACAGGAGTCCCCATCATACGGCCAATGGTACGGCGTTGAATTGAGTGCTGAGAACGGTCGAATGCTGTATGTACCCGAGCACTGCGCGCACGGATACCAAACCATAGAGGAAAACACGGAGATCTACTACATGACTTCGGCATTCTATACACCGAGCTCGGTGCGTGGAGTCCGATTCGACGATCCGGAGTTCGGCATTCAATGGCCCTTGGTCGTCACCGCAGTCTCTGAACAAGACCTAAAATGGCCGCTCCTGAAGCGGTAGGAGGTGTCCGTATGAAAAAACTGTTTATTGTTTCCGTAGTAATCTTTCTTTTTGTTTTAGCATTTTTATCTGCTTCCAACGCTATTGCCCGAACATTCACTACCAATTTTCCTCTCAGTGAGGATTCGATTTCTGAGGGCGGTCATTGGATAAACGGCAAAACTGTTGGTCTTGATTGGGCTAATGTCAGAACCGATGGATCTAAAGCATATGGCACTGAGAGTGGTACAGGAGGTTATGATGATTCAACCGCTTTAGTTACTGGAAATTGGAAAATCAATCAGACAGTGCAGGCTACAGTTTATAATGCCGTCCGGGGTGGAACAGGAAGTTGTCAGGAAGTAGAACTTCGTCTCAGGAGTACCATTACCGCGCACAGCAATACAGGCTATGAAGTTCTTTTTAGCGTAAATTCCAGTGCTCAGTATATACAAATAGTCAAATGGTTGGGGCCGCTGGGCAGTTTTGCATATCTTCCGTGGGAGAATGATGACGGGGTCGGAGCGAACAATTATGCCCATGACGGAGATATCATCAAGGCAACCATTACTGGTGCCACAAGTAGTGATACGACAATAACAGTTTATCAGAATGGAGTCCAAATCGGTCATGCTGTGGATAACAATGTTGGAGGTGTCAGTCCCTGGACATCAGGAAACCCCGGAATGGGGTTTTATTTACAGGGAGCTGCCGGTGTGAATAGTGATTATGGGTTTACGCACTTTACGGCTTCGGACGGAGTTGACACATTACCTCCATCTCCCCCGACGAATCTGCACACTTTGCCTTAATGAAACAAGCCAGACGGGAATCTTCAAAAGAATATAAGGAATAAGATCGGAAATAGCCGCTCTCGACGAGCGGCAGGAGGAGACAACATGATCGTAGATACAGCTCTTAGAGAGCGTGAATCCAAGGGTAACCCGATACGCGTGGGGATGGTTGGATCTGGTGCGACGGGCCGTGCCATTGCCCTGCAGCTTGGAACACCGGCACCGGGGATTCGGCTCGTGGCAATTGCAAATCGGACGCTGGCGAATGGTGAACGGGCGTTCCGAGAGGCGGGCACCACAGGGTGGATTCGCGTAGGATCCGCTCGCGAGGCGGAAACAGCGATTACCCGAGGACTATCGATACTAACCGAGGACCCGTTTGTTTTGACCGCTTGCAGTGCCGTAGACGTGCTTGTGGAAGTTACAGGTACTATCGAGCCCGCAGCTCATGTGGTGATAGACGCGTTCAACCACGGAAAGCACGTGGTCATGGTAAACGCTGAGCTTGATTCGATGCTCGGGCCGATTCTTAAGGTGAAGGCGGATCAGGCAGGGGTCGTGGTAACGAATACGGACGGGGATGAACCTGGAGTGGCGATGACCCTGTACCGTTATCTTCAGTCACTGGGACTTCGTCCGGTCGCTGCAGGAAACCTTAAGGGTATGGTCGATTACTACCGCAATCCTGATACCCAGCGTGCGTTTGCGGAAAAGCATGGCCAAAACCCTATGAAGGTAACTTCTTTTGCAGACGCCACAAAATTGTCTATGGAGACGACCGTCCTCGCTAACGCGACGGGATTCCATGTTGGACGTCGTGGTATGTACGGCCCTGCCTGCGAACACGTGCGGGAGATGGCGCATCTGCTTCCCGCAGACCAAATGCTCGAAACCGGGCTTGTCGACTATGCCCTTGGCGCTGAGCCGCACACAGGCGCTTTTGTCATCGTTCACGAGGAATCACTGTTCAAGAGGGTTCAGCTGGCCTACTACAAACTCGGTGACGGGCCGTTCTACGTCTTCTACACGCCCTATCATCTGCCACATATTCAGGTCGCCTCGACCATCGGCCGAGCGGTAATCCATCGTGATCCGACGGTCGCGCCTCTTGCAGGTCCAGTCTGTGAAGTCGTGACTGTTGCGAAGCGCAATTTGAAAGCAGGCGAACGTCTCGATGGTATCGGCGGGTTCTGTTCGTACGGGTTGATCGACAACACCTCTTCGGCTCGCGCAATGGAGGCCCTGCCGATTGCCCTTTCTGAGGACTGCGTGCTGCGGCGAAATATTGCAAAAGACGACGTACTATCGTTTAACGATGTAGATCAGCCCAGTGGCCGGCTGGTTGATTCACTCTGGAGTGAACAGTGCGAACGGTGGCCGCAGGTTTCGAAGGGATCACGTGCACCTTCAACTCAGCACGTGACCAAGCCTGACTTTATGCCCTCTTCCTCTTGGCCAAGAAATGGTAATGCCTAACCATTCTTTTTGGAAAGGCCGCCGGGTGTTCCTCACTGGACATACCGGCTTCAAGGGAAGCTGGCTATCACTGTGGCTTAATGCCCTCGGGGCGGACGTGACGGGATACGCCCTCGAGCCCCCGACCCAACCGAGTCTGTTTGATCAGGCGGGCGTCTCACGCGCTGTTAAATCAATTTGTGCGGATATTCGCGATTTCCCGCTGATCAAGTCTGCGATAGCTGAAAGCCATCCGGAGGTAGTCTTTCATATGGCTGCCCAGTCTGTGGTTCGTCGCGGTTACGAGAACCCTATAGAAACTTACTCCTCCAATGTCATGGGGACCGTTCATCTTCTGGAGGCATTGCGGCAGCTCGGGCAGCCTTGCGCTGTGGTCAACATCACGAGCGACAAGTGCTATGAGAACAAAGAATGGGTTTGGGGCTACAGGGAAGACGACAACTTGGGGGGGCACGATCCATATTCAAACAGTAAGGCATGTGCCGAATTAGTTACCTCAGCGTTTCGCGATTCCTATTTCCGTGCAGAAGATTTTGGGGGATTAAGAGTTGCAGTTGCGAGCGCCAGAGCGGGCAATGTGATAGGGGGAGGCGACTGGACCAGTGATCAGCTAATACCAGATCTCATGAGAGCTTTTCTTTCTAAGCAACCATGCCTCATCAGAAGCCCTTTTGCCATCCGGCCGTGGCAGTTCGTCCTGGAGCCACTGCGCGGTTACCTGATGCTCGCTGAGCGGCTCACAGAAGACCCCGGGCGTTTTGCCTCGGGCTGGAATTTCGGTCCTGCTGAGGCGGACGCAAGACCTGTGTCGTGGATTGCTGATGAGTTAGCACAATTGTGGGGCGATAGCGCCTGCTGGCATCAAGATGGGGGACCGCACCCCCGGGAAGATCACTATCTCAAGCTGGACGCGTCAAAGGCGCGGGCATATCTGGGCTGGCATCCGGTGCTTCCTTTGAGTCAGGCATTCGGGTGGATTGTCGAGTGGTATCGTGCTTTCCAGAAAGGCGACGATCTTCGGCATCTCACTCGAAGGCAAATCGAGCAATATGAGACTCTCGCAGAGAGTTAAAGTCGATCGGTCAATCCGTCATGCCAGGATGACAGGCTCGCCATATACTTTCCAACGAACTGCGACGGAAGGTCAGATCTAAGACGAGAAAGGTACCATTAATGGAAAACATTATCATCCTGGGAAGCGGAATGAGTGCTCTCGGAGCCGCTTACCGGTTCCATTCCGAGGGCATCACGCCAGTGCTGTACGACAAGAACACCTACCATGGCGGGCAGACCGCGTCTTTTCGTTATGACAGGGGTTTTCTCTTTGACGTCGGCCCGCACATCTCCTATACCAAGGATCCACACATTCAGGACCTTTTTGCTGATAGCGTAGACCAGCAGTATGAATCGATACAGATCTATCTGAACAACTTTTGGCGTGGTTACTGGCCACAGCATCCCGTGCAACTCCACCTACACGGACTGCCTGAAGATGTCATTGTCAAGGTAATTACCAACTTCGTGGCGGAGCGTCAGGCACCTGACCGGCCCGTGAGAAATTACGCTGACTGGCTGATCTCGAGCTTCGGCCAGACTTTTGCCGAACTGTTTCCGATGCAGTACACACGGAAGTTTCACCTGACAAGTGCCGAGAACATGAGCACCGATTGGATAGGACCACGCATGTATCAGGCGAGCCTCGATGAGGTGCTGCGTGGCGCGCTCTCGCCGTCTGCTCCGCAGATTCACTATGTTACACACTTCCGCTATCCAAAGGAAGGCGGATTTGTATCCTATCTGAGAAAATTCATCCCACTGGGAAGACTCGAGCTCAATCACGAGCTGGTATCACTCGATCCCCGAACGCGACAGCTCAACTTCTCGAACGGAGTCGCAGCGCAATACGACGCACTGGTCTCCTCGATACCACTGCCGGAACTCATTCGTATGATACGCGGAGCACCGCAGGATATCCTCGATGCTTCCCGGAGCCTGGCATGCTCGACGTGTGTGCTCGTAAACGTCGGGGTTGACCGCGAGGACCTTTCTGTGGCCCACATGACCTATTTCTACGATGAGGATATCTGCTTCACGCGGCTCAGCTTTCCTCACATGCTGTCACCTCACAACGCTCCGCCTGGAACAGGAAGCATTCAGGCTGAGGTATACTTCTCGCAGAAATACAAAGCCTTGAGGGGGGCACCTGATGACTGGATCGAGCCCGTCATTCAGGATCTCCGCCGCTGTGGCCTTTTGCGGGAGGGCGACCGTATTTTGTTCAGGAATGCGATGTTGGTGCAGTACGCGAACATTATCTTCGACCTCGAGCGAGCGGGTGCACTCAGCATAGTACATGGCTATCTCGACGATATCGGGATTCACTATTGCGGCCGCTATGGGGACTGGGGGTATCTCTGGACGGATGATTCGTTCAAGAGCGGCGAGAATGCAGCGCAAAAGATCTTGAACTGTCTTGGAAGGCAGACGGTTAACAAAGGGGTGATAGTCAAATGAAGGTGGTGTTGTTTTGTGGGGGATTGGGCACGCGGTTGAAAGATCTATCGGGCGGACTTCCCAAACCGATGGTGAACATCGGATATAGGCCCATATTATGGCATATTATGAAATATTATGCGCATTATGGCCATAAGGATTTCATTCTATGTCTCGGGTACAAGGCAGATGTGATCAAGAATTTTTTCCTCAATTACGATGAGTGCCTTTCGAGCGACTTCACATTGGTAAATGGCAGCAGGCAAATGCATCTCATGGAAGGCGATATCGCCGATTGGAGTATTACCTGTGTGGACACAGGGCTAAAATCAAATATCGGGCAGAGATTGAAGGCGGTAGAAAAATACCTCAAAGACGATGAATATTTTTTGGCGAATTATGCTGATGCGTTAACTGACCTGCCCCTGCCTGATGAGATCGATTACTTTAAGAAGAGTGGCAAGATCGGTTGCTTTGTTTGTGTAAAACCATCACAAAGTTTTTCTGTTGTTTCCCTGGGGGATGGAGATTGTATCGAAAAAATAGACTTTGTAAGAGATACGGACTTTATAATAAATGGCGGATATTTTGTTTTCAAGAATGAAATATTCAAGTATATAAAAGATGGCGAGGAGTTGGTAATTGAGCCGTTCCGACGATTGATCAAGGAAAAACAGCTGATTGGTTACAGATACGATAAATTCTGGCATTGTATGGACACATTTAAAGAACAGCAGGAACTCAATGATATGTTTGAAAGCGGAAATGCGCCATGGGAAGTGTGGAAGAATAACAAGTGATATGAGAGGAGTCGAGGATTCAAGGGGTTAAGGATTCTAGCGAAAATAGTTACGGGATAACACTTAGCCACCTGCATCCATTAATTCTTGTCATCTTTTGACTAAATGAAATGTTAAGACTCGAACTTAGTCTGCCAAAAGGTAGACCCCTTAATATTCTCTGTATTGGAGCACATAGTGATGATATCGAAATCGGCTGTGGAGGCACGATGTTAGGGCTTTTATCGGGATACGATGATGTTGAAGTCCACTGGATAGTTTTTGGATCTTTGGGGCAGAGAACAAAGGAAGCAAGAGCAAGTGCAAACAGTTTTTTAGCTGTTGCAAAAAAGAAAAATATTATCATAAAAAATTTCAAGGACGGTTTTTTCCCTTATGTAGGAGGAGAAATTAAAAGCTATTTCGAAAAACTGAAAAAAAGACTATCTCCGGATATTATTTTTACACATTATCGTCATGATTTGCATCAGGATCATCGTTTGATTTCCGATCTGACCTGGAACACGTTCAGAGACCATCTGATACTAGAATACGAGATCCCCAAATACGATGGAGATCTGGGATGTCCTAATTTCTTTGTCCATCTGAAGGAATCGATTTGCAGTCGAAAGGTTCAATATATACTCAAGTATTTTCAAAGTCAACGCGAGAATTACTGGTTCAGTCAAGAGACATTTCGGTCCTTGCTTCATCTACGGGGAATTGAATCCAATGCTCCTGATAAATATGCGGAAGCGTATTACTGTCGTAAGATCGTTTTATAGCTATGCAGTATTCCTTATATATGATAAGGTTACCGATTCGCTTCTTCGGAGTACTCAATTATTCAGGAGAATGATTGAATGAAGGTGGCCTGGGTAAGTGTTTATGATGCTGCCGATCCTCGTGCTTATCAAGGGCGTGGCTATTATGCGCCTCTATCTCTTAAAGATCAATCCATCTCGGTTGAGTATATCGGTCCTTTGCAAATATCGACAATATCAAGGTTGCGTCGGAAACTGCTCGATACTAAGCATCGCTCACTTCATGATAATCGGTTTATTCATCGAAACAATAGAAGATGGTACTCTCGTGAGAATGTCCCTTTTGTATTCAAGGACTACGCGCGTCAAATTTCCAGTCAATTAGCCAAACTCCGCAATGTGGATATAGTATGCAGTGGTGTGAATCCGTGTGTCCAACCAATTGCCTATCTCGAGTGTGAGCAACCTATTGTTATTTGGACAGATACTACCTTTGCCTCAGCGATAGATTTCTATCCTCGATACTTCAGAAACAACATTTGCGAAGAGAGTGTCAGGGATATAACCGACAATGAAAGATCTGCCCTTAGCAGATGCAGCTTGGCTATTTTTGCATCTGAATGGGGCGCCCGAAGTGCAATTGACCATTACCAACTTGATCCATCTAAAGTGAAAGTTGTCCCATTTGGCGCAAATATCGAGTGCCGTAGAAATCTCGAGAATATCAAAAAGACCCTTGACGCGAGACCGTCCGACAGATGTAAATTGCTGTTCGTGGGCGTCGACTGGATCAGAAAGGGTGGAGACATTGCCCTTGGCGTAGCTGAGGAACTAAACAGAGCGGGCCTCCCTACCGAACTTACAGTCGTCGGGTGTCAACCTGTGGTTAGTGGATCTCTTCCCAGCTTTGTTCATCCCTTGGGCTACATAAGCAACGCGACTAGGGAAGGGCAGGAGCGCCTTAGTAGACTATTCTCCGAATCTCACCTGTTCATTATGCCGTCGCGAGCCGAGTCTTTCGGCCATGTTTTTTGTGAGGCAAGTTCTTTCGGTGTCCCTAGCCTTGCAACCAACGTAGGTGGGATACCAACGGCAGTAAGAAATGATGTGAACGGAAGAACCTTTCCAAGAGATGCGTCTATCAAAGAATACTGTATATACATTTCGAATTTATTTTCTAATTACTCCCGCTATAAGGACCTATCATTGTCCTCTTTTAATGAATATAATTTGCGACTAAATTGGTCGGTTGCCGGACGAACTGTTAAAGAACTCCTGATGAATTTAATTCCTTAGAGGGTGGGAAACGACCAACTCTCACTTTCGGGATTCTTTAATGGAATTCTGCCATACCTTTTTCGGAAGAAGCATAGGGAGTTTATGAAATGATATCAGAGTCTCAGCCGTTGGTGAGTGTGGTCACACCTGTTTACAATATGGGGCAATTTCTGGCCGAGTGCATAGAAAGCGTTCTAAGGCAAACGTACAATAATTTTGAATATATAATCGTTAACAATTGCAGTACAGATAATTCGCTGGAAATAGCTTCGACTTTTGCGAAAAAAGATAGCCGTGTCCGTGTTCACAACAATAATAAGTTTGTTGGTGTCATAGAGAACCACAATATTGCTTTTAGCCTTGTTTCTCCGGGGGCAAAGTACTGTAAAGTTGTCTCTGCGGATGATTTCATTTTTCCCGATTTTATTATGCGAACGGTAGAAGTTGCAGAGACAAATCCTTCTGTAGGCATCGTTGGATCATACCAGCTCAGCGGAAATTATATTAAATGGCAGGGATTTCCGTACCCAAGGACTGTACTGCCCGGGCGCAAAATCTGCCGTCAGATTTTCCTTGGGGGGGATCCGACATTTGGTTTTGGGACTCCGACCTCACTTTTGTATCGAGCGGACATCGTAAGAGAAAGCGGAGAGTTTTATCCCAATGCCTCCCCGCATGCGGATACGAGCGCCTGTTTTAAATGCTTAGTGCAGACTGATTTCGGATTTGCATACCAGGTACTTTCATACGAGAGAACGCACGGCGAGACTCAGAGTTCTAAATCTGCAGAGTTTAACCGTTATGCATCAGCATATCTCAATGATCTCATACAATATGGTCCTTTGTATCTCACCGAGGAGGAACTGGGGAGGTGCCTGAAACGTAACCTTGAAGGGTATTATCAATACTTAGCGGTCAATCTTCTCTCATTTAGAGGAAAACAGTTTTGGGATTATCACAAGACCAGACTCAGAGAGTTGGGTCACCCCGCCACTCCTTACAAGTTGTTAAAGGCGTTCGTGAAAAAGGCCCTCAAAGAAGTCATTAACCCAGGCATGGCAGTGAGAAAGCTCCTTAAACGCTGTGCATAGGCACTCGCTTTGTTATGAGAACGGCACATGGAGCAATGTAGATTTCGAAACATTCAGCTATCGGTCACTGAGTGAGGGGATGTTTCTTATTAAACAAAAAGACGACGGTAGAGAGAGCTTTCCATGGGCTTGAAGAATAGGATAGATTCGGATAAATACAGGCAATATTTTGACGCAGGAACACTGGGTCCTGATCTGAAGAAAAGATCGATTCGCAGCGGTGTCTACACGTTCGCGGCGGAGGGGATGAACTTCGTGCTTCGGCTTGGTTCAATTTCGGTTCTGGCAAGAATTCTCATTCCTGAGCATTTTGGACTTCTAAGCATGGTAACAGCAGTAACCGTCATTGCTGCGCAGTTCAAAGACATGGGACTGTCGCTTGCGACGGTTCAGCAGAAAGAGATCACTCACGAACAGGTAAGTACTCTTTTTTGGATTAATCTTACCATTGGCTTTATCATAACGCTGATTCTATTCGCATTTTCCGTATTTGTAGGCTGGTTCTACGCCGACAATCGGCTTGTTTTGATTACCGTTGCGATTGCGACAACTTTTTTTTGGAGCGGGCTAACTGTTCAACACCAGGCGTTGCTCAGGCGAAGAATGGAGTATTTAAAATTTTCTGTTATCAGTGTGGCAGCAAATATATGCAGTATTTTGCTTGCAATTGTACTTGCAGTCAAAGGGTATACATATTGGGCGCTCGTATGGAGAGAAGTGGCGGGAAGTATTTTTATCGCTATCGCCACCTGGGTCATGTGTCCGTGGATACCCGGATTACCGAAACGAAATACAGGTATTGGCAGAATGATAAGGTTTGGCAGAGATGTCACTGCCTTCAATATAGTCACGTTTTTTACCGATAACCTTGATCAGATTCTACTGGGTAAATTGTATGGTCCAAGCCTTTTGGGCATTTACAGGCAAGCGTCTCAATTAGTTATGGCGCCGATTAATCAATTGAACACTCCAGTACATCTTGTGGGCCAGTCAGCTTTAAGTTTAATGCAAGAGGATAATATTAGATTTAGTCGTTACTACAGCAGAATACTCACATTGTTGAGTTTCGTTACCATGCCTCTCGCGTGTTTTTTGTTTGTATATTCAAAGGATATCATTTTGCTGGTCTTGGGCTCAAAATGGATAGAGGCTATCGTGATATTTAGAATTTTCGCATTAGCGGTTTTTATAAGACCAGTATTGAGCACCACCGGACTAGTCATGATAACCTGTGGTAAAAGTAAGAGGTATTTTTTTTTGGGACTGGCTAACTCAATAGTTATAATCGCTTCGATCATCATTGGGTTAAAGTGGGGTGCGGTTGGAGTAGCCGCCGGACATGTGATAGAGAACTATATTGTTTTTTTCCCAATTGTACTGATTGCCTTAAAAAATACACCGGTAGATGTTGAATTGTTTTTTCGATCTATTTTGCCTTCTGCTGTTTCAAGCTTGGTCATGGTCGGTGTATTGAGCGTATTTTCCGTGGTTAGTTCAATCGACAACAGCTTCTGGGCGGTCGTTGCGGGCCTGCCAATAGCAATCGCCTCATTTATGACGGCATGGGTAATGATACCTGGGGGAACATTGAAATTGAGGGGGCTTTTCTCGGACCTTGCTGTCACTTTCAAGAGGGCTGAGACGGGGTGAGTTGTCAGCTTTTCTATAATGAGATCATTGAATCATCTGGAAGGACGCAGAGTAAGCAATGAGTGAAATAGAGGAGAGCGATACCGGGTCGGTCTGCAGTGCTTCGGCAAAGCGACTCATAACGCTCCAGCAGTTATGGAGCCAGATTATTGAAGATTGGCGAGCACATGAGAGAGACTGGACAAGACCAGGTTTCAGAGCGGTAGCCGTACACCGATTCGGAGTTTGGCGCATGCAGATTCAGCATAGAGTGCTGCGAGCTCCCTTAAGCGCTGTTTATAAGTTGTTATTTCGTTATATCAGAAATCACTACGGAATTGAATTGCCTTACACAGTCATGCTTGGGCGCCGGGTAATCATAGAACATCAACATGGAATCGTTATTCATGCATATGCCTCAATCGGAGATGACTGTATTGTCCGTCAAGGGGTCACCATTGGAAATCGCTATATGGACCGCCCGCGCGATGCACCGAAATTAGGATGTAGGGTCAACATAGGAGCCGGTGCAAAATTACTGGGTGACATCACGATAGGTGATGACGTGAATATTGGCGCAAACTCGGTTGTTCTTCACTCAGTTCAGTCAAGCCAGACTGTTGCTGGAATTCCGGCTAAAGTCATTAAGCCCACTGTGGTGATCCCGAAATGGGAAGTCTCCCATCGGCTGTCCCGCTGACCTCTGTCAGTCCAATACTCGGATGCTGTGGATGCGTAGTACTTGTGGATCTTGGAAGAGACATTGCTCATTGGGTCCCAATGACATAAGCAGGCTGTTTGTAAAGACCGAGACGAGTGAATCATACCTCAACAACATATTCTGAGAGGAGAATATTATGAAAAAAATTGAACTATATCAAGGCTTTCTGATATTCCTGATCGTTCTACTTCACTGGTCTATTTCATACGCCAGAACACTTATCATTGCTCCTCATCCCGATGATGATGTTATTACTGCTGCTGGCATTACTTACCAGGCGATACAAAGACAGGAACCTGTAAAAATCGTGTATATGACAAATGGTGATTACTATGGCATTAATGACGGTAATCTCAGGCAGGACGAGGCTGTGAATGGTCAGGCGTATTTAGGAATGTTAGAAGATAACCTAATTTTCCTCGGTTATCCTGATGGATATATACGATCAATATTTGATAATTATACGTATGAGACTGATGTATTTACAGCACCAAATGGTCAGTCAACGACTTATGGAAATCGTGGATTAGGTAGGATCGATTATCATTCTTACCGATTTGGTATTCCCGCCAACTATAACAGATACAATATGCTATTGGATATTGAAGATATCATTTCTACTTTTATGCCAGACCATATTTATACCCTATCTCCATTTGATCGCCATCCCGACCATAGTAAAACTTATCAACTAATAAACCTCGCATTGATATCTATTTCACATATGAATCCTTCCTATGCACCCATTTTACACACGACCTTAATTTATTGGAATGATAGTTGGCCTAATCCTCTGGATCCAACTTCATGTTTTTTAGAAATTCCAGACTTATCCCTAACAGACCTGAACTGGAATGATAGGGAAAGTATTGAGGTCCCTTTAGTTATGCAATCAACGGATTATACGATTAACCCGAAATACCTGGCGCTTTCAGCCCATGCATCCCAGGTCAGTCACTTTGGAGTTTTGGAAAAATTTATTCATAAGGATGAAATCTTCTGGGCTGAAACCTTTATAGCCACACCCCCTGGGAACATAGCTCCGTTGGCCGCAGTGACTGCTTCTTCTGAGACACCGCAGTATGGGCAGCTTGCCATAAAGGCTGTGGATGAGGTTATTGATGGTTCCCCAGGGGACTACACAAAGGAGTGGGCCACGAATGGTGAGAGGGCTGGAGCCTGGCTGCAGCTGAACTGGTCTGTTCCCTACACAGTGGACCGGGTGGTTCTTTACGACAGACCAAACCTTGACGATCAGATTTTTAATGCTGCCCTGATTTTCAGCGATGGTTCGACCCTTGCGGTAGGGCCATTAGATAACTGGGGAACGGGAGTCGAGTACACCTTCCCCCCGAAGGTTATCACGGGTTTGAGGATGACAGTAAACACAGTGGGCAGTGCTACCCAGAATATAGGGTTGTCCGAGATAGAGGTATTTGGAACACCGTCTACAGGGTATCAGTATAGTCTTACGGTTAACGTCAATCCTCTGGGTGCCGGGTCGGTCTCAAAGAATCCGAATAAGTCAACCTATCTTGAAGGGGAGCAGGTTACCCTAATGGCGACGGCCAATATGGGATACGCCTTCAGCACCTGGAGTGGAGATATAAGTGGCACGCAGAATCCTATTGTCATTACGATGAATGGCGACAAGACGGTTGAAGCCGATTTTGCAGTCATTCTCGGTACTCTCTCGGTCACACCCTCGGATGGGCTGAACGTTTCTGGAACAGAGGGTGGGCCTTTCAGCCCATCGAGCACGACCTATACCCTTCGGAATACAGGCGGAACCACAATCGATTGGAGCGCGTCTAACGCACAGAGCTGGGTCAGTCTTTCCTCCAGTGGTGGGATTTTGGCAGCGGGAGCCAGCACGACAGTGACGGTTTCGATCAACGGTGCTGCCAACAGTCTTGAGGCAGGTTCTTATAGTGGTATAGTGACCTTTACCAACATGACCAATGGCAATGGCAATACGACCCGTACGGTGAATCTTACGGTTTCTCCCACACCCGGCAGCCTTTCAGTCACACCCTTGACCGGGCTGAGCGCTTCTGGCACAGAGGGTGGGCCTTTCAGCCCATCGAGCACGACCTATACCCTTCGGAATACAGGCGGAACCACAATCGATTGGAGCGCGTCTAACGCACAGAGCTGGGTCAGTCTTTCCTCCAGTGGTGGGATTTTGGCAGCGGGAGCCAGTACCACAGTGACGGTTTCGATCAACGGTGCTGCCAACAGTCTTGAGGCAGGTTCTTATAGTGATACGGTGACCTTTACCAACATGACCAATGGCAATGGCAATACGACCCGTACGGTGAATCTTACGGTTTCCCCCACACCCCCTGGGAACATAGCTCCGTTGGCCGCAGTGACTGCTTCTTCTGAGACACCGCAGTATGGGCAGCTTGCCATAAAGGCTGTGGATGAGGTTATTGATGGTTC